>Ga0207428_10005046_pt1 | contig 12400 bp, 10 predicted proteins | sample RhiMethybrSRZTD1_FD_187600 | JGI IMG/M metagenome (GOLD analysis project Ga0207428, IMG submission 187600) | Populus rhizosphere microbial communities from Tennessee, USA - Rhizosphere MetaG P. TD hybrid SRZTD1 (SPAdes) (version 3) | ecosystem: Host-associated > Plants > Roots > Rhizosphere >... | reverse complement strand
AGCACCGACGTAAACAGTCAGCGGCGAACGAGGATCGACGGCGATGGCTGTGACGCGACCAACGCCAAAACTCGGACCAAAGGTATTACCCGGGTCGTCAATTCTCGAAGGGCCGATTGAAATCCAACGATTGGCTTCGACGCCGAGATTGGCAACTTGTTTCAGTTCATTATTGCTTCTGACTTCCAGGGGTACGGTGTTGGACGCATTGAGCAGTACGGTAATCGCGAGCTCTTTGGCGGACGTCCTGAGGCTTCGCGAAATGAAAGCCTTTGCGCCCTCGTTGAGGACCGGCGTAGCGAAGCTGGCTCCGCTATTGTCGATGATCACTCTCGTTGTCGAAGGACCCGCACTCTTCTTCCCGGCATTTACCACCGCGAAACTTATTGACACCCGTCGAAAGCCACCGGCTTCCGGCAGCGTCGAATAGACAGAGAAGTTCTGGATTTGCAGATCAGCCTGCTGGCCCATTGCACTCGAAGTCATCGAGGCCAGGACAACCGTTGCCAGCGCGGCGAGAACACAGATCCGCAACTTCAGGAGAGGCGTAATGGACATGGAATCGTTCCTCCTTTGGAACGATTCTCCAGGTGAGTCTGATCGGTTATGCGGCGGTTCGTACCGGGGGAGGTAATCATAGCCGATCACAGCAGAGATTTGTGCAAAATTTCTGAGCAGACCTGTAACGGTCGCTCCGTCAATTGTTCAATTTTTTTAAAATGGCGGCGGACTACTTGCAAGACTCGCAAGTGATGAGCGTGGGCTGTTTATCGGGCGCTTACAGTTTCTTGCCGTCCAGAGTCTTATGCTGTCTTGACGCCTCAACGATCAGACGAACTGCGTCGATGACCATCTGAGGCTCATCAAGTTGGATGTGATGACCGCTGTTTTCAGCGAAGATCAACTTGCTGTTGTGTGAGAGATTGGTGAAGTCCATCTTTTGTTGCCGCTTCTCTTCATTGAAGCGCTTCCATTCGTCAGCGTCGACGCCTTGCGGCGGCTTGCCGTATCCGCCTTTCGGCAGCAACACCACTAGCGGCAAGTTACCCAGAAGGTATGGCGTCCTGGCTCTGGAGTCATACATGTCCCGCAACTCCTCCGCCAGAAACTCCATTCCGCCGCCGCCCGCGCGCGGCGGTTGTGACAAAAACCAGAGCCGCATTGCTTGCACCGATGCGGGCAACTTGCTGAAAGTCGCACCGATCTTCGGTGGGTTGGACTTGAGATTCGATTGGAACTGATCGAGGGCTTCTTTGGTAACGGGTTTGGGTGGAGCGCTCTTCATCGTCTGCGCCGCAGGGACCGGATCGGGTTTAGCCAGCTCCCGCATATGCGCGAGCTTGCCGTTCACACTCAGGGTCGTGTCCTCGTGCAGGGAATCAATCAGCACGATGCCGGCCACTTCCTGGCTGTACTGGCCGGCGTAAACTCGGGTTACCAGACCACCGACCGAATGACCCACCAGGATGTATGGTCCTTTGATATGCGCGGCCCTAAGCAGCGCGTGTAGCTCAAAGGCGTCCTGCTTCATGGTCCGCGGTATGGGGCCCGGATCGCTCCAGGCAAAGCCCGCGCGATCGTAACTACAGACGCGCGCAAACTGCGCGATGTTCGGTTGGACCAGGCTCCAGTCAAATGAAAAATCTCCGGCCCCCGCGATCAAGACGACGGTGGGACCTTTATTACCAGTGCAGTTAAGGTGCAGATGGTAACCGCCAAGGTCGATCAATTTGCCGGGAGGAGTAGGTTGGCTCGTCAGCTGTTGCGAAGCGCTAACTGACGACAGCAACAGGAGAAGGGTGATAAGAGTTTTCATGATTTGTTTTTGATCGAGCCGTGCCGACGGAACCCATTATTCTAACGCAACTTGGGACATGCCAGTTTCAAAACAGTAGCGAGCCTTAGCGGTCTTTCAAGGATCCGGCGATTATCGTCAGAAGCAAGTCATTCGATCTTCACTTTCTGGATGCGAGCTGCTTCAGTTTTTCCACCGCGCCGGTATTTAGCGGATTGAGCGCCAGCGATTTGCGATAGTTTCGAATGGCCAGGAGGCGGTCGCCGTGCACCATGTAGGCTTCCCCGAGACTGTCGTACGTATTGTATTCCCGCGGATACATCTCGACATTGAGCTTGAACAGCGCAATTGCTTCTTCAACGTGCCGGGCGTTGAGTTGTTGATACCCCAGAGTATTCAACGTTGATTCTTTAAAGTACTCGACGGGGTAACGCAACCTCATTTGCTCGTAACGCGCGATTGCCCCAGACACTCCCTTTTCCTTGATCTCTTTCTCAAGCACATTTTGCACGCTGGGGAAAACAACGCGACGGATCGAAGCAATCACTAACTCCGGATCGGCGGCCATGACGTTATGTGGATTATCAGTTGTGAACACCATGCCCCCTTCCCGAGCACTGGTGACCCAGGGCGCAAATTCCTCGATCGCAGATGTCGCCCAACGCGGGGGACGATCGCGGCCAGAAATGATTATCATCATGGGCACGTTAGGTGGGGGACCGTAAGCAAGTAGCTGCGGAAAACCATTGCGTACTTCACCCGAGATAAATTTCCATTCTCCCTGTGCGCCGGCTGGAGCATTTTTCAGCGCTGCGTCTTGCTGGTCCATGGCCGCGTCTAATTCTGCTTTTGTCTGTGACGTGAAAATGCGTTCGTTGAATGGATCGACGAATACCAGGCCAGCCACCTCGTCTTTGAAGAGATAAGCAAAGGCACGGATATTCGCGCCGCCGAGAGAATGACCGACCAGGACATAGGGCGGCGTGATCCCGGCATTATGAAGCAGCGTGTGGAGTTCTTTGGCCAGTCGCTCCTGCGAACGTGGTCCCGACCCCGGTTCAGATTTGCCGTATCCTGCGCGATCGTAGGAAACCACTCGGGTGAAACGTGCGACCTCAGGAAGAATACTGTCCCAATTGCCGGAGCTACCACCCAAACCATACTCCAGCACCACGGTTGGCGAGCCCGAGCCGGCTACCTTAAAAGTAATTTTGCGGCCTTCGACATCAACTAGCCTTGATTGAGCAGGTGGGACTTGTGCACGCGATGGCCGACGTGATGAGGTTTGCGCAGCAAGCGCGATGCAGAAAATACCTGCGAAACAAGCGGCGGAAAGACAATACCGGACCACCTTCATGAGCAACCCCCCGAATTCTTTGAAGGAATAAGTTTGGCCTATATCGTATCGATTTGTCGAAGCGGGAAGGCTCTCCAGTCGCGGGTGACTGGTTTGGAGTGCGCTGACTTGTCAGCGCTTTGGTTTTACGAAATGAAAAAGCGGCGTCTTTCCGCCCCTCCAAATCCCGCTACGAATGCCTCTCTGTCTCGTCGCGACTCTTTGCCAACTCGAACCTAAATCCAGTTACAATCTCGATGTGAATATCGAACTCAAAGGACTGTCACGCGAGCAGGTCACTAATCTGCTACCCGAAGGATTGATTTCTCTCTGTTGGCGCGGCAGTGTGGCTCACGGCATGTATGTGCCGAAATCCGATCCCGATTCCATCGACGACAAGGACGTGATGGGTGTTTACATCGCACCGATTGAGCACTACCTGGGGTTTGGCCGGCGGGACGTGTACGAAAAATGGGAAGGCGAATGGGATTGCGTTTTCTACGAGCTGCGGAAATTCATCGAACTGCTGCTCAACTGCAATCCCAACGTCCTGAGCCTGCTTTGGCTGAAACCGAACGGCATTATCTACGAAAGTTCGGTGGGCCAATTGCTGCGCGAAAACCGCGACCTCTTCGTCACCAGGAAGGCTTACCACTCCTTCTCAGGATACGCTCATGCTCAATTCAAGAAGATGATTTCCTTCAACCAGGAAGCCCAGGAACTCATGCGCAAGCTTGAGCAAGAGCTACTGGGATTAGACATCGATCCAAATTCAACCACGGACGGCCATGCGCTCAAGACTACCGGTGGTCAGCCTTTCGTCGGTGCCACCACCGAAATGATGGAAGTCGTCAAACGATACAAAGGCGAGCGGCGACGTTATTACAGCGGCGGCTACATGGGCAAGAAGCGGCGAGAGTTGGTCATGCGCGTTGGTTACGATGCGAAGAACGCCGCGCACCTCATTCGACTGCTGCGTATGGGAATCGAATTTCTCACCGAAGGCACAATGTACGTCGAACGCACCGACGGCCCCGAGTTGTTGTCGATCAAACGCGGAGAATGGCCGCTGGAAAAAGTGAAAGCGGAAAGTGAGAGATTGTTTCAACTGGCGCAAGAGGCGTATGTACGTTCATCTCTGCCACCCGAGCCTGATCGCGAGCGCGCTGAGAAGTTATGCGTGAAGATGACTGGTAAGTACCACGGACTGAGTGCCGGCTAGAGTCGCGAGTCAGGTTCCTTTTTCTAGCTTTTTGATCACGTCATCGATGGCTTGAAAGATTATCTTGTAGGGCGCCTGGAAGAATTCGCGCTTTGGATTAATCCGGTATTGATCCAGCCGTGCATGCCCAACTAATTGATCCATTGGAAGGCCAGCCCCGGTTTCCAATTTGAGACCAAGCGATTGCGTTCGCCTTTTTGTGGATTTTCTTAATTTGTTTTTCGAATCCGGGATCTTTCTTTTGTTTAACTGCCCACGCATCGAGTCGTGCGCGCGCAGAAGATCCCTCCGGGGGGAGCAACCCACCTTGAAAGATCCGACACTCGTGTTTTATGTTCCGACATGCTAGAAGACTATTTTGTTGTGTGAGATCTCCCCTCCCGCAGCCACAAACTCTTCCGCCTTCTCTTTCATCCCGCCTCTAACGCCGATTGTTCATCGATCGCTTTTTGCGCCGAGCACTCGCACACGTCCTCGTTTAATCCTAACTCTGCATATACGCCTTCAAAAAATCAGCGCGCGAAATTTCTGATTGAGTGCAAATCGTCCGCAAAGTCGAACCCTTGATGTGAGCATGATTAGGCATCGTCAACGGAGTTTGAGTGCCGTCAGGGTTGTCGCGCACCATCGCAATGTGCTCACGCTCTCGAACGATTCTGAACCCGAGCAACGTGAGCGCTTTAACTACCTTCGTTTTTGGGGCGTCGACTGGGAATTTTGGCAACTAAGCTGTTACCTGAGTTTCGGCAACAAACACTTCCAGGACGGGAGACTCAACTTCAAATACTTCGCTTCCAAAAGTTTCGAGATGGAAACGAATCGCCGATTGCACGTCGGCGAGCGCTTCTTCGTAGCTATCACCTTCGCCCACAACGACGCCTTTGAGGCCGAGAGGATAAGCGACGTATCCGTCAGAGTGTTTTTCGATAATGATCTTTTGGGATTCCATGGGGTGAATACTAGCACTAACAGCCGTTTTTGTTCAGGCTTCGGTCGCCCGCTTCGCGGGCTGGAAACCTTTTTGGGGCCTGATCCCCGCTAACGCCCGGGCTACAAATATGCCGCGCCTCCGGCGCTGGTTGATCGATTGCCTTCGCGTGACGTGCGGCTAAATGTGCGCTCCGTAAAACTCGACGAAATGATGAGAGCTCGCAGATCATTCCGCGCCGACCGGCTGATAGATCTCTCCACCACTCGCCACAAACTCTTCCGCTTTCTCTTTCATCCCCATACCCAGCGCCGTCTGTTCATCAATCTCTTTCTGCGCCGCGTACTCACGCACATCCTGCGTAATCTTCATCGAACAAAAATGCGGGCCACACATCGAACAGAAGTGCGCCAGCTTCGCGCCCTCCTGGGGCAGGGTTTCGTCGTGGTATTCACGGGCGACTTCGGGGTCGAGCGAGAGGTTGAATTGGTCTTCCCAGCGGAATTCAAAACGTGATTTAGATAAGGCGTTGTCGCGGAACTGGGCGCCGGGGTGGCCTTTGGCTAAATCGGCGGCGTGGGCGGCGATTTTGTAAGCGATGACGCCGTCTTTCACGTCTTTCTTGTTGGGCAGGCCGAGGTGTTCCTTCGGCGTGACGTAGCAGAGCATCGCTGTGCCGTACCAGCCAATCATCGCGGCGCCGATCGCCGAAGTGATGTGATCGTAGCCGGGGGCGATGTCGGTTGTCAGCGGGCCGAGCGTGTAGAACGGCGCTTCGTGACAGGTCTCGAGCTGCTTGTCCATGTTCTCTTTGATCAAGTGCATGGGCACGTGGCCCGGACCTTCGATCATCACCTGACAATCGTATTCCCAGGCGATCTTGGTCAGCTCGCCGAGTGTTTCCAGTTCGGCAAATTGCGCTTCGTCGTTGGCATCGGCGATCGAGCCGGGGCGCAGTCCGTCACCAAGCGAAAACGAAACGTCGTAGGCGGCCATGATTTCGCAGATGTCGCGGAAGCGCGTGTAGAGAAAACTCTCTTCGTGATGGGCGAGACACCACTTAGCCATGATTGAACCGCCACGCGAGACAATTCCCGTCGTGCGTTTTGCCGTCATCGGAATGTAAGGCAGGCGCACGCCGGCGTGAATCGTGAAATAGTCGACGCCCTGTTCGGCCTGTTCGATCAAAGTGTCGCGGAAGATTTCCCAGGTCAGCTCTTCAGCTTTGCCCCCAACCTTTTCCAGGGCCTGATAGATCGGCACGGTGCCGATGGGAACCGGCGAGTTGCGTATGATCCATTCACGAGTGGCGTGAATGTTCTTGCCCGTCGAAAGATCCATGACGGTATCGGAACCGCACTTGATCGACCAGCGCATCTTTTCGACTTCGTCATCGATCGACGAGAGCACGGCAGAGTTGCCGATGTTGGCGTTAATCTTCACCAGGAAGTTGCGCCCGATGATCATCGGCTCGCTCTCGGGATGGTTGATATTCGCCGGGATGATGGCGCGACCGCGGGCGACTTCGTCGCGGACGAATTCGGGCGTGACGTAGTCGGGGATGGCGGCGCCGAAGGATTGGCCCGCGTGCTGGTGATTGAGCGAGGAGCGGTCGTCATTTGGAGTGCGGCGACTAGTCGCCGCTTTTGAAAGCGCTGACAAGTCAGCGCACTCCAAAGATCGCCCGAGGTTTTCACGAATCGCGATGAATTCCATCTCGGGCGTCACGATGCCGCGCTTAGCGTAGTGCAACTGCGTCACGCATGCACGCTGCTTTGCGCGCAGAGGCGTGCGGACAAGCGCGAGAAAATCTTCAAGACGATTTAGACCTTTGGCTTTATCTTTTACGCGCGCCTGGTTCGCCGCGTCGAACGTCAGATAGCCATCGTCTATAGGTTGGATCGCGCGGCCCTCGTATTCCTCGACATCACCGCGACTGACAATCCAATCACGACGCAGAGGCCGCAATCCTTCACGCACGTCGGTCGCGACTGACGGATCACCGTACGGTCCGCTGGTGTCGTAAACGCGCACTGACGGATTTTCTTCCAACTCGTTTTTGAAGTTTCGAGTAGGGTGCTGATCGATCTCGCGAAACGGCACGCGCACGCCGGGCTGCTCGCCTTCGACGTAGATGCGACGCGAGTTCGGAAGTTGCTTATCCTCGTTCGACCCGGTCGCTATCGCTCCCGGTTCTGACTTCATTACGGCGCTCATTTTGTGTCTCCTAACGTAACCGGTCGCTACAGCTCCCGGTACTGATTGCTACATAAGCAGGATGCTGCTGAAAAATCCCTGCTGCCAGCCCATTTCTCTCGACTTCTTTTCGATGATTTCAAGTTCGCCTTTATCGAACCACATTCCCCGGCATTGAGTGCAGACGTCAATCATCACCGCTTCGGCCACCAGACGCTTCTTCATCGCCGCGCCATCCACCGGACATTTGCGCGCCGTCTCGATTCGCGGGTTGATCTTTGCCCAGCATTCCTGACAGAAACGATTTCCCGCTGGTGACGCCGTCAACTGATTTGGTTCGTAGCGCTGACCACAGCGAAAGCAATTCTGATCGTCGGCCATATGTTCTCCTTTTTGGAGTGCTGCGACTGGTCGCAGCTTTTGAAAGCGGTGACAAGTCACCGCACCGCAAACAAAAACCGTCCCATCAAAAAAGGATGGAACGGTTGCGATAACTGTTTCTCCCTTCGACGGTCTTAACCGTATCAGGTTCAAGGGGTCTCCGGACATTGTCGATTGCCAATTTCCGATTGTCGATTGATCACTGAATAAGGGCGTTCTTTAACAGATGATCAGATCGGCAATCGGCAATCAAAAATCGGCAATGCGTCGGACTCTCAGCCGCTCGTCCAAAAGGACTCGGCTCCCCCGAAACGTATTTGGTTTTCAATACAGGTTGGATTCTAGGAGCCTTTGCCAGCGCTTGCAACCAGTGGCTGGAAAGTGGCACGCGCATCTTGCGCGTGATTCACGGGCGAGATGGACCATGGTGAGGCAATGCGCAGACTGGACAGTCTGCGCTACATAGAAATTAGTTCGATTTGACGAACTAAATTCGCTTTCTATAATCCAGCCCTATGAGGGATGACGTATTCGAAATTCAGCGACTCTATCCGCAGATTTATCTTGCCTGTCATAACGATCACATTCGGGCGAGCTCAACCGAATTTCGTGTTTCTTCTCAGGATGGTTCGGTTTTGGTCCACCTCGATAACGAAACGGGAATCAGGCCTAACGCACTCGCGAAACACCTGGGTGTGGCCGCGTCGACGCTGTCCGCGACGATCTCGCGCCTCGAAAAGCTCGGATATTTATCGAGCACCCCGGCAGCGAACGACAGGCGACAACGCGAATTGAAGCTCACTGCCCGGGGAGTTGAAGCCATCGCCGCCACTTCAGTGCTGAATGCCGAACGGGTAAGCGCCCTGATGAAAAAGCTCACACGCGAAGAACGAAAGGCCGCCGTAAAAGGACTATCACTCCTTGCCCGCGCCGCGCGGGAGATTGGTAATGCACCATGAAACTCGCGCTCCTAATCTTAGCCGGCATCGTTGCCGTCATTATTCTGGCCGTGCTTTTGATGGCCCTAATCGGTTCATTTCTGGCGAAGGAGCACTCTGCGACTCGCTCAGTTCTGTTGCACAAATCTCCGGAAAGCGTCTATGCAGTAGCGCGCGATTTTGAATCAATGCCGAAATGGCGCGCCGACGTGCGCTCGGTAAACGTCAAAACCGGAGACGCAGGCCGGGTTCAATTTCGCGAAGAAGGAAAACACGGAGCTGTTAACTATGAATTGATGGAAGATGTTCCCGCACGGCGAATGGTCACCAGGATCACCGATACAGATCTGGGTTATGCGGGCAAATGGACTTACGTCTTCGCAGCCGAAGGATCGAACACCCGCGTTACGATTACGGAGGACGGCGTAGTCTCGAACGTGATCTTTCGCTTTCTTTCCCGGTATGCGTTTGGGCCCACAGCGACGATTGATACTTACCTGACATCCCTGGGAAAACAATTCGGAGAGACGGTCACGCCAGAGTAGTAGACCAACTGGGCAATAGCCGGGAAGCGGTCGTGTGATGTCCGACAATCTTTAGCTTGTCGAAGCTTCGGCGACAAACTGAAGTTTGTCGGACATTTATTAATTAGTACCCAATAGCTGGAAAGCGGTGCTCACTCCCGGGATGTCTGGTATGATGCGCGACGATATTCGCGGTCGGGCTGGACGCCATGAAACGCTATTCATTTATTCACGCGTTTGTCCTTTCATTCTTCTCGAAGTCTTTTTACCAGGATGTCGGCCGGCATTGGCGTGGCACTGGACTCCTCTATATTTTCATTGCGCTATTACTGGTCTGGATTCCCACAGTGATTAGAATGCAGGTCGGGTTCTCTCGATTTGCCGCCCAGGAAGGCTCACGATTCACTCAACAGATTCCTCATATCACAATTAGAAAGGGAGAGGTTTCGACTGACGTTGCCACCCCGTATTTCATTAAAGGCGACGATGGAGAGCCGCTGGTCATCATCGATACCACGGGCAAGTATGAAAGTTTGGACGGTACTTCAGCCTCGTTTCTGCTGACGAAAACCCAAATTCACACTCGCAATAACCAGCGAACTCAACTTTACGACCTGAGCGGGGTGGAGAGCTTTGATCTCGATCGAACGCGGGCTGAAAACTGGCTGCAAACTGCCCGGACATTGCTGGTTCCAGTCGTCTTCCCTCTGGGGGTGATGCTTGGGTTTGTCTTTCGCGCAATTCAGATACTGATTTATGCGGCGGTGGGACTTTTGTTTGCCCAAATCTCGAAAGCCAACCTTAGCTATCAAACATTGATGCGCCTGGCCGCAGTCGCTCTAACTCCGGTTCTGGTCATGAACCTGATCCTGGAATTTCTGCCTTTCAGAATACCCGGATGGTGGTTCATCGGAACTCTGGTTGGATTGGGCTACTTGTTTTTTGCGGTAAAGGCTAACGCCGGATCAACGTTCCCGACAGCTACTGAATCGATGCCGCCGCCGACTATGCTTTAGATCTTCAGTGGTGCCGGGATTTCAGTTTGGCTCTGGGTGGTGTCGCGACCTCGGCGTCCCTGCGGTGGGTAATGCTCCAAACATTTTCACCGCAGAGTCGCAGAGAACGCAGAGGTAGCGCAGAGAGAAGCTAAAGCCAGGGCAATACCAGGTCTTCCCGCCGGTTCATCAACTGAATGTTCCAGAGTATAATCCCGCTGTCTTACCACACCTGAATTTTTCGGAGACAATTAAATGCTGAACCGAAGAGCCTTGGCTATTGGCCTGATTGCCATTTTGCTGTGCCTGCCTGCGCTGGCCCAGAACGGCGCCGAGAAAGATCTGCTGGACCGCATTCGCCAGGAAGAAAAGAACAATTCGCAGATCATGAAGACCATGCACATGCTCAGCGATATGTACGGCCCGCGACTGACCGGGTCGCCGAATCACAAAGCCGCGGCCGAGTGGGCGGTCAAACAGATGACTGCGTGGGGGATGAAGAACGGACACCTTGAGCCCTGGGACTTTGGACATGTGGGTTGGCTGAACGAAAGATTGACGGCGATGATTGTATCGCCGGTCAAGGACGTACTCACCGTGGAAGCGCTCGCCTGGACCCCGAGCACCCGGGGCGTAGTTACCGCAAAGGCTTATCAGATGATCCTGCCCGAGCGTCCAACGCAGGAACAACTAACGGCCTACTTCGAAACTCAAAAAGCAAAGGTCCGCGGCCGGATTGTGTTGGCGGGCAAGCACACAGTGGTTCCGGTTGATTTGAATCCGCCGGCCAAGCGGCTAACCGACGAGCAGGCACAACAGCGTTACGGTCCTAACGCGAGACCGGGAGGCGGGTTTCCCCAACCGTCCCCCACGCCGACTCCGGCGCCCGGCGCGCCCAGGCGGCTTACCAATCGACAAATCGACGAACAGACCGACACTTTTCTCAAAACCAACGGTGCCTTGATTCGCGCCAACGATGCCGCCTTTGCTTTTCGCCGGATTCGCGCTTTCAACAATCGTACGTTCGAGGTTAATCGAACTCTGCCGACCGTCGTGATGAGCAACGAAGACTATGGCCGCATCACGCGGATTCTCGCCGACGGCACCGACGTGACCCTGGAATTCAACATCCTGAATCGCGTCTATCCTGAAGGCAAGACTTCCTACAACACGGTCGCGGAAATTCCCGGCACCGACAAGGCTGACGAAGTGATCATGCTGGGCGGCCATCTTGATTCATGGCACGCATCGACGGGGGCGACTGACAACGCCATCGGCTGCGCGATCATGATGGAGGCCGCGCGCATTCTGCAAACGCTCGGGGTGAAACCGCGACGCACGATTCGGGTCGCCTTGTGGAGTGGTGAAGAGCAAGGTCTGCTGGGATCGCAGGCTTACGTGAAAGAGCATTTCGGCTCGTTTGAAAATCCGAAACCCGGATACGAAAAATTTGGCGGTTACTTCAATATCGATTCCGGCACCGGACGAGTGCGCGGCGCCGGCGTCTTTGGTCCATCGGCGGCAGCCGACATCATGAGAAAAATTCTCGAGCCGCTTAAAGATGATGGCGTCGTCGGCGCCGTGGCGTCACGGAGTCGTAATCTTGGCGGCTCAGATAACACTTCATTCAGTCAGGCCGGCTTGCCGGGAATCGGCATGGGCCAGGATCCAATCGAATATAACTCGCACACCTGGCACACGAACTTTGATACCTACGAACGCATTCTGGAAGACGACGTAAAGAAGGATGCGGTCACGGTCGCCTGGGCCGTCTATCAACTGGCAATGCGCGATGAACTGCTGCCGCGCTTTGCTAAAACGGACATGCCGCCGTTGCCGCCGCCTAATCCGAATGCGGAACCGACACCGACGCCGACACCGGCAAAACCTCCGCGGAAGAAGACGGCCAGGCCGGAATAGTTTGTAAGTGGCACAGACTTCAGTCTGTGGTTTTACAGCTATTCACAGACTGAAGTCTGTGCCACTAAACCAAAATGAAGAAGAAGCGGTTCAAAGCGCAATTGCTCTCGGGTCACAAGGAAATGATGGCGGTCGAAGTTCCGTTTGATCCGGCGGAGGAATGGC
>Ga0207428_10005042_pt1 | contig 12406 bp, 10 predicted proteins | sample RhiMethybrSRZTD1_FD_187600 | JGI IMG/M metagenome (GOLD analysis project Ga0207428, IMG submission 187600) | Populus rhizosphere microbial communities from Tennessee, USA - Rhizosphere MetaG P. TD hybrid SRZTD1 (SPAdes) (version 3) | ecosystem: Host-associated > Plants > Roots > Rhizosphere >... | reverse complement strand
GGCCAGTGCACGGGCCGTCGCCGATGCCACGACAAGACTGGCCAGCCACACTTCGGTCGCCTGCGTGGCCTCGGCCACGCAGCGCGATCCCGAGCCGGTCCGCAGCACAGCGCGGCCCCTGAGTTGCCGTCCCTTCAGCTGACTCGGCGAGTTGTTGTGATCGAAACCCGGAATCAGCCGTCCCCCCACCTCGCCCATTCGGAATCCCGGAGTGCCGAGCGCCTCTTCGACCGTCGCTACCAGTTCGATCTCCTGAATCCCCGCGGCGAACGCGTATGCGGCCGTCGTGAAGGCGCGCATCACATCGATCACGACGACGACCCCAGTCGCCTGTCGCGCGCCCTCGACACCTTCAACGATCCGAATGACCATGACCAGCGCCTCTCGACAACGGCCTCAGTCCGGCATGGGGCGCTCGATGTGATCGATCACGAGGACGTCGATGGAGGTCTTCGACGGCTCGAGCCTCAGTCCGAGCTGCTCTTGCACGGCGGTGAAGAGCGAGGCGCCGTCGCTTCCCGGAGGTGCGGGGTCAGTCGGGCCACGCGTCCCGGTTGCCGGCGCGTACTGCAGTTCGGCATCGAACGATCCGGTCAGCCCGGTCTTGTCGACGACCTGGCGGCCAGCAGGCCCCGAGAGCGCCTGCGCCAGCGCCGACATCGGCATCCCGCCGAGGTCGAGGACCCCCGCGCCGCCTTTGAGGCCGCACGCCTTCGAACCCTCTGGCTGCGGTGGCACCGCCTCATTGCGCCGCTGCGCCTCCATGCGCGCCATACAATCGACACGCGACGATCGCAGCTGTGGTCCCAATCGCCCGTCTCGTCGCGCCATCGTCAGCGAGTAGGCATCCTGCTCCCGGCTGTCGACGTGGAACCGCAACTTGAAGCGATCGATCAGAAGCGCTCGCAACATCAACTTCAGATCAGCCGCGGACGTCCCAAGCGGCATGCGCGCGTCGATCGAGAAGAGCTCCCGAGTGATCAGGTCCGGCAACGGGGCGGGCAGCTGAGACGGGCGGGCGTCGAACGCGAGCGACACCACGTTCAGCAGCGGCATGTTGTCCTGAACGAATCGCCCGGGAGGAAAGCTCACGTTGTGGACGTCCGACCTGGGGTCGCCAGGCTTCACGGATACGATTTCGAAGCGTGGCAGCTTCACCTCGTCGACAAGGTCGATGCGCTGCGCCGACGCTGGATCCGCGGCGAGCAGCGTGAACAACACGGCGGTTCCCGGCCGGATCACGTTGATCATGCTCGATAGACGCCGGCAGCCGCAATCTGGCTGGATAGTCGTTAGTTCGCTGGATTTGCCGCATAATCCCAGGCTGATGAGTCGCGCAACCCTCCGTCGCTGTTCCCTGGCGCTGGTCATCGGTTGCGGGCTGCTCGTGACGTGGGTGTGGATCGGCGCCGCCGACGTCTCGCTCCAGATCGACACACCGATGGATCCGCCGCGCTGGGCGGTGCTCGAGCGCCGGCTCCTCGCCGAGAACGTGCCGGCGTGTCGCCAGTTCTTCGAGAAGTACTTCGACAATCGCGGCTATGTGCAATGCGTCGTGCGCTGGGGTGCGAACGACGGACCCGACGATGCCTTCGAGAACTTCAACCGCTGGCCCGAGCTGCACGCGCTGGGCGCGGCCGACGACATCCTCGACATGTACACGAAGGGTCACGAGGGCCTGCTGAAGCAATACACCGAGGCCAAGACGACCGACGTGCCGATCGCGCGACAGGGCATGTACTACAAGGAGTTCATCGTCCAATCCGATTGGATGCACCACGGGGAGGGGCTGCAGCTCTTCAACCGGATGGGCCTCTCGATCCCGACGGATGCGAAGTACCAGGCCCGCGCGCGGCGCTTCGCCGGCTTCTACATGGGCGAGGATCCCGAAGCGCCCAACTACGATCCCGTCCACAAGATCATTCGCAGCATGGAGAACGGCAGCCGCGGGCCGATGCTCCGCAAGGCGACCGCGCTCGACTGGGTCGGGGATCCGTTCGACGTCAACGGGTTCGATGCGCTGCACGGTGAATCGACGTTCGAGCAGTTCCTCGCCCACTACGAGGAATACGGCGACGTCGTCGGCGATCACTTCCTCAATCTGGTGGCGACGACGCTGCCGATGAACGCCTACCTCGTGAGCGGCGACGCGAAGTACAAGACCTGGATCGCCGAGTACATGGACGCGTGGCTCGAGCGCATGAAGAAGAACGACGGCATCATCCCCAGCCATGTTGGACTCGACGGGCGAATCGGCGGCGCCGAGGGCGCGTGGTGGAAGAGTGCGTACGGCTGGGGGTTCAGCCCGATGAACCCGGTGACCGGCAAGCGTGAAGACCGGAATCGCATTCCGCGCGCGCTCGTCGGTTTCAACAACGCGCTGCTCGTGACCGGCGACCAGAAGTACGTCGACGCCTGGCGGCGCATGATCGACGCAGTCAACGCGCATGCGCGTGAGGCCGGCGGGCGGAAACAGTATCCGACCATGTATGGCGCCGACGGGTGGTATGGATGGCGTGACACGCCGTGGAATGTCGGCGCCTTGGAGGTGTGGTACTGGTCGCAGCGCGCGGACGACCTGACACGTGCCGGCGCCGGTGGCTGGCTCGATTTCCTGCGCGGAGCGAACGCCGCGTATCCAGAGCAGGTGCTCCAGCGCGATCTCGACACCGTTGTGAAGCGAGTGGCCGCCATGCGGCGCGACAACACGCCGCCGGCAAGGCGCCTGGCCGACAACATGCTCGACTACAACCCGGCGGCGACCGAGTCGCTGGTGCAGTTGATGTGGGGCGCTCTCCTGCCGGGCCGGGAGGGCGGATTGGTCAACGCGCGTCTGCGTTACTTCGATCCCGAGCGAAAACGCGCCGGCATACCACCCGATGTCGCGGCGCTCGTATCAGGACTGTCCGACACGCAGACCACCGTGACGCTCGTCAACCTGAACGCGTCGCGCGCGCGAACGGTCATCGTGCAGGGAGGCGCGTACGGCGAGCATCAACTGGTCAGCGTCATGAGCGGCGGGAAGGTCACGCCAATTGGCTCACCGCACCTGACCGTGCGTCTCGATCCGGGCTCGGGCCAGCGGCTCGTACTGACCATGAAGCGCTACGCGAACGCGCCGACAGTGATGCATCCCTGGCATCGGCGCAACGCGGGTGGAAATTGATGACGCGCGGCAAGCCGCGCGCTTGACGCGCTATTTCTTACGCGCCACGGCCGCGTCGATCACGTTGGCCGCCTCGTCGAGGCTACGACGACGCGCGGCGTCGGCGGCGGTCGTGCCTTCCTTCGACCGCACCGTCGGATCGGCGCCATGAGCGAGCAGCAGCTCTGCGACCGCCACAGCAGTTGTCGCGTCGTTTGGGAGCCACCAGAGTAGCGTCGAACCGTTGCCTGACACTTCCCGCGCGCGCGCAGGTTCTTCCGTCAGAACGATCCGCAGACGCTCGACCTTGCCCTGATAGGAGAGATGCCACACGTCGCGGATCACGCCGCTGAGGAGATCGACAATCTCGGCTCGGCCGTGATGCGCAGCGTAGCCGATGGGAGGCGCATTCCAGCGTGTCTCGCGCGCATCGACGTCGGCACCGCGCGCGATGAGAAGCGCCGCCGCCTGGCGCGCGCCGTTCGCCGCTGCGGTGTGCAGTGGACGCTGGCGCTGCTCATCCGACACGTCGACGGAGGTCCCGAGGTCCAACAGCAACTGGATCGCGTCGGCCCGATCGTGGCTGGCTGCGGCAAACATCGCCGCCGGCGACTGAATGAACTCTGGATGCTCGCGGACCAGCCGCTCCGCCGTCGCGCGATCGAGACGCAGGCAGGCTGCGACAAAGGCCTCTTCACCCTCGAGCGCCGCGGTGGTGTGGTCTGCACCGTGCCGGAGCAGGAGGTCGGCGATCGCGAGACGGTTCTCGCGAACGGCACGGTCGTAGAGACTCATTGTCCGCAGGTGCCGCGCCCGCGGCGGCGGCGCGTTCGCATCCGCGCCGTGAGCCAGCGCCCACTCCGCCACGTCGATCCGGTTTTTGTCGATGGCGGTGTCGAGCACGAACCGCGCCCCCGTTCCGTAGCCGCCCATGTCGAGCATTGGCCACGCCGGGTTCTGCCAGTCGGCGGCGCGTCCTGTCCTCTCCGCGCGCTCGTACGTCAGGCGCAGCCACCAGAGCATGTCGCCGCTGAAATGGGTGTTGTACAGCACCTGGATGTCGTACAGCTCGGCACCGCTCTCGAGCATCAACCGATAGAGCGCCTCGCGATGTGGATGCGGCCTTGCCTCCTGTTCCCCTTCGCCTGTGACACCGACGAGGGTGCCGTACACGGCATGCCCGGCCATGTAATACGCGTTTGCATTGGCGCCGCGATCGAGCAACGCGCGCGCGATCGCAACGGCATTGTCGCGCGCGGCATCCGATGGCAATCGGCCGAAACAGAGATACAGGATTGGCTCCCACTGCCACGCCCCGCCTTTCTCATTGACGGCCGTGGGGCGCTCGGTGAGCCGACGCTCGACTTCGGCGACGTTGCCGCAGACGACCGCCGTGTAGAGACTGTCGCCAGCAATCTCGGGGTGCTTGCGCAGCAGGAGCGCGGCGGCGGACTCTCTCAGCTCGTAGTCGCCACGTCCATGCACGTCGTTGTTCCAGCACGCGTAGTGGAGGAACAGCGCCACACGATCGGCATGCGTTTCCGTCGAGCGCGTGTCCGGCACTGTTCCGATCGCCTGTACTTCCTGGTGCTCGAGCGCTGTTTTGAGCGCCTTCCAATTCTCGTATCCGTGTTCGCGCGCAAGGGCGTGCTGGATGTCACGAAGCACGGGCGTGGCAGGCGCCTTCGGGTACGCCAGTCGAAGACGTTTGAGCGGACCGGGATTATTGCGTCGAACTTCCTCGAGCCAGTTCTTGGCTTGTCTGCGGAAATCGTCGAGCGTGGGCACAGACACCTTCCTTCCGTTGTGCCTGCCGTCCGCTTACATCAGGCCGGAAGAAGGTTGAGTTGTACGACGGCCGGGTCTGGGTGGAAATCCTTGCCGCGGACCGGAGGCGCCCCAGCGCGCACTGAGAACAAGGTGGCATAGCGCCGCGGACGTGTCAATCCTGCCTGAGCGCGCCGACCGGATCGATCCACGCGGCGCGCAGCGCCGGAACGAGCGCCGCACAGAGACACGCTGCGACGATCCAGAGCAGGCCTCCGACGTAGGCGATCGGGTCGAACAGCCGGACACTCGACCCGATGTATTCGGCCGCTGGTGTGGCCAGGAGCATGCCGCCGAGCGCGGCCGTGAAGGTGCCGCCGAGGAGAAGCCCGATGCCGACGGGACGAGCCGACTGTGACAGCACGAGCGCGGCGATGGTACGCGGCGTCGCGCCAAGCGCCATCCGCACACCGATCTCCCTGGCGCGTTGCTCGACGAGATACGAAAGCACGCTGAACAGCCCCGACAACGTCAGCAGCAGCGCCAGCGCTCCAAGCACCAGCGACAGCCAGAGTGGAATCGCCAGGAGATAGGCTTCTGCGCTGGCGACGACTTGCATCGTGGAGACTTCGCCCATGTTGGGATTGATTGCGGCCAGGCGATCGACGAGCGCATGGCGCGCGCGCTCGGCGTCAACACGCACCTGCAGCGTCAGCGCCGTCTCTGCCGCCTCGACGCTGATCGGCATGTAGATACCTGCTCCACCAAACCGGAAGGCGCCGAGCCGAAAGCCCGCGACGTCGCGGGCGATGCCAACGACGACCGCCGAGCGCGAGACGAGCAGCGGGTTATTGCCCCTCGGGTCATTCCGCCTTTCGCCTCCGAACAAGGCAGACGGATTTGGCTCGACCCGCAGGACCTGCCCGATGGCGTCGGCGCTCGGCCACAGCTGGCGGGCCACGCTCTCGGACACGATCGCCACCGCGGTGCTTGCAGTGCGCTCGGTGGCTGTGAAGCCGCGCCCACGCACGAGATCGATGCCGTAGATGCCAAAGTACTCTGGCGAGACGAACTGATAGGTGACGGGAGACTTGCCACTCGCGCCTTCCGCAAGCCCGGGCAACCAGCCAAGCCCGCCGAGGAAGCCCGGAAACGAGGCCGCGACCGACGCCACGAGCGGCTCGCTCTTGACCACTTCGAGGATGGCGCCGCGCCGCTGCTCCTCACGGATCGTGACGTTGACGATACCCGCCGTGCGAATACCAGGATCGATGGCGGCCGCCTCCAGCGAGCTGCGCAGAAAGACCGCGGCGCAGATGAGAAGCAGTGCCGATGCCGTCACCTGCAGCGTGACCAGCACGTCCCGGGCGCGTCCGGGACGGCTGTCGCGCACCACCTCGCCACGAATCGCCCGCACCAGCTCGAGGCGGGTGGCCTGAAGTGCGGGTGCGAGCGCAAAGAACACGGTTGAGACCAACGCGCCGACCACGAGGAACAGCGCGACGCGCCAGTCCGCCGGCGGCACGGCGATGTTGATGTGGCCGATATCCGGCGGGAACGTCGTCATCAGCGTGTAGTCGATGCCGGCGAGCACGATTCGTGAGAGGCCGAACGCGAGCGCGGCGGAGATCAGTGCGAGCACCAGGCTCTCGGTGAGCAACTGCCAGATCACGCGCCGCCGCGACGCGCCAATGGCCAGCCGGATGCCGATCTCGCGCTGACGTCCCACGCCGCGGGCGAGCAGCAGGTTCGCGACGTTCGCACAGCCGATCATGAGGATCAGGCCGAACGCGAAAAAGAGCGGCACGAACATCAGCATGGTCTCGGTCGAGAGCGGCACCGTGCCGGTCCTCGGTTCCAGAACAAGCTTCGCCGCGGGCGGCTCGCCGGAGCGTTCGGCCGTAACCCGCGAATCCCACACGAGCAGCTGCGCCAGCGCCTGTTCGCGCGGCAGGCCGGGCTTCAGCCGCCCGACGATCTCGACGCTGTCCGGGTCGCGCGGGCCCTCGCCGGTGCGGGGAAACTCGTTCTTCAGGGAAAGCGGCGCCCAGTACTCCGGCGCAACCCAGGTCAGTCCCCGAAAGTCCGCCGGCATCACGCCGACAACCAGGAACGATGCTCCGTTCACGCGGATCGTGCGATTGACCAGGTCGGGATCGCTCGCAAAGCGCAGCGACCAGGTGCGATGGCTGAGGACGATCACCGGAGGGCGGCCGGGCTCGTCGTCAGACGGTGTGAGCGTGCGCCCGCGGGCGGCGGTGACGCCGAGGGCGTGGAAGTAGTTCCCCGTCACGAGCGGGCCTTCCATCTTGCGGCCTTCGACGAAGGCCGCGCTGCCCTTGATCGCGACCGTTTCGGAGAAGACGTCGGTCTCGCGAACGAGGGCGTCATACTGCGCGCGCGTGAAGGTTCCGGCCTCGGCGCCGGGCGATTGCTGACGAGCGACAGCGAACAGCTCGTGAGGGTGTCGTACCGCGTCCACGCGAAAGAAGACCGCGTTGAGGATCGTGAACACGACAGTCACGAGCCCCAGGCCGAGCCCGACTGTCGTCACAATCGTCGTGGCCGCCAGCGGCGCCCGGAGGAACGAGCGCCAGGCGTAGTGGACGTCTCGCACGACGGTGTCGAGTACCGTCGTGCCACGCGCATCGCGGCAGGCCTCCTTGATCGGCTCCACTGCGCCAAAGGTTCGGAGTGCCTGCAACCGTGCCGCCTCGGGAGACATCCCCGCAGCCCGCAGCCGCTCCGCTTCGTGCTCGACATGGAATTGCAGTTCCTCGCGCAAATCGGATTCGCGGCGATCGCGGAAGAACAGGGATCGCAGCCGGCTGTTCAGGATGTGCCAGAGCCGCATGATCAGGTCCGTTGCAGCACGAGGTTGACGCCAGCCGAGAGGCGCTCCCACTTGGAGAGCTCGATCGTGAGCTGCTTGCGCCCCGCTTTCGTCAGCGCGTAGAAGCGGGCGCGCCGGTTGTTCTCGGAGGCGCCCCACTCCGCCGTAATCCAGCCCTGGTGCTCGAGGCGGTGGAGCGCCGGATAGAGCGAGCCTTGCTGGACGCGCAGCAGATCATCGGAGATCTGTTGAATTCGCTGGGCGATCGCCCAGCCGTGCATGGGCTCGAGGGCAATCGTCCTCATGATCAATAGGTCGAGTGTGCCCTGCAAGACGTCGGTCTGGTCGCTCATTTTCCGCCTGCGCCGAGGCTACGGCGGACAGGCCGCTCCGCCGAGGCGACGGCGGACAGGGCGCCGCGCCTCTCTTGTAGATTGCCAAAGGGAGAAGACGGAGCGGGCGACGAAAAAGTTCAGGGATGTGCGCTATCGGCTCTTGGTGATCTTCATCACCGTCATCCGCGAGGCGCCCGAGACGTAGATCGCGCCGTCGGTATCGATGCCCATGCCATGAGCCCGGTCAGCAGACACGCTGCCAATCTGCTTCCCATTCTTCATGATGTTGACGATGCCGTCGTTGACGTCGCTCACGTAGACCGTGTCGTCGGCGGCTACCGCGATCCCGCCGCGCGAGGGATAGGGCCACGTCTCGACGAACCGGCCTTCCTTGTCGAAGACCGACACGCGCTTGTTGTCGCTGTCGTTGACCAGGATTCGGCCGCGTGAATCCAACGCCACGCCGTGCGGGAGCTGGAGCTGCCCGGGCTGCGAGCCCTTCACGCCGCCGATCATGCGAACGTACTTTCCATCCTTGGAGAATTGCACGACGCGTGCGTTCACATACCCGTCCGACACATAGATGTCCCCGTTGGGCGCGATCGCAACGTGGTTGGGCTGGTTGAACGAGTCCCGCGACGTGTTATCGCCGGCGACGCCTTTCTTGCCGAGGGTCATCAGCACGCGGCCCTCCGGGCTGAACTTGTGCACCACGTGGGCCGCGGAGTCGGTGACCCACAGGAAACCCTGCGCGTCGATCGTCACGCTGTGCGCGCTCTCGAACAGTCCCTCGTCACCGAAGGCCTTCACGAACGTGCCGTCACGCGTGAACACGCGGAAGTACGGCGCCGTGCGCACCAGCACGACGACGTTCCCTTTCCCGTCCGCCGTGATCCAGGTGGTATTCCCGTTCCACGTCGTTCCCTGCGGAAGCTGCGCCCAGCCTGGGTCGACCTTGTAGGTCCCGCCCGATTGCGCCGAGGCGCCGCTCGCGCCGAGCAGCACGACGCAGACGAGAATCGCCGACCGCATACGTCCAATCGATCGTGTGTGCACGATGGAACTCCTTTGGCTACTCGGCCAGCAGTCTGAGGTCGCCGATGGCGTGCTGGACGTCGAGATCGACGACGACGGCCGACGATTCGGCGCGCGGGTTGACCCAGCGGCCATCGCGCTGCTCGAGTCCGTTGACGTTCGAGTCACCAATGAGGCCGGACGTACGCGCGGAAATGCCGACGCCGGCGGGCAGGTGAATCGTCGTGTCGCCCGCCCCGGCCTGCACTTTCACGTTGTAGCTCTTGACCGGCATGCCGCGAAGGTCGACGACAAGATCGCCGGCACCGAGGCGAATCGAAAGGCTCTGCAGGTTCAGCCGGCCGAGCACCAGCTGCGCATCGCCAGCCGTGAGCGTGACGACGAGGTCGAGCGGCGTCGTCTCGTCGAGGCTGAGGCGCCACGTGTTCTCGTAGTTGCCAGACGCCGAACCCTGGGACAGCTTCAGCGTGCCGACGGTGCCCTCCACCGCGTACGCGATCGTCGGTTTCAACACCGGGATGTTGAAGTCGTAATCGCCCTCGAGGAGTTTCGCCGCACCTGACTTCACCGCCAGCTCACCCGCGCTCATGTCGATCTCGACACGCGCGTGCGACGCAGCGCCGCGGTCGATGGTGTGCCGCTCGTGGACGACAGGACCTGCCGGTGCGCTCGTGCCGCAGGCGATCGTCCCCAGCGCGGTGACGACCATCGCGGCAACCGCGCTGATCGATCTCACTCGTACGCCACCTAGCGGTGTCATCGCCGGCATATTACCGGATAGCCTGCGTCTTCAACGGACGATCTCTCGCAGCAGACCGGGCCCTATCGAGATTTGCCCCGTAAACGGGCGCGCGTGTGAGGCAATCAACACGACGGAGATGGCCACCGCCGTGGCGAACAGTCCCATGGCTGTGGCCGCCGCGGGCTTGTTGTCGCACTGCACCATCGCAATCGCGATCAAGACGACGATGGCCACGCCGATGAGGCCGGCCCATTTCACCCCGTTGATCGACGAACGGCTGATGATGATGCGCTGCCGCCGTGCGTCGAGCGCCTGCTCGAGCGCGACGACCATTTCGCGCTGCGCGACGCGTTGGCCGTCGGTGGTGGGCACGGCCGCCAGCGACAAGCGCAGCGCCTCGCTGAGAGGCGCCGGGGCGACGGCCAGCGTTACACCCTGGCTCGCCATCGCCGGCCATTCCTCGTCCGCCGTATGCGTGACGTAGCGGCTGAGCAGCTCGTGCAGCCGTGTCGCGAAGTCGGGTGGAAAGGTGGCGGCGAGCAGATCGACGGTCCGGAGCGCGCTGGCTTCGCGACTCACTTCGACAGTCGCGCGCTGCGAGTCGTTCCACACCTGCGCCGAGAGAAACGCGACGAGCAACGCGTACACGATGCCGAGCGGCGGCAGCAGCGCCGGCGTCACTGCCTTGAACGCACGGGCCCGTTGATCGACGGCCAATCGCGTGACCGTCGCATGAATCAGCCAGGTGATGATGGCCGTCACGAGGAAAACGACGGTGGCCATCCAAGATACTGACAGGTGATACACCCACTCGCTCATTCGAGTGTCCTCCGCGCGCAGAGCATGCCGCACGCCGCCGGCTGACGCAACGATTCAGAAACGATGGCGGTCAGTGCAGGAGCCGAATGATCTCGTCGCTCGGGCGCACGTCGCCGAAGATCCGATAGAACGTCGCGAGCGTCGCGTCGTGCAGGCCGTGGGCGTGACCGGACAATGCGTCCGAGATCAGCACCACTTTGTATTCGAGCTCCGCGGCGTCGCGCGCCGACGACTCACAACAGATGTTCGTCACCGCCCCCGCGATTAGGACGGTGTCGATGCCGCGGGCATCGAGCTGGTCCTTCAAGTTGCATTTGCCCGGAAAAAACGCACTGGCGCCGGACTTGACGGCAATCAGATCGGCAGGCTCGCGCTCCAGCCCGTGCCACAGCCTCGTGCCTCGGCCGTCCCTCTGACCGTCGTTGAAGTACCGGGACGCAAGCTCCGTTCCGAGAATGACGCTGAAATGCCTCGGCATCCTGTCCATGCGCGACAGCACCCACGCGACCGTTCCGCCGCTATCGCGAACTGCGACAGCGAGAGCGTTCACGGTCGCGATGATCCGCTGCCACGTGTCGTCGTCGACGACTGTCGCCTCATCGAGGTCGATGACGACAAGGGCTGTCGTCTTCGGATCGATCGTGTCGAAGGCATGCAGCCGCCCTCGGCGCGCGACGACTTTCTCGACGATTCTGTCTGGAATGCCGCTCGGGTGACGCATGTGAGGAGAAGGACGTTATCATGCAGCCCGCTCGTGTTCGAAGCGATCCTCGAGGATGGTGACGCGTCGCGCGCGACGCACGTCGTGAACGATCTGCTGGCCCACGGCTTCCCGGGCTCGTTGACCGGGAGCCTCGCCATCGATGCGCACCTGCGCGTGCGCGGCCGGCGCGCCGGACGACGATCGCTCAGCGACATCGACTTCGTCGTCGACGGGTTCGCGGCGATTCCCGAGTCGCTTGCCGATCGGTTCCTGTTGAACCACGTCCATCCGCATGCGCTCGAGGGTAAGACCCTCGTCCAGTTGATCGACCCGGAGCACGCGCTGCGCGTCGATGTGTTCCGCGCGTTTGGCGCGACGTTGTCGCGCAGCGGACCACTGGGTGTCGACACGGAGCCGCTCGACGTGGTCGCGCTCGAGGATGTGGTGGCAAGGACGACCGCGTACGTGTACGGCCGTCTGCGCGCCGGCCGTGCCATCGAGGCGAAGCATGCGCACGCCTTTCTCGAGTTGTTGAGCGTCGGCGGCGAGTCAGCGCTCGCGGACGCGTGGCAGGACCACCGCGAACAGATGTCGTGCTCATTCAATGAGGCGTCGAACCATGCGCGGCGAATGCTGGAACTCCATCCGGAATTGGTCGCCACCGAGGAGTACTCCAGCGTGATTACTCCGTGCGAACGGTGCCAGGACCATGGCCGGTTCCGGTGCGCGCCGCCCAAGCGAATCGTGGAGATTCTCGGTTACTGGTAGCAGCGAGCGATCAACGACGATCACCCATTATGGATGGCACTCACGACATTGCTGACGAACAGCGGAGGCTGTGGAACGGTGCGTCGGGACACGCGTGGGTCGAGATGCAAGACCTGCTTGACGAGTTGTACAAACCGATTCAGGACCTGCTCGTCGCGGCGGTGTCGGCGAAGCCCCGCACTCATGTGCTCGACGTTGGGTGCGGGACGGGGAGTACGACGCTCGCCGTGGCGCGGTGGCTCGGCGCCACCGGGCGGAG
>Ga0207428_10005034_pt1 | contig 12419 bp, 12 predicted proteins | sample RhiMethybrSRZTD1_FD_187600 | JGI IMG/M metagenome (GOLD analysis project Ga0207428, IMG submission 187600) | Populus rhizosphere microbial communities from Tennessee, USA - Rhizosphere MetaG P. TD hybrid SRZTD1 (SPAdes) (version 3) | ecosystem: Host-associated > Plants > Roots > Rhizosphere >... | reverse complement strand
CATGGTCGATATCGACGATCACAAGCGGGCGAAACAGGCTGCGCGCGAAAACGAAGCGATCGTAAAGGCAGAAATAGCCAGCAGAAGAGGTAACGAGGAGGAATTGTGAACAATCGATTGATCGGCGGCATTCTTTCAGGAGTGCTTTGTCTCATTCTGCAGAGCGGGCAAAGCATATCGGCGCAGTCCACCTACAAGGTCGACGCAAACTGGGCTCAGCTTCCCGACGGGAAAACCTGGGACGGCTCGACCTCGTGGATCACAGCGGATGGAAAGGGCGATATCCTCGTTCTGGTACGCACCGCACCGTACTTTCGATGGTTCACACGCGATGGCAAATTCGTGAAGGCCGTCGGAGATGCCGGCCTGTTTGATACCGCGCACAGCGTGACGATCGACTCCCAGGGATTCCTTTGGGCAACCGACTCCACGGCTCACCTCGTGCATAAGTTCAGCGCTGACGGGCGCCTTCTCATGACGCTCGGCCGCAAAGGTGTCGCCGGCGATAACGCGTCGCGCGATCTGTTCAACCAACCGAACCACGTCGCCCTCGCGCCCAACGGGGATATTTATGTATCCGACGGTTATCAGAACGCGCGCGTCGTGCAGTTCTCCCCTAACGGACAGTTTGTTCGAATCATCGGGGGCGTAAAGGGCTCACAGCCAGGACAACTTCAGGTACCACACGGCGTCGCCCTGGACTCCCAGGGCCGGATTCTCGTCAACGACAGCGACAACCAGCGGGTTTCGGTTTTCGACAAGGACGGGAAATTTGTCGAAAGCTGGGCGTTCCCTTCGCGTGGCGGCATCGTTGTCACCTCCGGCGATACCGTATACGTCAGCGACGTGAATGCCGGCGTTGTCAACGTCGTGAAGAACGGAAAGCGGATCGACACTGTTAACGCAGATCGCGCCCACGGGCTCGGCGTCGACTCGGATGGCTCAATCTACGTCTCCGGCGCGTCCCGGATGACGGTCATGAAAATCACGAAATAGCCTGCTACTAAACCCAGACGGGATGGGTTCAGGGAGTCCCCTCCTCAGCAGGAGGAGGGGTGGCCGCGACACAAGAAAAATATCGCGAAGCTTCCTCTGATGGAGCGGACGGGGTGGTGTGGTCAAGAAAATTCCTGGACCACACCACCCCGGCCTTCACCTCACGCTGCAGGGTTGCGGATCCCATCCGTTGTTGGTATCCGGCAGCTTTTTGTAATTCGAACTCGTGATGAGCGGACCGGTCAGATACTCCGGGTCTTCGATGATCGTCGTGATGATCATGTAACGCACGCCATACGTCTCGGGCGTCGGTTGAAAATACTCTGTCACCGTCGCCTTCTCGCTGTACGGAAGTCCGTTCTTCCGGAGGTAGCCGGATTTCAGATTCGTGGTGACAACCTTCAGCCACCCGCTCTGAGCATCGCCACGACCGACGGGCGGCGCGACGACTGGGGGCGCAGGGGCTGGAGGAACGCCGGCACCGGCCCCACCTGGCGCACCCGGAAATCCGGCACCCGGTCCACCACCGCCTCGTCCTCCGGCTGTGGGTTCCCACGTGGCGATCGAGAGACCCTGCCAGGACCTGACGCCGGGATTGGATTCAGCCTGCTGAGCGGCAGCGCCAAACCTGAACAAACGCGTCTGCATTCCCTGATCGGTTTCCCACTTCAACGTATCCGTGTCCTGCCATGTGACGTGAGTGCGTGTGGGAATGCGGCTGATCGCGCCGGCGCCGTATCCTTTGCACTGGTTGCCTTCTGCTTCATCTTTCGCGGGATCCCAGGCATCGAGGATGGCGCGGCCAGCGGGACTAATCGGGATGCTATCGGCATTTCCTTTTGCCGGGACAGCCATAAGCCAGCGCCAGTCTTCTGTCGCGATCCGCACCCAATACCCGGTGAGATCATTCGTCGCTGCAGCTTGAGCAGACTGCGGAACGGCGCCGGCACCTCCACGAGCACCGCGGCCCTGTCCGAGCAGAGGTGTTTGTTGCCAGCCAGCCACATAGACTGTCGCGGCGACAAACGCCACCGACGCCATGGCGCTCAGGAATCTGCGAGTCATCTTCCCTCCATGCTATTGCTCTGTCGCCCGCTGCTGTTCCGGAGTGAAGCCAAAGCTGAAGCCATCGGGCCGCTTCATCGTGCGCATCCGAAGCTTGTGTTCATCGGGTGTTCGGGAAGGATTTCCCGCGATAACCACGTCATCGCCATATTTCAGCGTGTCGTTCTGAACACCGGTGTTGGCCAACTGCGTTGAACCCGGACCTTCTACAGCCCACCGGTTTTTCTTTCCGCCCTCAGTCACTTCGACAGTGATCAGGGAGTGAGGGTTACGGAACGAAAACACAACAACCTTCCCCGTGATTTCGATCGTTTTCGACTCGTCGTACGTCGCCGCAAATGAATGATGAGACATTGCGGTGATCGTCGCAGCGAGTATTGCCAGAACGCACAGAAAGAGGAATTTCGATCTCATACCATTCTCCTCATTAGGGCCAAAGCGCGGTCATAGACCACGCCTACAGCTTTTTAGAACTACTTTTTTTCGCTGAGGCTCTGGTAGGCCGCCTCTATAAACATTGCCGTGGTCCACGCGCCAGTCGTTGCTCCGTACCGGCCGTCGTAATCTTTCGTCAATCCGGCCGCCTGGACCTGCTGCAGAGTTTTGCCCTTCTTCACGGCGTCCAGAATCCGGTCGCGAATGATCTTCACCATGTCGCGGTACTCGAGCACGTCCGCTTCGTCGCTGATGCGACCGTGTCCGGGAATCACCATGGTTCCGCCTTCCTGTTTTTCCTTCGGAATGCAGATGTCCAGAATTCTGTTCAGGCCGACCAGCACGCCATCGATGGTGCCGCCGGCCTTCACGTCGATTACCGGGTACGTGGTGGTCATGAAGATATCGCCGGCGGCGATCACGTCGGTGCGGCGGAAGTAGACAATGCTGTCTCCATCCGTGATCGCATCCGGAATGTGAATCATCTGGATGCCTTCGCCGTTGAAGTAAATGTCGTGAAACTCCTTGAAGTAGGTTTCCGTCGGCCATGCATTCGCAGGCGTTGAAGCGACCTTACCCGTGGGCGCACTCATCCGACCCAAAACAGTTTCGTAAGCCGCAATCGGAGTTCCTCTGCCACCTCCGCCGCGCCCGCCACCTCCGCCGGCCGCCCCTGGAGGCGGCATGCCGCGCAGCGACTCGTTTCCTCCGGTGTGATCCGGGCGAAAGCTCGTATTGAGAATGTAACGGACGGGTTTCGTCGAAATCGCACGAAGAATCGTTTGTACTTTTTCCGTTGCGGCGCCGCCGCTTCCGGTATCGACAACGAGCACACCGTCATCTCCTGTGTGGACGACAATGTTGCCGCCGGCGCCGACAATCATCCAGACGTTGTCTTGAACGGGAAGGGCGCGGACCGTTCGGTCATTAGCATCAGCGTAATAGATCTTCTGCTGCGGATCGAAGATCGCGGTGCGGAGTGGCGATGCCTGTTGTGGCCCTCTTCCTCGCTGAACCGGACTCGTCAAGGCAAGGCCCGCTCGGAACAAGCCGGCAACCAGAATCAAGGCAAGTAAGAGTTTCATGGTGCTCATCGCCTTCACTGGCCGCGTCCTCCAGGCGCTGGTGGCGCGCCGCGCTGTCCACCCTGAGGGGCGCCGCCACGAGCCCCACCTGGGCCCGGGCCTCCGGCGCCGCCGCCCGCCGCCGGACCACCGCCGCCCCTGCCGCCGGGATTGTTCTGGGGTTGCGCGGGTGGCGGCCATTTCTGAGCCGCGACGACCTTCTTTCGAAAATCCGGAAGCATGGTGTCGGCGCCACCGCGCCCCGCTTCGGGAATCACGTCATAAGTTTTGGAATAGAGATCGAGGTACGGATTTGTGCCCGGCAACCAATGGGGAAGCCATCCTTGTTCATGGTCGAGTTCCGTCACGATCTGACACGGGTAATTGCCGACGTTCTGCCCGGGGGCCCAGCGGAAGTCCGAACTGCGCACCATGGGTTCGGTCAGATAGATCGGGTCGTTGATGATGACGGTCCATGTCAGGTATTCCCCGTGACGCCAGAAGTACTCTGTCAGTTCAGCCTGATCACTACGAGGCACGCCGTTCCGACGAATCCATCCTTTCTTTAAATGAGTTGTGGTGACTTTCAGGACCTGGCCCACCCACTCCCCTGTTGAAAAACCCTGCCATGTATGCGCCGCGAACTCGTCGGGATGCGGCCGCCCGTCCATATAGATCCAGCGTTCCGGCGCCTGCCACATGATATGAGTCCGCCAGGCGATAACCTGCCGGGATACCGGATCGACTTCCTTCCAGATCTGCAATTGCGCCGGACCGCGCGGAGAATAATCTGACGGATGCGGTTTGCACTGATGTTCGGGCACGGAAAGGATGTCGGCATTCCACGCGTCCGCCGCCATACGAGCAGCATCATTGATGGGAAGGCCGGCGTAGTCCCCGATATCGGGCCCGGCCAGCCGTTCGGGCTGGTCTTCGTGAAATTGAGGAGCCCATTCTCCGGCGAGATCCATTTGAGCGAATGCCGGAGTGCTCCATAACGCAATCGATGAAAGAAACAGAACTGCTAAAGCGCTACGTTTCAGATCGACCATACGTAAACTTCCTTGAAATTGCTGCGAAGTGTATCTGACTTGGGGTTCCACGGCAACCAGCGGAGTCGCTATGGACGGGGACCATAACGAGGAACAGCAGCGCCCACTTCAAGCGCTCCCAGGTCCGGCGCAGCGCCCGAAAAACCATCTGTGACATTCGAGAGGACCGTGCCGCGATCGACTGCGGCCGATCCGGGCTTGAGCCGGAAATCAAGATCCTCGGATTTGTAGAGCTTTTGTAGCGACGAAATATCCTGCGCGTCGAGACGCCGGACATTCATAAAAATGTCGTAATCGACCAGAATGCTGTGACTGTCCTTACCCGTTGCCTGACTGTATTGCGCAAGCGTCGCATACCCTCGGGTCTCGAGGTTGGCGCTCACTCCAGGACCCACCGGGCTCAAGGCAATATTGAAAGGCGGCGAATTCCACTGAAACGAAACCTGTGCGCCGGGGTTGACTCGGAAGCCGTTGTAATCCGATGAAGTGTAGTTGGTGTTTGTCGTTATGCTGAAGATTGCCGGATTCGAGTTCTGGCCCAACATGAGATTGTTTCGCCAGTGCGTGTTCTGAGTATTGCCGGTGGTTTCCGACAGAATGGTGTTGTTGTAGAAGATCACACCCATTGAACCGTTTGTGAGCCGCGTCGAACCGCCCGGCAGGTTATACGCGATATTGCGTATCCAATACACCGGTCCTCCGAGCGCCGGCTGGTTGCAGAAGGCGTGAGACGGATGGTTGATGAGCATGTTCCGCATGATGCGGATGTTGTGCATGCTGCCATCAGCCTCAATCGGATTGTCGTGAGAGTTCGTGATGTAATTATTGTAGAAGTCGATCGCGACAGGCCGACGGGACCAATATTCTCGAGGGGGATACTTCGGTCCATCGGGAACATCGGGGCCCGAAGCACTCGAGCCGTCGGGGTTCCCGTAGGTTTCAACGTTGATGCCGTCATGGAAATCCGTGATGTAGTTGTAGGCGACGACGTGACCGGGACCATAGAGCTTCACGGCAGTGTAGGAAGCCATTTTCGGAGGAAATATCTGTCCGTCGACGCCGTTAAATCTTTGCCAGAGCTGCGGGCCTGCCCAGCCGATGAGGTGGTTTGGATCGTTGCGTCCATAAAACCAGTTATCTGCGACATAGAAATTGCTCGACCCGGAAAAGTTGGTGAAAATCCCCGAACCGACGTTTTCGAAACGGCTCTTCTTGACTGTCAGTCCTTTCGACCCGGCGATGAACTGGGTTCCCGCCAGAATTCCGTACTCCGCATTCCGGAAGGTCAGACCTTCAAAGTAGGTGTAGTCGGCAGCGCGAACGTCAAACAATGCGAAGTTTCCGTTGCCATCGAAAATGACCGGTCCATCTCCTGCAGCTTTGATGGCGATCGGCATCTCTGGCGTACCGCTGGCAGTCAGGTAATACGTGCCGTCCAGAGGTACGGTCCGATTAACCGTCGCGTCATTTGTGTATTCGTAACGGTTGTACTTGTACAAACCCGCATGCACCAGAATCGTGTCACCCGCTCTCACCCGCGGCCTCCCCGCAGTCGCCCAGTCGGTCCCGGCGCACGAGTAGTTATACGCGCACATCAGCCCTTCGAATGACGGCTCGATCTTTTGCCCGCTGAAGCCATGCGGATAAACGTGAAACACCCGGCCACCTTCATAGGATTGTGGTTCGGGTCTCGTTCGAACGGTGACGACGCGCCGGTTTTCACCGCGGACTCCGTCCGGATCCGACATGACGAATTGGGCTTCGTACGCCGTGTCCGGTTCGAGATCCAGAATGCTGCCGGCGAACATGTTTGGCGCAATCACGTCCACCTGGGACTGCTGGTAAACCCGCTCTCCTTTCAACCGAAGAAGGGGTAACGCCGACTTCCACGCGGTGTCGCCTTTCTTGCGGTACGACACCGCAACCGTCGCGTCCCGGTTGTCATCGCCCTGGATGAACCATTCGAAGCCCAGGTTGATCAGGGTTGGAGGATCGATGACGAACTCGACAGGAGAAACACTGTTTGGATTCTGAGCGGCTGCCGCCCCTCCGCGTCCGCCTCGTGCCTGTCCGGCGTTTTGTGGCGGCGCAGGCGCGCCGCCGCGAACGCCCTGCAGGACGAACAACAACACCAGAAGAAGCTGTGGTGACATCAAATCCTTCCTTTCCGCGCGAACTTTATCACGATTGCCGAAGGGCGGATTCTCCGATCTGCCTGAAGCGGTTGAAGAGATTTCGTGATCCGGACATCCGGATGACAAGATCTCTTCCCCACTTTTGCATGCGCGCGACGTCGACCCCGCTGGACTCTCTGCCCTGGTGGCGGTAGCGACAGGCGGATTAAGAACCGGGTCCATTCACGCTCGAAGCAGGCGACTCGGTGCGGATCACGATTTCCGGTGTTGACACGCTGGAGAACTCCGTCGCGGTGGCCTAGCAGAAAACATCCCCTCACAAAGCCTCTCAACTTTCGTCCAACACCTCGTCCCCAGGAGGTATTCATATGGACTCAAAATTTCTTATTATCCTTGGCCTTTTAGTAGCTTTCTTTATTGGCAGTGGGACGTCGGGCCTTACAAGCAGGGCGTTCAATGTTCCCGATCAGGACACGATCGCGGCAGAAGTGTCGCAAAAGCCGACACCCCTGGCCGTACCATCAGTGGCGGCTCCGCGAGCGGTGCCGACCAGATCCGTGGTGCGCGACGAAGCGCCAGCACCGGTGAAAAAGAAGCGGACATTGCAGAAGGAAGCCCTCATCGTCGGAGGTGGCGCGGGCGCTGGCGCGGCAGTCGGTGCTGTCGCGGGCGGAAAGAAGGGCGCTGCGATTGGGGCCGTTTCAGGCGGCATCGCAGGCTTGATCTATGACCTCGCCACGCGCAACAAATGAGGCCAGAAAGATTCCTCCGGAAAATCGGGGCCAGACCGGTCGCTTTCTGCCACGCCGGAGGCGTGGCAGAAAGCGACCGGTCTGGCCCCAATTTTCACAACTGCTATAATCCGCTCGCTTGTGACACTTCATTGAAGCAGATCCGCGGGAAGGACAGCACAGTCCGTGAATGGGAGAACGTCGAAAATGTCGGCCTCAACGCTGTTGTTTTTCATTGTAGCCATGGCAACGTTGGGTTTTGCCGACTTTGCGACGAAGCAGACCTCGGGGCGCATCAGTCCCGCTCTCGGTACGTTGATTTATGCCGCAAGCGCGGCGCTCCCCGCGCTGGTCTGGACCATCTGGACACGCGCTCATACGCCTCTTCTGGTGACACGCGCCGGCACAATGTGGGCCGTGCTGACCGGGCTCGCCTTCGGCATCTTCGCCGGCATTCTTTTCTTTTTGTTCTCGCAGGGCGTGAACCTCTCCGTCGGCACACCGGTCATCCGCCTGGGAGGCATCGCGTTCGCCGCCCTGTTGGGCATTCTCGTCCTGCGCGAACCGTTTAACCTTCAATTGCTCGCTGGTCTCGCATTCGCTGCGCTAGGCATTCTCTTGATTGCAACGCGCTGAGCGCCGTAAATCGCTTGACACTCTCCGGCGAAAGCTACATTGTAGGCTTTGTGGCGGACGTTCTTGGCAATTTCGAGCAGGCTGTATTGCTCTCTGTTCTTCGGCTGGGAGACGGGGCCTATGGCCGCGCCATTCTCAACGAAGTACAGGCGCGGCTTGATCGAGAAATTGCAGCCGGCGCCGTGCACGCCACTTTGAACAGACTCGAAGGAAAAGGCCTGCTGACATCAAGTCTGGGACCGGGAACTGAGGTTCGTGCCGGCCGCCCCCGCCGCTATTACAAGCTCTCCTCATCAGGCCAGCGCGCGCTCCATGAGGCGCGAGCTGCAGTGAACAATTTGTGGCGCGGCTTTCGTTCGCCGCTGAAAGGACACTCATGACACCTCCGATGCCTCCGCGTTGGGCGGAAACCCTGCTTCATCTGGTGCTCAACTCCAGGGACCAGGCCACGGTGTCGGGCGACCTGTTGGAAGAATTCCGCGAAAGTATTCTGCCCACGCGAGGACCGTGGGCCGCGGATGGCTGGTACATCAGGCAGGTGATGGGATTCGTCGTTCGAAGTCATGTGCTTCCGGCGCTGGTTTTTGGCGGAGCCTTTGTCGTTCGTACCGCCCTGGACTGGCTGCAGCCCCCGGCAGACTTCCACACGCGCTCGTTGGTTTCGACCCTCGTTGCGGCTTCGATATTGCTGGTGTCCGGATTCTTTGCGTCATGGAAGAGCGGTGCGATCCTGGCTGGCGGCCTGGCCGGCATCACGACAACCGCGTTAGCCGCACTCCTCAGCACTATCGGCGCATTGGGTCTTCTTGCAATCTGGCATGATCCAACCACTCTGCAGGCCATCAAAGGCAGCGGTGGACTCCGTGAAGTGTTCTTCCTGCCTTTGATGTTGATCGTCCCCGGCGCGTTGCTGGGCACCATTGGCGGCGTGGTAGGCACTCTGGTTCACTGGAGCGTCCGCCGCTCGTCTTAAGATCGCTCCTAACCTCCTTGAAAGCGACGTAAAACGTGACGACTGTAGCCACGATGGATATACTTCGCGCGAAAACGCTAATATTTGCAGGCATCCGCAGGAGGTGCGATATGGGAGACGAACTCAAGTTCGGCGAGGAGCTAGACGAACCGAACGAAGAGGAAACCAGGAAAAAAATCTTCAAACTCATCCTCGGAGCGGCAGCGATGACCTCGATGCTGAAGCCCAACCGGGTTCCGCATGTCAAAAGTCACGGTTGCGTGAATGCCACATTCACGGTCAATAAGGACATCCGACCCGACCTTAAGGTCGGCATGTTCGGCGAACCGGGCAAGGCTTACCCCGCGCGGATTCGCTTTTCCAACTCCAGCTCACGCCGGCAGGAGGATAGCATCCCGGACGCGCGCGGCATGGCGATCAAGCTGTTGCTCGATGACGGGACAGACCAGGACTTCCTGCTCAGTACGGAGAAAGTGTTCTTCGCGAAGACTGCAGTGGAGTTCTTAAAGTTTACGGACCTTCTCACCAAATTCGATGGTCGTGAGAAGTTGATTAACGAAATAAAAGAAGAAAAGCTTGGGCTTAAGAAGCTGGCAATGCTCCTCGCCGAGAGCCAGAGACCACATCCCCCGAATCCCCTGTCCATCCCATACTTCAGCCAGACCCCATATCTCCTCGGGCAGAGGCCGGACGGGCTGAACCGAGCGGTGAAGTACTCCGCCAAGCCCACTTCTCAGCAACTGGAGCTTGGCGTGATGGGAACTTGCGAGGAGGCGCTGCGCAAGCACCTCGAACAGGCGGACGCGACGTTTGACTTTCAGGTGCAGGTTCAAACGAACCCGGCAACAATGCCAATAGAGGACGCGACACAGCCGTGGCCCGAAGATGAGGCCAACGGCGGTTCTCCATATGTCACCGTTGCCACAATCGAAATAAAGCGGCGGTCCAAGGACGGGCCTGATCCGGTTTTCGATTGTGAAAGGTCTTCTTTTCGGCCCTGGAACCATAAGCCGGAACACCGTCCTCTGGGAGTCATCAATAGAATGAGGAAGGTTTACGAGGACGCTGCCAACACGCGACGTGGTCCCAAGACCCAAAATCAGCTCACCGCGTTGATGACCCTCAAAGAGCCGGTTGAAGAGAGTCGGGCAAAACTCAAGGAAGTCATGGAGGCTAACAGCCTTGCCAATGGCGTGACGTTGACGCGGCTGGGTTTCGTTCACAGTGCGAGATTCCTGGTCATTGGCGACAAGTTCGCGATCATCACCCAGTTTGATTTCGACTTCCACGATTACATCAACACCTTTGTGGATGAACTCGGGCCGCTATTCGACCAGGTTGTCGTTTTGATGCAGGATGCGCCACGAACCCCGGTTCAGGAACATCGTGACGAGTTCTTTGCGTATCTGGAACGCATTCGATTGCAACCAGACCTCTTCTACAGCGCCTATCCGAACCTTAGCGTCCAGAACATTCTTACGATGAAGGAGGGTTGGGAGAGCCAGCACAAAGAGGGAGGCACAAGATGACGACGCGTCGACCCAAACTGCCCCCACCTTGCCCCGCGGACCTGGGCGTTATTCAGGGCCTGGTCGCACGCAACTATGATCCCATGTCCTGCGTTTCCCACAACGTTCTAGCAGTGCGTGATGCAGCGGCGGCAAAGAAGTTCGTCGTTGAACTTGCGCAGTCGGTGACCACGGCCTTGGGGGACCTGGGCGAGACCTGCATAAACCTTGGTTTCACGTTCCACGGGCTCCGCGCGCTGGGGCTTACCAAAGAATGCGATGCCATGGTCAAAAACCCGCAGTTCAAGGTTTTCGTCAAGGGTGCCGTAGACGGCGCTGAAACCATCGGGGATGTCGGCCCAAGTTCTCCCCGGATCTGGCAAGATGAACTCAAAAAGTCCGAAGATGTGCATGCACTTCTGACCATTCACGGCAGGAGCAGGCCAGCACTGGGCAAGGAATGTGACATCAGATTGGACGCTGCGAAGAGAGGCTTCGAACCTACTTATATTCGCGATGGAGCGAAGCTTCAGGACGGCTCGATCCACTTCGGTTACAGAGATGGAATCTCCCAGCCGAACATCGAGGGACTTCCTGATCGCAACAGCCAGGACGCTCAGCCCATGGTCCCCACCGGAGCGTTTGTCCTTGGCTACGAGAGCCAGTTCGAGGGGCATTTTTACGATTTCGAGTTCAAAGACTTTCCAGCAGCCCTTGGCAGAAACGGGACGTTCGCGGCCTTCCGAATCATGAAGCAGGACGTCAAGGGGTTCGAGGAGTTTCTGAAGAAGAAAGCCAAGGCAGATGGGAGTAACGCCGAATTGGTGGCCGCCCAGTTGTGTGGACGCTGGCGCGATGGCACGCCTCTGGTGATATCGCCGAATCAACAGAAGAACGATCAGACCAACAACTTCGATTACTCGGGGCCAAACGCAGCGGCCTGCCCTTTCACTGCGCACATCCGGCGTACCAATCCGCGTAATGACAAGGTTGCAGGCGACGCCGGCAGAAAACACAGGATCGTCAGGGCCACGCTGCCCTACGGAGATCCCTGGCGACCGGGGGTCAATGATGACGCAGATCGGGGGCTGGTCGGATTGTTCTTCTGCGCCAACCTGGAGGATCAGTTCGAGTTCATCATGAGGAACTGGGTCATTCGAGGCGGCGCCCAAGGGAGCATTCCGGCAACGGAAGCAGATCCTTTGATCGGACTCCAGAGTTTCGTTCACACACGCGGTGGAGCCTACCTCTTTTATCCGAGCGTCGACGGCTTGAGGCACATCGGGAAGTAAAGAAGGGGGACGGAGTACACCGTCCCCCTTCTTCGTTGCAGGAAACGAGAAATGCCCGAAGCTACAATCGAGTTGTACCGACGACGCGCTTTGCGGAAGACTTACGCTTCACCGCCGTAGTAACCGTTCTTGTCTTGTCAAAACCGGTCTCATGGCCAGCGCGCTCACATGCTTCCTGAAGATAGGCGCGAATAGCGGGATTCAGCGCATCGGACATATGGCGGATCTTGATGTGTCGCATTTGTTTGCCCGTGCCTTCGAGCAGTCCGTACGGATCGCGCATCTGAGCTCCCTGGTGGAAGCCAAGGTTGACGCGATCCTTCAAGACGCCGATGTAGCAGATGCCGTCTTTGATGATCCGTTCACTCGACGCGTAGACGATCGAAATCATGTAGACCTCGACAATCGTTTCGAAGCAGGGGGCCAGTTCTTCGAGAATCACATCCCTCAACGTGAATACGAGTTCCTGAACTCCGCGATCGTATCTCCGCAACAGATCGAGAAAATCCTTCGGAAGTTTGGCCATGAATCC
>Ga0207428_10005032_pt1 | contig 12422 bp, 9 predicted proteins | sample RhiMethybrSRZTD1_FD_187600 | JGI IMG/M metagenome (GOLD analysis project Ga0207428, IMG submission 187600) | Populus rhizosphere microbial communities from Tennessee, USA - Rhizosphere MetaG P. TD hybrid SRZTD1 (SPAdes) (version 3) | ecosystem: Host-associated > Plants > Roots > Rhizosphere >... | reverse complement strand
GTGGGCGGCACGGCATCGGCATTTGCCCGAGTGGGTTAGGATTTCGGAGCAATCACGCATCATCCGCAAGCGAAAGGCGCCAACGAGTTGGGCTGCATGGACCTGAGCATTGAAAGCTGCGGACGCACTCCGCAAATGGCCAGCTATAATGGCATTGCTTCAGCCCAAAGGCCGGGCCTCCGCATGCGTTGGCATGCGTCAACGAATGTTCGGGTGAGCGCATGCTTGCTGTGATTGAGCAGGCCCTCGCATAAACATTCCCAGTTGCTGCGCGGTATCGAGCCTCGCAATTAGTAGCCCATTTGCTCAAACCGAATGGGCCCGCCCAACGCCACATCGGGTGTCGGACGGCCCCGCTGGTCGTTCCCAAGCACCCACTCGTGGGAGTTGCGTCATGAGTCTCGAATTCGCCGCTATCGCTTACCGCACGATCCGCGATCGGATCCGGGCGGAAGATCCTCAAATCGATGAACAGACCCTCGCCGACACGGTCGAGGGCCTGACCGACGTCCACGAGATTGTTGGAGCCATCGTGCGCGCGGCGCTGGCCGATGAAGCTCTGGCAACAGGGCTCAAGGGCCGTATCGCGGAGATGCAGGACCGTCTCGATCGGTTGCAAGATTGTGCCGCCAAGCGCCGGCAGATCTCCAAAGATGTGATGATCGAACTCGACATCAAAAAGATCACCGCGCCTGACTTTACCGTCAGCATCCGGCCGGGGATGCCCTCATTGCTCGTTATCGACGAGAAGGCAGTGCCCGGCATCTATTGGCAGCCGGTGGCTCCCAGGCTCAAGCGCCTGGAGCTCCTCAGCGAGCTCAAACAGGGCAGCGAAATCACCGGCGTCACCCTCTCCAATCCGGAGCCGGTGTTGAGCGTGAGGACACGGTGATGGGCTTCTCAGCAAAACAGCTGCAGGCGCTGAGGCGTGGCCTCAGCAGCCGTCACGTCCGCACGCGCGAAGTGAATGGGCGCGAGCTCTCCTATATCGAAGGCTGGTACGCGATCTCGGAAGCCAACCGGATTTTTGGCTTTGATGGCTGGAACCGGGAAACCGTGGACACCCGTTGCGTCCTGGCACGTGAAAACCGGGGGTCATTCCTCGCCGTCTATGTCGCGAAGGTGCGCATCACCGTGCACGCCGACGGGGCGATTATTATTCGCGAGGGCCATGGCTCCGGCGAAGGTCGTGCTAACTCGCCCGGTGAGGTTCACGATACCGCATTTAAGGCGGCGGAGACCGATGCCACCAAGCGTGCCTTGGCCACCTTTGGCAAATCATTCGGGCTTGAGCTCTATCGGAAGGACAAGAAGGGCATGCTCGAACACTCACCCACACTGCAGCCGGCCACTGCAAATTCATCATCACAGCCGCGTGTCGGTTTACACCCCGACGACACCACACCAATTCCTCGGCCGTCGCATTACTATGGACACCGACACTTGGGCTTCATGACTGAACTCCTTCGGCGCGATCAGGCAAAAACCGAAGAATATGCTACAGCGGCCCCAGTTTTAGCGCCCACCGCGGCCGCGTTGGCTCCGACTAAAATCGACAAAAGCCAGCTCGCGATCGCCGAACCCAAACGATTGCGAGACAAGGCACACCTGAAATTCGTGGCTTCGCAACCGTGTCTGGTCTGCGGGCGACAACCGTGCGATCCGCATCATCTTCGGTTTGCGCAACCGCGGGCGCTCGGGCTTAAGGTAAGTGACGAGTTCACTGTGCCGCTATGCCGAGGTCATCATCGACAACTGCACCAAGTTGGCAACGAAAAGACCTGGTGGGAAGACCTACAGATCAATGCACTGGAGATTGCAAAAGGTCTATGGGAGAAATCGCATTTTTCGACGGCGCAATTTCCATCCGCATAACGTCCGTTCTAGCTGGGTGGTAATTGTTAGTTGGTGATGGCCGCTTTCGGGGGAAGGGCGGACATCATCCGGACCGATCATAATGTCCGCTTATGACCCAAAGCGGGCATTTCCGCTTAGTGCTCGTCGCAAATTTGGACCGCGGGACCCGGACCCTTCCCCTTTGGGCAGTTTAACCCGGTCAAGATCGGTGTGACGATAGAGCCACCGGCATCGCGTTAATGCAAGGCGCGTGCTTTGCGTTGGAGATCCTGACCATGAAGATCACCCGAAAGTTATGGCTCGGTCTATTTGCGGTTGCCGCAATAGTCGCGAGCGCACCGGCAGGTGCACAACAGCAGCAGAAACCAAACATCCTCTTCATCATGGGTGACGACATCGGCTGGATGCAGCCGAGCATCTACCACCGCGGCCTGATGGTCGGGGAAACTCCCAACATCGATCGCATCGGCAACGAAGGTGCGATCTTCATGACATATTACGCCGAGCAGAGCTGCACGGCCGGCCGCAATGCCTTCTTCACCGGCATGAATCCGCTGCGCACCGGCCTGATCCCGCCGCAACTCCCCGGCAGCCCGTCTTATCTGCGGCCCGGCACTCCGGCGCTCGCCAAGTTCCTGCTCGACCTCGGATACAATACCGGCGAGTTCGGCAAGAACCATTTGGGCGACCATACCGATGCCCTGCCGACCGCACACGGCTTCCAGGAATTCTGGGGCTATTTATATCACCTGGATGCGATGCAGGGCGTGAGCTTCCCCGACATCAACAAGACCCCGACCCAGCAGACCGTTGCACCGCCGTGCCGGAACACGCCGATTCCCGGCGTGCCCGAGGTCCCCGGCGCGGTGGATCCAAAAACGACCATCTGTCTGACCCCGCCGCGTCCTGTGCTCGCGTGCAAATCCGACGGCAGCTCCAAGAACATGACATGCAAGGACGAGGGTCCGCTGACTCTGGAGCGGTCGAAAACGGTCGACGAGGAGATTTCAGCCAAGGTCATCGACTTCCTTGACCGCAACGATCCGCGCCGCACCAACAAGCCGTTCTTCGTCTGGTACAACCCGGCCCGCATGCACGTCACCACCGTGCTGTCGGACAAATACATGGCCATGGTGGGCGAGCCCGGCGGCAAGGACTGGGGTGTCAACGAAGCCGGAATGAAGCAGATGGACGACAATATCGGCCTCGTCCTTCAGAAAATCGAGCAAATGGGCCAGACCAACAACACGATCGTCGTGTTCACGACGGACAACGGCGCCGAGACCTTCACCTTCCCGGACGGCGGCACCACCCCGTTCAAGGGCTCAAAGATGAACACCTGGGAAGGCGGCATGCGCGCTCCGGCGGTCATGCGCTGGCCGGGCGTTATCAGGCCCGGGACCGTCAAGAACGATATCTTCGCGTCGCTCGACTGGCTGCCCACGCTGGTCGAAATCGCCGGCGGAGACAAGGGCGATGGGCTGAACAGGCGCATCATGACCGGCAGTTACCCAGGCATCGTCAAGACCAAGCTCGATGGCGTGAATCAGATCGAGTACCTTTCCGGACGTTCGGAAAAGTCGGCGCGCGATACCTTCTTCTACTATTCCAGCGCGCATCCGTCGGCGGTGCGCTACAAGAACTGGAAGATGTATTTCGCGATCGCGCCCGAAAACGCGACGGGTTTCCTCTTGCCGGGAGTTCAGACTCAGTTCGCAGCCGGCGTCGTAAACCTCAAGCGCGATCCATTCGAGACGTCGTGGGGCACGGAGAAAAAGGCGAATTTCTGGTTCAGCGGCGCGCTCGCCGGGCCGGTCACGGGTTACATCTACGACTGGAATCTGTTGCCCATCGGCCAGGCGCTGTGGCTCACGGAGCTGGAATCCTACAAGGCGTTTCCCCCCCTTCAGGATCCGGCGAGCTACAACCTCGATCAGGTCATGGAACAGCTCAAGAAGGCACCGACGCACCCGAGCCAGTAGCTTGGATGCTTGCGTAATGCGGGCGGGCAGCAATGGGCGCCCGCATCTCTTCCGGTCAGCGCTCTGGTTTGTCGTTCTGACTCGCACGCCGTCGGAACGAATGTCGAAGAACCCTTGATAACTGGCTCATCACAAAAGGTGCTCTGATGCATACCGTTCGAAACTTGCTTGCCATGCTCGTGCTTGCGATCGTTGTCGCCCCAGCATCGGCCCAATCGGGAAAGCCCTGGACGCAGGCCGGCATGCTGACCTGCAAACTCAATCCGAGCATTGGGTTCATCATCGTCGGGCATCAGTCCATGGAGTGCCGTTACGTTCCGGGCGCCGGTGGGCCGCCGCAGGGCTATGACGGCGCACTCAATACGGTCGGAGTCAGCCTCGGTGTCACAGCCGGTGGTGTTCTCAGTTGGGCAGTTCTCGCACCGACCGACGGAGTACCGGCCGGGGCCCTTGCAGGGGAATATGTCGGCGCATCCGCCGACGCCGCCTTCATTGCCGGCGTTGGCGCCAATGTTCTGATCGGCGGCTCCAACCGAACGGTCGCTCTGCAGCCCGTTTCGGTCGAGGGCTCGGTCGGGGCCAGTGTAAATGCGGGCGTTTCAGCGCTGAAATTGCGACCCGCGATCTGACAGAATGATGTATGCTGTGCGAGATTGTTGCCGCAAGCAGTGACACTTCTTTCGGGGGCTCAGCATGAGAACAGCCGGCGCGTTGGTCGTTACAGTATTCTTGGGTCTGCTCTCGAATTTTGCATTTGCAGACGATGTGCCAAAGCTGGATTTCACCAAGAGCTGTCGTACCGACGTTGCGGCCTATCCAGGAGGAGGCGGCAACAAGGCCTGCCTGACGGACGAGCAGAACGCCCGGAAGACGCTCGTCAAGCAATGGAAACAGTTTGGACAGGATAGCAGGACCCGCTGCACACGCATGGTCACCGACATGGTTGGCTCGCAAAGTTACGTCGAGCTGTTGACCTGTCTTCAGATGGCGAAGGACGTCCTGACGCTTCCCAAGCAATGAAGGTCTGATGGCCTCGGAGTCGTGGCGTGGCCAAGCGATACAAGCCATCAAAGGCAAGCCCACCGACGGACGAACGGCCCTTTGACCAATCCCAAAAGCGTTTTGCCTCAATGATTCGGATTGCGGCGACGAGCCTTGCCGCAGCGTTTGTTGTCGTTCTGACGTTCGGTCTATTCGCGCCCAAATGGCCACTGCTGCAGAGTTCTCAACAGGCGGTGCAACCAGCGGCGGAGTTCATCGGAAGTGAAACGTGCTCGGGGTGTCACCAGGCGCAGGCCGCATCTTGGAGCAATTCTCAGCACAAGCACGCCATGGATCATGCGACCGAGAAATCAGTGCTCGGCGACTTCACCGGCGCGACTTTCGATTATAACGGTGTGCGTTCACGCTTCTTCCGCGGCGACGGCAAGTATCTGGTTGAGACGGATGGGCCGGACGGAAAACTCGCGACATTCCAGATAAAATACACCTTCGGTATCGATCCGCTGCAGCAATATCTGATCGAATTTCCGGACGGACGCGTGCAGGCTCTCGCAATCGCCTGGGATGCGCGTCCCAAGGAAAAGGGCGGGCAACGGTGGTTCCATCTCTATCCCGATGAAAAAATCGGCCACGACGACGTTCTGCATTGGACCAAGCTCAATCAGAATTGGAACTTCATGTGCGCCGAGTGTCATTCGACCGGCTTACGCAAGAACTACGACGCCGAGCGCGACCGCTATGCAACGACGTGGTCTGAAATCAGCGTGGGCTGCGAAGCTTGCCACGGACAAGGGTCCAATCACGTTGCCTGGGCCCGCGCGCAGCAGAGCTGGTGGCCGTTCGGCCGACAAGAGGATCGCAGCAAAGGCTTGCTCGCTCGCCTGAACGAGCGGGAAGGGGTCATATGGACGCACGATCCGTCCAGCGGGAATGTGCGCCGCAATCTTCCAGTCAATGTCATACGGACAGAAGTTGAAACCTGCGGCCGCTGCCATGCGCGCCGTAGCGAGATATCCGAGAAATGGGTGCCGGGGCGCTGGCTTCAGGACACGCACGCGATTGCCGCGCCGCTTGCGAGAGATGTCTATTGGCCCGACGGGCAAATGCGGGACGTCGCCGAAGCCTATAACTATGTTCCGTTCAAGCAGAGCAAGATGTTTGCGGCAGGCGTGACCTGCAGCAATTGCCACGACCCTCACAGCGGTAAGCAGAGAATTGCGGGGGATGGCGTCTGTCTCCAGTGCCACGCGACCGAAGTCTACGACGGTGCAAAGCACAGCCGTCATCGGCAAGCGAATGCCGCGCCCAATTGCGTTTCGTGCCACATGCCGGCGCGCACATACATGGTGGTCGACTCCCGCCACGATCACAGCCTGCGGGTTCCGCGGCCGGATTTGTCCGTGAAGTACGGCACGCCAAACGCCTGCAACGATTGCCACTCCGATAAGACGGCGCAATGGGCTGCGGATGCCGTCGACCGCTGGTTCGGACCGGCTCGCAAGGGGTTTCAGACTTACGCAGATGCCTTCGCGGCCGCTTCGGCCAATCGTGCCGATGCCGGTCAACTTCTTGCTTCCGTCGCCGGCGACCCGAATGCGCCCAACGTCGCGCGCGCGGCCGCGCTCGTCGAGCTTGCACCTTACATCTCGCCCGCGAATGCCGACCTGGCGCGCCGGGGCCTCGCCGATTCCGACCCGATGGTCCGGATCGCTGCCATGGACATGCTTGCAGCCGTGCCTGCTACGCAAGTCTGGCCCTTGGCCGCGCCGCTCCTGTCCGATCCGGTGCTCGGCGTTCGCACTCGAGCGGCCAGTCTGCTTGCCGCAGTCCCGACGGAACGCCAGCCGCAGGCTGATCGTGAACGCTTCGAGCGGGCCGCGGCTGAGTTTGTTGCGGCAGTCCGGCTCAATGCCGACCGCCCGGAGGACCGTTCGTCGCTTGCAAATTTCTATGCGCGACGGGGTCTCACCAACGAGGCGGAGGCGGAATATAAGGCGGTCCTCCGGCTAAGCCCTCAGTACACCGTGGCGGCAATCAATCTCGCGGACCTGTATCGGCAGCTAAACCGCGACGGAGATGGAGAAAACACCCTTCGGTTGGCTATCGCCAGTTCACCTCAGGATGCCGGGCTGCACTACGCCCTCGGTCTGACCCTCAATCGCCTCAAACGAACCGATGACTCACTTGCTGAACTTCGCCGCGCTGCCGAACTTGATCCGAGCAATGCACGGTATGCCTATGTCTATGCCGTTGGTCTCCACTCGGCAGGACGTGTAGGCGACTCGATCGCGGTTCTTAAAGAGAACGTGGACAAGCATCCTGCGGACCGCGACTCATTGCTGGCGCTTGTCACGTTCAATCGCGATAACGGAGATATTGCAGCAGCTTTGGCCTATGCCGAACGTTTGGCGCAGATCGATCCCGGCGACCGGCGGATTTCAGAATTAATCGCGACGCTCAAGCGTCAGCTTGAATCAGCGCCCCGATAGAGAAGTAACAGGGGTTCCGATCATCCTTGCCTGAGGCATTGCCGTCGTGCAGCCACTTGCGCGTGTTGGCCTATGGTCCAATTCAGCAGACACACAACGAAACTAGAATAGCGGCGGTGGGGCTGGTCTCATCCGCAGCATTTGCAATGACGGATAGTTGTCGGGGGTGTTCAGTACGAGCGCATATTGCTGCGGTCATCGCATCGCTTTGCCTGATCGGCCAGGCAAGCGCCGCCGATCAGCGCCGCCGCATTTATTTTCTGGAGAGCCTTTCACCGGCGCTCCCCGCTGCCGTCCGCACCATCGACGCCTTCAAAAAGCGGCTCAGTGAGACGACGAACGAGCAGTTTGAGATCTTCGTCGACTACATGGAGCTGGTCCGGCTGCCGAGCCAGGCGCACATCGATCGCACGGTGCAATATCTTTCCGGAAAATACGCCGAAGCGCCCCCCGACTTGCTGGTAACTTTAGGGCGAGCCGCAGCGCCGTTCATGGTCAAGAACCGCGAGGCGGTTGCATCTCACGTGCCGCTCATTCTTGTCAGTGTGCCGTCGCTCGACGCCAAGGAAAGTGGCTTGGACAACGTCTTCTGGGTCAACGCGGAATACAATTTTTCAAAAACTCTGGAGCTTGCGCAACAGTTGCAGCCGGCCGCGCGGCATCTTGTCGTCGTGGGCGGTGCGGGTGCGTACGACCAGCGATGGCTGAATGACGTGCGCCGGGAATTGCAGCCATATAGCGAACGCTACGATACAAAATACATCGTTGGCCGGTCCTACGAGGACACTTTGAAGGAGGTCTCACAGTTACCGAAAAACACGATTGTCATCATGTCATTCTTCTTCGTTGATGGTTCGGGCCAGACGTACTCTTCGCCCAAAGTCGCCGCTGATGTGGCGCGGGCTTCGTCGGCGCCCGTGTATTCGCCGATCAGCACCAATCTGGGTGAGGGCATCGTGGGCGGATACATGGACAGTTGGGAGGATCACGGCATCGCCGCCGCCGATGTGGCCTTGCAGATTCTGGCAGGCAAACCGCCCGAAACGATTCAGCGCGACAACAAGCCCCGGCAGGCATACCACGTCGACGCGCGGCAGTTGACGCGGTGGAACATTGGCAGCGCACGAATTCCGGCCGGGTCGGAAGTCCACTATCGTGAATTCAATGTGTGGGAACGGTATCGCTGGGAGATCATTGCTATTGTCGCGACCGTAATCCTGCAGGCCGCGGTCATCACGGGATTGTTTTTCGAGCGCCGCCGCCGCCGAAATGCAGAGCTCGAATTGCGTGAGCGGCTGATGGAGGTCATCCACCTGAACCGCACGGCGGTTGCGGGAGCGCTGTCGGCGTCCGTGGCGCACGAACTCAACCAGCCTTTGGGTGCCATCCAGAGCTACGCGGAGGCTGCGCTGCTCTATCTTCAGGCCGACCCGCCGAACGTCGCACGCGCTCACGATATCCTCGGTAATATCCTTCGGGACGATCAGCGCGCGGCAAAAATCATCGCGCATCTCCGCAGCCTGTTGAAGAAGCGAAACCAGAGCGAACTGCAGGAATTCGATTTGACCGATGTTGTGGACGATACGGTGCAGATTGTCCGCCCGGAGGCCCGGAAAAAGGGAATCGACCTAACGGCCATGAATACGGGGTTTCCGCTGCCCGTCCGAGGCGATCGTATTCAGGTGCAGCAGGTGCTTATGAATCTCGCCATGAACGGGCTCGACGCCATGCATGATTGCAGGCCGGGGGAAGCCAAGATGTTGATCAGCACCGCATTGGTCGACGGCTCCGCAGTTCGCGTTTCGGTGGCGGATTCAGGAACTGGTGTCCCGCCGAACAAGCTCAACGAGATCTTCGACGCCTTTTACACGACGAAGGGGCAAGGCACAGGGCTCGGCCTCTCGATAGCCCGGACAATCGTGGAAACTTACGGCGGCAAGATATGGGCCGAAAATCGCCCGGGCGGGGGAGCCACGTTTTTTTTCACGATGCCATTGTCCAAAGCGACTGCATGACGACAGAGCTGCCGGTGCCACTTGCGGCCTGTGCTGAATTGGTCCTATCGACACATTATGAGCGCGGTCGTCGCGGTTGACGGCGAGAAATTCGACACCCAGGTGCCGCTCATCATTGTCGGCGCTGGGGCTGCAGGGCTGTGCGCAGCGCTGGCGGCGAAGGAAGGCGGCATCGACGCCGTGGTCATCGAGCGGGACGACGTGCCATCCGGCTCCACGGCACTTTCAGCGGGCCTCATCCCGGCTGCCGGTACGCGTTTCCAGCGCGAGAAGGGAATCGCTGATAGCCCTGCGGTGTTCGCGGCCGATATCCAACGCAAGGCAAAGGGTGAGGGCGATCGTTCCGTCGTCGACGTCGTGGCGGCGCGCGCGGGCCCGTTGGTCGAGTGGCTATCGGATCGCTACGGCCTGCCTTTCGAGGTGGTCGATAACTTCAATTATCCGGGTCATTCGGCCATGCGCATGCATGGCCTGCCGAGCCGGACCGGTCGCGAGCTGATCGACCGGCTGCGCAATGCCGCGGAAGCAAACGACATCGTCATCCTTGCGAAAAGTACGGCCCAGCGTCTTTTTGCGGATTCCGAAAGTCGCATTCGCGGCGTGGAGGTCGTTCATCGCGACGGCACGTCCGAGCGCATCGGCTGCAAGGCCATGGTCCTCGCCTGCAACGGCTTTGGTGGAAATCCGGAGCTCGTCGGCCGCTACATTCCGGATATGGCGGGGGCGCTCTATTTCGGCCATCCGGGCAACCAAGGCGATGCCGTTATCTGGGGCGACGCGCTCGGCGCGCAACTCTCTCACCTTGGCGCCTACCAAGGTCACGGATCAGTCGCGACACCGCACAACATCCTGATCACCTGGGCAACGATCATGCAGGGTGGCATTCAGGTCAACGGCGAAGGCCGGCGCTTTTGCGACGAGACGCGCGGCTACTCGGAACAGGCAGCGGAAGTTCTGCGGCAACCGGGTGGGTTTGCATGGACCGTGTTCGATGCGCGCATTGCCGCGGTGGCGCGACAGTTCGATGATTTTCAAAATGCTGAACGCGCGGGCGCGATTCTTACCGCGAATACGATTGAAGGGCTTGTGGGCGACATGCGTACGCCCTTTGCGGCCTTCGCAGCGGAATGGAATGAGGTCGAGAATCTAAAATTGGCCAACGGGCAGGATCGCTATGGGCGCCCCTTTAGGGCCGAACAGGCGTGCAAGCCGCCGTTCCATGCAGTCAAAGTAACCGGCGCGCTGTTTCACACCCAGGGCGGGCTCGCGATCGATTCTAAAGGCCGCGTCAGGCGCAAGGACGGAGGAAGCTTTCCCAACCTGTTTGCAGCGGGCGGCGCGGCCGCCGGCGTGTCGGGCTCGACCGCGGCGGGTTATCTGTCCGGCAACGGTCTTTTGACGGCCACCGTTCTCGGCCGCTTGACGGGACAAACTGCGGCGGAGCAAATACAGTGTTGATGCGGCGGCCGGCTGCCTTAGGGCGGCGCGCTACCGTTCTCCCAAGGCGCCGGTAGCTCAGCTGGATAGAGCACCAGACTTCGAATCTGGGGGTCAGGGGTTCGAATCCCTTCCGGCGCGCCAAGATGTTCATTGATAATTGGGAACTTTCCTCAATTTTATCAAGCGCAATCTGCCCAGCAACTCGGCTTGGGCAGACCCTGGGCAGATCGGCAGAGGACAGCCGCAGCGGTCATCACAACATCAAGCTGGCGATCGGATAACGAGATCATGTCTTGCGCTCCCGATTCCATGGATTGTCCGGATCGAAATACGAGATTGAAATAGAGAGACCGCCGCGAGGCGGTCTTTCTGTTAGTCATGTCCGCTTATGGCCCAAAGCAGACATGACCTGTTGCGCTGCACATGTCCGCTATTGGGGGTAAAGCAGACATCAGCAAAGCCTTTTCGTATTCGCATTTGGCCGACTACAATGCCGCCGGTGCTGGAGGCAGCAGTGAAACGGCGCAAGTTCATCAGACTTCTCGGCGGTGCAGCGGCGACGTGGCCATTGGCGGCACGTGCGCAGCAGGCTTCCGATTCCAAAGTTCACAGAATTGGACTCATCAGCCTGAGCAGCGGCCCCAGCGCCACCGACAAAGGATTTCAGAAGGGGCTCAAAGACCTTGGCTATTTAGAAGGAGAGAACGTTGTCATTGTATTTCGATGGGCATCTGGCAATCAGCAACAGCTGCCCGAACTTGTTTCCGAGCTGTTGTCACTTCGAGTGGACATCATCGTGTCGGGGACGACCGAGGCCATACTGGCTGTCAGACGCATTGACAAAACGATTCCTATCGTCATGAGCGCGATCTCCGACCCTATTGGCAGTGGTCTGATTGCCAGCCTGGCCCGACCTGGAGGAAATACGACAGGTTTGACACTCCTTTCGACCGACTTAGCGGCCAAGCGGCTGCAACTGGTTCGAGAACTTGTGCCGCATGTGAAGCAGGTAGCCGTTCTCGCCTATTGGCCACATCAGCCCACGACCCTTCTATTCCGTGAAACATCGGATGCAGCCGAGAAGCTGGGCGTTCAAGTTCATCTCCACAAAGCCGGGAACATTGATGAGATAGAAAGCGCGTTTGATATCATGACACGAGAAGGCGCCGGGGCCGTCATCGTGCAACAAAATGCCGCTTGGAGCGGTTATTTAAAGCAAATCGCCGACCTAGCGAACAAACGGCGATTGCCGGCAGTACACGAATCCTCGGATTTCCCAAGCGCTGGGGGCTTGGCGAGTTACGGACCAAGCCGCTTCGACTTGGGACGGCGTGCAGCCTTCTACGTCGACAAAATTTTGAAAGGTGCAAAGCCTTCCGATCTTCCGGTCGAGCAGCCGACGAAGTTCGAATTGGTTCTTAACCGCAAAACGGCCAAGGCACTCGGCATCACCGTGTCACCCACTTTGCTCGCTCAGGCCGACGACGTGATCGAATAGGAGACAATGTCCGCTTCTGGCCCAAAGCAGACATGACGGTTTGCACCGCACATGTCCGCTTTCAGGTGTAAAGCAGACTTCACCATTGCGGCGTGTCCGCTTTCGCGGTCGCTATCGGGTGTAAAGCGGACATGACTTG
>Ga0207428_10005031_pt1 | contig 12426 bp, 7 predicted proteins | sample RhiMethybrSRZTD1_FD_187600 | JGI IMG/M metagenome (GOLD analysis project Ga0207428, IMG submission 187600) | Populus rhizosphere microbial communities from Tennessee, USA - Rhizosphere MetaG P. TD hybrid SRZTD1 (SPAdes) (version 3) | ecosystem: Host-associated > Plants > Roots > Rhizosphere >... | reverse complement strand
CTCGGTCGTGATCGCTGCGATCACGAGCTGCACCAACACGTCCAATCCCTCCGTGATGGTCGGCGCCGGACTCCTCGCGAAGCGCGCGGTCGAGCGCGGGCTCAAGACGAAGCCCTGGGTGAAGACGAGCCTCGCGCCCGGATCGAAGGTCGTGACCGGATATCTCGACCAGGGCGGCCTCACCACGTATCTCGACAAGCTTGGATTCCAGACCGTCGGCTACGGCTGCACGACCTGCATCGGGAACAGCGGCCCCTTGCCCGACCCCATCTCGAGCGCCATCGAGGAAGGGAGCCTCGTCGTCGCGTCGGTCCTGAGCGGAAACCGGAACTTCGAGGGCCGGATCCATCCCGAGGTCCGCGCGAACTATCTCGCGTCCCCCCCGCTCGTGGTCGCCTACGCGCTCGCGGGACGCATCGACATCGACCTCGACACGGAGCCGCTGGGGCAGGGCTCCGATGGAACGCCGGTCTTCCTCCGCGATCTCTGGCCGTCGCGCAAGGAGATCGAGGAGACCATCCGGACCTCCGTGAAGTCGGAGACGTTCCGATCCACGTACAAAGACGTCTACACGGGTGACGAGACGTGGCGCACGCTCCCCGTTCCCGAGGGGGATCGCTACGCCTGGGAGCCGGGCTCGACGTACGTGAAGCTTCCTCCCTACTTCGACGGGATGGAGCGCACGCCGAAGCCGGTCTCCGAGATCGTAGGAGCGCGCGTCCTCGCGTTCCTGGGCGACAGCGTCACGACCGACCACATCTCCCCTGCCGGGTCGATCAAGCGCGCATCCCCCGCCGGGCAATACTTGGAGGCGCAAGGCGTGAAGCCGGTCGACTACAACTCGTACGGCTCGCGCCGCGGGAACCACGAGGTGATGGTGCGCGGCACGTTCGCGAATGTGCGCATCCGGAACAAGCTCGTGCCTGGCGTCGAGGGAGGGATGACCGCCCATCTCCCCGACGGCGACACGATGACGATCTACGACGCGGCGATGCGCTATGAGAAGGAAGGGATCCCTTCGATCGTTCTCGCCGGCAAGGAGTACGGGTCTGGCTCCTCGCGCGACTGGGCCGCGAAGGGCCCGAAGCTCCTCGGCGTGCGCGCGGTGATCGCCGAGGGGTATGAGCGGATCCACCGGAGCAATCTCATCGGGATGGGCATCCTCCCGCTCCAGTTCCGCGCCGGGGAGACGGCGGAATCGCTGGGCCTGACCGGCCGGGAGCGGTACGACGTCGTCGGTCTCGGACCGCTCATCGCCGGCGGATCGACCCGCGGCGCCGAAATCACGGTGCGCGCCCACGCCGACGGCGGCGGCGCGCGCGAATTCCGCGCGATCGTCCGCATCGATACGCCCCAGGAGGCGCGCTACTTCGAGCACGGCGGAATTCTTCCCTACGTGCTCCGACGGCTCCTGGGATCGGCGGACCGCTGAACGGCGGAGCGTCGGTGAGCGCGGCCGGATCCGTTCCGCGCCGGACGCCGGGCGGGATCAAGGCGCGCTTGAAGACGCTCCTCTCGGGCGATCAGGAGCTCACGCTCACCGTCATCTGCGCCGTCCTTGGTCTCGCGGCGGGGACGTCGGACCGATGGGCGCCCGGGGCGGGACTCCGGATTCCGCTCTTCGTCGTCTCCTACCTCGCGGGGGGCATCGGTCCCGGGCTCGACCTGATCCGGAATCTCCTCGGCGGGCGCCTCGACATCAACCTCCTCATGGTCACGGCGGCTCTAGGATCGGCGGTCCTCGGCCACTGGGGCGAGGGGGCGGTTCTCCTTTTCCTCTTCTCGCTGAGCGGCTCGCTCGAGCGGCGCGCGATGGAGCGGACGAAGCGGACGATCGAGGGGCTGATCGAGCTCCGCCCCGACACCGCGCTCGTCCTTCGCGACGGGCATGAGGAGCGCGTGTCGGTCCAGGAGGTGCGGCTGGGCGATCGCGTCCGCTCGATTCCGGGCGAGCGCTTCGCGGTCGACGGCATCGTGGTCGAGGGGCTATCCGAGGCGGACGAATCCACGATCACGGGCGAGTCGGTCCCCGTCGAGAAGGGGCCGGGCAGCCGCGTGTTCGCGGGCACCATGAACCTGCGCGGCTCCCCCATCGTGCGCGTCGACAAGGCTGCCGAGGAGACCACGCTGGCGCGGATCATCCACCTGGTCGGCGAGGCGCGGAAGGCCAAGTCCACCACCGAGACCTTCGTGGACCGATGGGAGCGTCCCTACGTCATCTGCGTCTTTCTCGGCGCGGGGCTCGCGGCCGGGCTCTCGCTGGCGCAGGGGGCGGGCGGGTGGACGGCCTGCTACCGGGGGCTCGTGCTCCTCGTCGCGGCTTCTCCATGCGCCGTCGTGATCGCGACGCCGGCCGCGGTCCTCTCTGCCATCACGCACGCGGCGCATCACGGCGTGCTCTTCAAGGGAGGCGTCCATCTGGAGCGGCTCGCGCAGGTCACCGCGCTCGCTCTGGACAAGACCGGCACGGTCACCGAGGGGCGTCCGCGCGTCTTGCGCGTGGCGGCCGTCCCTCCCGCGCGCGAGGACGACCTGCTCCGCTACGCGGCCGCGGTGGAGGTCCGGAGCGAGCACCACACGGGGCGCGCGGTCGTCGCGGAGGCCGCGCGACGGCGGCTCACCTGGCCCGAGATCACCGAGTTCGAGAGCCACAGCGGCGAGGGCGTGCACGCGCACGCCGAGGGCCGCTGGATCGGTGTCGGCCGCGATCCCCTGTTCCGCCGCCACGATGTGACCGTGCCCGCCTTGGCCGGGCGCGAGGCGGAGGCGATCCGCGCGCGAGGCGAGACCGCGCTCCTCGTCGTCGTCGGCCAAGGCACGAACGGCACACCGGATCCGTCGCCGGAGAGCGGTGCGATCGCGGTGGCGGACGCGATGCGCGCGCAGGCTCCCGCGGCGATTGCGGCCTGCCGCCGGCTCGGCATCAAGCACGTTGCCATGCTGACGGGCGACCACGAGCAGGTGGCCGAGCCGATCGCGCGCGCCATCGGAGCCGACGTCGTTCGCGCGGGACTCCTTCCCGATGAGAAGGTCGCAGCCCTCCGGGAGCTTCGCGAGCGCTGGCCCTCGCTCGCCATGGTGGGGGACGGTGTGAACGACGCCCCGGCGCTCGCGAGCGCGACGGTCGGGATCGCCATGGGCGGCGCCGGCACCGACATCGCGCTCGAGACCGCCGACGTCGTCCTCATGCGCGACGATCTCAGGGGCATCCCGTTCGCGCTCTGGCTCGCGCGGCGGTCGCGGCAGGTGGTGCGCCAGAGCCTCGGGCTCGCCTTCGGAGTGATCGGAGTCCTCGTCATCTCCACCTTGAGCGGCGTGCTTCCCCTGTGGCTCGCGGTCGTCTGCCACGAGGGGAGCACGCTCCTCGTGATCGCGAACGGTCTCAGGCTCCTGGGCGAATCCCATCCCGAATTCGAGCCAGCGTAGGCTCCGGTGAGCCTCGAGCCGAACGGCGTGGTCCGGATCGCGATCGCAGCGCTCGGCGGCGCCGCCATCGGCCTCGAGCGCCAGTGGTCCGGGCACGCATCCGGTCCTGCCGCGCGGATCGGAGGCATTCGCACCTTCACGCTCCTGGGTGGACTCGCCGGCGTCGCGGGATGGCTCTGGGTCGACGGAGCGGCGCCGCTCGCCGCCGTGCTCCTGGCCGGCGCGGTCGGCATCGTGATCGCCGGCTACGTCGCGATCAGCGGCAAGGACGTCGAGGGTACGACGGAGGTCGCGGCGCTCGTGACGGTGGGCGCCGGCGTGCTCTCCGGCTTGGGCTACCTCGCCCTTGCCAGCGGCATCATCGCGGTGACCGCCCTCCTTCTCGTCGAGAAGACGCGGCTCCACAGCACGGTCGAGAAGCTCGACGATACCGAGATCCGGGCCGGCGTCCGGTTCGCCGTGATGGCCGCGGTCATCCTGCCGATCCTTCCGGAGGGCCCGTTCGGCCCGCTCGGCGGCGTGCGGCCGAGACTCCTCTGGCTCCTCGTCCTCTTCTTCTCGGGCATGAGCTTCGTCGGCTACGTCGCGCGACGCGTCGCGGGCCGGAAGCACGGCTACGCACTCGCGGGACTCCTCGGCGGCCTCGTCTCCTCGACCAACATCGCGTTCGCGTTTTCGCGGGAGAGCCGCGACAATCCGTCCGTCTCCGGTCCGCTCGCACTGGGCATCCTGGCCGCGTGCGCGATCCTGTTCGTGCGAGTGGCGGTGGCGGCGGCCGTGCTCAACACGAGCCTCTTGACCGCCCTGCTTCCCTACCTGGCGGCTCCCTTCCTCGTCGGGGCGGCGCTCGTCTTCGTGGGGTGGAAGCGGGCCCAGAAATCGGGCGGGGAGCCCGAAGAGCCATCGAACCCGCTCCACCTTCGATCCGCCCTGCAGATGGCGGCGCTCTTCCAGATCGTGCTCTTTGCCGTGTATCTGGCCCAGGAGACCTGGGGTAACTCGGGGCTCCTCGCCTCCGGCGCGATCCTGGGCCTCACCGATATGGACGCGCTCACGATCTCCATGGCACGCACGGCCTCCGATCCGGCTCTCACCGGCACGGCCGCGCAAGCGGTCGGACTCGGCATGATCTCCAACACCCTCTTGAAGGCGGCGGCGGCGGCGATCTTCGGGCGCGGTGCCGTGCGCGCGCTCGTGCCCCTCGGTCTGGCCGCAACCGCGGTCGCCCTCGCTGCGTCCCTCTATTTCCTCCGGTGAGCGCTCGTGAGCGCGAGTGACGGGCCTGACGCCATCGTGGTGCTCGCCGGAAGGCCTGAGCGGAAAGCGTACGGGCTCGAGCTATGGAAGGCGGGCCGCGCCCCGGCGGTCGTCCTGAGCGTCGCTCGATTCGAGTGGCGCACGTTCCCCTCCCTCGGCCTTCCCGATGACGGCGGCCTCGCGGCGCTCGTGGCGCAGACGCCGCCCCGCCTCCGGCACTTCCTCGTCACGCTCGACTCGCGCGGCGCGCACGCCGAATGGATGCCCCGCGGGCGGCTCGGCACGTGGAGCGAAGCCCTCGGCGCGGCGCGGCTCGCCCGCGCGCGCGGATGGAAGTCGCTGCTCGTCGTGACGACGGAAGCCCACGTGTCCCGCACGCGCCTCGCATTCGGCCGCGCGCTCGACGGAAGCGGCGTCGCTCTTTCCCTCGCGCCCGTGCCGGACGAGCGCTCGAGCGTGCGCCGCTCGGGCTGGTGGAAGGATCGTTGGGCGCGGCGGGTCGTGATCGGAGAGTGGATCAAGCTCCCGGCGTACTGGCTCGTCGCTCGTGGAGGGCGGCCCGCTCCCCGCTCGTGACCACGGAGAGACCGCCGATCCGTTCCGCCACGAGGAGCTGCTCGAACCCGGCGCCCCCCAAGGCGGAGACGAGGGCGTCCTGCCCCGGATACGCCTCGAGCGACTCCACGATGTGCCAGTAGGTGTCGGCCCGCCCGTGGAGGATGAGCCCCCACAGGGTTCCGACCACGAAGAGATACGAGAAGCAGAACGCGCGCATCAGCGCGTTCCGCGGCACGCCGAAGTCGAGCGTCAGGAACGTCCCGCCCGGGCGGAGCACGCGGTGGACCGCCTCCATCGCGCGCGGCAGGTCGTCGAGATACCGGAGTCCGTATCCCATGACGATCACGTCGAACGACTCCGAGGCGAACGGAAGTGCGTTGAGATCGGCTTCCACGAAGCGGATGTCGGCGCCGTCGCACTTCACCCGAGCTCGGGCGAGCATGGCGGGGCTGCGATCCGCGCCCACGATCGGGCCGCGGTGACCTTCGCGCCTTAGGAGCAGCGGAAACGCCCCCGTGCCGGTCGCGAGGTCGAGCACGCTTCCGTCCCGGTGTTCCTCCCGCAGCAGCGTGAGGAGCCCCGCCTTCCATCGGTCGTCCATCCCGAAGGAGAGAAGCCTCGTGAGTCGGTCGTACTGGGGCGCGACCCGCTCGAACACGTCGTCCACGTAGGCGCGGCGCCGCGCGCGGTCGCGGGGCCAGCGGCGGATGAGGTTCATCCGTCCATCCTAACCCGGAACGGCACGCGGGAATGCGCGGTTGTGGTACCTTCCCCGGATACCGTGCGCAAGGCGCGGTTCACGCCCGGCCTCGTCCGGGCTCGCATCAGGACACCAGAGGATTCCATGGGATTCAACACACTCAACTTGCCGCCCGCCATCCTGAAAGGGGTGCGCGCGGCTGGCTATTCCGAGCCGACACCCATTCAGCGGAAGGCGATCCCGATCGTCCTGGATGGAAAGGATCTGATCGGTGCCGCGCAGACCGGGACCGGAAAGACGGCAGCCTTCATCCTTCCCATACTCGCGCGGCTCCTCCAAGGAACGAAGCGGCTCCGCGCGCTCGTCCTCACGCCCACGCGCGAGCTGGCCGCGCAGGTCGAGACGAACGCCCGCGACTACGCGCGCTTCACGGACATCAACGTGGGAGTCGTCTACGGCGGCGTCCCGCTGCCGCCTCAGGAGCGGATGCTTCGCGGCGGGGTCGACCTCCTCGTCGCCACGCCGGGCCGGCTCCTCGATCTGCACGGACGGCTCGCGCTCCGACTCGACTACGTGGAAGTACTGGTGCTCGACGAGGCCGACCGCATGGTGGACATGGGGTTCGCGCCCGACCTAAGGCGGATCCTCCGGCTCCTTCCCCACGACCGCCAGACGCTTCTCTTCTCGGCGACGATGCCTCCGGACCTCAATCAGGTCGCGCGCGAGGCGCTTCGCGAGCCGGCGCGCGTGGATCTTGCGCCGCCGTCGCGCCCTGCCGCCGGGATCACGCAGGCTGTCTACCCCGTTCCGCGCAATCTGAAAACCGAGCTCCTCGACGAGATCCTCTCGGCGATCGACGTGCGGAGCATGATCGTCTTCACGCGCACCAAGCACGGGGCCGACCGGGTCGCGCGGCAGCTCGGCAAGCGGAACTACGCCGTCGCGCCGATCCACGGCAACCGGAGCCAGAGCCAACGGGAGCGCGCGCTCGGCGACTTGAAGCGCGGACGGATCCAGATCCTGGTCGCCACCGACATCGCCTCGCGCGGCATCGACGTCGAAGGGATCAGCCACGTCGTGAACTACGACGTGCCTCACACACCCGAGGACTACGTCCATCGCATCGGACGCACCGGCCGCGTCGACGCGGTCGGCGACGCGTTCACGCTGATGAGCCCCGAGGAGCAGAAGGACTTCACCGCCATCGAGCGATTCCTCGGACGCGCGGTCCCGCGCGTCATGCTCCCCGACTTCGATTACCACATGCGGCCCCGAGAGATCGCGGATAGCATTCGCGGGGATGGCGGAGGGAGCGGCGGTCGCGGTGGGAAGAAGCCGGCTGGACGGAGTCACGGAGGCGGCGGTCCGAGGGCCTCCAGCGGCCGCGGCGGCCATGCAGGCGCGCACAAGGGCCCGAGACAGCGCGGCTCCGGCGGCCAGGGCCACTCGCGCGAGCAGAAACCGGGCGCCTCGGGGTCGGAAGCTCCCCAGTTTGGACGGAAGCCGAAGGTCATCCGCGGATTCGATCGGAGGCGGGGACGCCCTTAAGGGGGTCCTGCTCGTCAGGGGCCGTGCCGCTCTCGTTCGATCTCAGCGTTGCCGAAGCGCACATCCGGACCGCCGATCCCAAGCTCGCGGCCATGATCGACCTGCACGGTCCCTGCCGCATCGATCCCGATGGCCTGATGAGCCCGTTCGCCGCGCTGGTCCGATCGATCGCCTACCAGCAGCTCACCGGGAAGGCCGCGTCCACGATCCACGGCCGCGTGCTCACGCTCTACCGTCCGCGCCGGCACCCGCGCCCCGAGGACGTGCTCGCGACGGCGGACGACCGGTTGCGCGCCGCCGGCCTTTCCCGCGCGAAGATCCTCGCCGTGAAGGATCTCGCCGCGAGGACGCTCGACGGCACCGTGCCGACGCTCGCGCGGCTCAAGCGGCTCGACGACGAGGAGATCGTGGAGCGGCTGTCCTCCGTTCGCGGCGTGGGCCGCTGGACGGTGGAGATGCTCCTCATCTTCCGGCTCGGGCGGCCGGACGTGCTTCCGGCGACCGACTACGGCGTGAGAAAGGGATTCCAGCGGACGTTCCGGACGCGAGGTCTGCCGTCCCCGGCGCAGGTGCTGAAGCGAGGCGAGCGGTGGCGTCCGTATCGGAGCATCGCGAGCTGGTATCTCTGGCGCTCGCTGGAGAAGCCCCCCGCCGACGCCTGAGCAGCCCTAGGCCGGGACGGGTGACGCCTCCACCGCGTGCTCCTCGGGGCGGTGGATCTCCTGAAGACTCGTTACCTCGAGTGGGCGCTCCCTGAGCGCGCGGATCGCCTGTACGGTGGCCGCGGCGGCGGTGAGCGTGGTGAGGCAGAGCACGCCGTAGAGGATGGCGTTCTTCCGGATGGCGCCGTCGTCGTAGAAGGATTCTTCGCCGAGCGGCGTGTTGATGATGAGATCGATGTCCCGGCTCTTGATCCGGTCCACCACGTGCGGGCGTCCCTCGTTCACCTTGTAGACCATCTCGGCGGGCACACCCTGCCGGTTCAGGAAGTCCGCGGTCCCGCGCGTCGCCACGATCTTGAAGCCCATCTGAGCCAGCGCCCGCGCGTGCGGCAGCACGGATCCCTTGTCCGGGTCGTTCACGCTCACGAACGCCGTTCCCGAAGTCGGGATCGTCGAGCCGGTCGCGGCGAGCGCCTTGGCGAAGGCGATTCCGAAGTTCCGCGAGATCCCCATGACCTCGCCCGTCGACTTCATCTCGGGGCCGAGGAGGACGTCCGATCCCGGGAACTTGAGGAACGGGAAGACCGACGCCTTCACGAAGAAGCGGTCGACCTCGAGGTCCTCGGTCATCCCCTGATCCGCGAGTGAACGCCCCGCCATCACCCGCGCCGCCACCTTGGCGAGCGGCACGCCGGTGGCCTTCGAGACGAAGGGCACGGTACGGGACGCGCGCGGATTCACCTCGAGCACGTAGACCATCTCGCCCTGGAGCGCGAACTGGATGTTCATGAGCCCGCGCACTTGGAGCGCGAGCCCGAGCCGCCGGGTCGCCTCCTTGATGGTGGCGAGGTGGCGTGCCGGCACCTTGAACGTGGGGAGCACCATCGACGAATCGCCGCTGTGGATGCCTGCCTCCTCGATGTGCTCGAGGATGCCGGCGATCACGACGCGCTCTCCGTCGCCCACCGCGTCCACGTCCACCTCGTACGCGTCCTCGAGGAACCGGTCGATCAGGATCGGATGCTCGGGCGAGGCCTGGACCGCCTCGCGCGCGTAGCCCTCGAGGTGTGCTTCGTCGTAGACGATCGCCATCGCGCGGCCGCCGAGAACGTAGGAGGGGCGCACCAGGACGGGATATCCGATCCGCGCGGCCACATCCTTCGCCTCCGTGAGCGAGGTGGCGGTGCCGCTCTCCGGCTGCGGAAGGCCGAGATCGGAGAGGAGCGCGCTGAAGCGGCGGCGATCCTCGGCCTGGTCGATCGCGTCGGGACTCGTGCCGAGGATCTTGACGCCCGCGCGATGGAGCGGGACCGCGAGCCGTAGCGGCGTCTGGCCGCCGAACTGGATGACCACGCCCTCGGGCTTCTCCTTCTCGATCACGTTCATCACGTCCTCGAACGTGAGCGGCTCGAAGTAGAGACGATCGGACGTGTCGTAGTCGGTCGAGACGGTCTCCGGATTGCAATTCACCATGATCGTCTCGTAGCCCTCTTCCTTGAAGGCGAACGAGCCGTGGCAGCAGCAGTAGTCGAACTCGATCCCCTGCCCGATCCGGTTCGGTCCGCTCCCTAAGATCATGACCTTCTTCCGGTCGGTGGGCTCCGCCTCGCACTCATCCTCGTAGGTGGAGTAGAGGTAGGGCGTGTAGGAGACGAACTCGGCGGCGCACGTGTCCACGCGCTTGTAGACGGGGCGGATGCCGAGCGCGTGCCGCTGGGCGCGAACGGTCTCCTCCGTGGTGCCCAGGAGATCCGCGATGCGGTCGTCGGAGAAGCCCATCCGCTTCGCCGCGCGGAGCGCCTCGGCGTCGAGGCTGATCCGCTCCTTCATGTCCGCGATCTGCTGGATCTGGTCGAGGAACCAGGCGTCGATCCCCGTCATCCGGTGGATCTCCTCGTGCGACCAGCCGAGCTCGCACGCGCGCTTCACGTAGAAGATCCGGTCGGGGTCGGGCGAGAGGAGCTTCTCCTTGATCCGGGCGTCGTCCAGCCCGCGGCCGAAGCCGCTCCGGCCGGAGCCCGGTTCGAGCGCGCGGATCCCCTTCTGGAGCGCCTCCTTGAACGTGCGGCCGATGGCCATCACCTCGCCCACCGATTTCATCTGTGTCCCCAAGAGCGGGCTCTCGTCGCGGAACTTCTCGAAGGCCCACCGGGGAATCTTCACGACGACGTAGTCGAGCACCGGCTCGAAGCTCGCCGGCGTCACGCGGGTGATGTCGTTCTGGATCTCGTCCAATCGGTAGCCCACCGCGAGGAGCGCCGCGATCTTCGCGATCGGGAAGCCGGTCGCCTTGCTGGCGAGCGCGGACGAGCGCGACACCCGGGGGTTCATCTCGATGACCACGAGCCGGCCGGTCTTCGGATCCACCGCGAACTGGATGTTGGATCCGCCCGTCTCGACCCCGACCTCGCGGATGATGGCGCGCGCGGCGTCGCGCATGGCCTGATACTCGCGGTCGGTCAAGGTCTGCGCCGGCGCCACGGTCACCGAGTCGCCGGTGTGGATCCCCATCGGATCGAAGTTCTCGATCGAGCAGATGACGACGAAGTTGTCCGCATTGTCGCGCATCACCTCGAGCTCGTACTCCTTCCAGCCGATCACCGACTCCTCGATCAGGATCTCGTGGGTCGGCGAGAGCTCGAGGCCGCGCGCGACGGCCTGCTCGAATTCCTCGCGGTTGTAGGCGATCCCGCCCCCGGTGCCGCCGAGCGTGAAGGAGGGGCGGATGACGGCCGGGAGCCCCGTCTCCTCGAGCACCTGGAGCGCCTCCTCCTTCGTCCGCGCGAAGCCGCTCCGCGGCACGTCGAGGCCGATCCGGCGCATCGCCTCCTTGAAGAGCCTCCGATCCTCTCCCACCTCGACCGCGCGGCGGCTCGCGCCGATCAGGCGCACGCCGAGACGATCGAGGACGCCGCGGCGCGACAGCTCGACCGCGAGGTTCAACGCCGTCTGTCCCCCCACGGTCGGGAGGAGCGCATCCGGGCGATCCCGCTCCAGGATCGCTTCGAGCACCTCCGGCGTGAGCGGCTCGACGTACGTCCGGTCCGCGTACTCGGGGTCCGTCATGATCGTCGCGGGATTCGAGTTCACGAGCGAGACGCGGATGCCCTCGGAGCGCAGCACCTTCACCGCCTGCGTGCCGGAGTAGTCGAACTCGCACGCCTGCCCGATGACGATCGGGCCGGAGCCGATCACGAGGACCGAGCGGATGGACGCGTCGCGCGGCACGGTCAGCCCCCCGCCCCGGCGGCGATCGCCGGAGGCAGGCCGCGCACCACCGTGACCGCGCCGCCATCGCGATGCTCGGCCATCTCGGCGATGAACTCGCGGAAGAGATAGTGGCTGTCGTGCGGCCCGGGGCTCGCCTCGGGGTGGTACTGGACCGAGAAGACGGGGAGGTCGCGGTGTCGGAAGCCCTCGACGGTGCCGTCGTTCAGGTTCACGTGCGTCAGCTCGAACGCCGGATCGTCGAAGAGCGAGGGATCCACCGCGAAGCCGTGGTTCTGCGAGGTGATCTCGACCTGTCCGGTGCGCAGGTTCTTCACCGGGTGGTTCGCCCCGCGGTGGCCGAACTTGAGCTTGAAGGTCTTGCCGCCGCAGGCGAGCCCGAGGATCTGGTGGCCGAGGCAGATGCCAAAGACGGGGCGCGCTTCGATGAGCTCGCGAGCCGCCTCGACCGCGTAATCGCAGGGCTCGGGATCGCCGGGGCCATTCGAGAAGAAGATGCCGTCCGGCTCGAGCGCGAGCGCTTCCCTGGCCGTGGTCGTGGCGGGCACGACGGTCACCTCGCACCCGCAGGCCACCAGGTGTCGGAGGATGTTCCGCTTCATGCCGAAGTCGTAGGCGACCACGTGGAAGGGTTCGCAGGGCGGAGCGAAGAGATCGCGCACCGGCTCGCGCCATCCGGCGGGACCGTCGTTCCAGCGGTAGGCCTCGGCGCAGGTCGCCTCGCGCGCGAGATCGAGCCCGATCATCGAGCGGGATGCCCGCGCCTTCGCCACGAGCGCCTCGGGGTCGTGCTCGATCGTGGAGATGATCCCGCGCTTGGCGCCGTGTGTCCGGATGTGGCGCGTGAGGGCGCGCGTGTCGATCCCCTGGATGCCGACGATCCCCGCCTCGTCCAGGTACCGATGGAGCTCCCCCGAGGCGCGCCAGGACGAGGCGCGCGTCGAGGCCTCGCGAACCACGAATCCGGCGACCTGCGGCCGCGCGGACTCCACGTCATCGCGATTCACCCCGTAGTTTCCGATGTGGGGGTACGTCATCACGACGATC
>Ga0207428_10005028_pt1 | contig 12434 bp, 8 predicted proteins | sample RhiMethybrSRZTD1_FD_187600 | JGI IMG/M metagenome (GOLD analysis project Ga0207428, IMG submission 187600) | Populus rhizosphere microbial communities from Tennessee, USA - Rhizosphere MetaG P. TD hybrid SRZTD1 (SPAdes) (version 3) | ecosystem: Host-associated > Plants > Roots > Rhizosphere >... | reverse complement strand
CGCGCAGCGGGACAGTCGCGCCGACGGTCAGGCAGGCCAACGCGAATCCGGCGATCGTGAGCTTCATTGTGAGTCCCTTCTGGCGCCGATCATATCTCTCTACACGGGGATAACGGAGGGGACGGGATAACGGGAATCTTCACACGGGGATAACGGTGGTAACGGGGTAAACGGGATCGGCCGTTTCCGTACGCCCCCCGTTGCCACTCACCTTGACATCCTAGGTGAGGCGGGCGTATCGTCGCGCTCACCTAGAATGTCTACCAGGAAGGACCGCGAACGCATCGAGCTGCTGCAGGGCACGCTCGATCTCCTCATTCTTCGCACCTTGCGTCTTGGCCCGGCGCACGGCCACGCCATCGTCAAGGCCATCGAGCGCGGATCGGACGACGTGCTGCTGATCGAGCAGGGCTCGCTGTACCCGGCGTTGCACCGTTTGATTCAGCGAGGCTGGATCAGCTTCGACGAGGGCACGTCGGAGAACAACCGCCGCGCGAAGTTCTATCGGTTGACGGCAAAGGGGCGCAAGCAGCTCGAGATCGAGACCAGCCGGTGGGACACGCTCGCCCGGGCCATCGCGCGCATCCTTCGCCCTGCCGGTCAGGAGTGACGAGATGCCGCGTGGATGGCGATGGTTCGGCGATCGCGGCCAGCGCGCCCTGGACGGCCTCGACGAGGAGATCCGCGATCACCTCGAACACGATGCCGCGGCGGACATCGCGCGAGGCATGCCGCCGGATGAGGCCCGGCGCCGGGCGCGTCTGCGCTTTGGCAACGTCACGCGCGTCCACGAAGAGACGCGCGCCGTGTGGGGCTGGGGCGGCGTGGAGAGCGTCTGGCAGGACATTCGCGTCGGCGTGCGCATTCTGACCAACGCCCCAGGACTGAGTGTCACGGCCGCAACGTTGATCGCGCTCGTCGTCGGCATCAACACCACGATCTTCGCGGTCGTGAACAGCCTCGTGACCAAGCCTGCGCCGGGCATCGATCGCACCGACCTCGTGCGGATTGCCGCCGCGAATCGACCGGGCATTCCGTACTTCAGTTATCCGGACTATCTCGACTACCGGACCCAGACCAAGACGCTGCGGTCACTGACGGCCTTCACCAACGGACGGGTCACGCTGACCACGGATCGCGGCAGCTACGCCGCGTGGGCGACAGCCGTCGAAGCCAATTACTTCGACACCATCGGCGTGCGCCCCACGTTGGGTCGCGTGTTCACCGCCGTCGAGAGCCGGACCGTCGGTGTCGCGGAAGTTCCAGCGATTCTCAGCCATCGCGCGTGGCAGGAGTACTTCGCCGCGAACGACGTCATCGGACGCGCGATCTCGGTGAACGGCCGACCCGCGGTTGTGATCGGCGTCGCGCCTCCGACCTTCCATGGCGCCATGCTGACCGAGCGCGCGGACGTCTGGCTGCCGCTGCTGGCGTTCTGGACGTTGACGAACCCGACCGCCGCGAGTCGATGGGTGAACGATCGAGCGCAGTCTCCAGTGGACATCATCGGGCGTCTCGCGCCAGCGGCGAGCGTCGCGGCAGCGCAGTCGGAACTATCGACGATTCAGCGCCGGCTGGAGCTGGCGTATCCCGGCATCGACCGCGCGCCGATCGAGGTCGTCCCGTACAGCGCGACCGCGGGTGGGGTCATCCCGGCGGCCGCACCGCGGTTTCTCGCCGTGTTCTCGATCGTGACGCTGCTGACGGTCGTGATCGTATCGGCGAACGTGGCCAACCTGATGCTCGCGCGCGGCGCGGCGCGGCAACGCGAAACAGCGGTCAGGCTGTCGATCGGCGCTTCGCGAGGGCGGATCGTTCGCCTGCTGCTCGCCGAAGGCGCTGCGATCTCGGTCGTCGCGTGGATCGCGGCCTGCGTCATCGCCGTCTGGGTGTCCCGGCTGCTGCCGCAGGTACTGCCACAGACGCCGTTCGCCGAGTCGGGAATCGACTTCACTCCGAGTTGGCGCGTGCTCGCTTACGCGATGGTCCTCGCCGGAATCGGCACGATCGCCTTCACGCTGGCGCCTGCCATTCGCGCGTGGCGGCAGGATCCGCTGCCGTGGTTGAAAGCGGGCGAGCATAGCGTTGCGCATGGGCGATCGCGTCTCGCCAGCGTGCTCGTTGTCGTGCAGCTCGCCTTTTCCGTCGTGCTACTGACCACCGCCGGACTTGCCACGCGATCCGCGTCGATGATGACTGTCGACCTCGGATTCGACACGAACGACCTGCTGCTCGTGACCGTGCGCACGACGGGAGCGACGGCGAGCCGCGACGCGAATGTCGCGTTGCTGGACCGGATTCACGAACGATTCGCTCAGACAGCAGGGGTGCGGTCCGCGTCGTACGTGCGCAACGCGTTCTGGGGGTCGCAACGTGTACGCGCGGGCGCGCAACAACAGTCGGTGTCCATGCAAATCATCGGCGACGCGTATCTGGCGACGCTCGGCCTGTCACTGACGGCCGGACGGATGCTCACCCTCGAGGACCGCGATCGTGCGGCTCCGGTCGCGATGATCAACGAGAACCTCGCGAACGCCCTCTGGCCCGGCCAGCCGGCCGTTGGCCGAACCATGACCCTGGGCGAGTCGCGGCAGACGGTCGAAATCGTTGGCGTCGTGCGTAATGCGTTTGTGACCGGCTTCAACCCGGAGCGTCCAAACCCTCGGCCGAACTTTGTGTTCATCACCGAGCAGCCATCATTGGCCTCGAACAACCGTGGTGATCCCGCTGCGCCGGGAGACGTCACGTTCTACCTGCGCCACGATCCGTCGGCGCTCGACACGGTGGGCGCGGCGATCGCGCCGGCACTGCGTGAGATCGACCGGCGCGTCGCCATCGTCACGATTCGGACGATGCACGCGCAGCTCGATGGCCTGACGCTCACGGCGCGAATCATCGCGCGCCTGCTGGCGATCTTCTCGATGGTCTCGCTTGTGATCGCCGCGATCGGCCAGTACGCCGTGATCGCGTTCAACATGCGGCGGCGGGTCAGGGAGTTTGGCGTGCGGATCGCCCTCGGCGCCTCGGCCGGGCAGGTGGTGTCGTCGGTACTCAGCGAGGGGATCTGGCTCACATCCGTCGGTCTGGCCTGCGGCTTGGGCCTCAGCCTTGGCGTGGCCCTGGCAGTCGGCGGAGTGCTGTACGGTGTGACGCCGACCGATCCGCAGACATACATCGCGGTATTCACGCTGCTCGCGTTCGTTGCCCTGGTCGCATTGGTCGCATGCTGCCTGCCGGCGCGCGCCGCCACTCGCGTCGATCCGGTGCGTGCGCTGCGGCAGGATTAACACCTGCGAACTGAGTAGAGCGGAGGAGGAACTCGATTACACGGGGACAACGGGGCTAACGGAGTTAACGGGAAACGGCCGGCTGGCACCGCTCCAGTGCGACGAGTGAACACTGGAGCGGTGCCAACCGGCCGATCCAGTTGGCCCCGTTTCCCCCGTTAACCCCGTGTGATCGAATTCTCCGTTTCCTCCGCTTTACTCCGCTCGCACCGTGTTCTTGAGGGCGCGCGCCATGTACGTGACGCGCTGCCCGAAGACGCGCGCGGCCTGCAGGTCGTCTCCGTCCGATCCCGCGCGTGCCGGCGCGACGACGAGACCCGCGCACGCCGCGGCGGCGTAGACGGGTGTGAGCGCCGACTGGTTGCCGGAAGGGGCGAGCGGTGCGGCGATCTTCCCGGCGACGGCCTGTTCGCTCGCGAGCGTCGAACAGTACTGCTCAATCTCGCGGGACGGCTGCTGCGGTGTGGCCAGCACGATGACGTCGGCCCAGATCGGATCCGCCGGGCGAGGCGCGACATAGTCGCGCGCCATTCGGTCGACGTTCTCCTTCCACTCGGCGTTGGCGTCGATCGTGCCGCGATCGACCAGGTCTGCGACGCGGCGAAGACGAATGTTGGCGCGCGCCTGTATCGCGCCAAGCGCCGCGGCCAGCGCCAGCTTTTCGGTGGTGCCGTGCCGCGAATAGAAAACGACGAGCACGTTGACGTCGGACATACGATTCGTGGGGGCCGCCTTCAGGCAGCCCATTCAGGCAAGATCGAACAACAACAGCTCGGCGTCGCCGCCGCCCGAATTGCTCAGCGCGAGCGCCCGCTCCTCACTGACGGCGACGCCATCGCCTTCACCGAGCGTGAGCCCGTTTACGTCCATCGTCCCAGACGCGCAGTGCAGCCACACGTGCCGCCCGGGAGGAATCGAGTACTCGATGGCATGCTCAGGACCGAGCACCGCCGCATACATGCGCGCATCCTGGTGAATCACCGCCGCGGGCGGCCGCGCTGGATCAGGGCCCGCCATCAGCCGCAGTACGCCGCGCTTCTCCGACGGGGCATACGCGAACTGCTGATAGGACGGCGGCAGATCCTCTCGCGACGGGACGATCCAGATCTGCAGAAAGTGCGTCGGCTCGGTGGCCGAGGCGTTGAACTCGCTGTGGATCACCCCGCTGCCCGCGCTCATCGCCTGCACCTCGTTGGGGCCGATGACGCGCGGCTCGCCGAGGCTGTCCTGATGCGCCAGCCGACCCTCCATCACGTAAGAGAGGATCTCCATGTCGCGGTGCCCGTGCGCGCCGAATCCCTTGCCCGGCGCGACGCGATCGTCGTTGAGCACACGCAGCGCGCGAAAGCCCATGTGTCTCGGGTCGTGATAGCTGCCGAAGGAGAACGTGTGGTAGCTGCTCAGCCACCCGAGATTGGTGTGGCCGCGCTCGTCTGCCTTGCGAAGGGTAAGCATGATGTCGCTCGAAAAAGAAAACCCGCCCTACATCGTAGTGCAGGGCGGGTGCTTGCGTTCCGATGGGCCGCCTGAAGGCGGCCGCTACGTCCGTGTCGGCTAAATTTCCATACGTCCGGTGCTCGGACCGAGCTTCTCGATCTCGACGCCGGCCATATGAGCCATGGCGAGGAGCAGGTTAGCGGTCGGCTGCTCCTTGGCTTCGATGTGCCGGTTGCCCTTCATCCGCCCGTGGGCGCCGCCCACCAGCACTGCCGGTGGGTTGCTGCGATCGTGCGCGTTGCCGTTGCTCATGCCGCTGCCCCAATACATCAGCGAGTGGTCGAGCAGGTTGCCGTCGCCGTCCTTCGTGTTCTTCAACTTCTCGAGGAACTCGGCGAACTTCACGATCTGATAGGTGCCGATCTTGGCGTACTTGGCGAGCTTCTCGGCGTCGTTGCCGTGGTGCGAGATGCTGTGATGCGTCTCCGGCACGCCGATGTGGGCGTAGCTGCGGTCGGTCGGCTCGTGGCCGATCATGAAGGTGAAGACTCGGCTGATGTCGCCCTGCAGCGCCAGGTGCATCAGGTCGTAGGTCACCGTCATGTGGTCGTCGAACGCCTCAGGCAGCCCGATCGGTGATTCCGGATTTCCGGTCAGCGTGCCGAGACGGCTCTCCATGCGATCGAGCTGTTCCTCGACCTGACGGATGTTGCTCAGATACTCGTCGAGGATCGCGCGGTCCGGCGCCCCGAGCGAGTGGCGCAGCTTCGCGGTTTCGTCGGTGACCGAGTCGAGCAGGCTCTGCTTCTCCTTGAGGCGGGCCTTCCGGTGCTCCGGCGTGCCGGTCTCGCCGAACATCCGCTCGAACGTCACTCGCGGGTTGATCGAGACGGGCAGCGGACGCGTGTCTTCGCGCCACGCCAGCGTGTCGAAGAAGGTGCAGGGGAAGCCGTCGCATGCGCCGGCGGCCGTGCCCATGTCCTCGGTGCCGACCTCGATGGACTTGAGCGGCGTGTCGCCCGCGACGCGATCGGCGATGTACTGGTCGACCGTCTTCTTCGAGGCGATGGTGTTGAAGGCGTCGCCAGTGGCCTCACGCGCGACGACCGGTCCAGTTCCGTTCAGGAACGCGGAGCTGGCGCCGACGTGAACCGATTCGCCCCACGGTGCCTTCATCTTGCTGACCGTAACCAGCTGATTCCGGAACGGCTCGAGCGGCTGCATCACCGGCTTGAACTCGAAATCGCTGCCGATCTGCGTCGGATGCCAGGTGTCGGGATACACGCCGCAGGGCAGGTAAACCACGCCGAAGCGGAACGGTGCACCCGCGGCGGTTCGCGCCTGAGCAGTCAGCGCCGGCACCATGGCGTCGAGGAAGGGCAGGGCAACTGCGGCGCCGAAAGTACCTTGAAGGAAGGATCGACGGGACAGGTGCTTTTTCGTGATGATCATGGCTGCTCCATAGGTCCGGCCAAAGCCGGACGCTACATACGCTGTGCGCTATCTCGCCTGTGCAACTCTATTCGATCTTTCGGCTGATTCCAGCCTCGTCCGCATCTGAAACGGGGCGCTCTCGATGATGCCCATGATAATCGCCCCAAACGCATAATCGTTCCGGGCGGCTTTCCTGACGATGCCGCGGATGACCGGCATATCCGACGGCTCCATGCCGCGTCCCAGCGCATACGTCATCACCCGCTCGGTGAGTGTCGTCGCAAACGCCTCTGGACGGCTCAGGATCACGTTGCGCAGCGCTACCGGCCCAGTGACCTTGGAGCCGTCTGCGAGCACACCGGCGGTATCGAGCGGCTTGCCGTCGACATCCGACTCACGCCATTGGCCAACGGAGTTGAAGTTCTCGAGCGCGAAGCCGACCGGGTCGATCACACGATGGCACGATGCACAGACCGCGTTGGCGCGATGGAGATCGAGCTGCTCGCGCACGGTCTTCGGCGCATTGGCCGTCCCCTTTCCAGCCTCTTCGAGCGCCGGTACGTTCGGTAGCGGCGGCGGCGGTGGCGTGTTGAGGAAGGTGCTCAGGACGTACTTGCCTCGGAACACGGGCGATGTCCGCGTGGCGACGGATGTCAGGGAAAGGATGCTTCCATGGCCGAGCAGCCCGCGCCGGTTCGGGTCGGTCACTTTGACCTGGCGGAATCGCGCACCGTAGACGCCGGGGATGCCGTAATGCCTGGCGAGCCGTTCGTTCACGAACGTGTAGTCGGCGTTCAGGAGCTCGAGGACGCTCCGGTTGGTGCGCAGGACGTGGGCGAACAGCAGCTCGGTCTCGCGCCGGAACGACTCGCGAATGTTGTCATCGAAATCAGGGAACTGCAGGATGTCCGGGCGTACCTTCGATTCGAGGTTGCGCAGCTGCAGCCACTGTCCGACGAAGTTGCTGACGAGCGAGTCGGAACGGTCATCCGCGAGCATGCGCCGCACTTGCGCGGCAAGCACGGTGGGTTCGCGCAGCCGACCGGTCTTGGCGAGCGTCAAGAGCTGCTCGTCTGGGATGCTGCTCCAGAGAAAGAACGAGAGTCGCGAGGCCAACTCGACGTCGCTGACCTGATGTGCCGTTCCGGGTGCCGTAGCCGGCGCGTCACGCTCCATCCGATACAGGAACGCCGGGCTTACCAGAATGCGCGCCACACCTGCACGAACGCCCTCGTCGAACGAGCTGCCCTCTTTGCGGGAGCGGGTGTAGAACGTCAGCGCCGGCTCGATGTCCTGCGTCGAGACCGGGCGGCGGAACGCGCGCTGCGACAGCGTCGTCAAGATTCTGGTCGCGCAGACGCTTTCCTCGCTGGCCACTTTGGGACGGCAGACGAACACGCGCTCGCGGCTCGGCGTCGTGCTGACGCCCGTCGCCCCGTACGGGCCCTCAACGCCGACCGTCTTCAGCTTCGGGAGACCACCGATCATGTGGATCTCCTGGCTGTCGCGCTGCGACGGCTGCCACACGTCCTGCACCCTGGAGGGCCGGTCGCGGAAGGTGAAGCCGACTTCGTGCGGGCCCGCCGTGACGCGGACCTTCGCGGTCATCCGGGCATCGACGAGGGCGCGAGCCTCGTTCATGTCCTTGACCTGCACCTCGTGATCCTTGAGGCCGCCGATCTCGGCTGAATACACCTCGTCGCCGTCGAGCGTGATCACGAACGTGTACGGGAACTCGTTGCCCTCGACGCCGGCGTAGCCTTCCTCGATGCCGCGGACGAGGCGGCCGAAGAGCTTGTACTCGCCGTCGGCCGGGAACACGTGACGCACCAGCTTGCCGCCGCGGGTGCCAAGCGGCAGCCCCTCGATATAGCCGTTCTGGCTGAAATCGCGATTGATCGTGTACTCGGTCGTGTTGACGTGCGCTTTCGCATCGCCGACGGCGAGCGTGCTGATTCGCTGCGCGGCGGTGACATACCCGTCGAGCAGGAGCGGCGAGGTCGTGAGCGCAGTGGCGATGTTGTCGAAGCCGAAGTCACCGCCGTCGTTCGGCAGCAGCGACGAGACGTCGACGTCCACCGCGAGCAGATCGCGAATTGCGTTGCGATACTCGGCGCGGTTCAAGCGATGGACGACATAGCGACCGGGCGTCGCTTTGCCTTGCCAGGCGCGGTCCAACGTTCCAGCAAGCCAACTCGTGAAGGCGGCATACTCGGGCTCGGCTGGATGCTTCGCGCCCTGCGGCGGCATGGCTCGTACGGCGAGCTTGCGCAGCACCCGCTCCCACGTCGCGGCTTGCGGCAGCGGGTCGGTAAGGCTTGCGGTCTCGAGGTTGACGGGATCGTTGGCCGGCGATGCGGAGCGACTGTTGTGGCACGCCACGCAGTACTGCTTCACCCACGCCTGGTACTTGGGCGCGTCAGCCGGCGACGCGAGATTGGTCGTGGTGGCACTCGCCGGGGCCGTCTGCGCGCGGCGCGCTGGCGCCGGCGCGGTCGACGGTGGCGTGCGCGATGGTGCTTGCGCGCGTGGCGCGGTACTCTGCGCGCTCTGCGCCACAAGAACGGCGGTGCTGATCCAGATCAGCCCCGCCATCGCGACCAACCCGTACTTCATTTGGTCTCTGCCTTCTTCTCGTCGGTCTTCTTCTCGTCCGTCTTTGGCGGGTCGGGCTTTTCAACCGACGCATCGTCGCCCTCGGCCTTGACTTCGTCGGCCTTCTTCTTCTCGCTCTCTGGCAGCGGCGGTGGTATCGGCGCCGGATCGTTCGGGCCCAGACCCATCAGGCCACGCAGGGCCGCAACCACGTCCTCACGCGAATCGCGACGCGGCCGATAGGTGCGCGAGTCGGTGTTGTTCCCCGGTGGCGGCGGCGGATCCGGCTTCTCGGCGAGCAGCAGTGGTGTGAGGTTGTCCTTGTTCACCACGTCGAGTTTGGCGCCCGCGTCGACGAGTACCTTGATGATCGGGATCTGACGGGCCTGCACCGCCTGATGGATCAGATACGCGCCGTCCGGTGCCTTCGCGTTCGGGTTGGCGCCCGCGGCCAGCAACACTTTGATCGCTTCGATCGGTTCGCGATTGGAGGCTTCACGGAAGGGCGGCGGACCCAGACGGTCGAATCCAGGACCCGCGTTGAACGCCGCACCGCGCCCGCCGTTGATGGCGACCATCATCGGCGTCTTGCCGACGTTGCCGTTGCCGCGTCCGCCACCACCGCCGGCGCGCGCGCCTTTGCCTTCCTTCTTGACCTCGGTCGGGCTCCACTCGAGCTGCGCGCCATGCGCGATCATCAGCTTCAGCGCTTCGACGTCGGCCGCGACGGCGGCGCGATAGAACGGCGAGGCATTGACGTCTTCCGGGCAGCACAGCGTCGTGCTGTGCAGCGTGCCTGTGAACGCCTTGTTCGGATCGGCGCCGCGGTCCAGCAGCAGCTTCACCAGATCGATGGCTGACAGCGTGTTGGTGTTGTCGGCGCGAAGCCGCGAGCCGTCCTTGGCGCGCATGTCGGTCGTCGCATCGTGCATGTCGACCGCGAAGTAGAGCGATCCATCGTTGGCATCGGCGCCGAGCTCGACCAGCGTCTTGGCGATGTCGAACCGATCGTTGACGATCGCGATCGCCGTCGCGGTGACGCCGTCGCCGTTGGTGAGCTTCGGATCGGCGCCGCCCTTGATCAGTGCCTTGACGGCATCACTGTGGCCGTTGCGCGCGGCGAACATCAGCGCGGTGAACCCACCGGTCGCGTGGTCGGCGTGCTTGCGCTCTTCGAGGCCGGTGACGTGCGCCTTGCGATTGGGATCGGCCTTGGCGGCGAGCAGCGCATCGATGACCGCGGTGTGCCCCTGTTCGGCGGCCCACATCAGCGCCGTCTGCTTCTGATAGGTGTCGGCGGCGTTCACGTCAGCCCCCGCTTCGGCGAGCAGCCGCACGGTCGCCAGACTGCCGGCGTGCGACGCTGCCATCAACGGTGTTTCACCGTCAGGATGCGCGAGCGACGGATCGGCGCCGGCGCGCAACAGCGCCTGCACGACCGCGTCGGCACCGGTGCGGCTGGCTTGCAGCAGCGGCGTGATGCCGTACTTATTCGGCGTGTTCACCTTGGCGCCGGCGGCGAGCAGCGTGCGCGTCATCGCGACGTCCGAGTGATACGCCGCCCAGAGCAGCGGCGTCGAACCGTCTTTCGACGGCTCGTTCACGCTTTCGCGTTTGGCAATCAGCGCGCGAACCGCCGCGAGGTCATCGCGTCGGGCCGCCTGCACGAGGGCGCTGTCGCCCGCGGCGCGTCCGATTCCGCCGGGGAAAAGTGCGACGAGCGCGAAGAGTGCGAGCAGTAGTCCGGAATTCCGTGCGGTGTGCATCGTGGCTCCCCGCCTTTGTGTGCGCCTCAGGTGGCAACCGAACCCAGCTTCCGTGGTGGTCAATTTTACACCCGCAAGACCCCTGTCCGCAGCCGGATTCCTATGCACCGAGCCTATAACCAAGACGTGCAGAAACAGACGTTTAGGGCCGGTCCGGGGTCAAATTTGCGTCAGATTTGCGCGATCCCTTTCGACTCGCTACGCTCGCTCAGGGCGAGCCGTTTACGGACACGCATCGCCCACCTTGTTCACCGTCGAGACGTTGAGGCCGTTGGCCCCTCCGGCGCCGATGAGGAGCCCCGTCACCGAGACGCGTTGCCCGACGAGCGAGTCCAGCCGTGTCAGCACGAATTTCAGCGTCATGCTGCGATTCCCGAGCGGCCGCGTCGCATCCTCGGCGCCGGCCCCCGTCTTCTCGGTGCGCTCCGGATTCGTCACGTTCGTCATCGTCCAGTCGCTGCCGGCCTTCGGACCAAGACAGCCGACGATCCGAACGAGCGTGTTCGCCGGCAACTCGCCGGGACCGTCCTTCGGAATGATCTGGACATTCGCGACCGTCTCGGGAGTCACCTCGGTTTTCCCGGCGGGAAATCCATTCGATTTCAGGATCAGCGCGACGAGGTCGTTGTAGGTCGATGCCGACAGCGATCCCGCTTGCGCACCATTCGGCATGTTGGTGCTCACGTACTTCAGAAGGTCGCCGACGGTCTTCTGCGTGAAGCCCTCCCAGAACTTGGTCCCGGTGAGCGGACGGTTGCCGCTCCCGTCCTCGGTGAGGGTATGACAACGCGAGCAGGTCGAACCGAACGTCGCCGTCGCGCGCTCGGCTTGTGCGTCGGTGTATACGCCGTCCCACACCGTTGGCGTCTTCGGCGCCTGCGCTGTCACGAGCGCAGTTCCCATCGCGATGACGAACGCGGCCGACGTCAGAGAAAGCAGGGAGCGTGGCGCGATGATCATGGGTCGCTTCTCCGTAGATGACGACAGCGATGCTTTGCCGGCGGCGCAACCGACGCCGGCCCATTGGTGCGCGTATTGTAGTCAAGAACGGGAAAGTGTGAGGTGGGGCGTGCGCAGATGCGGACGCCCACCATCAGCCCGTGCGAGGCGGGATCGGACGTCAGCGGAGGTTGAATCTTGATGCGCGGCGGGTCCGGAGACCCGCCGCGATCGCCGACACTAGCCGCGCACGTACTTATTGAACCACTCGATCGTGCGCTTCCACGCCGCATCCGCTGCGGCTTTGTTGTAACGCTGCGGTGTCGCGTCGTTGTTGAAGCCGTGCACGGCGCCAGGATAGATGTGCCCCTCGTAGGTGACGTGTGCCGCCTTGAGAGCCGCTTCGTACTCGGGCCACGCCATCACCAGCCGCGTGTCCTGTTCGCCGTGATGCACGAGCACCGCCGCTTTGATCTTCGGTACGTCTGCGGCCGGTGGCGCGCCGCCATAGAACGGAGCCGCCGCGGCGAGGTCGGCCCCCATGCGCACCGCGAGCTGGTTGGCGATGCCGCCCCCGAAGCAGAAGCCGGTGACGCCGAGCTTGCCGGTGCTGTCGGGTCGCGACTTCAGCCAGACCGCCGCTGCATAGAGGTCCTCGCCCATCTTCGCGCGATCGACCTTCCCGAACAGCGCGCCGCCTTTGTCATCGTCCCCGGGGTAGCCGCCCACTGACGTGAGCCCATCGGGCGCGAACGCCATGAAGTTCTCGACCGCCAGACGGCGCGCGACGTCTTCGATGTGTGGATTGAGTCCGCGGTTCTCGTGCACGACAAGAATGCTCGGGAGCTTGGTGTTGCCTGCCTTCGCCGGGCGCGCGAGATAGCCTTTGATGCTGCCGTTGCCCTGTGGGGAGGGTACGGTCGCATACTCCGTCTTGAGCCGCGCATCGGTCGGTGAGACCTGCTGGGCAGCGGCG
>Ga0207428_10005027_pt1 | contig 12436 bp, 1 predicted proteins | sample RhiMethybrSRZTD1_FD_187600 | JGI IMG/M metagenome (GOLD analysis project Ga0207428, IMG submission 187600) | Populus rhizosphere microbial communities from Tennessee, USA - Rhizosphere MetaG P. TD hybrid SRZTD1 (SPAdes) (version 3) | ecosystem: Host-associated > Plants > Roots > Rhizosphere >... | reverse complement strand
CTTCATGTCCGGCTTGACCGGGACGATCACGTTGACGAGCGCGCTGGCGAATCTGTCGACGCCGATGAGCATCAACGGTCCGGATGCGAGTGTGATTACGGTGAGCGGCAACAACGCGGTCCGGGTCTTCTTCGTAACAAGCACGGTGAGCATCTCGGGACTGACGATCGCGAACGGCGCGGGCGGCGGTGGCAGCGGGGTCTTAAGCACCAGCGGCGGCAATGTGACGCTGACCAATATCTATTTCACGGCCAATGACGGGCCTGGAGCCGGGGGGGCGCTTTTCAACAGCGCCACCATGACGATCATCGGTTGCACGTTCACCTTGAATACGGGGAACGGTGGCGCTGCGCTTAGCAGTAACGGCACGACGACGATGATTAACAGCACGGTGTCGGGGAATAACTCGAATATCAGTGGACCGGTGTACGCGGCGAGCGGGACGCTGAACATCGTCAACAGCACGATTACCAACAACACTTCCGACACCGGCGGCGGGATTCGTAACGTTGGGGCCACGATCAATCTACGGAACACGATTGTGGCGGGCAACAGCGTCACCTCGACAGGCCCGGACGTACACGGGAGCTTCAACAGCCAGGGCCACAATTTGATCGGGAAGTCCGACGGCAGCGCCGGGTTTACGGATGGAGTGAACGGCGACCAGGTTGGGACGATCGCCTCGCCGAAGAATCCGATGCTGGACGCGCTGGGTAACTATGGCGGGCCGACGCAGACGCATCGCTTGCAATCAGGCAGTTCGGCAATTGACGCGGCTGACAATTGCGTCGTGAACAACACATGCACGCCGACGCCTTATGGATTCTCCCTGACTACCGATCAGCGCGGCGCTGGGTTCCCGCGCCAGGTTGACGGCAATAATGACGGAACCGCCCAGGTGGACATCGGCGCCTATGAAGCGCCGACCTGCACTCCGCCCGTGACACCAACGGCGAGCAATGGTGGACCATACTGCGAAGGCGCGACGATTCAACTGTCGACGCCGACGGTCGCCGGTGCTACGTATTCCTGGACAGGTCCGAACGGCTTTACTTCGTCCAATCAGAACCCGACACGTGCGAATGCGACAACCGCGGATGCCGGAACCTACTCGGTAACGATCACCGTCAACGGATGTACATCATCGGCCGGGTCGACGAACGTCGTGGTGAATCCAACGCCGGCGACACCGACGGCGAGCAACGGTGGGCCGTACTGCGAAGGCGCGACGATTAGTCTGTCGACGCCGACGGTTGCGGGTGCGATGTATTCGTGGACGGGACCAAACGGATTCACGTCATCCACTCAGAACCCGACCCGCACCAACGCGACGACTGCCGATGCCGGAACCTACTCGGTAACGGTCACAGTCAATGGCTGCACGTCGGCGGCCGGAACGACGAACGTCGTGGTGAATCCAACGCCGGCAACACCGACGGCGAGCAATGGTGGGCCGTACTTCGAGGGCGCGACGATTAGTCTGTCGACGCCGACGGTTGCCGGTGCGACGTATTCGTGGACTGGACCGAATGGTTTCACGTCATCTAATCAGAACCCGACCCGCACCAATGCGACGACCGCAGATGCCGGCACTTATTCCGTGACCATCACTGTTAATGGATGCACATCCGCGGCCGGAACGACCAATGTCGTGGTCGACGTCAATGACACCGATATCTCGCTTTCCACAGGCAGTTTGGTAATCACCGACGTGAACGGCGGAAACACGGACGACACGCTGACCTTCTCGCTGAGTGGTTCAAGCCTTCGTATCAACGATCCAAATCACGGGTTGAGTTGTGGTGCGGGAGTAAGCATTGATTCACACACCTGCGAGGTTGCGCTCACATCGATCACCGGCAGTATTCAGGTGAACACGATGGGTGGGAACGATTCGCTGACCCTCGATCTGGCCGCCGGCAACTTCTTCCCACCGGGCGGGGTGAGTTACAACGGCGGCACGCAAACCACGAGTGACACGCTGTTCATCAACGGCGGCAACCAGGGCACCGTCACTTATCACTACACCAACGCAAATGACGGCAGCATCGCAATGTCGAATTTCGGCACGGTGACCTACACCGGGCTCGAGCCGATCTCGAACACGGGCACGGCCACCGACGTCATCTTTGAATTGCCTCCCGGACCGAATGCTGCAACTTTGGCGGATGATGGAACCGGCGGCAACACGCTGTCGCGCCTGAGCGGGGCCACGTTTGAAACTACGGACTTTGCCAATCCGAGCGCATCGTTAACGATTAAGCGCGGGAACGCCGCTGATACCGTCGCAGTCAACGCGCTACCTGATTTCAATACGAACCTGATAATTGGTACCTCCGGCAACGAGTTCAGCGCCATTACTTTCAACGGGGCGATCACGCTGGCCTCGAACAACAGCCTCAGCGCCAAGGCGTCCAGCGCGATCAATCTTTCGAATGGCGGGGACATCCTTACCACCAGCGGCACCGGGACGATTAATTTCGCCGCCGCGAACGTTACCGGCGGAGGCTACGCCAACACGGGCGGCGGCCTGACCGTTAGCAACACGGGAGTAGGAAGCACCCTCAGCGGAATCATCGGCGGCACAGGTGGATTGACGAAGGCAGGCGCCGGCACCCTCGTTATCTCCGGCACGAACACTTACGCGGGCGCGACGGCGGTCAATGCGGGCACGCTGAACATCGATGGCTCGATTGACAGCAACACGACGGTGAACAGCGCCGCTACGCTCGGCGGGACGGGCACAATCAACAGCGCGAACACTCTGACGGTCAACACTGACGGAGTGGTCGCGCCTGGCACTAGCCCCGGCATTCTTAATTCCGGCAATGTCGCATTCAGCAGCAGCTCGGGCTTCGTGGTTGAAATCGGCGGCACAACGCCCGGGAATGCGGTAACCAATCATGATCAGCTCAATGTCACCGGGACGGTCAGTCTCGGTAATACGGTGCTGACTCCTTTATCGTTCAATGGCTTCGTACCTGCTGCCGGTCAGAGCTTTGTGATCATTAATAACGACGACACGGAGGCGGTCAGCGGAACCTTCAACGGTTTGGCTCAAGGCGCGACGATTCCGAACTTCCTTGGTTCAGGGTTGAACGCCAGGATTACCTATCAGGGCGGGGCTGACAACAACGATGTGGTGCTGACGACATTTGATCCGTGCCCGACGACGCTGACGGTCAATGACTCGGGAGACGAACCGGATGCGCTGCCGGGAGACAGCGTTTGCGAAACTGCGACCGGCAACGGCTTCTGCAGCCTGCGCGCCGCGATCATGGAATCGAACGCCCTCACGTCATGCGCGCCGTTGACGATCAACTTCAGTCTGCTGCCTGGTTCCGAACCGCAGCTAATTACCCTGGTTGGCAGCGCGCTGCCGGCGATTACCCGCAATGTCACGATTCAGGGCCCAGTCGGCCAAATGGTTTCGGTTGATGGCGGCTTTAGCGATCGCGTCTTCGAGGTCTCAACCGCCACCACGGTAAGCATCTCGAACCTGATCATTCAAAACGCCTCCAAAGCCAACGACGGCGCCGGCCTGCTCAACAGCGGCAGCGCGACAGTGAATCTCTTCAACTGCGTGTTCACCGGGAATGTCACGAGCGATGCCAACGGCGCCGCTATTGCCAATGCCGCCGGGACGCTGAACATCTGGAACTCCACCTTCAGTGATAACCAGACGACGAGCTCGGGTAACGGCGGGGCGATTTACAACGACACTGGCATCGTCAATCTGACCAACAACACAATCAGTGGCAACGGCGCTGACACCAATGCCGGTGGTGTCTATAACAACGCCGGCACCGTGAATGTTCGCAACACGATCATTGCCGGAAACTTCTCGAGCGGTAACGCCGACATTCAGGGGGCCTTTGTCAGCCAGGGCCACAACATCATCGGCGTCGGCGATGGCAGCACCGGCTTTGTCGATGGGGTCAACGGTGATCACGTCGGTACGCAGGCCGCTCCGTTTGACCCGGGCTTGGACTTCTTTGACGATCACGGCGGAGCGACGCTGACCTTCTCGTTGTTACCGAATAGTCCGGCGATCGACGGCGGCGACGATTGCGTCCTGACGGGATGCAGTGGCGCCAGTCCGTTGATTACTGCCGACCAGAGGGCAATACCTCGGCCCCAGGGTGCGCACGTTGACATCGGCGCCTTTGAACTGAGTACGTATGTGGTAAATACCACGGCGGATCACGCGCCCGGATTGTGCGAAGCGCTGCCGGGCGGTGATTGCACCCTCCGCGAAGCGATCAACTCGGCGAACAATGACTTCTTCAGCCCGTCGCGAATTGCCTTTGATATTCCTACCGACGGCAGCGATCCAGGGTGTGTCAGCGGCGTGTGTACCATCGCTCTGGACAATGCCCAGGGCGTCTTACCGCAGATCGTCAGGCAGGTGTATATCGACGGTTATACCCAAACAGGAGCAAAACGGAACACTCAGAATCTTTCCGCCGGGGACGACGCCGAGCTGAAGATAGTTTTGAGTGGCGCCAATCTCGGAGCCGGCGCCATCGGACTTCACTTCTGTCCCGGCTCGCACTATTCGAGCGTCCAGGGCCTGGTCATTAACAACTTCCAGGGCATCGGGATTCGACTCGAGAATGATGGCGTGAATCTTGTGGCGGGAAACTTTATCGGTACCGACGCGACGGGAATGGCGGCTGCGCCTAACGGCACCGGCATCGCTGTGGTCGAAGGGCTGGGGAGTGAGATTGGTGGCGATTCCCCTGCAGCGCGCAACGTGATTTCCGGAAACACTGGTGACGGCGTCAGCATTTCCGGCGACATCACCGGCTTTATTTCAATCGAAGGCAACTACATCGGGACCACGAAAGATGGCGGGGCGGCGCTGGCGAACAACATCGGGGTGAACCTGTTTGGGTTTACGTCAGACAACTTCATAGGTTGCGAAACTGAAAACGGCGATAACGTCATTTCCGGGAACACCGCGGCCGGAATTCTAATTAATGAAAGCGCCTTTAATCTGGTGCAGGGCAATCGCATCGGCACCGATAAAGCCGGCGCTCTGGCGGTACCGAACGGTATTGGCGTCGATCTCGCCGACGCTCCCTTTAATGCGATTGGTGCGGACGGGTTCGGAAATCTGATTTCCGGTAACACCGGCGCCGGCGTTCGCATCAAGACGACGGCTGACTCGAGTGATCCAAGTTCCGACAACGTTATCTACGGGAACAATATTGGCACCAACTTACAGGGCCTGGCGGCGATCCCGAACGATACCGGCATCCTGATTCAGGATTCATTCTTCAACGACATTGGGAGCGGAGATGCCGCGGATCGCAACCTGATATCCGGAAACACACACGAAGGAATCAAGCTGGAGAACAGCGACGACATCGTGCTCTGGGGCAACTTTATCGGGACCGACGTCACCGGCACGGTCGCAGTTCCAAACGGCGCCGGAGTGGAAATTAGTGGCGGTACCAGCAACGAGGTTGGTTGCACTTTCCCCGATTCGGGCAACGTCATTTCCGGCAACACTGGCGGCGGCGTCGAAATTACCGGTTCAGCCAGCGGTAATTTTGTCCAGAACAATCTGATTGGCCTCCAGGTCGACGGGGTCAGCACCCTGGGCAATGGCGGCGTCGGTGTTGAAGTCTACGTAGGTGCGACGAACAACGTTATCGGCGTCGAGTTTGGTGGCGGAGGCACCCGTACGGCGCGAGATGCAGCCGCCAAAGCCAAGGCTGGAACCAACGCCAGGACGGACTCGGCGGCGTCAGCCGGCGGCGGATGTTCGAAACGTGGCGCGAGCAACAGCCACGACACCAAAGCTTTCAAAGCAGCCCAGCAAATGAAGGCCAAGGCCGCCACACTGGCGCAAAAGTCTTCAGAGGTCGCGACCCAGACCGCAAAGTCCGGCCGGGCAGCCAAAGCTCTTGCCGCGGCTAAAGTACCTGCCGAAGCTAAAGTACTTGCCGGGTCTAAAGTACGTGCCAGGTTGAAAGCTCTTGCCGGGTCTAAAACTCTTGCCGGAGCTAAAGTAAAAGGTACGGCCACCGTGACGAAGGACGGCATCGCTCCCCGCATCGTGATCATTACCGGCGCCAACGTGATCGCGAATAACGGTGAAGAAGGAGTAAAGGTCAGCAGCCCCGGAGACATAAACAATCTCATCAGTCAGAACTCGATCTACGCTAACGGAAAATTGGGCATCAACCTGGTTGGTGGTTCGGAGAATGTCTCCGGGGTCACGGCCAACGATAACGGGGACGGCGACCCGGGCGCGAACACTCTGCAGAATTTCCCGGTCATTACCGGCGTGAACGCGTCCGGTGGAACGGGCGTTGTCCACTTCGATCTGAACACCGGTGCCAATGGCCCTTACACAATCGAATTCTTTGCCGATCCTTCCGGTTGCGATCCTTCGGGCCATGGAGAGGGTAAGCAGTATCTTGGGTCAAAGGTGGTCTCGGGCAGCGGCTCTTACGACTCAGATCCTTTGGTGATTAACGGTGGCGACAGTATCACCGCCACGGCGACCGACGCGGATGGGAACACCTCTGAATTCTCGGCCTGCTTCTGCGCCGGCAAGCCCGCGACACCGACAGCGAGCAACGACGGACCTTATTGCGAAGGCGGTACGATTCAACTCTCGACGCCGACCGTGCCCGGCGCAACTTATGTCTGGACCGGTCCGAATGGCTTTGCCGAGCAAGTGCAGAACCCGACGCGCACAAACATCAGCACCGCGGATGCGGGAACTTATGCGGTCACCATAACCGTCGATGGGTGCGCTTCAGATCCGGGAACCACCAACGTGATCGTTAATCCCACACCGGCTACGCCCACGGCGTCGAATACGGGTCCGTACATCGAAGGCCAGACCATCCAACTCAATACACCGGCTGTGGCGGGCGCAACCTACGCGTGGACCGGACCGAACAGCTTTACATCGGCATTGCAGAATCCCACGCGGGCAAATGCGACGACAGCCGATGCCGGAAATTATGCGGTCACCGTTACGGTCGATAGCTGCCCGTCGGCCCCGGCAACCACGAGCGTGGAGGTTACCGCTTGCCCGTTGAATTTCACTGTGAATAGCACAGCGGACGACGGCGACGAGGTGCCCGGAAACGGTGTTTGCAGGACAGCGGCCACCAAGCAATGCACTCTGCGCGCAGCGATTGAAGAGGCCAATGCGCTGACGAGCTGCTCGACCATCAATATTGATTTTGCGATCGGCAGTAATGCAATCACGCTTAGCAACGGACAGTTGACGATCGATCACAACGTGAACATCGTCGGTCCGACCACCGACTCGGTGACGATTAGCGGCAACAATCTGACGCGCCTCTTTACCGTCAATACCGGTCGCACAGCATCGATCGCTAACCTGACGCTAACCGGCGGTAATGGCCTGGGCGGCGACGGTGGGGCGATCCAGAACAACGGCACGCTGACCTTGAATGGGGTTAACCTCAACGGTAACAGCGGAATTAACGGCGGAGCGATTCGCAGCGATGGAGCGCTGGTGCTCATCAACACCACGATCAGTGGTAACACAGCGACCGGCGATGGCGGCGGTTTGTATAACGCTATTGCTCAGGCCACGCTTACTAATGTCACGGTTGCTTACAATCGTTCAGACAACGATAACAATACGTCGGGTACCGGCGGCGGCGTGTTCGTGGCCAGCGGCAACGTCCTGCTGCATAACACGATCGTGGCCGACAACTGCAAGGGTGCCAGCCCGTCAACGACGGCCGACAACATCGGTGGGACGGTTGACTCCTCGAGCTCTTACAACCTGATCGGCAGTGGCCCTGGCGGACTCGTTAACGGAATCAACAACAACCAGGTGGGCGTGGCCACGGCTCTGCTCGGCGCGCTCATGAATAACGGCGGGCCGACGTTCACGCACGGCTTGCTTTACAACAGTCCGGCGCTCGAGGCGGGAGATGATTGTGTCTTCGACAACACTTGTAGTCCCTCGCTCGGAGCGGTGTTAACCTTCGACCAGCGAGGGAATTCCCGCAAGGCCGACGGAGACCTGGTTGCCGGTGCTCATGTGGACATCGGCGCTTACGAACGGCAACCCACCGAGAGCCGCATCGCTCCGGGCGGGTCGAACATAAACATTGATATCAACGACGCGCGCCTGCACTTCGCAACGGTGTCGGGCGAATCCGCAAGCCTGGTACAACTCACGAGGGTGGCCGTGCCCGTTGACGCCCCACCCGGTTCGGGGCCGGCCTTCGACATCACGCCGACCTTTACTTACACCGGTCCGGTCGATGTCTGCTTCTATCTGCCGTCGATCACGAATCCGACTACATTCGCCTCGCTCAAGGTCTACCATCGCGAAGGTGGGCTGCTGGTTGACCATGGGTCCGTGACCAACTTCACTGACAAGACAGTTTGTACCCAGGTCACGTCATTCTCGGAATTTGTGGTCGGTCAGGCCATTACGCCGACCGCAGCAAATGGCGCCGTGAGCGGCCAGATTCTGGATACCAACGGCCAACCCGTCGAAGGAGCCGCGGTGCGGATGAGCGGGACGCAGAACCGTCTGACGATTACCGACGCCGATGGCAAGTATCATTTTGATGAGGTCGAGACCAACGGTTTGTATAACGTGACTCCATCGCGGACTAACTATACCTTCAGCCCGGCGCAAAGAACCTTTAACCAGTTGGGCGCCAACACTGAAGCCACCTTTACCGCAGCGGCCGGCAGCGGATCGCTTAATCCGCTCGACGCGACTGAATACTTTGTCCGCCAGCAGTATCTCGACTTCCTCGGCCGGGAGCCTGATGAAGCCGGTTTCAACTTCTGGGTAAGCAACATCGAATCCTGTGGCAATGATTTGGGTTGTCGCGAAGCTAAGCGCATCGATACGTCGGCAGCTTTCTTCCTGTCAATTGAATTCCAGCAGACGGGCTACGTGGTTTATCGCACTCATCAGGCTGCCTTTGGCGACCTGCGAGATGCTCCCGTGCCGCTACAGTTGCCGGAATTCCGTAGCGATGCCGCCCAAATCTCCAAAGGCGTAGTAGTTTTGCAGAATGGTTGGCAGCGAACTTTGGAAACTAATAAGCAATTGTTCGCCGAAGATTTTGTGAAGCGGGAGCGCTTTGCTGCCGCGTATCCGACGACGATGACTCCAACGGAATTTGTGGACAAGCTGTTTACCAACGCCGCAATACCTTTGACCGATGACGATCACGCCGCGGCCATCGCAGAATTCGCGCGGGCTACGGATAGCTCCGATGTTGCGGCGCGTGGGCGAGCGCTGCGGCGGGTCGCCGACAATTCAATCCTGATTCAACGGCGATTCAATCGGGCTTTCGTGCTGATGGAGTACTTTGGCTACCTGCGTCGCGATCCGAACTCTGGTCAGGACCGAGATTTTGCCGGCTACAACTTCTGGTTGGACAAGCTCGACCGGTTCGATGGTAATTTCCATGAGGCCGAAATGGTCAAGGCCTTCCTCAGCTCAATTGAGTATCGCGCGCGCTTTCCGCGTTAACGAGTAATCTCGTTCAAAGAGCTCTTTTTGTTTAACCGATCAAAGCTGTTGGCGCTTTACCACCAACCATTTGCGGGCCAATTTTTGTGGGTTGCAAAAATTGTTACTGCCTGCGTCATAAGTCTTGACACTCGTAACGTTTGTTTGCTACAAAACGTCGCCAGTTTCGATAAGCTAACCAGAATCAACCAGATCTACAGCTGTTGGCATCCCCCGTGCCTGCCCTTATGTTCAGCGGCTGAGATCCCAACTTGTAGGAGGTCATTTGATGAAGTACCCAAGAATCCTTACGTTAATGTCATTAGCTGTTCTACTCGTGGCGGGTCTTTGGTCGACCGCTTTTGGACAGTCCAGTGATGGTAACCTCGCCAATGTGGTCGGCGGGGGATCCAGTGTCCGATTTGAGATCGTGGCTCCAAACGCCGGTGTGACCCTGACGATTACCGCACCGGACGGCAGATCTTTTACGAAAGAGTATCGAGCGGGCTCGTCCCCCGGATTTGAATTTGGCGACAAGTCACTGCCCGATGGCAGTTACGGCTACGAATTGCGTCTGCGCCCAGCCCTGACTGCCGGCCAGCGTGATGCTTTGAAGGAAGCGCGTGGAAAAGATGATGATCCCGAAGCCGAGCGTGCGGCGCGTAAGCGCCCAGTCATGCCGAACATGACCCAATCAGGTGCGTTTGCTCTGACTCATGGACAGGTTATCGTCGGCGGCCTGAGTGAAAATCAGCGCACCGCAAAGGCTACGGTGGCGCCGGCAACCAAACCCGCAGGTAATTCGGAAGTCGCCTCCGGCAATACCGCGGCAAGATTGCGAAACCACCGCGCCTCCTTATTCTCAAGCCTTATGTTCGACCAGGTGATTCCCGACGATCTGATCGTCCAGGGCAGCGCGTGCATCGGGCTGGATTGCGTCAACAACGAGAGTTTTGGATTTGACACCATCCGGCTTAAAGAGAACAACACGCGGATCAAGTTTGACGACACGTCGGTGTCCGCAGGATTTCCGGCCAACGACTGGCAATTGACAGCCAACGATTCAGCCAGCGGCGGATCGAGCAAGTTTTCGATCGAAGACATCACTGGGTCGAAAGTTCCGTTTACCATACGAGCCGGGGCCGCGACCAACTCGATTTTTGTCGATTCGACTGGCAGACTTGGTTTGCGCACCAGCACGCCCGTTTTGGATATCCACACGAACACGAGCAACACGCCTGCGTTGCGCCTGGAACAAAACAACACGGGCGGCTTCACCGCCCAGACCTGGGACATTGGCGCCAATGAAGCCAACTTCTTCGTTCGCGATGTGACAGCCGGATCGCGCCTTCCGTTCCGAATCAGACCTGGTGCGCCGACAAGTTCGATCGATATTTCAGCGGATGGCGACGTTGGCATTGGGACCGGGAGTCCCGGAAAGCTACTTGATGTCAGCGGTGGTGATGGAGCGGCGGTGCGCGTGAGTTCAACCGGAGCCCCTCATCTGGTGTTGAAGTCAACATCTGGTGCAACAAATGCCCGCAGTTGGTCGATTGCTACTCAATTTGTCAACAACGGCACCTTGGAGTTTCGTCAAGCCGACAACTCTAGTGCGGACCCGACCACAAGTAGCAATGTCACGGTTAGAATGTTGCTTGATCAGAGTGGCAATGTCGGTATCGGGACGAACTCACCCACGCAACTCCTGTCGGTGAACGGCACCGCCGGCAAACCTGGCGGTGGGTCGTGGGACGTGTTTTCTGATGAACGTTTGAAGAATATCAAGGGTAACTTCAGGAGTGGACTCAAGGCCGTCATGCAACTGAATCCGATTCGTTACGAGTATCTCAAGAATAATGCGTTAGGACTTAAATCGGAGGGCGAACATGTCGGCTTTGCCGCTCAGTCATTGCAAAAGATCATTCCGGAAGCAGTGACTAAGACCAGCGACGGATACCTGATGGTCAACAACGATCCAATCATCTGGACGATGCTCAACGCCATTAAGGAGCAACAGAAAGAGATCGAACAGCTGAAGGGGCAGATCAAGAAACTCCAAACCACCTCGCATCGCCGGCGAAAGTAAAAGGGCGCGCGCGAGCCTAATCACTTAACCAAAAGGCGCAGGAGCGATTTGCTCTTGCGCCTTTTCTTTATGGTGTTCCCGCAGCTTAAAGCTAATTCACAAACCTTCGTAGCTGCACACTGATCGCGAATCCAATCGCGATGAACGTCGCCAGTACTGAAGAGAGTCCCGCGCTCATCAACGGCAGCGGAACGCCGATAACCGGCAGGAAGCCAAGCGCCATCCCTACATTTATGAAGATCTGAAAGATCAGGCCGCCGACTATTGCCATGATTACCAGCATGCCCGTACGGTCACGCGAGCGCCGGGCATCGCTAATCAGGCGTGTCAGGAGCACCGCGTAAGAGGCCAGCAGCAGCAGGCAACCGATGAAGCCGGTAGTTTCAGCCGTGACCGAAAAAATAAAATCCGTGTGCGGCTCCGGCAAAAACTTCAGGCTGCTTTGTGAGTATTCCGAACCGCGTGCGCCCGTCAATCCACCCTCGCCCACGGTTACCATCGATTGCCACGTGTGATATCCGAAGCCGCGCTTGTCGGCGTTTTCGGGATCGAGAATGACGTTGATGCGTTCGAGTTTGTACCCGTGCAGCAGCCCGGTCTTAACTCCCACGGTATAGGCCAACGGCGCGCCGCCAATACAAACAACGAGGATGGCCGCGACCACCCACATCCGCACCGATGATAAGAACAGGACAACCGCCAGGAGTGGTAGATACGTAATGGCCTGGCCGACGTCAGGCTCGAGCAGGATTAATCCAATTGGCAATCCGAGGATCACAGCTCCCATCAGAGACTCTTTCCAGGTGAGCAGGCCGGTCCGGTGCTTGCCAAAATATCTGGCGAGCATCAGCACGACTGGGATC
>Ga0207428_10005023_pt1 | contig 12441 bp, 10 predicted proteins | sample RhiMethybrSRZTD1_FD_187600 | JGI IMG/M metagenome (GOLD analysis project Ga0207428, IMG submission 187600) | Populus rhizosphere microbial communities from Tennessee, USA - Rhizosphere MetaG P. TD hybrid SRZTD1 (SPAdes) (version 3) | ecosystem: Host-associated > Plants > Roots > Rhizosphere >... | reverse complement strand
TATTGCAATCATCACCAGCGACATGGACAAAGCTTACGCTCTGCTGCGCCAGAACAAAGTCGAACATGCTTCAACTGGTCCACAGCGTTTGCCCGATTGGAACAAGAACGCTGGTGGTATCAAAGCTTTCTATTTTCGCGATCCCGATAAGCACTGGCTCGAAATTCTTCAGTTTCCGCCGGAGAAAGGTGATCAGAAGTGGCAGAAGAAAGACAGGCTGTTTCTGGGAATCGATCACACGGCGATCGTCGTTAGCGACACTGAAGCAAGTCTGAAGTTTTACCGCGATGCACTTGGTCTACGCATCGCGGGCACGAGTGAGAACTACGGCACCGAGCAGGAACACTTGAACAACGTCTTCGGCGCAAGGTTACGCATTACGAGTCTTCGAGCAGCCAGGGGGCCTGGCATCGAATTCCTTGAATACCTTGCGCCGCGCGATGGGCGGCCTGCGCCTGCTGATGCACGCGCGTCGGATCTATTTCACTGGCAAACCACATTATTAGTTAACACTGCAGACACGTTTGCGAACCGGCTGATTGCACAGAACACGCGCTTTGTATCACCGGGCGTCGTGTCGCTGAACGACAAGAGTTTGGGATTCAGTAAAGGGCTCTTAGCGAGAGATCCTGACGGTCACGTGATGGCGTTGCTGGAAAGGTGACACGATGAACAGTCGACCACTTTTCATTCCAGTTATCCTCGGTACTGTGCGGAAAGGCCGCGCGAGCGAAAACGTTGCCAGGTTTGTTTGCGAGCAAGTGAAGCAACGTGAGGACGTCGAGACGGAGTTGATCGATATCGGAGAATTGAAGTTTCCCGGAGACGATGCGGGCGAACAGATCAAGGACAAAGGATTCTCTTCAACCTGCGAACGTGCAGACGGGCTCGTCCTGGTTGTGCCCGAGTACAACCACGGCTATCCCGGTTTACTAAAACACGTCCTCGATTCCAATCTGAAGGAATACATTCACAAAGCAGTTGGCATCTGCGGGGTTTCAGCCGGTGGATTCGGCGGCACTCGCGTGATTCAAAGCCTGCTACCGGTCCTGCGCGAGCTCGGGCTGGTCACGATCTTTTGGGACGGCAATTTTTCCGGCGCGCAGAACTTGTTTGATAACCAGGGCCAGATTCTGGACAAAGCAACGCACGCGAAGCGCATCGACAAGTTTCTCGGCGAATTGGTGTGGATGAGCAAGGTGCTACGTTACGGACGTGAAAGCGTTTCCATTTGACGACAGATAACACAGGATTTCAGAAAAATGATTTGTACTGATTGTGGCGCAGAGATGAACCACCACGCGATGAAAATTGATTACAGCGTTGAGGATGGTCAACTGAAAGAGGTTCACACTTGTCCCGAGTGCGGGCGATCAGCACTGCGAGATACGGAGTAGATTTATGACTGCGGAAGAACGGCGTCTTGAAGAAGCACGGCAACGCACCAAGCACTGGAAGCGTTGGGGACCATATCTCAGCGAACGAGCGTGGGGCACAGTGCGTGAAGACTATAGTGCGTATGGTACAGCCTGGGATTATTTTCCACACGATCACGCCCGCTCGCGTGCTTATCGTTGGAATGAAGACGGCATTGCGGGAATTTCCGATCGCCACCAAAACATCTGCTTCGCTATCGCACTCTGGAACGGTCGTGATCCGATTCTAAAAGAACGTCTCTTCGGCTTGACGGGCAACGAGGGGAATCACGGCGAAGACGTCAAGGAATACTATTTCTACCTGGATTCAACTCCCACTCATTCGTACATGAAGTATCTGTACAAGTATCCGCAGGCGGAGTTTCCATACGGCCAGCTCGTTGCAGAGAACCGGCAACGCGGAAAGCTCGCACCGGAGTTTGAACTGATCGATACGAGTGTTTTCGACGACGATCGCTACTTCGATGTCGTTGTGGATTATGCGAAGGCCGATATCGAGGACATTCTCGTGCGTGTCACCGTAACGAATCATAGTCCTGAAGCGGCGTCGCTCAATCTTCTGCCGACGATCTGGTTTCGTAATGTGTGGTCATGGCATCAGAACGGCACAGCGAAACCATGGCTCCGTGGTATCAACGACAGCGTTATCGAGCTGAACCATGATGGAGTTGGGAAACGCTGGTTGTATTGTGATGGGACGCCTGAGTTGCTGTTTACGGAAAACGATACAAACACGCAACGTCTCTTCAATTTCACGAACGGTTCACCCTACGTCAAAGACGGGATCAACGAATACATCGTTCACGGCAATCAGCAAGCGGTGAATCCGGAGCATAGAGGCACGAAGGCGGCCGCGAACTACAAGCTCACGATTGGGCCAGGCGAATCTACAACGATCCGCTTGCGGCTGACAGACAAAACAGAAGACACTTTCGCGGATTTTGAAACGATCTTCAAGGATCGTATCAGGGAAGCTGACGAGTTTTATCACACCGTTATTCCGAAAGACCTCTCTCGCGATGCACAACTCGTTATGCGGCAGGCGTTCGCCGGCATGCTCTGGTCCAAGCAGTTCTATCACTACGTTATTGAGCAGTGGCTTGATGGCGATCCGGAGACTCCCAAGCCACCCGCAGACCGTGTACGCGGCCGTAATCACGAGTGGAAACATCTCTACAACGCCGACGTCATATCGATGCCCGACAAGTGGGAGTATCCGTGGTACGCGGCCTGGGATCTTGCATTTCATTGCGTGCCGCTCGCTCTTGTTGATTCAGAGTTCGCGAAAGACCAGCTCATTCTGATGCTGCGTGAGTGGTACATGCATCCGAACGGACAACTTCCTGCATACGAGTGGGCGTTTGGCGATGTGAATCCACCGGTTCACGCGTGGGCCGCGTGGCGCGTTTACAAGATCGAGAAGAAACGCCGCGGCGTTGGCGATACTGTTTTTCTCAAACGTGTCTTTAAGAAGTTGTTGCTGAATTTCACGTGGTGGGTGAATCGCAAAGATGCTGACGGAATGAATATCTTTCAGGGCGGCTTTCTCGGTCTCGACAACATCGGCGTTTTTGATCGCAGTGCACCATTGCCGACTGGCGGTCACATCGCTCAATCCGACGGCACCAGTTGGATGGCAATGTACGCGCTGAATCTTTTGGCAATTGCAATGGAGTTGGCCAAAGAGGATCCCTCCTATGAAGACGTTGCCAGTAAGTTCTGGGAACACTTCATCTACATCGCACACGCGATGAATAACCGCGGTGACGACCAGATCAGGTTGTGGGATGAACAGGATGGGTTCTTCTACGACGTATTGCATTTGCCGCAAGGCAATCCCTTCCCGATGAAGGTTCGCTCGATGGTTGGTTTGATCCCGCTGTTTGCTGTCGAGACACTGGAACCGGAGTTGCTCGATCGATTACCCGATTTCAAGCGGCGGATGGAATGGTTTATTCAAAACCGGCCCGACCTGACAGCGAATGTTGCGTGTATGCGTACGCCCGGAAATGCCGAGCGGCGTCTGCTATCAATCGTCAGCCAGGATCAACTGCGACGTGTATTGCAGTTCATGCTCGACGAGAATGAGTTCCTTTCGCAATACGGCATTCGCGCGATCTCGCGTTTCCACAAGGACCACCCGTACATGCTGCAAGTAAATGGCACACAGCATCGCGTGGATTACGAGCCGGCGGAATCGAGCACCGGGTTGTTTGGTGGCAATTCAAACTGGCGCGGCCCGATCTGGTTTCCGCTGAATTATCTGCTGGTCGAGTCGCTGCAGAAGTTTCATCACTATCTCGGCGAAGATTTCAAAGTTGAGTGTCCGGTTGGTTCCGGTCAGATGCTGACTCTGTGGGAAGTCGCTGGTGAGATTTCGAAGCGACTGTCGCGAATCTTTCTGAAAGACGCTGACCAGCGACGGCCGGTCTTTGGTGGCGGCGAAAAATTTCAAACTGATCCTAACTGGCAAGATCTCATTCCTTTCCACGAATACTTCCACGGCGACGACGGTTCGGGCGTAGGCGCCAGCCATCAAACAGGATGGACCGGCCTGGTCGCGAAGCTTCTCCAACAAAGCGGCCAATCCCTGTAAGGATCCTCTTTGTGGCCCGACTCATGATTGTTTGGCGAACTTCAAAAGAAGGAATCAATAAACATGAGAGATCGATGGGCAGTGATATTAGCGGGCGGAGATGGAACGCGTTTGCAATCGATGACGCGCGCGATAACCGGTGACAATCGGCCCAAGCAATTCGTGCCGGTGATAGGTGGTGCCTCCCTGCTCGATCAGACCAGACGGCGAGTCGCTTTGTCGGTGATACCCGGTCACACTTTTATTGTAGTTACCGAGAAGCACCGCCCGTTTTATCATTCACTGTCCCACCAAATCTCGCCAGGTCTTCTGCTTCAACAACCAACCAACAAGGGGACAGCACCGGCGATTCTCTATGCCCTGCTGCGTGTCGCGCAAAAGTCGCCGAAAGCCATTGTGGCGCTGTTCCCTTCTGACCATTACTTCGCCGACGACGAAGAATTCATGTCGCATGTCGATTCCGCTTTTGATGCAGTTCAAACACAACCCGAGACTGTCACGTTGCTGGGGATCACACCGACGTCACCGGAAAAGGAATACGGCTGGATTGAGCCGGAGCGATCGGTTCTGGGAAGTGCAGTGCGTTCAATCACGCGCGTGAAAAGATTCTGGGAAAAACCGAGTGCGACTTTGGCCGTTACGCTAAGGGAGCGCGGTTGTTTGTGGAATAGTTTTGTAATGGTCGGACGTGTAGATGCGATGTTGCGAATGACCCAAGCGGCGCTACCGGAGTTGTATGCAGAGTTTGCGGCGCTGGCTCCGGCATTTGAAACCGCCGCTCTCGCTGAGCTGTATTCAAGTATTAACGATTCAAACTTCTCGCACGAAGTGCTGGCCCAACGTCCGCAGGATCTGGCCGTGATGCGCGTAAGCGACGTAGGTTGGAGTGATGTTGGCGAACCATCACGCGTGTTAGCAACGCTCGCACACATGGATATCCAATCGCAACTCGCAGTCTCAGCCAGTTAAACCACTCGGAACGTATTGTAGGGGCGGCCCTCCGTGGCCGCCCCTGTGTGGAATTCGACCGAGGGGCGGCCACGGAGGGCCGCCCCTACAGTACGTCCCGAGACTATTAAAGGAATGATCATCATGAAAGCAATCGCAGTTAAACCCGGAATACCGAATACGGTCCATCTAACAGAACTACCGGCCCCGGCGGTCAGCGACGTGCCGAATGGGCGGGGAGTTTTGGTGCGCGTGCTGCGCGTCGGTGTCGACGGAACGGACAAAGAAATCAACGCCGCCGACTATGGCCAGGCACCGCCAGGAAATGACTTCCTGATCATCGGCCACGAGAGTTTCGGCCAGGTTGAAGCAGTTGGGCCAAACGTAACCGAAGTCCGTCCGGGCGATTATGTCGTGGCAACAGTCCGCCGCCCCGGCTCGAGCATTTACGACCTGATCGGCACAAACGACATGACAACCGACGACACCTACTTCGAGCGCGGCATCAACCTTCGTCACGGTTACATGAGCGAATACTATGTGGACGACGCCGAGTTCATCGTCAAGATACCTCAAGGTCTTAAGGAAGTCGGCGTGCTGCTGGAACCGACAACCGTCGTCGAAAAAGGAATCGCTCAGGCATACGAGATCCAACGCCGCCTTAAAGTGTGGAAACCGAAACGCGCAGCGGTTCTGGGTGCGGGAACAATTGGTTTGCTGGCGACGCTGGTGCTGCGTCTCAAGGGATTACAGGTGACGACGTTTGGCAAGCTGGCAAAGCCTTATCTGAATTCCGATCTGATCGAAGCGATCGGCGCCACTTATCAATCGACGGAGGAGCTGTCGATTCTCGAGGGGGCAAAGAGGTATGGACCATTCGACATCATGTTTGAAGCAACCGGTTTCTCGCCAGTCGTTTTCGACAGTATGCAAGCGCTCGGGAAGAACGGTGTCCTCGTGCTCTCGAGCGTGACCGGCGGCGATCGCAGAGTCGAGATCCCGGCTGACAAGCTCAATCTCGAGTTCGTGCTTGGAAACAAAGTGATGGTGGGAACTGTAAACGCAAATCGCGAATACTTTGAGATGGGAGTGAAGGATCTCGCTCAAGCAGAGGCCGAATATCCCGGCTGGCTCTCGCGCCTGCTCACGGATCCCGTCCGCGGCCTCGAGAATTATCAGGAGTTGTTCGCGAAGCTCACTAACCCTAACGGCGCAATCAAAGTGTTTTGCGAAGTGGCGGAGTTGTAATCATGATTGAGTTCAATCAGGAAAGTTGCCGCGATCTAAGCGTTGCTTTAACACGCGAGTGGCTGGAACGAATGGAATCGGCGGGTTTTCCTCGTCCACTATCTGTGGACTCAACACTCGCCGGTATCACGCGTTGCTTACTGTGGCAACGAAGCCTCCGGTCGGTCGATTTGTCTTGCTCTCAAAACTTGAGAGGCACTAATGTTGAGGATATTGAGCAGCCACACAGTGAGCCAGCAATGGCCGCTTAGGGAGATTCCTTACTGCGGGACCGGCGTGAGCGGGCCAAAGCCAGCCCTCCAAGATTCACGCCGATCAGGCCCAGCACTAGAGCCACGATCGCTCCGGCTCGTCCGCTGCCGCTGCCAAAACCACCGGTAGACGTGCCCAGATGGACCACGCTCAGAACCATGCCGATCAGCCCCAACGTCAAGCCGATGATTGCCCCAGTTCGGCCGTTCCAATTGCCTAAACGACCGGCGGAGCGAGCCAAAGCTAGCCCACCGATGGCCACGCTGATTAGCGCCACCACCGCACCTATCAGGGCTCTGGCTCGCCCACTGGTCATCGCACCGGGATCGACGGCCAAGCTGAAGTAAGTCGTGTAGACGCCGACAACTGGACGCGCAGCGCCCATGAGATTGCGGAAGCTGGCCAGTTCACTCAATTTGCTATAAAACTCGATTGTACTCATGAGGCATATCATGCCTTAGCAAGCACTACTTGTATTGGATAAAGTTGACCTGATTAAAACTGTGGATGCTGGTTGCTCTTGACGTTGGATTCGATGAGCCTTTTCTGCCGAGTTAGATAAGCAGTCGGGCTAAGGCCCGAGAACTCCAGAAATTCACGTATCAGATGTGACTGATCGAAGTATCCGAGATCCAGGGCAAGGCCTGCCCAATTGTGCGAAGGATTCTGTTGGATGAGAGTGCGGGTTTGCTGAAACCGCTGAATCCGACTGAACAGTTTCGGCGTCATGCCCACTTCGGCCTTGAAAACCTCAATGAGCCGGCGCTGGCTTAGACCCAGATACTTTGCAGCTTCTCGGACTGTGGGCTGGACTTGATTCTTTGCGAACATTTCCAGTGTGGCCGAAACGGCGTAATGCTTTTCCCGGCCGTTACACAAGCGGTTCAACAGAGCTTGCTGAAGCAACTGAAACCGCTCAGCAGTAGTTCTTGCCGCACAAAGGCGCTCCCGTAGCCTAACGGCGGAGAGTCCCCAAAGCGTATCCAGATCGATGTGAGTGTCGATGAGTTCGCCTGCCGGGAGTCCAAGAAACGGAAAAGCGCCGCCGGGTTTGAAGTGAACACCGATGAGGAAGGCTTCTGCTGCAGGGGCGATGCCGCGTCCATGCGCACCTGAAATGATCGCACCGGAAAAGCGTGAGCAGTTTTCAGGAAGTTTGGTGTCATAAAATCGCAACTCGTTTTGCCTGAGATTGATTACGAGTTCGAGTGTGCCAGTCGGAAGAATACGTTCGATCTTGTGCTCCGTCGCGTGGCCTTCGTACAGCCAAAAACTATCTACAAATTCCGAAAGCGGTGGTTTGGGACTGCAAAAGTCGAATATCGTGTCAATCCCTACCAGCGTGAACTGTTGGGATTTGCTACCGGCCATGGCTAGTTTGGAATGGGTCACAATTGAATACTTTGATCCAAGATTGATGAAAATATCAACCCTACTAGTTCATCACCCGATGAGTATTATGAACGCTAGTCTGCCAAGAACCGCCGGAGCCGTCTATTGCGTGGAACAATCGAGTGAAAATCGTTTCAGCCGCACGGAACCTTCGTCTTCCGCGAGGCGTAGTTTGTTGACGACCTCAAAATTCTTTTCACAGGAGACTTCATGAAGAAAGCGATCGTAATCTCGCTCGTTGCGCTGCTACTGAACTCTGCCACTCCTTTCGTTTTCGCTCAGACCTTGCGCCCGGCATCTGACAAAGACTTCAACGCCGCTTACGATGCGCAAATCCGTAAAACGATGGCGATGTTTCCCGACCTTCCGAGCATCGCGATCGTGGTAATTAAGGACGACCGGCCGATCTTTGTCAGCGCGTACGGGATGGCGGATAAAGAAGCCGGCCTCAAGGCCGATACCGATACGCTTTTTTATACCGGCTCGTCGACCAAGTCGTTTACAGCGCTTGCAGCCGCGATGCTCGATCAGGAAGGAAAGATAAAACTCGCCGATCCCGTTACGAAATACACCCCGGGCATTCGCTTCAAAAATGAGATACCGGAGAAGGTCACGATCCAGAATCTCCTGACACACACCAGCGGCTTGCGGAACGTCGCGCTGATCAACCGCCTCGCGTATACGGGTCAGGTCGACCAGGACGAGATCGATCACGTCTTTGCCGAAGGCACCACTTTCAATGATGCCAACTTCGGCAAGTACAACTATACAAACCTCGGCTACAACATTTACGGGCTGGCGCTGCATTACCAGTTGAACAAGAAATGGCAGGACGTGCTGCAAGAGCGCGTATTCACTCCCGCGGGTTTAAAACACACGACTGCATACGTTTCGAAGGCGCGAGCCAAAAAGTTCAAGATCGTAGCTCCTTATGTCATTTCCACTGACGGGCCGGATGCGGGCAAGATGGTCCGAAGCGGGCTGGAAAAGACGGACCAGAACATGCAATCTGCTGGTGGAATCTTCACGAGCATTTCGGATCTTGGCCGATGGCTTAACCTGAACATGAATGGCGGAAAGCTCGACGGCAAACAAGTGGTGCCGGCCGACATTATTCGTAAGGTGCAAACCGGATATACAAAGAGCACGCGGAACGAGCCGCCATTTTCGGGCGATGGCGAGTACGGGCTCGGGTGGCAAATCGGCAAGTATCGCAACGAAAAGGTGGTCTATCATCATGGCGGCTACCCGGGTTATCGCAGCCATGTCTCGTTTATGCCTGAGAGAAGGATCGCCGTCGGAGTGCTGGTGAATAACGACGCGCTTGGTGGACGTTTGGCAGATATGCTTGCTGCGTACGCCTATGACTGGTGGCTGCAGACGGAGAATTTGGAAGCCGACTACGCCAAACAACTGCAGGAAACTCTTACGGCCTATGGGAACCGAACGCAGGGTATAGCCGCTGAAGCCGCAGCGCGCGCAAAGCGAGAGTGGAAACTTACACAACCGTTTACTGATTATGCCGGTAAGTATCGGAACGACCTGTTGGGCACGATTGAGATCATGGCAAAAGAAAAAGCGCTCGCTGTGCAAATGGGCGCCATGCATACGATCGCCACGCCTTTTACGGAAAAGGACACGATTCGCGTCGTGATGCAGCCTGGCGGAAACGGTGAGGTAATCGCCTTCATAAAGGACTCCGACGGAAAGATCGGCTCAATCAATTACGGCGGTGTGACATTCACAAGGCTTGCGCCGTAACCGTTAGGACACCTCCTGGGAGTGCGGCGGCCTGACGCCGCTTTGGCCTCGATCCAACGCGATCGATAACAAAGCGGCGTCTGGCCGCTGCACTCCAAGGAGGCACATTAGACAATGAAGCTTCGCATCGTCTTACTGTTAATCGTCGCGGCCTTGTTACTCGCGCAAGCGAAGCCTAATCACACTCAAGCGTCGTTAGTCTTAACGCACGCCTCAATCATCGATGTCACCGGCGCGGCACCCAGGCGCGACACGACGGTCGTGATCACCGGCGATCGGATCTCGGCAATCGGAGATACCGCCAACATCTCCGTGCCGGCGGATGCGCGCGTGGTGGATGCGACAGGTAAGTTCCTGATTCCCGGGTTGTGGGACATGCACGTGCACTGGTACGCGAGAGACACGTTCACTCTGTTTATCGCTAATGGCGTGACCGGTGTGCGACAGATGTTCGGCAACTCTGATCTGCTGCGATGGCGCGATCAAATCGTCAAAGGCTCGCTGCTCGGGCCGCGCATGGTTGTTGCCAGTCCGATCATCGATGGACCGCAACCCATCTGGCCCAATTCGATCGCGGTGCGCAACGAAGAAGAGGGTCGCAAGGCTGTCAGAAGAGTTAAGGAGTGGGGCGCAGATTTCGTAAAAGTCTATGCGCTTTTGCCGCGCGAGGCCTACTTCGGCATTGCGGATGAAGCTAAGCAGCAAGGCATGACTTTCGTCGGCCACGTTCCAAACTCCGTGTCTCCGGAAGAAGCTTCGGATGCGGGACAGAAGAGCATCGAGCACCTAACCGGAATCCTGATCGCATGTTCTGACAAAGAGACTGAGTTAAGAGACAAACTGTTGAAGGCAGATTCGCCGGAAGCGCGCAGTCGGGTTCAGGCAACGGCGCTGGACTCTTACGATGCAAAGAAAGCGGCTGACCTGGTCGCGCGCTTCCTTAAGAACCAAACATGGCAGTGTCCGACGCTGACTGTCCTGCGCAGCAACGCTTATCTCGGAGATGAAAATTTTCGTAGGGACGGCCGACTGAGATATATCCCACGACTCGTGCAGCAAAAGTGGAACTTCCGCATAGCAAATCGGAGTGGAGGAGATAGCGGCGGCACGAAGAGAGTTCTTCAGAAACAGTTCGAGATTGTGGGGGCCATGCAGAAAGCGGGTGTACCAATCCTCGCCGGAACAGATACGGGGAATCCGTTCTGTTTCCCGGGTTTCAGCTTGCATGACGAACTTGCGCTGCTGGTTATCGCGGGATTGACGCCGGTTGAAGCCCTGCGCTCAGCGACACTCAATCCCGCAAAGTTTTTTGGGTTGGACCAATCGTTGGGAACAATCGAGCAAGGTAAGATCGCCGACCTGGTTTTGCTTGACGCGAATCCCCTGTTGGACATTCGCAATACGCAAAGAATCAACGCCGTCGTGTCCAATGGCCGCCTATTCGATCGCAAAGCTTTGGACAAGATGCTCGGCGAAGCAGAAGTCGCCGCTCACCGGTAATGTTGTTTGGACAGGGTTAGAACGCCTGCTATCACGGAAAGCGAATTACTTCATTCTCCAACGGCATCTCGTTTTGACGTTTTTCTGTCGGCGCGGCGGGCGAAGCGGGTTTCCAACCCCACCCTCTTCCCTGAACTTCAAACGAAGGTAAAGCATACGGGAGCCCTTCAGATCCGAGTGGTGAGTTGCCGTCGCTGATGTGAAAGTGCAGGTGTGGCTCGGTTGAGTTTCCAGAATTTCCCACGAGACCAAGCACCTGGCCACGCCGCACTTTGTCGCCGCTCTTTACGCGCAGGCTTCCCGGTTGCAGGTGCGCATAAAATGCAAATCTCCCGCCGCCAAGATCCAGAATGACGTGATTTCCGCCGACGGTTTCGAGCGTGATTGGAACAGCCCGCGACGTTGGGCCAGGAACGTTCTCGGGAATCCCGTCTTTAGTTGCAATAACAACCGCGTCAGCGACTGCCAGTGCCTCAGCTCCGTAACATCGATACGACTTGTTGTCCTTCGCATCTCCGGAAAAGCTTCGGCCGTCAGGAAAAAGCTGCAGGAAGTCGATCGCAAATCTCTGCGCGATCCGGGCGCCACCACCCGTCGGAATCAATGCGCGTCGATGCCCGGACGAATTCCCTGGTCCGTTGCCGGCCAGCCACTCGCTGCCACGCAGCGGCGGATTAATCTTGATTAGGGCGTTCGACACTGTTGCTGTCGACGCTACAACCGAGAGCTCTTCGGGATAGTCACCGACCTTGCAGGTCAAGCGATGTTGAATTGCAGCCGGCGAGTCCGTAGCGACATCGAAAGTCAGCCACATATGGACCACCATACGCAGGCCTCCCGCAAGCTTCAGTTTTTCATCCGTTGTAGTAGCGACCACACCGGGGCGCGCGATTCTGGCTCCCAATTCCTCTCCCGAATAACTTGCGAGTTGTTTTTTAGTGCCGGGTTCCACAACTTCAAGTCGCGTGAGTACACATGGATTGCGGCTAAAGTTCGTGATGTGGAGTTCATAAACAATGTGAGTCTTGCCGCCGCCTTTGAAGCTCACCGGTTGCGCAGGAATCCTTATGTCAACTGGAACATCAATCGGTCGCTGCGGTGGTGTAGGACTTGTTGCCGGTGTAGGAGACGTGGCGGGAGTCGCCGCTTGAGCACGCTTCAAAGTTAATGGAAATACTGCGCCGCCTTGCGAGAATTGTCCTGTCAGTTCTGAGCCGTCCGCATTGAGCTTGCCATCAAACATCGAACGAACAGACTCAATTCGAACGGAATCACCGTTGACACTGATGACGTCGATGGGAAGGATTA
>Ga0207428_10005022_pt1 | contig 12443 bp, 9 predicted proteins | sample RhiMethybrSRZTD1_FD_187600 | JGI IMG/M metagenome (GOLD analysis project Ga0207428, IMG submission 187600) | Populus rhizosphere microbial communities from Tennessee, USA - Rhizosphere MetaG P. TD hybrid SRZTD1 (SPAdes) (version 3) | ecosystem: Host-associated > Plants > Roots > Rhizosphere >... | reverse complement strand
AGATTGCCGGACTCCCCGATTGCCGTTCAGATTGCAGATTCCCCGATTCCAGATTTCAGATTGACACTTGACAGTCGTATTCTACATAGATAGCCTACTACCATGCCACGCCTGTCCTCCGCCACCGCCCTCGTGCTCGACGCGCTCGCACGCGGAAGCCGGCACGGGTTCGACGTCCTCGACGCCACCGGCCTCGCGAGCGGCACCGTGTACCCGATCCTGCGCCGGCTCGAACAGGACGGACTCGCAACCTCACGGTGGGAATCCGCGCGCGTCGCGCAGCAGGAGCAACGGCCGCCGCGGCGGTACTACGCGCTTACCCGCGACGGCCAGGCGCTGGTCGAAGAGGCACGCGCGCGGTTTCCGATCCTGACCGCAGCCGCAACGCGCGCAGGCATGCGCCGCGCGTAACGAAGACGTCACATGCGAAGACGCTTCCCGCCGTTCGTGTCGCTTGCACTGGCCGTCGTGCGCCTGGTCGGCCTCATCGTGCCGGCACGGGACCGATCGTCGTGGCTTCGCGAGTGGGAAGGCGAAATCCTGCACGGGCATCTCACGCTCGAGCGCGAGCGCCGGTCGACCTGGAGAGAACAGATGCCGCTGACGAGACACGCGCTGGGATCGCTCTTCGACGCCGCGTGGCTGCGGCGACAGTTCACGCGCGACAGCGAGGCGTTCCAGGACCTGCGGCATCTCGGCCGGATTGGCGGGCGATCGCCGCTCATCGTGACACTCGTGATTGCCATCCTCGCGCTCGGCATCGGCGCGACGACCGCCGTGTTCAGCTCAGTCGAAGCGATGTTCCTGCGGCCGCTCCCGTACGCGCAGGCGGACCGGATCGTGATGCTCTGGCAGCGAACGCCGACAGCGATCGGCGTGGACGACGACGTGTCGCCGGGAAATTTTCTGGACTGGCAGACGCAGCTCACCGGCAATTTCGAGGCGATGGCCGCAGCAGAGCCGTTCAGCCGCGACTACACGGGCGGCGGCGAGCCCGAAAGCCTGACGAACGCGCAGGTAACGGAGGGCTTCTTCGACATCCTGCGCGTCGAGCCGCTGTACGGCCGCCTCTTCACCGCCGACGACTATCGGTTGCGACGCAATGTCGTGCTGCTCTCCGCCGGGCTGTGGCAACGCCGGTTTGGCGCCAACCCGGGTGTGGTCGGCCAGACCGTCCGTCTCGACGGGCTGCCATTCGAGATCGTCGGCGTACTGCCGGTGTCCTTCGAACCCCGCATCCTGACGCCGGGCATGGAGACGTGGACGCCGAAAGCCAGGATTGAAGACTACGAACGGCAATCCCGCGGCGGCGGATACTGGAACGTCGTCGCCCGTCTGCGCACCGGGGTCACGCTGCCGCAGGCGCAGGCCGAGCTGGACGCCGTCTCCGCGACGCTCGCGGCGCTGCATCCGCGGACCAACAGGAACACGCGCGCGTGGGTGATGCCGCTCAGGACGCACCTCGCCGGCGGCCTCGACCGCACGGTGCTGCTCCTGGGCATCGGCGCGGCATTGATTCTGGTGCTGGCGTGCACGACCGTCGCGAATCTGTTCTTCAGCCTGCTCGCCGCCCGGCTGCGCGAGTTCGCGGTGCGGACGGCCGTGGGCGCCGACCGCGCGCGGCTGGTCCGCCAGGTGCTGACCGAGAGCGCGGCGATCGCGGGCATTGCGGTGGTGGGCGGCATCGGCGTGTCGTGGGGCATCGTCGCGCTCGTTCGCGCGGCAAGTCCGCCGACGTCTCCGGTGATCGGCGTCGCGGGACTGAATCTGACGGTGGTCGCCTTCGCGGCCGTCGCCGGCGTCGTCGCGGCGCTGGGGTCCGCGGCGCTGCCGATTCTCGCGTTCACGCGAACCAACGTCACGCCCGCGCTTCGCGGCACGCTGGCCAGCCGCTCGACGTCTGCCGTGCCGCGGCAGGCCCGTTCGACGTTCGTCATCGTGCAGATCTCGCTCGCCTTGATCCTGCTGATTGCGGCCGGCCTTCTCGCCCGCAGTTTCGTGCGGTTGCTGTCGGTCGATCCAGGACTCGCGACGCGACACCTCGTCGCCGCGCAGGTGTTCGCGTACGACCGGAACGAAACGGCCGTGAAGCGGATCGCCTTTTTCTCGGAGACGGTGGCGCGCATTCAGGCGCTGCCTGGCGTCGAGGCTGCCGGCGCGGCGTCGACCGTGCCCTTTCTGAAGGCGGACATCGATATCGAGAGCACGCTGACCATCGCCGGTCGCGAAACGCCGAAAGAGACCGAGGCGCCGCGCGTGTTTCTCACGTCGGCGACGCCCGGATACTTCCGCGCGGCGGGCATCCCGCTCCGGCGCGGACGGATTTTCGACGAGGATGCCACGCTCGGCAAGCCGATCGTCGCGGTGATCAACGAGACGGCCGCACGCCGGCATTTCGCCGGCGAGGATCCGATCGGCCGATCGATCGAGGTCGTGGACACCGGCCGGCGCAAGCTTGCCGAGATCATCGGCGTCGTGGGCGACGTCCGGTACGGCGGACTCGACGGTCACACACGCGCCGAGGTGTTTCTGCCGCACAAGCAGTCCCCGACTGCCGGCATGACGTATGTCGCGCGGACGACGGTCGATCCGGCATCGATGGTCCATGCGATCAAGGAGCGCGTCTGGTCGGTGGATCCGCTGCAGACGTTCTATGACGCGGGGGCCGTGGACGACATGATCCAGGCGTCGCTTCAGCCGCGGATGCTGGCGCTGCGGCTGGTGCTGCTGCTTTCGGCGATCGGCGGCATCCTGGCGCTCGCCGGCACCTACGGCGCCGTGTCGTCCGTCATCCGGCGGCGCACCGCCGAGTTCGGCGTACGCGTGGCGCTCGGCGCGACCGGTTCGGACATCCGCCGCTTGATCTTTCTCTACGGCGTCCGGCTCACGATCGCGGGCGTCGGCATCGGGCTCCTGGCGGCGGTCCCGCTGACGCGGCTGATGTCCACTTTCCTCTTTGGCGTCAGCCCGACCGATCCGATGACGTTCGGCGTCCTCACCGCACTCCTGTCAGCCGCCGTGCTGGCGGCCTCGTACCTGCCGGCCCAGCGCGCGTCGAGACTCGATCCCGTCAAGGCGCTCCGGGAATCCAACCTGTAGAGCGGCGCTCCAGCGCCGGCACCCACGACAAACCCGGCCCCGGACGCCGGGGCTGAAGCCCCGGCCTACAATCTACCGATGCGCGCATATCTCGCTCCAGGCATCCTCTTGGTTTTCGTCGCGTCCTGCTCCTCGCCTGCATCGCCGCCGGGTCCGGTCGCCCTGGCGAGTCTGCCCAAGATCAACATCGATGCCGTGCTCGCCGACACTCGCAAACTCTCGTCGGACGAGTTCGAAGGCCGAGCCCCGGGCACGAAGGGCGAGCAGCTCACTGTCCAGTACTTGACCGATCAATTTCGCGCCGCCGGACTCGAGCCCGGAAATCCCGATGGCTCGTGGACCCAGAAAGTCCCGCTCGTCGGCCTGACGCCGCAGCCGCAGGGCGCGTTCGTCGTGAAGAAAGGCGGCCAGACGCGCCCGTTCAGAATCCGCGACGAGGTCGTCGTGTTCAGCAAGCACGTCACCGACGAAGTCCGGCTCGAGAATTCCGAGCTGGTGTTCGCCGGCTACGGCGTGCAGGCGCCCGAGTATCAGTGGGATGACTTCCGCGGCGTCGACGTCAAAGGGAAGACGATCCTCGTCCTCGTCAACGACCCGCCGGTGCCGGTGGCCGGCAATCCGAATACGCTCGATCCGAAGATCTTCGGCGGTCCCGCGATGACGTACTACGGGCGCTGGACGTACAAGTTCGAGAAGGCCGCGGAGCTCGGCGCGGCCGGCGTGCTCGTCGTGCACGAAACCGCCCCGGCCGGCTATCCGTTCTCCGTCGTCCAGGGCATGGGCGGCGAGCGATTCGACCTCGTCACGCCGGACAAGAATGCCGGCCGCGCGAAGATCGAAGGCTGGATTTCGATGGACGCCGCCACCGCGCTGCTGAAGATGGCCGGCCAGGATTATCAGAAGCTCAAGGCGCTCGCCGCGACGCGCGGATTCAAGGCCGTCCTGCTCGGCGCCACGGCGTCGGTGACGATCAAACAGAAGAGCCGGACGATCGATTCACAGAACGTCATCGCGAAGCTCAACGGCAGCGATCCGGTCCTCAAGAACGAGTACGTCATCTACAGCGCGCACTGGGATCACTTCGGGATCGGCGAGCCGGTCAACGGCGACAACATCTACAACGGCGCGCTCGACAACGCGAGCGGCTGCGCGACGGTGCTCGAGATCGCGCGCGAAGCCAAACGCCTCAACCGGCCGCCGAAGCGCTCGATGCTGTTCCTGATGGTCACGGCCGAGGAGCAGGGACTCCTCGGATCGCAGTACTACGCTGAGTTCCCACTCTACCCGCTGGAGAAAACACTCGCCAACATCAACATCGACGGGATCAATCAGTGGGGGCGGACAAAGGATCTGACGCTCATCGGCCTGGGCGCGTCGGATCTCGACGACTATGCGCGCGACGCCGCCGCCGAGCAGGGTCGCGTCCTGCGTCCGGACGCCGAGCCCGAGAAAGGGTTCTACTACCGCTCGGATCACTTCAATTTCGCGAAGAAGGGCGTGCCCGCCCTCGATCCCGACGCGGGCATCGATTTCATCGGGAAGCCCGCCGACTACGGCAAGAAAAAGCGCGATGAATACACCTCGACCGATTACCACCAGCCTTCGGATCAGGTCAAACCGGATTGGGATCTGAGCGGAGCGGCCGAGGACGCGCAGCTGTTCCTGGCCATCGGCTATCGCGTCGCGCAGGCGGACAAATACCCTGACTGGAAACCCGGCAACGAGTTCAAAGGCATCAGGGACGCAATGTTGAAGAAGTGACCTGATGGCGGAGCTTCAGCGTTGCGCCTGGGCCGGAAGCGATCCCTTGTACCTCCGCTACCACGATGAAGAGTGGGGTGTGCCGGTCCACGACGATCGGCGGCTCTTCGAGATGCTCGTGCTCGAAGGCGCCCAGGCAGGCCTGAGCTGGATCACGATTCTTCGCAAGCGGCCCGCATACCGGAAAGCCTTCGATCGTTTCGACCCGAAAAAGATCGCACGCTATGACGGGCGGAAGCGGCGCGCGCTTCTTGCCGACGCCGGGATCGTCCGCAATCGCCTGAAAATCGACGCCGCCATCACCAACGCCCAGGCGTTTCTCGACGTCCGCAAGGAATTCGGGAGCTTCGATGCGTACGTCTGGCGATTTGTCGGTGGACAGCCGAGAATCAACTATCCCAAAACGATGAGCGATGTGCCGCCGCGAACCGCCGAGTCCGATGCGCTCAGCCGGGACCTGCAGTCGCGCGGGTTCCGGTTCGTCGGCTCGACCATCTGCTATGCGTTCATGCAGGCGGTTGGCATGGTCAACGATCATGTGACGTCGTGCTACCGCTCCGCTCTTCGCTGAACTTGATTAGAGATCCCGGCGTCTGAACACCAGGGTCGCCGCGACGATCGCGACGACCATCAGCGCGGCCAGCCGCGTGACGTCAGAAGCCGCGACGCCGCCGGTGACGATCTGCTGCGGCCGGTAATACGCGAACGGCGAGAGCGGCCCCAGGCCGGCCACCGGTTTCCAGACTCGCGCGAGATACTCGAGCACGAACGACGTCGCGATGACCCCCGAGATCCACGCAATCGCGTGACCTGCTTCCCGCGCGGTCGCGCTGATGAGCACGCTCACGGCGCCGAAACTCGCGAACAGCAGCCACGCCATCGCGCCGACGCCGACGAAGCGGCCGCCGGTCACGCCGAGCGGCCGGAGACTCAAGCCAATCGCGGTGGCCGTCCACGCGGCAAACACAATCAGCGTCAATCCGAGCGCGAAACCGACAAACGTCGAGATGACCAGCTGGCTCCTCGTGACCGGACGTCCGGCCAGCAGATCCATCGTGCCGCGGCCAATCTCTCCGGCCAGCGCGCTGCTGGGAACGCGAACGGCCCATACGCCGAGCAGCAGCAGGAAGAATGGATGCGTGTAGCCGAGCGCGATGACGCCACCCGGCGAGGTGAACGCCACATCACCGCCGGCGAGCGCGACGAGTTGCGGCGGCGCGAGGGCGGCCAATCCGCTCAACCAGCTCACCTCATCGGGCGCAGGGGCAAGGCGCGTGATCAGGAACTCGAAGAGCAAGACGCCCGCGGCCATCACGAGCAGCGGCCGGCGGTGCTGCCGCCATAAGTGACCAAGCAATGCGAGGATCACCGAGGCGCTCATCGATAGCGCTCCAGAAACGCGTCCTCGAGTCGCGGCGGTTCGATCAACAAATCCTGCAGCGGCAGCGTGGCCAGCCGGCTCACGAGGGCCGGCACGCGCTCGGCGGCAACGAGCAACTCGACGCGGCGCGCCGCGCTGGCGACGACACGCCCGAACGCGGCGAGATCGGCTGCCTCCAGGTCTTCCCGGAAATGAACGAGGACCCGGCGCGGCATCGACCGCCGGAACTGATCCACGTCGTCGATCGAGACAAGGCGTCCGCCCCGCAGCATCGCGACGCGGTGACAGACGCGCTCGACTTCCGGGAGGACGTGCGACGAGAAAAAGATCGTGGTGCCGCGGCGATTGAGGTCGAGCAGCAGCTCGTAGAACGCCAGCTGAATGAGCGGGTCCAGCCCCTTGGTCGGCTCGTCGAGCAGCACCAGCCGAGGCTCGCATTGAAATGCCTGGACGATGCCGAGCTTCTGCTTCATGCCGTCGGAGTACGTCCTGACACGTCTGGTCAGATCGCTTCGTGCCAGCTGCAGTCTGTCCAGCAGTTCCTGACGCCATGCGGCCCGGCGGCCCGAGAGATGTTCGAGGAAGTCGAGCGTTCGTTCGCCGGTCATCGACGGCCAGAAGGAGATGTCGCCGGGCAGGTGCCCGATTTCACGGCGAGAGATCGCTGCGGCCGGCGACACGCGACGTCCAAGAACCAACGCGCTGCCCGCAGTCGGCGCAATCAAACCGAGAAGCAACCGCACCGTCGTCGTCTTACCGGCGCCGTTCGGGCCGAGAAAGCCGAAGACCTCGCCCGGCTCGACGCGGAGGGAAACGTCCTGGAGCGCGTTGATGGGACCGTAGCGTTTCGTGAGACCGCTCGTTTCGATCGCTGCCGCGCTCACTGGGACACCGGCGCCATTGTGCGCTCAGAAACCGTGGCGGGGAAGCCGTGTCAACGCACGATGGCCCATGCGGCGACGGCGACCATCACGCCCGTCACGGAGTCGGCCACGTAGTGATACCGGCCGAGAACCGATCCAATCGTGATGCTCGCGGCCAGGGCGAGAAGCGGCAGAAACGCCGAAGGCACGACTTCGCCGACCGCGAACGCGGTCGCGAACGAGCCCGCCGCATGGCCGCTTGGAAACGTGTTGACCTGGATGCTGCCCAGTCCGAGCACCCATCCGTTCAGGCGGTGGATCGCGACCCGCCGGTCTTCAATCGCCGTGTGCAGACGAAGCGCGCGCGGCGGACGGGTCTGAATCCACGGCAGCGCGCCGTAGCACGCCAGTTCCGCGACGATGACGACCGTCCAGTAGCGGTTGACGTCAAACCCCGGCGCCAGGAAAAACGGAATGGCAAAAGCGAGCGGGATCAGGAAATAGACGGTGAGATATGCCAGCTCGAAGTACTCGAGCAGGATGCGCGGACCGCGCGTCGCGACGTGTCCGGCGCCAAGTCCGTCGAACAGCTTCCGGTCCCACGAGGCGAGCCAGGCCTCGACACGCGGCATCGGACGCAGAAAGAACGCGCCTGACAACCAGTAGCAGAGGAGAATCTGCAGCGACGGCACCCAGTCACGCGCCAGCGACAGCAGCGGCGCGCGCGCACCGGACATCCACCACACGACCGCGATGTCCGCCACGGTCACTACGGTCACCAGCTTCCGGCGCGCCGCCGAGAGCGGCATTACCCAGGCCATGACTCCCAGGTAGAGCAGGTAGCCGATGAGGATCCACTCGTAGGAGCGCATTGAGAAAATGAGGAAACGTTATACGTCTCCTCATTTTCTCAATGCGTCAAACCCAGCCTCCCGAGCTCATCGTCGAACACCCGACACGTCATATCGACGTCGTCGGCGGTCAGGACCATGGGCGGCTTGATTTTGATCACGTTGTGAAGCGGACCATCCGTTGAAAGCAGGATGCCGCGCTTCGCCATGCGGTTGACGAGCTCGGTGGCCTCAGCGGCGGCTGGCTCCAGCGTGGCGCGATCGCGAACCAGTTCGACACCGAGGAACAGTCCCACGCCTCGAACGTCGCCAATCAGCGCGTGCGCATCCATGAGCGAACGCAACCCGTCGCGGAGCCGTGTGCCGAGCTCGAGCGCGCGCGATTGCAGCTGCTCGTCACGAATCACGTCGAGGACCGCCAGGCCGATGGCACATGAGACCGGATTGCCGCCAAACGTCGAGAAAAACTCCATGCCGTTGGCGAAGCTCGCAGCGATGTTGCGCGACGTGACGACCGCGCCCATCGGATGCCCGTTTCCGATCGGTTTGCCGAGCACGACGATGTCCGGCACGACGCCTTGCGTTTCGAAGGCCCAGAAATGTGTGCCCGCGCGCCCGAATCCGGTCTGCACTTCGTCGGCGATGCAGAGACCGCCGGCGGCGCGGACGTGGCGAAACGCGGTCGCCAGATAGCCCTCGGGCGGAACGATCTGCCCGCCGCACGATTGAAACGACTCGGTCATGAACGCCGCAATCGGAGCGCCGGCTTCGGCGATGACGCGGCCGACTTCGTCAGCGTACGCGGTCCCCGCCGCGAGCCCGTGTCCTTTGTGTTTGCCGCGATAACCATCGGGCATCGGCACGATGTGCACCCACGGCTCGGCCCTTCCCGAGCCTCCGGGCCCCATGAACTTGTACGGACTGGCGGCAATGAGCGCAGACGAGTGACCGTGATACGCGCCGTCGACCACCAGCAGGTGCTGACGCGCCGTATGAGTTCTGGCGATGCGCAACGCCAGATCGTTGGCCTCCGTTCCGGAGTTGACGAAGAAGCACGTATCGAGCGGCGCCGGAAGCGTGGCCGCCAGCCGTTCCGCGTACTGGGTCAACTCGTCGTAGAGATATCTGGTGTTCGTATTGAGCCGTGCCATCTGGCGTTGGCCGGCCTTCACGACGCGGGGATGACAATGCCCGACGTGGCAGACGTTGTTGACGAGATCGAGATACGGCCGGCCGCGATCGTCGTAGAGATACTGGTCGGACCCGCGCTCCATCTTGATGGGTTCGCGGTACGCGATCGATAACGCCGAGCTGATGTGCGCGCGTCTGTGCTCGAGCAGGCTCGGCACGCTGGCGCCATGAGCGGACGCGGAATCGAGACCGGCGCCGGATCCCAGCGCGGTGGCTGCGGCGTTCGGATCGAACGCCGCCAGCTTCTCGAGCAGACGCCAGGCGCGATCCTCGGTGATGAACCACGTCGGATGGTTGGGATCAATCGCGCGGCGTGACGCCGCGGTGACGACCGTCACCGCCAGACGGCCGAGAACGAGCGGAAACAGCACGCGCAACTCGTCAGCGGACAACGGGCGAACGGCGTGGTAGGCGGCGACGACCTCCGCGCCCGCGTCGAGCGGTTGGGGCAACTCGAGCATCGCATACGCCAGCGCGATCGCGAGATCACACACCGTCGGATTCCACAGCGAGTCGCCGAAGTCGATGATTCCCGACACGCGCCCGTCGTCAACGAGCACGTTCTCGTCGTTGGCGTCGCCATGAATCAGCGAGTGCGGCAGCGCGGGAAGCGCCGGCCCGGCACAGGCCGTGTAGACGTGGAATGCCCAGTCCGCCAGCTCGCGCCGTACGTAGCGCGGATTGGTTCCCAAATCCGCGTTCCGTACCTCCTTCACCAGCGGCCGATGTCTGGCCGCCTGCGCGAGATCCCAGTGATGCGTGCGCCGCGCCGCCGGCAGATCGACGCGAGCGAGTGCGACGTCGAGCGTCGCCAGCGCGCGTCCCAGGTCGCGAAGCCTCGCGGCCGTTGGCGGCCCGGACTCGAGCCATGGAACGCCGGGCACCCAGTTCAGCAGTCGAAGCGCCATCGTGCGGCCGTCCGCAGTCCGGCGCATCGACTCGATCAGGCCGGCGCGGGTGCGAACGACCGTCGGAAGCGCCACGCCGAGCGGTGCGAGTGCGCTGTGCGCGGCATCGATCGCGCGGTCTTGCTCGCCCCAATCAGACCCGTCCTCGTCCAGCTTGGCGACGAACCGGCGGCCCTCGGATGTCGTGACCACGAAGTTGCGGCCTTCACCGCCGATCGGAGAAAGTTCGCCGGCAAAGCCGTACTCCTCGGCGAGCCAGGCATCGAGGCCGACGGCCGTCCGCTCGGTTCTGGTCACCACTTGAACGCTGTCCCTCCGGCACTCGCGGCCAGCGCATCATACAGGTCGATGGCGGTCTCGCGCGGCAGATACGGAATGTGGATGTGGTGCGAGGCGTCCCCCGCGCCGGCCGTGTCCACGCGGACGCGTCGCATGTGCGTGCGACGATCGAACGGCGACTCGTGCATCGCGACGACCTGAATCTTCGCGAAGCGCGCGACGCTCATCTGACGCCAGATCCATCCGCTGCGATACCACACCGCGTTGCCCGTTGTAGACCAGCCCAGGTGCTTCACCGTCTTGCGTGCCACAACGGCCGCCCATCCGATCATCGCCACCCAGACGGCGACGTCCCACCACGACGGCCACAACCAGAACGGCAGCGCGATGACAGAGACGACGACGGTCGCGCGCACGAAGGCGCGGCGCGCGGCGCGGGGCGCGACGCCGCGCCAGGCGACCGCCGGCAGGTCCAGCTCGGGCTGCACACGGCGCAGGAATGTGTCGAGATCCGCGCGCGGAAGAATCGGCGCGAGCCATTCACGCTGCGTCACACCCTGTTCCTTATGGTCGCCTCCGGCTGTGTCGACACGCACGGAGACTCGGCCGAACAACCGGTGCAGCGGGCCGTCACGCACGGTGAGTGTCTGAATCCGCCTCACCGGGATCGTCGTCGCGACGCGCGTGAGCAGACCAAATTCCGTTCTCAGGTCGTCGCCTGCACGGGTAATGGTGAACCCATAGAGGCGGATGACGGCCCAGATCATCGAGAGCAGCCGCATCAGGCCGAGGAACGCGGCGAACGCGCCGAGCATCAGCATGATTCGGCCGATCGGCAGGGATCCTCCCGCGAAGACGGATCGGAGGATCTGCCGGACCAGTCCGCGTCCCGAGTCCTGCTCGCCGACCAGGCGATTGACCAGCCCGTCGATGAGGCCGAGCTCATAGAGCACACCGAACGCGGCGCCCACGACCACCAGACCGCGATTGTCGATGAATCCGCTGAGGGCGAGCTCGCGCGGCGACAGATGCAACAGCTGCAGAGCCGTCTCGCCCTGCGCCACCGCTTCTCCGGATCCGGCCGCGGTCTCGCCGCGATCGCCCAGTACGCGGCGGCGCATTTCTTCCAGCGCGTCGAGCGGCAGGACGCTCATTTTCGCTTCGGGCTCCTGGCCGCTGCCGGTCTCGATGTGGACGTCGACGACCCCGAGCATTCGGTGCAGCACGTTCTGCACCGCATTGATGTTCTGCACGCGCGCGTACGGGATGTGCCGCTCGTTGCGGAAGATGAAGCCGGTACGAATCACCAGCTCACGTTCTTCGTAGCGATACCGGAAGGCTGCGTACCGAATCGCGACCGCCGCGCCGTACGGGATGAGGAACAGGAGCGTCCACGCCTGCCAGTCACCGCCGGCGGTCCCGGCCGTGACGAGTACCACGAGTCCCGGAATGAGGAACTGCCGCAGTTCCTTGCCGAGCCCGAAGAGAAGCGAATACGGATGCAGACGGCGCTCAGACGGCATCCGATCCCTCGCCTGGGAGAAGATGATCGCGAATTGCGAGCGCCGTTTCGTGCGCGAGACCGTGCAGCGCCACGATCGCATCCTCCGTGCCGGCGGTGTGAATGATCAGCGTCCCGATGCCGAATCGACGCTCGAGCGGACCTTGCGACACATCCGTGTGCTGGACGCGCGACCGGGGCACGTTGATGACCTCCCGCCACACGACACCTTCGCGAATTTCGATGCCGACGGCGTCGACGATGTACGACGCGTACCGGTAGTGAATCTGCGGCCATCGCTGGAGCCACCACCCGAGCGCAACCGTCACGCCCATCCAGACGATCGGGATCGCCAGCTTCACCCACGACGGCAGCGGCGCGGCGAGAAGCGTCGTCACGCCGATGAAAAAGAGGACAAGTGACACGACGGCCGTGACGATCCAGCCGGTCAGCTGCTCCAGCGGAATGACGCGCGGATCGAGGCGCCGCACGGCGCCGTCGGCGATGGACGGCTGCCGTTCGACCTCGCTCAGGGCTGATTCCACGCCGGCCGGCTCAGCGGCGGGCCCGTTCCGCGGCCAGAAACGCCTCGCGTGACGCGCGCGTGGC
>Ga0207428_10005021_pt1 | contig 12444 bp, 9 predicted proteins | sample RhiMethybrSRZTD1_FD_187600 | JGI IMG/M metagenome (GOLD analysis project Ga0207428, IMG submission 187600) | Populus rhizosphere microbial communities from Tennessee, USA - Rhizosphere MetaG P. TD hybrid SRZTD1 (SPAdes) (version 3) | ecosystem: Host-associated > Plants > Roots > Rhizosphere >... | reverse complement strand
TCATGAAATTCATCCTGCCCTGGTACACATCGCCCGAGGCCTTCACCTCCGCTGGGAGCAGTGCCGTATCGCGCACGCTGGAAAGATTGCGGCCCAGCACATGGGTGCGGGTGATGGAAAGATCTACTTCGTGAGCGAGGGCGGCGAGACGATCGTGATTAAGGCGGGCCGCAGCTTCGAGATCATCTCGCGCAACAAACTCGGCGGACACTTCGTCGCATCGCCCGCCGCATCGGCAGGCCGAGTCTTCCTGCGCGCCGACGATCGGGTGTTCGCAGTCGGGAAGTAAGTCCAGGGCCACAGAAGGCACAGACAGATTCACCAGGGCCGCAGAAGGCCCAGAAGGCTCAGATCAATTCACGCTGGTGGAACTGCACGATTCTGAAATCACGGGATCTCGAACCTCTCTGTCCAGCCACTTGCAGCGGCACGCTGGTGCCGCCGCTGGGTGTGGCGCCGGCGGCCTTCTGTGGCCCTGGTGGTTCAGATTCGAGGGCCACGTGCCCTGCGCGCTCCCCATAATGCCTGCACCAGCACCGTCTGCTCGTCTGCGGTGTAGTAAAGATGGCAGTCAATCTTCCGCAGGTGGATCCGGCGGAGACCAGGGATATCAGTGAGGGGATAGCTTGTGCCTATTCCTGGAAGCGCTGCGATTTGAGCTACACCCTGTTTCAGTTCCAGCTCAAAAATCTCCTGGTTGTCGCGGTTTTTGCGCCACCAGGCCCGTTTGTTCTCGATGTGTTTTTCGGCGATCGCTGTAAAGCGAATGCGCCGCTGCCTCACCGCGAACGCAAGCCTTTCAAGACGTCGGCAGCGTCGACCAACCGCCCTGCCTTTATGTCCTCTTGGGACTCCGCCAACGCCTTATGCAACTCCTCGCGCTCAGCCTCATCGAGGTCGTCGTCTATATCGGCGAGATACAGGTGGACTTCGGTGCCCTCGGGCAAGTCGATGGGCTCGTCAACCTTGATGCGTCCGCCTTCGACCCGAGTTTTGATATGCATGCGGTCAGGGTAGCATCGTCGGCGACGACGAACAACTTCACCACCCTGCGCCGCGCTTCTGTTTCGGCAGCTTGATGCGGCCGTTCGGATCGACTTCGGTGACAAGGACGACGCGGATGCGATCCTGGTAGCTCGCTGGTCCTTTACCGATTCCCGTGTACGTCCGCGTGTCCTCGTACCAGTGATCGCCGTCGCCACTGCCCGGCGTCTGTTTGAAATCCACCGTGCCCATCGCGCCGTGCAGCGCGACCTTGAATTCCTTCAGTGTCTTCTTCTTGCGGTTATCTGATGTGACGGTGACTGGCGTGTTGAAGCGGAACCAGATCACGTAGTTGCCGGCGGCGATCTCGTGCACGTCGCTCCATGGCACGAATGCTTCGGCGCGAAGGCCGTCGGTGCATCCGCCCCACGCGCGCCACAACGCCGTCGCTTCTGGTCCTGGAAATTCCGGCACGCCAAGGTGCTTGGTGAAGTTCGGCGCCGCTTCGCCAAAGCGATACACGGTCATGCCCTTGCGATCGAACGTCATGACGAAGAACGCTTTCGCATCGACGTCGTAGAGTGTCGCCGTCCACGCCAGCGCGCCGCCGTTTTCGAAGAGCGCGTCGATCTCCTTGCGGGCGCGGGCGCCGTCTTCGCCAAGAATCACGAGCTGGCGCGCCAGCTGCGATCGCGCCATTTGATTCTTCGGATCGAGCTCGATCGCGCGTTCGGCGATCGTCAGCGCGGCTTCGTTGAGATCACCCAGCGCATTTTGATGCGTGCGCAGCGAGGCATCGAATCCATCCCACCAGTTGGTGCGCGGCCGCGTGACGTTCAACGCCTGCGCGTCGGTGGAGAGGCGATAGCTTTCGCGATTGAGGCGCTCGGCGTCGCACGTGAAAGACTGCGCACCTGCGCTCGCGGCTGAGGACAGCAGAAGTGTGAAAACGACCGAGGCCGAGGACAAACGACGCATCGGATACCCCCTGCGACGTATCGGTCGCAAGGGGTATGCCGATTAAAAACTGGAAACTGGGAACTGGGAACTGGGAACTTATGGTGTTGGCAGCGGCGGCATCTTGTCTTTCGGCAGCCGCGGCAGCATTTGATCGCGCATCGCCAGGTGATACACGGCGGCGGCGATCACCATCGCCGACTGCTGCGCATCGGTTTCGATGATGCGCTCGTAGGTATCGAGATTGGTGTGCCACGTGTGCGAGTTGTATTCGATCGGATCCTGCTGGATGCCGATGCCGGGCAGGCCTGCCTCGTTGAACGACGTCGAATCCGTGCCGCCGCGCCGGCGGCTCTGCGTGGCGTTGACGCCGAAGAATCCGTTGTCGGCAAATGGCTTGGTCGCTTCGCGCAGAATCGCGGCGGCTTCAGGCGGACCGAACACCGAGGCGCCGCGCGCGCGGCCGGTGCCCGAGTCGATGTTGAAGTAACCGGCGAAGTTGGCGTGCTCCGGCTTCGGATTCTCGACCATGCCGAAGTGTTCCTTCACGTACGCCTGCGATCCGAGCAGGCCCTGCTCCTCGCCGCTCCACAGCGCCACGCGAATGGTGCGGCGCGGCTTGACGCCGATCGCCTGCAGGATGCGAATCGCCTCGAGCATCGTCGTCGATCCAATCGCGTTGTCGGTGGCGCCGGTGGCGGAGTGCCACGAGTCGATGTGGCCACCGAGCATCACGACCTCCTGCGCCTTGTCGCTGCCGGGAATCTCGGCGACGACGTTGTAAACGGTGGAGCCTTCCGGAATCGTGCGATTGACGATGTTCAGCTCGAGCTCGACGAGCGTGCCATCGGCGAGGATGCGCGAAATGCGGCCGTAGTCTTCGTTGCGCATGACGACGGTGGGCACTGTCTTGGCGACATCAAAGGTGCGGTTGTTGAAGGCGCGGATCTGTCCGTGCTCGCGGCCGGCGTCGTTGATGCGGCCGACTGCGCCGGCGGCGACGAGGAACTGATCGAGCTGTTCGGCAACCTGCGCGGCCGGCACGATGTTCGGGTTCGACGGCCCCTGCGGTCCGCCGCCGCCGAAATTCTGCTGCTGCGGGTTGACCGGATCGTACTGCGCGCGCACGTCGTTGTCTTCGCGGCGCTTCTGCGGCGTGAGGATCGTGACCGGTACCACGGCGGGCGCGCCGATCATCACGATCTTGCCCTTCACCTTCGCGCGGTTGTCGTCGAAGAACTTCGCCAGCACGTCTTTCGTCGGCTGCGTCGGAGTGGTGATCTGCATGACCTGCGCGCTCACGGGCCCATTCGTGCCCGGCGTCCACGCCAGCGCTTCGACAACGAGCGCGTCCTTGAACGGCGAGATCGCGTGGACCGAGAGGCGCTCGTTCACCCAGCCGGGATGGCCGAACGACCACGGCTCGAGATGCGCGTTCTTCAATCCCCATCTGGTCGTCTCTTTGACGATCCAGTCCTGGGCCGCCTTCAGGTTGGGCGAGCCGGTGAGGCGCGGGCCATACACGTCGGTGAGGAAGTGCATCGTGCGCATAATCTGGGAGTTCTCCGTCGCTTCGCGGCGGATCTTCCACTGAATGTCCTTGTCGATTTTTTCTTGAGCGATCGGCGCGGCCACCACGGCGATCACGGCGGCGAGTGTCAACCCGAAAAACGTTCTCTTCATGGCGCGTATTGTAGTGCTGTGAATTGCGACACGCTACAATCAATAGGTTATGCAGGTCGCAAAAGCCGCCATTCTTAAGCCCGGCGTTACGGTCGAGTCGCTGCCCGGTCCGCGCGATTCCGATGTCGCGACGAGCGGCGCGGCGCCGCTGATTCGCGGCAAGGCGCTGATTTTCTGGGATCCCAAGAACCCGTCAAAGAAGCTCGATGCGATCGACACCGATCAAATCACGCCGGCGGCGGACTGCGTGTCCGAGAGCCTCGAGACACTCGACGAGCGCTGGAAGGCCGGATCGTTCCGCTACCTGATGCCCGGTTTCCGCACCCGCGTCCATCGCGGCGAGACGTTCGTGATCGCCGGCGATCGCTTTGCGATCGGCAGCTCGCGCGAAATGTCGCCGGCGGGCCTGAAAGCGATCGCCGAAGAAGTTGGTCTCGAGATGGTGATCATCTGCGGGAACAACATGGGCGACATCTTCCGCAGAAACTCGTTCAATCTCGGATTGCACGTCGTGCAGAGTCCGGAGGCGGTCGCCGACGCGCGCGATGGCGACGAGTTCACGTTCGATCCGGTCTCGCGCCAGATCACCAACGTCACGCAGGGCAAGAGCTATTCGCCGGTGCCGCTGAGCCCGAAGGAGGATGAGATCCGCCAGAGCGGCGGCATTTTCGCGGTCGGCCGCCGTGAATTCATCTCGTCGATCTTGCGCAAGCCCGAGATCGAATTTCCCGATGCGGATCGCGCGCGGACGATGTCGACGACCGCGCAGATCGTGTGGGCGCATCGCGTCGACAAGGACGCGGACGTCGCTCCCGGCGCCACGCTGCGCGTCTACGCCGACCTGTTGCCGGCCTCCGACGGCACCGCGCCGTTTTCGATTCACACCTTCAACCAGATCACCGGCGGCAACACGATCTTTCCGCGGCAGGCCGCGGTCGCCAACGATCACTTCGTCTTCACCGGCAAAAAAGACGACGACAAGCAGACCGCGATCGGCAGGCAGTTCGCGGCGTTTCACGGCATCGAGAAGCCGTATTACGCCACGCCCGGCGACGGTATTTTCCATTTCTATTTTCCGGAGCAGGGCCTCGTGCTGCCCGGCCAGTTCATTCCCGGCGCCGACTCGCACAGCCGCGCGTATGGCGCGTATGGCGCCGTTGGCATGGGCGTCGGATCGACGACGCTCGGGTTCGGGTGGTCGACGGGCTACATCTACTTCACGATGGCGAAGGAGCGCCGCGTCACGTTCCGCGGCAAGCTCAGTCCGTGGGTCACCGGCAAGGACATCGTCCTCGAGCTGCTGCGCCGGTGGGGAGCGAAGCAGTCGCAAGGGATGTCGGTGGAACTGGCGGATGCGGACAGGCAGCTGCCGATCGCGTTTCGCAACACCATCGCGAACATGATGGCGGAGGCCGAGGCGCTGAATGGCATTTTCGCGCCCGACGAAATCACCTACGCGTGGTATCGAGAGAAGGGCATCACGAATCTTCCCTATCCGCAGTTTGCCTGCGGCGCCGACGCGCGCTTCGAGATCGACGAGGACTTCAATCTCGGCGACGTGGCGCCGATGATCGCCAAGCCGTTCAGCCCGGGCAACGCGTTTCCCGCGGAAGAAGTCGCGAAGGAACGGATCGAATTCGACAAGGCGATGATCGGCTCGTGCACCAACGGCAGCTACGACGATCTGTTGTCAGCCGCGTTAGTGCTGATCGCGGCGAGAAAAAAGGGACTGACCAAGGCGCAGAAGGAATTCGTCGTGTTTCCCGGATCGGGCGGCGTGAAGCTGTTGATCGAAAAACCGGATTCCCGCCTTGGCGGCGAATCAATCGCGGATGTGTTCCGCGGCGTCGGCGGAGTAATCCGCGCCTCGTGGTGCGGTCCGTGCTTCGGGCAGGGACCGGATGCGCTCGAGAAGGGCCAGCGCGCGATCACGTCGTTCAATCGCAACTGGCAGAACCGCATGGGCCTCGGCGGCGAGGGCTACCTCGCATCGCCATCGGTCGTGGCTGCGTCCGCACTCGCGGGCTACATGGCGCCGCCGACCGAGCTTGGGCTGCAGTGGGATCCCGATAAGTACGGCGTGTGATCGCGCGAATAAGTCATCACGGATTACACAGATTTCACGGATTAACTCTTGCGATGATCGAGGCCCGCGGCGCCGGGCGTAGCCCGGCGCTATGCACGAAGCGTGGCCACGAATTCGAGAGCCCTGCGTCTTCTTCGAGTGGTCTCTCGAATTCGCGGCCACACTTCGTGCGAGCGCGGCCTTCGGCCGCCCCGCGGGCCTGCTTCATCCATGTAATCCGCGTAATCCGTGGATTGATGAAACCTTTCGGCGGCGTCGGCAAACAATTCACTGTGAAACAAACAATTCTCTTCCTCGTTGCGATCTTCATCCCTGTGCTCGTCACAGCGCAGAGCAACTCGCAACAGCAGGTTGCCGACGAACTGCTCGCGGCCGATCGCGCGTTCTCGGCGGCGAGCGCCAAGACTGATTTGATCAGCGGACTGTCGGCGATGTTTGCGGCGGACGTCGCAATGCCGGCGCCTGGCGGCTACGCCTACGGTTCTCAGAAGGCGATCGAGGCATTGAAGGCCAACCCCGCCAACTCCGGCGCGAAGGCGGTGTGGACACCGGTGCGAGTCGGGCTCTCTCGTGACGGCTTCCACGGATTCACCGCCGGCTTCATGACGATCACGCGCGCAGACGGTTCGATCGCGCCGGCGAAATACCTCGCCTACTGGGTGAAGCAGCAAGACGGCTGGCGCGTGGCGGTCTACAAGCGGACGCCCGCGAAGGAGCTCCCCACCGGCATCAAGACGACATACCTCTTGCCGGATCGGATCATGGTGTCGATGCTCACGCCTGATCGCGTTGAGAAGGATCGCGAGAGCCTGATGAATGCCGAGCGGTCGTTTGCCGCCGAGGCACAGCAGATCGGTCTCGGGCCGGCGTTCAAGAAATATGGCAGCCCGGATGCGATCAATCTCGGCGGACCGAGCACACCAACGTTTGCGTGGGGCAACGAGGCAATCGCCACGCTCGTCGGACAGAACCAACCTGCGACTGGCAGCTCCGTGAACTGGGGACCGGAGAAAGCGATCATCGCCATCACCGGCGACTTCGGCGTGACGATCGGCTACATCACGCCGAACAATCCGGGACCTGATGGCAAGACGCCGCCGCAGCCCTTCTTCACGATCTGGCGGAAGGATGCCGGCGGCGCGTGGCGTTACATCGCGGAGTAGCGGCTACTTCGCAGCGCGCGTGAAGACATCCTTGACGGTCGAGTAGTTCTGCGCGCCTCGTTGCGTGTAGCCGTGCTGCACGATCACAAGACGCTCGACGATCAGCTCCCCGCGCTCGGGATCGATCGTGAATTGCTGTTTCATCGACACGGTCTGCCCGCTGATGGTGCCGCCGCGTTCGACGACGAGGCGGCTGCCGTCCCAGTAGGCGCGCATCATGCCGGCGGCCATCGGTTCGGCGGGCGGCTTCGGCGCCGGTCCGATGGCGTAGACCGCGCCAATCGGCTTGTCGTCGCCAGTCGTCGACTCGATCGAGATTTCATCCGGGCCCTGCTTGATCACGAAGATCATCTCGGTGACCGGCGGCGTCTGCAGCGGTGAGCCGCTGCGCGCGGCGACCATCTTCCATTCGCCGCTGAAGTCGGGAAGCGGGGCTTGCGACAGCAATGCCACAAGGAGCGCGACCAAAGGCATGTTCCACCCCCTGCGCGCAGCGTATCAACTTCCGGTTGGATTGAATCTCAGCCGTGAGAATAAAGCCGGCTCGGCCGTGTAGCTGACTCGCTAGAACAACGGATGCACGTTTCCGAACAGCACGAGTCCGAGCGTGTAGAACATGACGAACGCGGTCATCAATCCCAAGTGGCGGGTTTCACCGCGCATCGAGCCGAAGAGAATCGGCAGCGGGAAGAGCACGGAACAGTAGCGGCCCAGGCCTTCGAACTGTCCGGACGACAGCGGCAGCAGCAATCCGAGTACGACGATCGCCGCATAGCCGCGCCCGAAGCGCTGCAGGATGAATGGGACGGCGAGGAGCGCACCGGTGGCAGCCATCGCGTTGAGCGTGTCGTACGGCGCCATCCGCTCGGTTGCGATGAAGTCGATCGGGCGCGTGGTCAGCTGCTTCGCGATCGCCACGAGACCGCTCAGCGGGTTGCCGCCGGGATGGTAGCCCCATCGCGTGATGCTATCGAACCACTCGAAGGGATGGCCGCTCACGCTGTAGACGAACCACGAATAGGCGGCGATGCCCGTAGCGCCGCCGATCGCCGCCAACAGGGCCCATCGCCGCTCGCGACCAGTCGATGCGGCGTCCCAGCCAATCAGCGCGAGCGCCGGCAGGAACATCACGCCGTTGACGCGCGTCGCGGTCATGATCGCCGCCGCCACCGCCGCCCAGATCCACCGCTTCGATCGGAGCGCGAGGGTGGCGCTGACGAGCGTCAGGAGGAACAGCGCTTCGCTATAGACGACGCCGAAAAAATACGCGGATGGAAACACCGCGGCGTAGATGGTGACGCGCGTCGCCTGTTCGTGCGGCAAATCCAGGCGCGCCAGCCGGTAGAGCAGCGGCATCGCCGCGGCAAACGCCAGCCAGCTGATTAGAATCCCTGCGAAGTAGAAATCCTGCTGCGCGCCGCCCATCACGCGGCCGAGCACGCCCATCAGTTTCGGATAGGCCGGGAAGAAGGCCAGGTTGTTTTGCCTGCCCTCGACGTACTTGTAGCCGCCCGATGCGATGCCTTGGTACCACCCCGAATCCCACCGCGCGAAACGATCCCAGAAAGGATTGGGCTCCTTCATCACCGTGAAGCCCTGGTCTTGATAATCAGGAATCGTGACGTTGGCGATGAAACCAACCGCGGCGCCGGCCAGGCGGAAGCACAGCGCCAGGATCAGTATGCGTGCTTCGATCGGCAGGGCGATCGATCGCGGCCGCGGCAGCGCGAGCGTGTTCGAGGGAGGCGCGGCGCTCAGAGGCACCGCCTCCGCCGGATTCCGCATCATGGGGGCGCCCTATCTTACTCAGGCCGTCGCCGTGGTCAATGATGACGGTGATCAAGATGGGCGCCGAATCGGCCGTAATAGCGCAGAAATACATGAAACGACCACGGCGATCCGTACGATTCTTCGAGATTGTCCGGCACCAGATACCCGGTGACGTCGCCGCCGAGGCCGAATCGTCCGACGGATTTGTTCGCGATGTCGCGCGTGTAGCCGAGCGTCAGCGCGCTGACCTGCGACTGCCGATGCGTATGCGCCACGCCGATCGGGTGAAAGCCGGCGTCGAGGATGTCTTTCGCGGCGCTCTCGGCCCGCGTGTAAAACACGTTGCGATGGGAACGCTTCACCGCTTCGAACAGGTACGATTCCAGGTTGCCGAAGACCTCGCGATTTTGTCCGAATGCGGCCAGCCACGCGATCGATCGCGTCTCGTCGCCCTCGAAGTAGGACGCCGATGCGGTGAGGCGCGTCGCATCGTAGGGCGACTTGCGCTCCGGTGTTTTCAGATCGGCGCCCGACGCCTGGAAGTGCCACGGTCCATCGGCCCACGACACGCGCACGCTGTAGGAATCGAGCGCCGCCGTGTCGAGATCGAGACGATCCTCGTCGGGCTCCTGCCCGTGAAAGGCGCCCGCCTCGATGCTGAAGCCGGCGCGTTCGACGCCGAGTGAAATCACCCCCGGGGTGATGTGCGTCGAGTCGAGATAGTGATGCGACAGCGGAGATTGTGGATTCTCGATCGCCGACGGCCGGTGCATGAACACCGGCGGCCCGAGCGGCGCAGGACCAACCACGTAGGCGCCGATGGTGACAGTAGTCGCGCCGAAGCCCTGCGAGTACTCGCCGCCGAGATTCATGATCAGATCATGCGGATGCTGGTAATCGATCAGCGGCGCGCCCATGAAGGTCTCGCCCGTCTGAAACACTTGCGGCGAGCCGATGTCCTGGAGCGTGAACGCCTCGAACGAAAACATGCCGATCAACTCGAGGCTCGATCCTCCGGCAAACGTTTTCGCGAGCGACGTCATCAGCCAGTTCTGCGACTCGACCTCGTCGAAGTCGGTGAACTTGCGATACTGGTAGTTGTAGCCGGCGAACACATTGCTGTCGACGCCCCATTGCCACGCGTCGGAGGACGGATGTTGATGCGGAGGATCCTGTGCCGTCGCCGGCCGCGCCGCGGCCAGCAGGATCAGCAGAACGACAACGCGACGCGTCACCTGATGATTATCCGTCCTTGAAACGCCGCCACGCTCAGTTGGGTGTGATCGTGGTACTCGCAGGTGCGCGCGGTCGTGAACGCACCGGTGTCGCGGCTCTGACCGGGTGTGAGGAAGCCTGCCAGCGTGATCTCCGGACAGTCAGGATGGCTTGGATCGACACCGCCGACGAGATCGTGCGCGCGGGTGTCGTTATTCACGAACGTCACGCGCTGTCCGACGGCGATGGTGATGTCGAGCGGGATCATCCCCGACGGCGTAATGCTGACGGTCGGCGGACCCGCTGGAGGCGGCGGAGCCGGCGCGGTGGTGAGCGGCGGCGTCGGCGCGGTCGGCCCGGGCGCGGCGGTCTTGCCGCTCGAGCAAGCGCTTGCCAGCACGATGAGACAAAAGATCAGGAAATGGATCACGGCATCACGTCGATGCCGGAGGCGCAGCCGGACTCGATCGAGTCCTATTCTACCCTTGTCGCAGCGTCGCGATGGGATCGACTGAAGCCGCGCGACGGGCGGGCACGAAACAGGCCAGCAGCGCCACCGCGGCAAGCAGCGCGGGCACGGCGACGAAGGTCAGCGGATCCAGCGCGCCCACTCCGTAGATGAGTCCAGAGAGCGTGCGCGTCAGGATCGCCGCGCCGGCGACGCCAATCACCAGCCCGATCGCCGTCAGGATCATGCCCTGGCCGAGCACCAGCTTCAGAATCGCCGGGCGGTTCGCGCCGAGCGCGAGACGAATGCCCATCTCCTGCGTGCGTTCCGCCACCAGCAGCGAAATGGTTCCATAGATGCCGACCGCCGCGAGCGTCAGCGCCGTGCCCGCGAAGAGCGCCAGCAGGAACGTGACAAAGCGCGGCTGCGACAACGCCGTCGCCGCCACCTGCTCCATCGTCTTGATGTCCGAGACCGGCAGATTGCGATCGATCGAACGAATCGCGTCGCGGACCTGTCCCGTCAGCGCGAGCGGGTCGCTGTCGGTCTTGACGACGAGCGTCATGCCGCGCGGCGTCGAGCCGATGTGACCGGGCAATTGCGCGTGCGCGATGTACATCTCGTTGCGCGGCTCTTCGACGACGGCGTTGTGGCGGACCGTGCCGACGATGCCGACGATCGTCAGCCACGGTTTGTCGTCGGTGCCCATCATGAATTGACGGCCGACGGCGTCCTCGTTCGGCCAGTAGCGCGCCGCCATCGTGTCGTTGATGACCACGGCGGGCATCGTGTCTTCGCGATCGGCGTCGGTAAGGAAGCGGCCGCGCACCAGCTTCAGCCCCATCGCCTGGAAGTACCCGGGCGTTACCGCCTGGTAGTCACCGTTCGGATTCTCCTCGGGCACGTATGGCCGGCCTTCGATCTTGATCGACCAGTCGCCGATCTGTCGCGCCAGCGGCAGCACGCGCACGGCGCCAACCGCGCGCACGCCGGAAATCTGCGCCACACGTTCGGTCGCCTGCCGATAGAAACGGACCACGTCATCCTGTTGCGGATACGCGATAGCCGGCACCTGCAGCTGCGCGGTGAGGACGTTGGACGGATTGAAGCCGAGGTCGATTCGATTCAATTCAACGAGGCTGCGAATCAGCAGGCCCGCGGCGAGTGCGAGCACCACGGAAGATGCGAGCTGCAACACGACGAGAGCGCGTCGCGCGAGCTGTCTCGATCGCCCTGCCGTGCCGGTGCGTCCGCCGTCCTTCAGCGCGTTGGTCACGTCGGAACGCGACAACTGCAGCGCCGGCAACAGTCCGAACAGGATGCCGGTGAAGATGGCGAGAAGAGCGGTGAAGAAGAGGACGGTGCCGTCAAGCGTCGTTTCATCGAGACGCGGCAGGTTTGCCGGTCGCAGCGTGACGACAATCTGCAGGCCGGCCCATGCGGCCGCGAGACCCGCGGTCGCGCCCGCGATCGACAACAGCACGCTTTCCGTCAGCAGCTGCGAGACGATCTGCGCGCGGCCCGCACCCAGCGCGGTTCGCACCGCGACTTCGCGGCGGCGCACGTCGGCGCGCGCGAGCTGAAGATTGGCGACGTTCGCGCAGGCGATCAACAGCACGAACCCGACAGATCCGAACAAGATCAGGAGCGACCCGCGCACCTGTCCGGTGATGAATTCCTGCGCGGGGATCACGCGGCGGGCGAGGCTGCCCAGGCTGCCATCAGGTCTTGCTCTTACGTAGCCTGCCTTGACCCATCGCGATGCAACCACCGACAGCTCGCTCGTTGCCGCGGCCGGCGACACGCCGTTTTTCAATCGCGCGAGACCCGAATACGATCGGCTGCCCCAGGCGCCAAGCTTCGCGGGATCGACGACTTCCGGCACCCACGCTTCGGTCGGTCGGGTCGATGCATAGTCGTTGGGCAAGCGGAACGACGCCGGCATCACGCCGATGATCGTGCGCGCGCGCCCGTTGACTTGAATCGATCGGCCGATGATGTCTGCGGCGCCGCCGAACCGCCGCTGCCACAGGCCATGACTGATCACGATCACATCGCTCGTGCCGCCGGCCGTATCCGCGGGTGTGAAGACGCGGCCAAGCATCGCGGACGTCCGCGTCACGTCGAACAGGTTCGGC
>Ga0207428_10005020_pt1 | contig 12445 bp, 10 predicted proteins | sample RhiMethybrSRZTD1_FD_187600 | JGI IMG/M metagenome (GOLD analysis project Ga0207428, IMG submission 187600) | Populus rhizosphere microbial communities from Tennessee, USA - Rhizosphere MetaG P. TD hybrid SRZTD1 (SPAdes) (version 3) | ecosystem: Host-associated > Plants > Roots > Rhizosphere >... | reverse complement strand
CCATGTTGCTGATACGTGAGTTGGCCGCAACTGTTTAACACCGTGAATTGGCCGCTCGAGTGAATCGCACGGGGTCAGGCCGCCCGCAGCGGCTGGCCGGTGGCGTCATAGCGGCCGAGGCATCGGCCGCCGTACCAGACAGAATGCTGGCCGCTGAGATGGCGGCGGACCAAGACGCGGAGCCCGGCGCAGGTGCGGCGGCCCGGTTGTTTGGCGAGCTGCAGCGGCACGCGATCGGCGGTGACGACATTGTCGCGCCCGACCGTGCGTTCGTCCTCGACGCAGAGGATTTGATCGAGATCGACGCGGCCCACCGGCACAAAGGCGGACGCCGGGTCGGTGGGCGGCCGGCCGAACTCAGCGTTGAACGCCGCGAGAAAGCGGTCGCGCAGATAGCGATTGGCCGCGGCGACGGTCGTGATCCCGGCCAGGCGCAGCTCGTTGACGAGGCGGTCTTGCAGGGTCCGGTTGACGCGCTCGCTGCGGCCGCGCGCCTGGGGCGAATAGCCCAGGATGTGCTCGATGCCCAGGTGGGCCAGCGCCCGCCCGACCTGCGTCGGGTGCTGGCGATCGGGCGCGCCGCCGGACGTCGGGGTATGAACCGCCCAGTGCGCGCGGTCGGTGTACAGCACCATCGGCACCCCATAGGCCTGGAGGATCGCGCGCAGCGCCGTCATGATCGCGGCCACACTCTCGCCGCCCTCCCGCAGTTCGGCGTACAGCAACCGCTTGGTCGCGTCGTCGACCACCGCGATGAGGGTGAACCATTGCTCGGGGCGCAACGCGAGCCAACGATGGCGACTGCCATCGAGATGCAGGAGCTCACCGAAGCAGGCGCGCGGCTCGCGGCGCCGCCGATGCCGGCCGCGGGGCTGGTGCTTGGCGACGAGGCCGGCGGCGTGCAGCGCTTTTTTCACGAACGCATAGCAGAAGCGCACGCCATGCCGACGCCGCGCGAGTTGGTGGACATGTCGGACGTTGAAACCCAGATAGCGCTCGCGATAGAGCGCGAGTAGCCGCTGCACGTCGGCCACCGGGGCCCGCTTGGGCGACGGGATCTGCCGCCGGCGGTCCAAGAGCCCCTGATACCCGAAGTGCTGCAACCGCCAGCGGATGCGCCGGATCGTGCGCGGACTATAGCCCAGGATGTCGGCGGCTTGGACCCACGTCAGCTTGCCATCGATGGCCCGGAGGCTCACTTCCTGCACTTTCATGGCACGCTCCACAGCACCGCGCGCGTAGGCCATCGCCTCCTCCCCGGAGGCTATTCCTGCCACGCGGCGCAGGTAGAGCGGTCAACTCACGTTTCACTTTCCGGCGGCCAACTCACGTATCTCCAACAGCCCGACCTCGAGCCCATTGACGGCAACTCCGTCCGGCGCTAACGTCCGGCGCAACCGGCCTGACCGTGTCCCTCGCGACGGAGGGGAAGATGAACCTCTCACGGTGCCTCGCGCTGGCCGCCGCCGGCCTCGTGTCGGTCCTGATCGCCTGCGGGCCTTTCGCGGCGGGAGCCGCCGCGCAACCCCGGAGCGCCTCGCCGCCGAAATCCGACGCGTCGCCGCCCAAGCCTGAGGGCGAGATGCGGTGGGCGATCTACGTCACCCTGGCGCCGCAGTGGTTCGATCCCGCCGAGGTCCAGGGCCAGATCACGCCGTTCTGGATCCTGTACGCGATGCACGATGCGCTCGTGAAACCGATGCCCGGCAATCTCATGACGCCGAGCCTCGCCGAGTCGTGGACCGTCAGCGCCGACCAGCGCGCGTACGAGTTCAAGCTGCGCGAGGGGCTCAAGTTCCACAACAGCGACGCGTTCACCGCCGAGGACGTGAAGTTCAGCTTTCAGCGGACCAAGGGCACGCGGATCCTCAAGGAGAAAGTGCGCGAGGTCACCGTGGTCGATCCGTATCGCGTGCGCTTTCAGCTGCACGAGCCGTTTCCCGATTTCATGGCGTTCTACGGCACCTTGACCACGGGCGCCGGCTGGATCGTGCCCAAGAAGTACGTTGAGCGCGTCGGCGACGAGGGGTTCAAGAAGCATCCGATCGGACTCGGCCCCTACAAGTTCGTCAGCCACACCGTCGGTGTCGAGCTCGTCATGGAGGCCAACGAGGCGTACTGGCGCAAGGTCCCCGCGGTCAAGCGGCTCGTCTTCAAGGTCGTCCCCGAGCCCACCACCCGCGCGGCGATGCTCAAGCGCGGTGAGGTCGACGTCGCGTACATGCTCGACGCGCCGCAGGCGCTCGAGCTCCAGCGCGATCCCGCGCTCAGGCTCGCGTTCTCCGGCGGCATCGGCATCGCCGCGCTGGACTTCCTCGACATGTGGGATCCGAAGTCGCCCTGGGCCGATCGGCGCGTGCGTCTGGCGGCCAGCTACGCGCTCGACCGGCGGACGATGAGCGAGATGGAGACGCTCGGCGCCTCGAAGCCCACCGGTAGCATCGTCCCGCGCGCCTTCGAGTTCGCGCTGCCGATCGAGCCGACGCCGTACGATCCCGTGAAGGCCAAGCAGCTCCTGGCTGAGGCGGGCTATCCCAACGGCTTCGACGCCGGGGAGCTACACGTGACGCCGCCGTTCTTCTCACGGGGCGAAGCGGTCATGAACTATCTCGGCGCGCTGGGGATCAAGCTCAAGATGCGGCCGATGGAGCGCGCCGCGTTCTTCGCGGCGTGGGGCGCCAAGAAGCTCAAGGGTGTCTGCGTCTGCGGCAGCGGACTCTACGGCAACGCGGCCACGCGGATGTCGGAGATCGTGCCGAGCGACGCCACGTACGCCTACGGCGGCTATCCCGACATCGACGCGCTCTACAAGCAGCAGGCGGTGGAAACCGACCGCAAGAAGCGCGAGGCGATGCTGTTCCAGATCCAGCAGACCCTGCACGAGCGCGTGCGCTTCGCGCCGATCTTCGAGTTCCTGTGGCCCAGCGGCATCGGCCCGCGGGTCGAGGAGCCCGCGCTGATGCTGATCAATCCCTATCCGTGGTCCGCGCCGCTCGAGGAGGTCCGGCTGAAGAAGAAGTAGGCGGTAGCTCGTCCTCCTGGGCGAGCCGAGAGGAGCGCGGCAAGTGCATGCTGAACGCCGCGCCTCGCTCGATCCTCGCGTCCAGAGAGATGCGGCCGCCCTGGCGCTGGACGAGGACGCGCGAGATCGCGAGCCCGAGCCCGACGCCGGCCACACCCGTCGAGCGCGAGGCGCGTCCGCGATAGAAGGGCTGGAAGAGCCGCTCGGCGTCCTCGGGCGACACGCCCGGGCCCGCGTCGGACACCGTGATGACGGCCTCGTCCTCGGTCGCCGCCGCGGTGAGCCTGACCTGACCGCCGAGCGGCGAGAACTTCACGGCGTTGTCGAGGATGTTGGCGAGGGCGACCTTCGCCGCCGCCGGCGCCGCATTCACGAGCACGTCGGGCAGCGGGTCGGCGATGATCGCGACGCCGTGCTGCTGCGCCCGGGGCCGCACCGCCAGCACCGCGGCGTCGACGAGATCGACGACCGAGATCGGCTCGGCCAGCTCGCGCTCCTCGTTGGTGTCGATGCGCGCGAGCTCCAGGAGCTCCTCGATCATGTCCTGCACGCGCTCCACTTCTTCCAGGCAGGAGCGCAGGACCTCCTGGTACTCCGCGACCGGCCGTGGCCGGCGCAGCGTCAGCTCGAGCTCGGCACGCAGGCGTGAGAGCGGCGAGCGCAGCTCGTGCGACGCGTCGGCCGAGAACATGCGGCGGACCTCGAAGCTGCGCTCGAGGCGCCCGAGCATGTCGTTGAGCGTCTCGACCAGCCGGCCGATCTCGTCGGTCGTGCCGGGATGCGGGAGACGATCGCCGAGGTTGGCCTCGCCGATGCGTCGAGCGCGCCGGACCATCTGATCGATCGGGCTCAGCACCTTCTGCGCGAGCAGCGCGCCCGTGAGGCCGATGACGGTGAGGATGACCAGCGACATGCCGAGAAAGAGCCAGCGGCCGACCCGCAGCGCCGCGTACGCGTCTTCGAGCGACATCGCGACCTGGACGGCGTAGTGACCGCGGCCCACGTCGACAGGTACCGACACCATGCGGACCGGCTTCTCGCCGAAGTGCGTGACGGTCTCGAAGACGGTGTTGCCGCCGCGGAGCCGCGCGAGGAGGTCGGGCGACGTCGGCAAGCGCGCGGAGCCGAGCGTCGCGCTGTGCGCGACCACGCGGCCGTCCAGATCGGTGACCTGCACGAGCTTGTTGAGCCTGAGGAACGAGGGCGGATCGGGCGCGATCTCACGGGCCCGCAGGGGCGGGGGCGGATCGTCCTCGAGCGTCGCCGACTCGAGCGTGGCCAGCGAGAGCAGCTCGTCGTCGACGCGCCCCAGCACCACGCTGCGCAGCGCCCAGTCGGCGCCGAAGGCTGCCAGCGCCAGCATCGCTGCGAGCAACGAGACCTGCCCGAGCCATAGGCGGGTCTTGAAGCTCAGCGACCTCATGCGTCGGCCGGGTCGGGGAGACCGAGCCGATAGCCGAAGCCGCGAACGGTGTGGATCAGCGGCGGTCCCGCGCCGCGATCGATCTTCCGCCGGAGATGGCTGACGTGCACGTCGACCAGGTTGTCGAGTACCTCCGAGGCCTCGTCCCACACGCGCTCGACGAGCCGGGTCCGGCTCACGATCTCCCCGGCGTTCTGCATCAGGACCTCGAGGATCGAGTACTCCTTGCCGGTCAGGCCGATCCGCTCGCCCGCGCGCATCACGCGGCGGCTCCCTGGATCGAGCGTCAGATCGGTGACCCGGAGCACGGAGGGCCTGGCCAGCCGCGATCGGCGGAGCAGCGCCCGCGTCCGCGCGAGCAGCTCGGCGAAGGCGAAGGGCTTCGTGAGGTAGTCGTCGGCGCCCGTCGTCAGGCCATTCACCCGGTCGGTGAGGCTGTGGCGCGCGGTGAGCATCAGGATCGGCGTGGCGAGGTCGCGCTCGCGCAAGGCGCGGCAGACGGCGATGCCGTCCTTGCCCGGCAGGAGCCAGTCGAGCACGATCACGTCGTACTCGTTGACGGTGGCCTGCTCCTCTCCGGCCTCGCCGGTCTCGGCGACATCGACGACGAATCCTTCTTCCTGAAATCCTCGGGCGAGGAGCCTGGCCGCCTTACGGTCGTCCTCGATCAAGAGCAGGCGCACGGATCCTATCGTAACGAAGCGAGCAAGTTCCGCCACTACCTGAAGGAAAATTCAGGACGCGGACTTCTAGCTGACGGCCCTGGTCCCCCAGTGGTCCGGATGGCGGCGGGCGAGGAATTCGAACGCGTGCCTGGGATCGGCCGCGACCCCTTCCATGATCGCCTTCAGCGTCGCCAGCGTGGCGTACGTGACCGCCTCGGCGAAGTAGCGCTGGAAGGCCAGGAACGCCTCGTGATCCTTGCGTCGGAGCCAGCTCTTGAGCGTGTTCGGCGTCACGCCGGCGGCCGCAGCGCACACCGGAATGCTGGCGCCGGTGCATGCCATCTCGACGATCCGCTGCGCGCGCGCGTTGGTGAGCCCGGACGGCCGTCCTCGGCCCTCTTGCGCGATCGGCGGCAGATCGACCGGGCCGGGCTCCGTGAGCTCGACCGGGAAGTGAACCGGCGCCGAGCTGAATGCGCTCGCCTGCTCGCGCTCGGCGGGCTCGGTCTGGCGGACGGGCGCGCCGCTCGGGTCGCGGGGCGCGAAGCGCTGCGCCGGCGACGCTTGACGGCTCTGCTCGAGGACTTCGATGAACTCGCCGAGGGTCATCGACAAGGTGACCGCGAACGGCGTCTGGGTGAGCCGCTCAGGCCAGGTCGCGTGCACCGGCGGTCGATCGCGCATCGATCTGATCGTAGGTGGTAGCGGCTGAAGCTCGCCTGAAGCTCGGCTGAATTTTTCTTCACCCGAGCGCGCGCGATCCCGCTCTCCACGCGCGTCCGGCCGAGATCATGAAGAAAACTTAAGCCGAGATTCATCAATTCTTCAGGCGCCCCTCGATAGACTCGGCCTGTTGTTTCCACGGGTCTGAGGCGATGTCCATGTCGCTCCGATCCGTCGCCGACCTGATTCACGACGATCTTCGACACCTGGAGTTGTTGGTGATGTCGGCGTTGAGTGCTGGCTCGGGATTCCGGTGCATCTCACCACCACTTGAGGAGGCAGTAATGAGGCGAAGTCTCATCACCGCAGTTCTCTCCCTCGTCGCCATCGCGATGCTGGCGCCGTCTGTGTACGCGCAGACGCCGCCGCCCGCGCCCAAGGTGACGATCACGGGAACGTTCGACCAGCTGACCACCGCTGGCCGGAACTTCTACGACGGTAACTACACCCGTGACAACGACCGTGAGTGGTATGCGCGTACGCGCTTCCGTCCCGACTTCGAGTTCGCGGTCGGGCGGACGAGGGCCGTGCTCGGTCTCGAAATCGACCTGATGTACGGCCAGGGCGGCTCGAACGACGGCGGGTTCCCGGGGAACAACTCGGGCGCGGCCGGCGGCTTCGGCGGCGGCACCAAGAGCGCGACGAACGGCGCCTTGGACCTAAACACCGACGTCGGCGGCATGATCGAGATCAAGTGGATCTACACGGAGTTCGACCTGACCGGTAAGGACAGCCTGCTGCCGTTCATTCCGTTCTTGACGGTGGCGCGGGCCGGTGGTCAGCCGTTCGGGACGATCGCCAACTACAAGATCTACTACGCCAACGGCGACTTCGCGGGGTTGGACCTCTACTCCACGTTCACGCCGGACATCAAGAACCACCTGGCGTACGTGGTCGTCGAGGATCAGCTGGCCGGCGGCAACCGGACGGCCGCGACGGGGCGCACGAGCCGCGGCGAGGACTACGCGTTCATCCTCAGCCCGGAGATCACGCCGTTCAAAGGGCTGGACCTCAAGCCGATGTTCTCGTGGTTTCACGCGGACGGCACGACCAGCGGCTCCTCGCGGCGCAATGCCTTCAACGTCCGCACGGTCAGCGCCGCCGGCACCCCGGGCGGCAGTCTGAACGCCCCTCAAGGGACCGGTAACGCGCAGGGCGTCGGCGGCCCAGGCGACTCAAGCTATCACGAAGAGCGCTACACGATGGGTCTGGACGCGCGCTGGCGCGTGGGGCCCTTCGGACTGGACCCCACGATCGCGTACCAGTGGGGTAAGTACGACACGATGGCCTTCCGGTCGGACGGCAGTGCTGGCAAGGTCCGAGGGGACGCCTCGGCGTGGCTGTTCGACATCACCGGTAGCTACCAGCTTGGCCCGCTGCTTCTGGAAGCCCGCGGCGTGTACAGCACGGGTAACAAGGCGCGGGACAACCTGTCGCTGAGCAAGCGCTACTTCGAGCCGATCAACCTGGACACCGGCTACTGGAACGGGTGGCTCGGCATCCTGGGCCTCGGCGTCGACTACTTCAACGGTGGCGGCGGCGCGAACCAGGGTATGGACACGAACATCGGCTACGACCGCTATGGCCGCGCCCAGTTTGCACTGCGCGCGACGTACAGCATCACGCCTGCGCTCAGCGTCTATGGTGTCGTTGCGCCGACGTGGACGGCTGAGAAGGTGGACACGGACACGGGTTGCCCGGCGTTGACGGTGGCGTCGAGCAACGCGGGTTGCACCGGCCGTGTTGCGGTGGCGGGCGCCCAGAGCTTCGTCGAGGGTGATTCCAGCTACATCGGCACTGAGATCAACGGTGGATTCACCTGGCGGTTCGCTGCGAACACGGCGTTCGACCTGGCTGGCTACTACCTGGCGGCGGGTCCGGCGCTGAAGATGACGGAGTCGCTGAACGGTACGCCCGTGAAGCGGGATCAAAACGACGCGTACTACGTGTCAGCTCGCGTAAGGTTGTCGTTCTAGTCGTCGTCGTGGGACGGGGCATGGGGCCGCATCGCCCATGCCCCGTTCGTCTTTCCAGCGAGCGCTCTCTAGCTCACGCCGTACAGCCGCGCGCAGTTGTCCCAGAGGATCTTTCGCTTGGTGCTCTCGCTCACGCCCTCGAGGCCGAGGAACGTGTCGATCGCGCGGGGGTAGGCCGAGTCGTCGTGCGGCCAGTCGGTCGAGATCACGATGTTGTCGTCGCCCATCGACGGCAGCGCGTGGCGGACCACGTCCTCGTCGGGGTCGACCGACACCCAGCAGTTGCGCCTGAAGTACTCGCTCGGACGCAGGCTGAGATGAAACCGCTCGTCGTCCCCGAACTTCTCGACGCGCTCGTCGAGGGTCCAGAGCCACCACGGCACCCAGCTGCAGCTGCCCTCGAGAAACGCCGCCTTGAGGCGCGGGTAGCGCTCGAAGACCCCGCCGGTGAGGAGGCTGCCAAGCGCCATCATCTGCTCGAGCGGATGCGCCACGGCGTGCGCCAGCACGAAATTGTCCATGAAGCGACGGCCCAGGTGCTCCTGGTAGGCCATCTGGATGCCGTGGAAGGCCACGGGTACGCCGAGGCTCTCGGCCTCGGCCCAGATCGGCTCGTACGCCGGGTCGTACCACGCCCGGCCGTTCACGGGATGATTGGACAGGACCAGGGCGACCGCGCCGAGCTCGCGCACGCTGCGCCGGGCTTCCTCGACCGCCAGCTTCGGGTCGTGCGCCGGCAGGATGGCCGCCCCCTTCAGGCGCGCCGCGTCGGTCGCGCAGAACTCGCTGAGCCAGTTGTTGAAGGCGCGGCAGATCGCTGCCGAGAGGTCGGGCTCGAGGCCGTCGAGCGCGATCAGGTGCGCGCCCCGCGTCCGAAACACGATCGCCAGGTCGATGCCCTCCCGGTCCATCGCCTGGAGCATCGCGTGCGGGTCATCTCCGGGAAGGTCTTCGGCCGGGTCCTTGTAGCGTCCGGTCTCGAGATGGCGGGCCCGCGCCTTCTCGCGCCGGATACGCCCGAGACGGCGCCGCTCCGGTCGATCGAAGAACGCCGGGAAGACTTTGCCCTCGAACTGCCATCCGTTCATGTGAGAGCCGTCGATCGCCGCGAAGCGCGGCGCGCGGTCCTTGAACCGGGGCTCCAGATACCGGTCCCACAGGTCGTGTGGCTCATCGACGTGGATGTCGCTGTCCATGACCTTGAAGCCACCCTTGGCCATTTCCGCCTCCCTGTCGCGGTCTGACGTGCGAGCACGCTAGTGCGGCAGAGGGGCGCCGTCAAGGGGGAGCCCCGGTTCTCGTCCGCCGCGCGCTAGCCCTTCTTCAGCGCCTCGATCCGATCTCCCGTCGCCGGGTGCGTGGCGAAGAAGCCGCCGCCGCTTCCGCCGCCTTCAGTCTGCTCCAGCCACGTGAGCGTGTTGACCATCGTGTCCTTCGAATATCCGGCGCGCTGCAGGATCTCCGCGCCGTGCTTATCCGCCTCGTACTCTTCCTTGCGGCTGTACGAGCGCGCGATCAGCTGCCCGGCGATCGGCGTGACGGCGCCGCTTCCGGGAATGATCTGGTCCAGGAGCACTGCGCCGATCGAAAGGCCGGCGCCGAGCCGCTGGGCCTTGGCGACGTGGCCCAGATCGTCGTGGGCCAGCTCATGGGCCAGCACGCCGCGCATCTGGTCGTCGTTGGCCTTCTCGAGCAGGCCCGTCGTCACGTAGAACTCACCGCCGCCGGCGCTGGCGGCGTTGATGTGGGGATCGTCCATGATGCCCACCTTCACCTGGTTTGCCTGAAGCGGCTTGTTCATCTTCGCGATGAGCGGAAGCATCACGCGCTGCAGCCGCTCGACGACAGCAGGATCGACCTGCCGGTTGGATGGCGCCGGCTTGCCGGCGGTGGGCTGCGGTTGCGGCTGCGGTGAACGCCGATCGGCCTGACCGGTCGACTGCACGGCGCAGCCGGCGGCGAGGACCATCACGACGAAAGTTTTCCAGAGTTTCATGGTCTTGATCTCCTTCCACATGGATGACGCGCTCACACCAGCTCACGAATCCGTTCACCCAGAACGGTGAGCGCGATTTTTTGACTGTTGGGCTCGCCTCGGAGGAGTGACTTGGCGAACTTCGCCGCCTGGTCCAGGGTGACCTTCGCGGGCATTGGCGGCTCGAATGGGTCGACGACGCCTTGCACGACGACCGGGCCCGGCGTCGCCAGCGCTTGCTCCAGCATGCGCCCGCAGTCCACCGGGTTCTCGATCGTGAAACCGACGGCGCCGCACGACCGGGCGAACAGCGCGAAGTCAATCGGCTGCAGCTCGCAGCCGTATTCGGGATTGCCGAGAAAGACGATCTGCTCCCACTTGATCTGCCCGAGGGTGTCGTTCTTCACGATCACGACCTTGATCGGCAGCTGGTACTTCATGCAGGTGGCCATTTCGGCCATCAGCATCGAGAAGCCGCCGTCGCCGACGAAGGCGACGACCTGGCGCTCGGGATACGCGAGCTGCGCGGCGATCGCGTACGGGAGCCCGGCGGCCATCGTCGCGAGGTTGCCGGACAGCGTGTGCATCTGACCGCGCCGCGCCGGGATGTGGCGGGCCCACCAGGTCGCGACGGTCCCGCTGTCGCAGGTCACGATCGCGTCGCTACGGAGCCGCCGGCCCAGCTCGTGCGCCAGGAGCTGCGGCTTCATCGGCGAGTCGGCGCGGGTCGCGCGCTCGTCCATCAGCTCGCCCCAGCTCTTCATCCGCGACTGCGCGGTCTCGAGGAACCCGCGCTCGCCCTTGCGGGTGATCAGCGGCAGCAGCGCCTGGAGCGTGCGGGCGCTGTCGCCGACCAGTCCGACTTCGACCGGATACCGCAGCCCGATCCGCATCGGGTCGAGCTCGATCTGCACGCCGCGGGCTTGGCCCGGCTTGGGCAGGAACTCGATGTAGGGGAACGACGTCCCGACCATCAAGAGCGTGTCGCACTCTTCCAGCGCTTCTTGAGACGGCTTGGTGCCGAGGAGCCCGATGCAGCCCGTGGTGTAGGGACTGTCGTCCGGCACCGCGGCCTTGCCCAGGAGCGCCTTCACGATCGGTGCGGCGAGACGGTCGGCCATCTGCTCGAGCTGGTCCGTGGCGGAGAGCGCGCCGCGCCCCGCCAGGATCGCGACCTTCCGGCCGGCGTTCAGCACCTCGGCCGCGCGCGCGAGCTCCTCTTCGGCGGGAAGCCGCGCGCTGCGTGCGTACACGTCGGACGTGTGATGCTTGATGTTGCGCTTGGAGCGATACGCGCCGGCCTCCATTTCCTGGATGTCCACCGGAAAGGTCAGGTGAGACACTCCGCGATACGCGAGCGCGGTGCGGCACGCCAGGTGCGTCACGTTCTCGACGTGCGACGGGCCCATGATTCGCTGGTTGTACTTGGCGACGTCCGCGAACAGCTGATCCAGCGCCACGTCCTGCTGCGTGTGGGTGCCGATCAGGTCGTGATAGGCCATGCCGGTGATGGCGAGGACCGGCTGGCCGTCGAGCGCCGCGTCGTAGAGCCCATTCAACAGGTGGATGCCGCCCGGGCCTGAGGTGGCCAGACACACACCGAGCTTCCCGGTGAACTTCGCGTAGCCGCACGCCATCAGCGCCGCGGCCTCTTCGTGGCGAACCTGGATGAAGCGGATCTGGTCGCGCCGCTTGCGCAGCGCTTCCATGATTCCGTTGATCCCATCGCCCGGAAGGCCGAAGACGACGTCGACTCCCCAGTCTTGAATCGTCTCGATGAGGACGTCGGCTGCTGTCAATGCCATGTCTTGCTTCTCCCGCGCCTGCGCGCGCGTATCGGCGCTCTCACATGAAACGGGACCGCCTGCGGTTACCGCAATCCACGTGCCGAACGCCCGCAGTGCTCGCACGACACGGAAAACGCAGAAATTGCGGCGAAGACGGCGCCTCCGCGGTCTCGCCGAACGCCGGCCCGCCCGCGCCGAGAACGAACGATTTACACGGTAAGAACGCGCGGTCGCGAAGGAACGGCCTCGGGAAAACCACGCGGGCCGGGCGCGCGAACGATGAAACGCGTCGCGCTTTCCGTCGTTTCGCGCGCGTCGCGCGCGCTGGCATGTGCGTTGCTCGAGCACAGGTTGACCGACCATGCACAAGGAGACGAATGTCATGAAGCTGCCAGCGACGCTCGCCGGCGTCACTGCGGGGATGTTGCTCGCGGGTTTCGCCGTCGCGCAGAGTCCCTCGCCGCCGCCGCAGCCGTCGACGCACCGCGCGGCGGACACCACGATGGCGGGCCGCCACACGATGACGGGCGAAGTCACGAGCGTGGCGCCGGACAAGGGCCGCGTGTTCATCAAAACTCCGGAAGGCCGGATGCTGCTCCACTTCCCGCCATCGGCGCTGCAGAACGTGAAGAAGGGCGACCGGGTGACGGTGGAGCTCGCGCTGAAGGACAACGGTCCGGCTCCGGCGACGAAATAGACGAAGAAATAGACGAAGAAATAGACGAAGAAATAGACGAAGAAATAGACGAAGAAATAGACGAAGAAATAGACGAAATAGAGGAGGAGATCCGTGGAGCTCAAGTGTCAGCACTGCGGTAGGAAGTTCGAGTCGCAGGAAGAGCTGCGCAGGCACGAGCAGGAGTGCGTGCCCGCG
>Ga0207428_10005018_pt1 | contig 12447 bp, 8 predicted proteins | sample RhiMethybrSRZTD1_FD_187600 | JGI IMG/M metagenome (GOLD analysis project Ga0207428, IMG submission 187600) | Populus rhizosphere microbial communities from Tennessee, USA - Rhizosphere MetaG P. TD hybrid SRZTD1 (SPAdes) (version 3) | ecosystem: Host-associated > Plants > Roots > Rhizosphere >... | reverse complement strand
CAGCATGTGGAAGTATTGCGCGGGCGTGGTCGGGTAGCAGACCTGCATGTTGTCTTCGGCGCAGAGTTGCAGAAACCTTTCCAGACGCGCGCTCGAATGTTCAGGCCCCTGGCCCTCGTAACCGTGTGGGAGCAGCGACGCCAGTCCTGACGTCTGTTGCCATTTGTCCTCGCTGGGGGCGATGAACTGATCGATGATGACCTGCGCGCCGTTGGCGAAATCGCCGAACTGCGCCTCCCACAGCGTCAAACCGTCGCGCGCGACTACCGAGTAGCCGTACTCGAATCCGAGCACGGCCGATTCGGACAACGAGCTGTCGAAGATCTCGAAGCGCGCGCCGTTGTCGCTCAACTCCGCCAGCGGAACCCATGGCTCGCCCGTGCGCGTGTCGTACATCACGGCGTGGCGCTGGCTGAACGTGCCGCGGCCGCTGTCTTGCCCCGACAAACGCACCGACTTTCCTTCCATCACCAGCGAGCCGAAGGCCAGACCTTCGGCGAACGCCCAATCTACAGGCGCTTCGCCCGCGCCCATCTTCGCGCGGCGCGACATCTGGCCCACCATCTTCGGGTTCAGGTTGAAGCCCTGCGGCACGACGCTCATGACGCGCGAAATCTCGTCCAGCGCCTCGCGCGACACGCCGGTCTCGATGATCTCCGAGCCGTCGGCTTCCGGTTTCGGTTCCGGAAGTTTCGCGACCTCCTTCTGGCGCGCGACTATCTCCTTGGCCCCGAGCATCGCGTTCTCGTAGCGCCGCCAGAGCATCTCGATCATCTGGTTGACCTCTTCCTGCGTGACGGCGCCCTCGCGGATGAGCTGGCGCGTATAAATCTCGCGCACTCCCGGATGTTCGCGGACGCGCTGGTACATCAGCGGCTGCGTGTAGCTCGGCTCGTCGGCCTCGTTGTGGCCGTGGCGGCGGAAGCCCACCAGGTCGATCACCACGTCCTTGTGGAACTTCATTCTGAAATCTAGCGCGATCTGCAACACGCGCCAGGCCGACTCGGTGTCGTCGGCGTTGACGTGGAAGATCGGCAGTTGAGTCATCTTCGCGATGTCGGTTGAATATATTGATGAGCGCCCGGCGGCCGGCGAAGTGGTGAACCCGATCTGGTTGTTGATGATGAAGTGGATCGTGCCGCCGGTGCGGTAGCCTTTCAGATCGGCCAGGTTCAAGGTCTCGGTCACGATGCCCTGGCCGGCGAACGCCGCGTCCCCATGAATCAGCACCGGGAGCACGCGCCCGCGCGCCTCCTCCTTGCTGACTTGCAGCGCGTCCTGTTTGGCGCGGACCATCCCCTCGACGACCGGGTCGACGAACTCCAGGTGGCTCGGGTTGGGCGAGAGCGTCAACTTGACTTCGCGTCCGCCGGCTTCGCGGGAGGCTGCCGCCCCTTGATGATATTTCACGTCGCCTTCGTCGGCGGGGAAGTTCGGATGCACGGTCCCTTCGAAAGAAGTGAAGATGCGCTCGCTGAAATTTCCCAGCACGTTGGCCAGCACCGTCAAACGCCCGCGATGCGCCATCCCCATCACCGCTTCCTCGATGCCTCGTTCGGCGGCGCCCTGAATCAATTGATCGAGAATGGGGATGATTGATTCGCCGCCTTCCACCGAAAACCGCTTCTGGCCGAGGTATTTCGTGTGCAGGAACTTCTCGAACTGCTCAGCCGCGATCAGTTTTTGAAGCAATTGTTTTTTGACTTCCGCCGGAATCGGTTCGGGGTCGCGTTCGATGCGGTCGCGTATCCACTGCTTCTGCTCTTTGCTCTGAATGTGGCGGCTCTCGGTCCCGACCTTGCCGCAGTAGTATCTGATCAACATCCCCCAGATTTCGCGGAAAGTCGCTTCATCCTTGCCGCCGAGGCCGTTGGTGAAGAACTTGCGATCAAGGTCCCAGATCGAGAGGCCGTAAGTCTCGGCGTCGAGTTCGGGGTGCTCGTGGATCGGGACCATGTTGAGCGGGTCGATGTCGGCGATCAGGTGGCCGCGGACCCGGTAGGCATTGATGAATTCGAAGATGCGCGCCTGTTTCTTGATCTCTTGCTGTTCGCGGTCGACGCCAGACAGAAAGGGATTCACGTCCACGGACCAGCGCAGCGGCTTATAATTAATGCCTATGTCGGCGAATATTTCGTCGTAAAAATTATGCTGGCCGAGCAGCAGTTCGTGAATGTAGGCGAGGAAAAGGCCCGATTCCGCGCCCTGAATGATGCGGTGATCGTATGTGCTGGTGATGGTGAAGACCTTGCTGATGCCGAGCTGCGACAACGCCTCTTCGGTCATCGCGGCGTATTCGGGCGGGTATTCGATCGCGCCCGTCGCGATGATCGCGCCCTGACCGGCCATCAAACGCGGGGTGGACGCCGCCGTGCCGATCGTGCCCGGGTTGGTGAGCGAAATGGTCGTGCCCTGAAAATCGCTGACCTGCGATTTGCTGTCGCGCGCGCGTTTGACCGCGTCCTGGTAGGCATCGACGAATTGCTTAAAATTCTTGCGGTTCGCGCCCTTGATGTTCGGCACGAGCAGGCTGCGCGTCCCGTCCTTCCTCTGAACGTCTACAGCCACGCCCAGATTCACGTCCTGGCGGCGCACGCGATAGGACACGCCGTCAACCTCTTCGTAGCTGTCGTTCATCTGCGGATATTTTTCGAGCGACTTGATCATCGCCCACGCGATGAAATGCGTGTACGAAGTCTTACCCCCGCCATGCGTTTCGAGATGGTGATTCACCCACCGGCGGTTCTCGTCGAGCACTTTGATCTGAATCTGGCGCGCCGAGGTCGCCGTCGGCACGGAGAGGCTCGACTCCATGTTTTCGACGATCTTCAGCGCGGGGCCGCGAATCGGAATTCGTTCACCGGTCGTCGTTACAGTGGGCGGCGCTGGTTGCGGCGCCGGCGCCGGGGCAGTGGCCGCGGGCGCGGAGTGTTCAGCCGCCGCTTGAACCGACGCTACGCCGGTTGCTGATTCAACTTTAACTGAGCCGTCGCCGCCGAGGAGCGATTGGAAATAATCGCCCCATTCTTCATCGACCGATTTCGGGTTGTGTTGGAATTGCCTGAGAAGGTCTTCGACGTAGGTCGCGTTCGCGCCGAAGTCGTCGGCGATTCGGCTGGCGATCTCTTTGTAATCTCGCATAATTGGCGTCATTTGCCTCTCTATCTAGTTTTCCGGCTGATTTCGCCATGGTCTGATGATGGCGACGCAGCAAATCCATCAAGAAACACCATCGTACAATAACTCCTCGAGTCGGCGCCATCGGCCGCTTTAAGGGATTGACCGGCGAGGGGCTTGCGTTTAGAGTTTACGCCTCTTCCGACGATGTAAGCTGAACTATGAACGATGATTAAAAGAAAACCGATGGAAGGTTTCGCCTCATCTCGTTCATCCGTCGTTTATCATTCAGCGTTCAGCCGTTCGTCGTTCGAAATCACTTCCACACAACCTGGAGGCCTTAATGGCAAATCTCTTTGTCAAAAAGTCTATCGCGGCTTTAAAAGCCGAAGCGTCAGTTGGCGGCGAGCAAGGCTTGAAACGTACGTTGTCGGCCATGAACCTGACGACGCTCGGCATCGGAGCGATTATCGGCGCCGGCATCTTCTCGTTGACCGGCAGCGCGGCGGCGTCCAACGGCGGTCCCGCGATCGCCCTCTCATTCGTGCTGGGCGGCATCGCCTGCGCATTCGCCGGGCTTTGCTACGCCGAGATGGCCTCGACCGTGCCAATCGCCGGCAGCGCATACACATACTCCTACGCGACTATGGGCGAGTTCATCGCCTGGATCATCGGCTGGGACTTGATCCTCGAATATGCGCTCGGCGCAGTTACTGTCTCGATCAGTTGGTCGGGTTACGTAGTCAGTTTTTTGGAAAAGAATCTGGGCTTTAAACTCCCGGCAGCTTACACCACCGCGCCCTACGCCTTTAAGCCTGGAGTCGGCTGGGAGGCCACTGGATCGGTAATCAACGTTCCGGCGATGCTGATCATCTTTTTAATTACGTCGCTGCTCATAATCGGCATAGAGGAATCGGCTCGCGTCAACGCTGTTATCGTGGTCATTAAGGTCGCTATCGTGATCACCTTCATCGTCGCCGGCATCGGCTACGTCTCAACTTTAAATTGGACGACGCCCGCCAACCCGACTGGAGCTTTCATCCCGCCCAATACGGGTGAGTTCGGCCTGTTCGGTTATAGCGGCATTTTGCGTGGCGCGGGTGTGGTTTTCTTCGCCTACATCGGTTTTGATGCCGTCTCGACCGCGGCTCAAGAGGCCAGGAACCCTCAGCGGGATATGCCAAAGGGCATCCTCGGTTCGCTAGTCATCTGCACGATACTCTACGTCCTTGTCGCCTTCGTGCTCACCGGCATTGTGCCTTATGACAGGCTTGCCGTGCCCGACCCGATTGCCGTCGGCATTGACGCGCTCGGCCTGACCTGGCTCTCCCCATTAGTCAAACTCGGCGCTATTGCCGGCCTGAGTTCAGTGATTCTGGTCATGCTGCTCGGCCAGACGCGCATCTTCTTCGCAATGTCCAAAGACGGCCTGTTGCCTGACGTGGTCGCCAAGATTCATCCGCGGTTCCGCACGCCTTACGTCACGACGCTCATCACCGGGATAGTCGTCATGATCGCGGCGGGATTGTTGCCGATTGGGTTGGTGGGAGAACTCGTCAGCATCGGTACGCTCTTCGCTTTCGCCATCGTGTGCGCCGGCGTGCTCGTCTTGCGGATCACACAGCCAAACATCGAGCGGCCTTTCAAAACGCCAGCCGTCTATTTTGTCTCGATCGCTGGTGTGGCCTTCTCGATCTTCCTAATGACCGGTTTGCCCTGGGATACATGGAAACGGTTGTTCTTCTGGATGGCTATCGGCTTGGTCATCTACTTCGCCTATGGCATTCGTCACAGTCGTATCTCGCGAGGAAAGCAAGAAGTCCTCGCCGATTAATACGAGAGGTTCGGCGTGAGGGGAAACGGCGGCTTGATTTGGCCGCCGTTTCCCTTAGGGAGGTCCCAACTCCAAAACCTTTTTCTCGTACCCCTTGCCGATTATTTCGATCACGGCTTCCGGGGCTTCGGTCACAGCTGATTCGGTCTCCGCACTACCACTCGCCTGTGCGATCCCATGCGAAGGCTTTCAACTTCGCCAGCGTCTCCGGCGACAATTTACGGCCGTCCGAATATGAAATATTGGCCGCGACGTTTTTGGTCGAGCGCATGCCCGGAATCACCGAGCTGACGGCGTCGTGGCTGAGCGTGAAGCGCAGGGCCAGCTCGGCCAGGTTTCCCGCTTCGTCTCCCGTCAGCGACTTCAGGCGTTCGACGCGGTCGAAGACTTTCTGTTTGCGGTCGCCGCTGAAGAACCACGATCGGAAATCGTTTTCAGGAAAGACGCTGTCGGGACGAATCGCGCCGGTCAATCCGCCTTCGTCGAAGGGCACGCGCGCGATGACGCCGATGTTCAACTCCTGGCAGACCGGGTAAAGTTCATCCTCCGGCGCCTGTTCGAAGATGTTGTAGATCACTTGCACGGCGTCAATGTGGCCCTGGCGCAATGCTTTGATCGCGTTCCAGGGCTGGTAATCGTTGAGCGAGAGTCCGAAATATCGAACTTTGCCCTGCTCGCGCAGCTTCAGCAGCGCGTCGATCCATTCGCCCTCGCCCGTCCAGTTGTCGTTCCAGACATGCAGTTGCTGGAGGTCAATCGTCTCGACGCCGAGGTTGCGCAGGCTCTGCTCCGTGCAGTCGATGATGTAGTCGTAGGTGAAGACCTGACGCAGCGGAACGTCGCGGGCGGGCCATTCGCGGTTTTTCGGCGGAACTTTCGTGGCGATGTAGATACGCTCCTTGCGCGAGCGCGCGACCTCGCCGACCAATCGCTCGCTGTGCCCGTCGCCGTAAGCCAGCGCGGTGTCAATGAAATTCAAACCCTGATCAATCGCCAGGTTCAACGCGCGGCGCGCTTCTTCGTCATCACCGCCGGTCCATTGAACGCCGCCGATGCCCCATGCGCCGTAGCCTATTTCAGAAACTTCGATCCCTGTTCTTCCTAATCTGCGGTATTTCATCGTCGCTCCTTTAGTGGTATCAATTGCCGCGCGATTTACTCATCACGCGGATTGGGTTGTCAAGATTCAAGAAAGTGTTTTTAGCCACGAATGAACACGAATGAACACGAATCTCGTTCATGAGGCTGATAGGTCATTTGTTTCCCTTTAGTCGGATTTTATTCGTGGATATTCGTGTTCATTCGTGGCTGACATTCTTTTCTTCAAGGAGACTTCAAATTGAACATTCAAGACCTGTTCAAACTCGCCGGCGTCGCCATTGTCGTCGTCGGCCTTGCTCTGCGGTTGCGCACGACGTTGGTGGTGGTCGTCGCCGCGCTGGTGACCGGACTCGTGGCCGGATTGCCGCTCTTCTCGCATGAAGGATTCTTTCAACATCTGCCATATCTGACGAAGCCCGGGGAAGCCGGCGTCATTAACGCATTGGGAAAGGCGTTCGCCGACAATCGGCTGATAACCTTGTTCATTATTACGCTCCCGGCGATCGGGCTGGCCGAGCGCTACGGATTGCAGGAGCAGTCGGCGAACCTGATCCGGAAGATTCGCGCGGCGACTGTCGGGCGGCTGCAGATCGTCTACCAGATCTTTCGCGTGTTGCATGGATTGATGGGCATCCGTCTCAACGGCCATCCGTCGTTCGTGCGGCCGTTGATCTTTCCGATGTCGGCCGGGGCGGCGCAGTCCTCCGACACTGATTCCGTCGAGAAGATCAAGGCGGCGAACGCGGCGGCGGAGAATTACGGGAACTTTTACGGCCAGAACCTGTCGCCGGCGCAGGCGGGCGTATTGCTGGTTTACGGGGTGATGCAGGGGGTTGGGCTGATGGTCAGCGTCGGGGATCTGGTGTTGTTTACGATCCCGATCGTCGCCGCATCGATCATTTTGGCCGTTATACAGTTCATTCGTCTGGATCGCGCTCTGGGCAAGATGGCGGAGGCGAAGCGATGACAATCGGCTCTGTCTTCAGCCTGGAGGCCGTTTACGTGTTGACCGGCGTCACGCTATTGATCTTCGCGCTGATGACTTTCGCAGATGGCGCAAACCCGCGGCGCCTGGGCAGCGGGCTCTTCTGGATGACGCTCGGAATCATCTTCGTGTTCGGCGGCGTGGCGCCCCATTGGTTGACGGGATTGCTGGTGCTGTTTCTGGTCGCGCTCGATGGATTCGGGCAAGTGCGTCGCGGGAGCTCCGAGACCGATCCGGTCGAGCAGGCCGAACACGCGCGGCGTCTCGGAAATCGCATTTTCATTCCTGTGCTCGCCATTCCGATCGTGACCTTCTCCTTCGCCCTGATCTTTCGCTGGCGTGGGATGGATGTGAATCGCGGCGCGCTGGTCGGGCTTGGCTTTGGCGGTGTGGCGGCGATGCTCGCGTGTTTGAAACTCACCGGCGGCAACGCGCGCGCGCTGATGAACGAGGGACGTCGATTGAACGAGGCGATGGGCGCGGTCAACATCCTGCCGCAATTGCTGGCTTCGCTCGGCGTAATCTTCACCGCCGCCGGAGTCGGCAAGGTGATCGCGCAGGGCATTCAACAGGTCATTCCGGCCAACAACCTTTTTCTGCTTGTGCTGGCCAACTGCCTGGGGATGGCTCTCTTCACGATCATAATGGGCAATTCATTCGCAGCCTTTCCGGTGATCGCCACCGGGGTGCTGGTTCCGCTGATCATCACACCGTTCGGCGTCAATCCGGCGATGGCGGCGATTATCACTCTGACCGCCGGGTCGAGCGGGACGTTGATGACGCCGATGGCCGCCAATTTCAACATCGTGCCCGCGGCGCTGCTCAACATGCGCGATCAATACGGCGTAATTAAGTTTCAATTGCCGTATGCGCTTACTATGTGGTCGTTCCACGTGTTATTGTTGTGGCTGCTGATCAAGATCTCCTGAAACGAATCGAATAACGTAGAGGTGAATAAATGAGCACGAATCGCCTTCGCATTCGTTTAAGCGCCGTGTCCGCGGCGCTGGCTGTCGCTTTAACGCTCCTGGCCGCCTGGCCCGATTTGAGGAACAAGGTCGCGGCGGCCGTCCTGCCGCCGGAAATCTGGCGCATCGCGCCGCCCGCCCCGAAAATCTCTGAAGCCGACCGCCTGGCCGAATTGAGCGCGCGTCGCGAAGATGTGATGAAGCGTATGGGCGAAAAGGCGATCATGATTTTGTTCAGCGCCGAGCCGCGCGTCTACACCAATGACGTGGATTACCATTACCGCCAGGAGAACAATCTTTATTACCTCACCGGCGTCAAGCAGGACGGCGCGACTTTGGTTCTGATTCCGGGCGCGAAGCGGACGCGCGAGATTCTGTTCATGCCTCCGCGTGATCCTCGGAACGAAACGTGGAATGGGCATATGATGAGCGCCGACGAAGCCCGCGCGCGCAGCGGCGTTCAGGAGGTGTGGGACAGCGGTCTGCTCAATGGGTTCCTGGCTTTTCTGGCGCCGCGCGCCGAGCAGGCGATTGCCAAACGCGGCGCCGTGTCGAAATCCGACGCGAAATTGGCCGGGCAATGGCAGAACGAATTCCAGGCCTTGATCGAAGCCGTGAAATCGGACCAGGGCGAGATATATCTGCTCGCGCCGTCCACAGATCGCGACCTGCGCGAATACCGGCAGGAGTACGAATTCGCCGGGGCGATCAAGGCCGCTTCCGCCGGGTTGAAATTTAAGTCGGCGGCGCCGATCTTCGCCGAATTGCGCCAGGTCAAATCGACGTGGGAGCAGAAACTGCTGCAGCACGCCGTAGACATCACCGCAGAGGCCTTCCACCGCGTCTTCGCCGCCGCCGCGCCGGCTATGCATGAGTATGAAATCCAGGCCGAATTCGAATACACGTTCCGCCGCCGCGGCGCCGACAGCTGGGGCTATCCATGCATCGTCGGGGCGGGGCCGAACGCCACTACGCTGCACTACATCACCAACCAGGATCGCCTCGACGACGGCAGCCTGCTGCTGATGGATTGCGCCTCCGAATTCGATCATTACACCGCCGACATCACGCGCACCATCCCGATCAACGGCAAATTTACCAAGGAACAGGCCGAGATTTACAACGTCGTCCTCGAAGCGCAGACCGAGGCGATCAAACTCGCCCGCCCCGGCAATTTCATGCTAGGCAGCGACCCGAAAGACACCGTCAACGGACGGTCCACGGAGGTGATCAAAGAAGGATTGCTGCGGCTCGGGTTGATCACGTCGAAGGAGAACAACGAATACCGCACGTGGTTTATGCACGGCACGAGCCACTGGCTCGGGATGAACGTCCACGACGTGGGCGTCCCCGGAAAGGCGCTCGCGCCGGGAATGATCCTGACGGTCGAGCCGGGAATCTACATCCGGCCCGACGCGCTGGACGTTTTACCGAAGACGCCAGAGAACGAGCGATTCATCAAAGCCGTACGCCCGGCTTTCGAGAAATACAAAGGCATCGGCGTCCGCATCGAAGACGACATTCTGGTCACTTCGGGCGAACCGGTGAACATGTCGGCGGCGATCCCGCGCAAACTGGAAGACGTCGAAGCGACGATGGCAAGGTTGAAACAGGAAGTGCGCAAATCGGGATGGCCCTCGGTGGCGAGTAGATAGTAAAGATTGGCGACCCTGCGCGCACGGATAAACCGGTCCTTAAGGTCAAATGAAACGAAGACTGATTGACGTGAGCCATGAGATTGAAGCGGGAATGGTCACCTATCCCGGTCTTCCCGCTCCGATCGTTTCCGATTATCTGAGCCGCGAGGCGTCAAGTGGCAGGTACGCCGAGGGAACGACATTCCAGATCGGGCGCATCGAAATGATCGCCAACACCGGAACCTACATTGACGCGCCATTCCATCGATTCGAGGGGGGAATTGATCTCGGCGGGTTGCCGCTCGAACGTTTGGCCGACGTAGAAGGTCTGGTGATAAACGCGACCGGGCGAGACGGTCGCGCGATTGACGAGGAATATTTTCAAGGTCTCGATTTGCGAGGCCGGGCGGTTCTGATTCGCACCGGCTGGGACGCGCATTGGCGGACGCCTCAATACGGCGATGGCGCTCCGTTCGTGACCAGCCGCGCCGCCGAGTTGTTGGTAGATGCCGCGCCGGCGCTGGTCGGCATCGATTCAGTGAACATTGACGACGCGCAAGACGGCTCGCGGCCCGCGCACACGTGGTTGCTCGGCGCGGGGATTCCGGTTGTCGAGCATCTTTGCGGCCTGAATGAATTGCCCGCGCGCGGGTTCCGTTTTCACTGCGTCCCTGTGAAGTTTCGCGGAGTGGGGACGTTCCCGGTTCGGGCTTACGCCGTTATCGAGTGATCTTATGCCCATAAGTCTATACCTGCCGGAAATCCGGTATGTCGTTGCGAGCCTTCCGCTCGAACATTACGGCGAGGCGGTCGACTGTTTGCGCGATGCCGAGGGCTTCGTTTCGCTGACGCGCGACAAGGAGGAGGTTACTCTGGTCGTCGCCGAAGATATCTGGAGCAAACTGGCGCCGCGTTTTCCTGGCGCGGTCGCGCAGGAGAGACGGCGGCTGATCCGGTTCGACACGGTGCTCGACTTCTCGGTGGTCGGCTTCATCGCTGAGATCAGCAACGCGCTGGCCGAAGCCGACATCAGCATCCTGAGCATTTCGACCTATCGCACCGACGCCGTGCTCGTCCACGAATCGAGGTTCGACGATGCGGTCAACGCCATCAAACAGGCCCTGGTGACTCTCAAATTCACCCACCTTGCGCAACATTGATGAAGATACGGTACGGGGAGAGGTAGCGACCGGGCGCCTGCTGAGCGGAGCTTTCACGAAGGCGCCCGGTCGCTACCTCTCCCCGTACCGTACCGATGCTCATCATAGGAAGGACGATGTCAAAAGAGAATCCCGAACTTGAAGGTTTGCAGAGCAAATCGGTTTACGCGTCGAAACCGCTGAACCGCACTTCCGCGATCAGCCCGCCGATCTGGCAAACGACGACTTTCGGCGCCGAGACGACTGAAGATTTCGCCGAGATCGCCGTCGCCACGAAGCCGGCGGAGTTCTACACGCGCAACGGTAACCCCAACCACGCGATGGTCGAGGCGACCTTGGCCGCACTCGAAGGCGGAGAAGCGGCCCAGGTTTTCAGCTCCGGAATGGGCGCGATCTTCGCCGCCATGGGATGCCTGCTCGAAACCGGCGATCATGTCGTAGCGCAACGCAATCATTACGCCGGCGCGACGACGCTGATGAAAGAGTTCCTCCCGCGATGGGGCGTCGAGATCACTTACGTCGATCAGACCAACAACGCCGAATTCGCCGCCGCAGTGCGCCCGAACACGAAACTGATCTATATCGAAACTCCCGTCAATCCCTTGATGCAGATCACCGACCTGCGCTTCGTCGTTGAGTTGGCCAGAGGGGAATTGGCCAAAGGCCGGGGCGTCGTCACGATCTGCGACAACACCTTCGCGACGCCCGTCAATCAGCGCCCGCTCGAATTCGGCGTTGACGCTGTCGTTCACAGCGCGACCAAGTATGTCGGCGGCCATCACGACGTGACGGCGGGGGCGCTCGTCGGGTCGAAAGATTTCGTCGAACGCGTCTGGCGTTTCGCGCTGGTTGCGGGCGCCACGCTCAGCCCGTTCGACGGCTGGCTGCTGCTGCGCGGGTTGCGGACACTGGGGCTGCGAGTCGAACGCCACAACCGGAACGGAATGGCGCTGGCCAGGTTTTTGGAACATCATCCGAAAGTCGCGCGAGTCTATTATCCCGGCCTCCCATCGCATCCGCAGCATGACCTGGCCGGATCGCAGATGAGCGGCTTCACCGGAATGCTGAGCGTCGAATTGCAAGGAGGCTACGCCGCCGCCGACAAATTCATATCCTCTCTCCGCCTTGCTACACGCGCCGCCAGCCTGGGCGGATTCGAGACTCTGGTCGTACATCCCGCCTCGATGTGGAGCCTTCAGCTTTCCCGCGAACTGCGAGAGTCCACCGGAATCAATGAAGGTCTGGTGCGAATTTCGGTCGGCCTGGAAGATGAGGTCGATATGCTACGCGATTTCGATCAAGCCCTGGCTACAGTTTGATGGAAATTCGCGACGGAGGCTACAGACGGGGCGATGGGGCGACGGGGCGATAAGGCGAATAGGACAGAAAGCGGCGCACACACTCGCCCCGTCGCCTCGTCACCCTGTCGCCCCGTCGCTCTTTCTCTCTGTGGCTAAACCCAAAAAAAATAAGGAGAGATCTTTCAATCTCTCCTTTAGAAGGCTAGCTTTGCTGGGATGAAAACTTGGAAGACAATGGCGCTAGAACTCATCCAGCGCGCAACATTGATAAGTGCAAGACTGGCGCCACGATTGTTCGAGATAATGGACATGTGGTTATCTATGCGGAAAACGCTGGTTTAGCG
>Ga0207428_10005016_pt1 | contig 12449 bp, 9 predicted proteins | sample RhiMethybrSRZTD1_FD_187600 | JGI IMG/M metagenome (GOLD analysis project Ga0207428, IMG submission 187600) | Populus rhizosphere microbial communities from Tennessee, USA - Rhizosphere MetaG P. TD hybrid SRZTD1 (SPAdes) (version 3) | ecosystem: Host-associated > Plants > Roots > Rhizosphere >... | reverse complement strand
GTCCGCTCGCATCGGCCGATGCTACGCCTGGCGCCTCAGCGGCCGAGGGTCGCGAACACGATCACGTTGTCCAGGTAGTGACCCACGTTCCGGTCGAAGGCGCCGCCGCAGGTGACCAGGCGCAGCGTCGGGGTCAGGGTCGGGTAGTAGACGTCGGCGGTGGGGAAGCGCGCCTTGGGGTACTCCTGGACCCGCTGCACGGTGAACCGGACCCGGGAGCCGTCGGCCCGGGCGACCTCGACCAGGTCGCCGCGGCGCAGCTCGCGCAGCCGGTAGAACACCGCCGGCCCCGACCTGGAGTCGACGTGGCCGAGGATGACCGCCGAGCCGGGGTCGCCGGGCCGGGTCCCGGGGGCGTACCAGCCGGCGGTGTCCCACCGGTGCGGCCCCGAGGGCACCTCGACGGCGCCGTGCTGGTCGCGGCCCAGCCGCTGCAGCCCGGTGGACACCCCGATCCGGGCGATCTCCAGCCGCACCGGGACCGGGGTGCCGCGGTAGCCGCGGGTCGAGCGGAACCCGCGGACGGCCTCCCGGCCGTCGGCCGGCCCGGCCTGGCCCCGGTCGGCCAGGGTGCTGGAGACGCCGGCGTAGCGGGCCCGGGGGCCGGCGCAGCCGGCCGCCAGCACCAGCAGGACGAGCAGGGCCGCCGCGACTGCGGTGGCCGCCGGCCGGGACCTGCCCCTGGTCATCTCACCGGTGGAGCTGGCCGGCCATCCCGCCGCCGCCGGTCTTGGAGCCGCCGGCCGGCATGTCGGCCGCCATGACCTTCTCGACGGCGTCGACCAGCACGTTGGCCACGCCCAGCATCTGCTGGTAGCCGTCGTCCTGGACCTGCTGGGCCCTGGTGTAGTCCTGGGCCGCGTAGGCGTCGACCTGGTCGATCAGGTGGCTGTCGTGGGCGGTGATGGCCTCGGTGAGCGGGTCGGTGGCGACCACGTTGCGGACGACGTCGCTGAAATAGAGGGCGAGCCGCTCGGCGAACCCCTCCAGGTTCTCCTTGGCCACCGTCTTGGCCGCCTCGTCCTTGCCGGCGACCGCCGCCGTGTAGGCCATCAGCCCCTCGACGTGGTTGGCCCAGGCGCGCTGGAACTCGGCCGCCTTCTCGGGGCCGACGATCCCGCCCATCGCCTTGGCCAGGGTGGCCGTGTTGGCGTTGACCTGGGCGGCCGCCGCCTCGAACTCGGGCGACCCGGCGAAGGTGGCCCGTTGGGCGTCCACGATCAGCTCCATGTGCTCGCCCAGCAGCATGGAGAAGGCCGACCGGAGCTGCTCGGGCGCCTTGTCCAGGTCGGCCGCCTCCCCGGCCGGCAGGCTGGCCTTGGCCAGCGCGGTCCCGGCCCCGTAGGTCCGCTGGTAGGCCGCGCGCTCGAGCTTGTAGGCCTTGGGGTAGTCCTTGGCGGCGTAGGCGTCGGCCTGGTCAATGAGCCGCTCGACCCGGGCCTCGGCGGTCCTGGTGGCCTCGGCCCCGTTGACCCGGCCGCCGCTCGCCTCGGCCAGCCAGGTGCCCCAGTCCTTGCAGCTGTCGAGCAGGGCGGCCCGCGCCTCCTGGGTGCCGGCGCTGTTCCCGGTGGCGGCGCTGTCGGCGTAGGCGGCCAGGTCGTCGGTGTAGCCCTTCCAGAGCTGCTGGAACCGGGCGGCCTCGGTGCTGTCGAAGGTCACCCCGACCGCCTGCTCGAGGGCGCCCGAGTTGGCGGCCAGCGAGCCCTGGACGACCCGCTGCAGGTCGGGGGCCTTGTCGGCCTCGCTGCGGGCCAGCCGCATGGCCAGCAGGGCGTGCTGGCCGAGCAGCTGCTCGAACCGGGCCCGCACCTCCCTGGGGGACGCGTCGGCGGCCAGGGGGGTCGCCATGGTGGTGTGTGAATGGCCTGCCGTGGTCGTGGCCGTGGCCGCCGCCGGGGCGTCGTCGCCCCCCCTCGAGGTGCAGCCGACCGCCGCCGCGAGCACCACGGTGACCAGGGCCGTCAGACCAGCTCGAACCCGCACGATGCCCCTCCCGAAAATCCGCTTGGTTCCAGGCCACAGGCCAGTATGGGAAGCTCGGCGAATTTTCGCATCGTCTGTTCTGACGAGCCTTGACGTAGCTTGCCTGTCCTCGGGCAGGGCAGCCGAGCGGCACACCGGCCACGCCCAGCTCCTGCGCGGCCTCGACCCGCGCCCCACCCGGGCCTGACCCGAAGGTCCACAATTGGGGACCACCGCACGGAAGGAGCAGCCATGAGCGGCGGGACCGGTGGGATCAGCATGGACGAGCTGGCGCTGGCCGCCCGCAACCACGGCATGCCCCTGGAGGCCCTGCGCTACGACGTCACCCCGGTCGGGCTGCACTACCTGCTGATCCACTTCGACATCCCCGAGGCCGACGAGCGGACCTGGCGGCTGGAGATCGGCGGGCGGGTGGGCGCGCCGCGCACCCTGACCATGGAGGAGCTGCGCCGCCGCCCCCAGGTGACCGCCCCGGTGACCATGGAGTGCGCCGGCAACGGCCGGGCCCGGCTGGACCCGCGGCCGGTCAGCCAGCCCTGGCTGGAGGAGGCGGTGGGGACGGCCGAGTGGACGGGCACACCGCTGCGCCCCCTGCTCGAGGAGGCCGGGCTCGGCCCGGGGGCCGTCGAGGTCCTGTTCGCCGGCGCCGACCGGGGCGTCCAGGGCGGCCTGGAGCAGGACTACGAGCGCAGCCTGCCCTTGGAGGAGGCGATGCGCGAGGAGGTCCTGCTCGCCTGGGCGGTCAACGGCCGGCCCCTGCCGCCCCAGCACGGCCACCCGCTGCGGCTGGTCGTGCCCGGCTGGTACGGCATGACCTCGGTCAAGTGGCTGCGCCGGATCAGCGTGCTCACCGAGCCGTTCGGCGGCTACCAGCAGACCGGCAGCTACCTGTTCCATGCCTCCGACGACGACCCGGGCACGCCCGTGACCCGCATCCTGCCGCGCTCGCTGCTGCTGCCGCCGGGCATCCCCGAGTTCGAGTCCCGGACCCGGTTCCTCGCCCCCGGCCGCCACCGGCTGTCCGGCCGGGCCTGGTCGGGCCTGGCCCCGGTGGCCTCGGTGGAGGTCAGCACCGACGGCGGCCACAGCTGGCGACCGGCCGAGCTGGACCGCCAGCCGTCCCCCTGGGCCTGGGCCGGCTGGTCGTTCACCTGGGAGGCCACCCCCGGCACCTACGAGCTGTGCTCGCGGGCCACCGACGCCGCCGGCAACACCCAGCCGGCCCAGCCGCCCTGGAACACCGGCGGCTACGCCAACAACGCCGTCCAGCGGGTCCCGGTCAGCGTCCGCCCCGCGGCCGGCCCCGCGGGTTGACCGGCGACGGCGCCGGGCCCGAGGTCGCCGGGGACTTCGGCGGCTTCGAGGGCCGGGCCTGGCTGAACTGCGCCCACCAGGGGCCGCTGCCCCTGGTGGCGGTGGCGACGGCCGAGCAGGCCCTGGCCGACAAGGCCGCGCCCCACCGGCTCGGCGACGAGGCGTTCACCGAGGTCCCGGGGCGCCTCAAGGCCGCCCTGGGGCGGCTGGTGGGGGTGCCGGCCGACCAGGTCATCCTCGGCAACAGCACCAGCTACGGGCTGCAGCTGCTGGTCCAGGGGGTCGAGTGGCGCCAGGGCGACGAGGTCCTGCTGGTGGACGGCGACTTCCCGGCGACCATCGCGCCCTGGCTGCCCCTGGCCGAGCGCGGGGTGCGGGTGCGGCTGCTGCGACCCCAGGGCGCGGCCCTGGACGCCGGCCAGCTGGAGGCCGAGCTGACCCCGTCGACCCGGCTGTTCTGCACCAGCTGGGTGTTCTCCTTCACCGGGCAGGCGGTCGACCTGGCCGCCCTCGGCCGGGTGTGCCGCCGGGCCGGGGTGACCTTCGTGGTCAACGGCTCCCAGGCGGTGGGCGCCGCCCCCCTCGACCTGGCCCGCCTGCCGGTGGACGCGCTGGTCAGCTGCGGGTTCAAGTGGCTCTGCGGCCCCTATGGCACCGGCTTCTGCTGGCTGGCCCCCGACCTGCTGGCCTCGCTCATCCAGCCGCCGGCCTACTGGCTGGCCCACCTCGCCCAGGCCGACCTCGGCCAGGAGACCCCGATACGGTTGCGCGACGACCTGGGCGCGGCCGCCTGGGACGTGTTCGGCACGGCCAACTTCCTCAACTTCCGGCCCTGGACGGCCTCGGTCGAGTACCTGCTCGGGCTGGGCGTCGACCGGGTCGCGGCCCGCGACCAGGCCCTGGTCGAGCGGTTCCTCCAGGGCCTCGACCCCGACCGCTACCGGCTGGTCAGCCCGCGCTCCGGCCCGGGCCGCTCCACCCTGGTCGTGCTCGGCCACCGCCGGCCGGGCCGCACCGAGGCGCTGTACGAGCGGCTGACCGGGGCCGGGGTCGACGTGGCCCTGCGGCGCGGCCGGCTGCGGGTCTCCCCGCACCTGTACAACACCGAGGCCGACATCGACCGGGCCCTGGAGGTCCTCGGCGGTCGCACGGCCCCGGTAGAGTCGCACTGACCATGGACCGACACCCAGGCGACGGGCCACCGGCGGCCGCGGCCGTGCCGCGACGGCTGCTGGAGACCGGGCGCGGCAGCCGCCCGGAGTCGTTCGGGGCCACCGAGTGGCTGCTGCTGGCCAGCATCGCCATGATCTGGGGGTCGTCGTTCCTGTTCATCGACCTCGGGCTGGAGACGCTCCGGCCGGGCGTGATCGCCCTCTCCCGGGTCGCCCTTGGCGTCGCCGCCCTGTCGCTGTTCCCGGCGGCGCGGCGCCCGATCGGCCGCGAGGACCGCGCCCGGGTGGCGTTCCTGGGGGTGATCTGGGCCGGCCTGCCGCTGATCCTGTTCCCGGTGGCCCAGCAGTGGATCGACTCGTCGGTGGCCGGCATGCTCAACGGGGCGGTGCCGCTGGCCGGGGCCGCCTGGGCGGTCCTGCTGCTGCGCCGCCCCCTGCCCCGCACCCACGCCATCGGGCTGCTGGTCGGCTTCGCCGGGGTGCTGGCCATCACCTGGCCCGAGCTCCAGGGGTCGCGGGCCACCATGCTCGGGACCAGCCTGGTCGTCCTGGCCGTGATCTGCTACGGGCTGGCCGTCAACCTGGCCGTGCCGCTGCAACAGCGCCACGGCGCCCTGCCGGTGCTGCTGCGGGCCCAGCTGGCCGCCCTGGTGCTGCTCCTGCCCTTCGGCCTCTGGGGCCTGCGCGGCTCCCACTTCGCCTGGGGACCGGCGCTGGCCATGCTGCCCCTGGGCATCCTCGGCACCGGGCTGGCCTTCGTCCTGATGACGACCCTGGTCGGCCGCGTCGGCGGCCCCCGCGGGGCCGTGGCCACCTACTTCATCCCGGTCGTGGCCATCGTCCTCGGGGTGCTCCTGCTGGACGAGCGCGTGGCCGCGGCCGCCGTCGCCGGCACCGCCCTGGTGGTCGGCGGCGCCTGGCTGACCTCGCGCCGCGAGCGGTGAACGGCGGCGCCGTGGCCCAGGCGACCCTGACCGTCGGCGCCGTCCAGGTCACCGCCGTGTGCGACGTCACCGCCGACTTCCCCGCCCCCCTGGAGCGGGCCTTCCCCCAGGTCGAGGCGGCGGCGTGGGCGCCCTGGCGGCGGCGCCACCCCGAGGCGTTCAGCGGCACCGACCGCTGGCGGCTGCGCGACTGGTGCTTCCTGGTCCGGGCCGGGGACCGGACGGTCCTGGTCGACACCGGGGTCGGCGGCCCCGGGGTGCCCGGCGCCAGCTGGATCGGGACGCCGGGACGGCTGCCCGAGGAGCTGGCCGCGGCCGGGGTCGAGCCGGACGAGATCGACCTGGTCGTCCTCACCCACCTGCACCTGGACCACATCGGCTGGAACCTGGCCTGGGACGGCGACCGGCCCAGGCCGCGGTTCCCGCGGGCCCGCTACCTGGTCCAGCGGGCCGACTGGGAGCTGTTCGCGACCCGCGGCGACGAGGACGACCGGGAGGCGTTCGACCGCTGCGTCCGCCCCCTCCAGGCCCTCGGGGTGGCCGAACTGCTGGACGGCGACCGGGCCCTGGACGACCGGCTACGCCTGCTCCACAGCCCGGGCCACACCCCCGGCTCCCAGAGCCTGCTGGTCGCCTCCGGGAACGACGCCGTCCTGCTCTGGGGCGACGTCGCCAACCACCCGGCCCAGGTCGGCGAGCCGGACTGGGGGCCGGGCAGCGACATCCAGCCCGAGGTGGCCGGCCGGACCCGGCGGCGGCTGCTGGAGCGGGTCGAGCGCGAGGCCATGTGGCTGGCCCCGGCCCACTTCCCCGAGCCCTTCGGCACCGTGGCCCGGGTCGAGGGCGGCCGCCGCTGGCGGGGCCGCCGCTGACCCGGAGCGCCGAACCGCGGTGCCGTGGCCGGCGCGACGCCAGACCCGCTCGCCGTCGACCTCGTCCCGGGTGGGCCGGAGCCCGGCCCGGCTGGCGACCTTGGCCGAGGCCAGGTGGTCGGGGTGGATGTGGGCCGCGATCTCGTGCACGTCCTGGCGGCCGAGCCAGCCGACCAGCGCCCGGGCCGCCTCGGAGGCGTAGCCCCGGCCCTGCCAGGGGACGCCCACCACCCAGGCGATCTCCGCCGTCCAGCCCCCGGGCCGGCGGCCGATGGTGGCCTGCACGGTCCCGACCGGCCGGGCGTCGGCGCGGCGGCGGACGACCCAGTTTCGCCAAACCTCCTCGGGCCGTCCGGAGCCGTCCTGGAGGGCGGTGTAGCGGGTGCGCAGCTCCTGGAGGGTGGCCGGGCGGCCGCCGACGAACCGGTGCAGCTCCGGGTCGGCGAGCACCGCGACCAGCTCGTCGGCGTCGCCGGGGTCCAGGGGGGTGAGCAGCAGCCGCCCGGTGCCGATGGTGGCCTCGGGAAAGGTGGGCACGCGGCGGCTCCCTGGTCGGTCGATGTCCCTAGTATGCAGATGATGCGCGCCGACCTGGATCCAGGGGAGGACCGACGTGGCCGCGATGATCAGCTCCTATGTCCGCGACGACTGGTACACGGCCTCCGACGAGGGGACGACCCTGGTCGACGCCTCCACCGGGGAGGCGGTGGCGCGGGTGTCGAGCGCCGGGGTCGACCTGGCCGGCATGGTCGAGCACGCCCGCGCGGTCGGCGGCCCCGGGCTGCGCGAGCTGACCTTCCACCAGCGGGCGGCCGCCCTGAAGCGGCTCGCGGTCCACCTGCGCGAGCACCGCGACGGCCTGTACGAGCAGTCGGCCAGGACCGGGGCCACCCTGGACGACGCCCGGGTCGACGTCGACGGGGGCATCGGGGCCCTGTTCACCTACGCCAGCAAGGGCCGGCGCGAGCTGCCCAACGACGTCCTCTACCTCGACGGGCCCCCGGAGTCGCTTGGCCGGGGCGGGACCTTCGTCGGCCAGACCGTCTACACCTCCCGGCCCGGGGTGGCGGTGTTCGTCAACGCCTTCAACTTCCCGGTCTGGGGGATGCTGGAGAAGCTGGCCCCGGCCGTGCTCGCCGGCGTCCCGGCGATCGTCAAGCCGGCCAGCCAGACCGCGTACGTCACCGAGCTGGCGTTCCGGCACCTGGTCGAGTCGGGGGCGCTGCCGCCGGGGTCGGTCCAGCTGCTGTGCGGCGGCGTCGGCGACCTGTTCGACCACCTCACCGGGCAGGACACCATCGCCTTCACCGGCTCGGCGGCCACGGCCAGGCTGCTGCGCTGCCATCCGGCGGTGGTCCGCGAGGCGGTCCGGTTCAACGCCGAGGCCGACTCGCTGAACTGCTCCATCCTCGGCCCCGATGCCGCCCCCGGCACCGAGGAGTTCCAGCTGTTCGTGACCGAGGTGGTGCGCGAGCTGACCCAGAAGACCGGGCAGAAGTGCACCGCCATCCGCCGCTCGCTGGTCCCGGCCGAGCACGTCGGGGCCGTGGTCGACGCCCTCGGCGAGCGGCTGGCCGAGGTGCGGGTTGGCGACCCCCGGGACCCGGCCACGACCATGGGCCCGCTGGTCAGCCGCGGCCAGCTGGCCGAGGTCGGCCGGGCCGTTGTCCAGCTCGGCCGGGCCGCCGAGGTCGCCCTTGGCGGCCCCGACCGGCTGGCGCTGGCCTCGGGCGACCCCGAGCGGGGCGCCTTCTGCGCCCCAACGGTGCTGGTGGCCGAGGCGGCCGAGGCCCCGGAGCTGCACTCGGTGGAGGCGTTCGGGCCGGTCACCTCCGTGATCGGCTACCGCGACGCCGCCCACGCCGTCGCGCTGGCCGCCCTTGGGCGGGGGAGCCTGGTCGGGTCGGTCGTCACCCACGACCCCGACTTCGCCCGCCGGGTCGTCACCGGCGTCGCCCCCTGGCACGGGCGGCTGCTGGTCCTGGACCGCGACGACGCCGGCGAGTCGACCGGGCACGGTGCCCCGCTGCCCCACCTGGTGCACGGCGGCCCCGGTCGGGCCGGCGGCGGCGAGGAGCTGGGCGGGATCCGGGCCGTCCTGCACCACATGCAGGTCACCAGCGTGTCGGCGTCACCGGCGATGGTCACCGCCGTCACCGGCCGCTTCACCGCGGGCGCCCCCACCACCACCGGCCCCGTGCACCCGTTCCGCCGGCACTTCGAGGAGCTGGCCATCGGGGAGACCCTGCACACCGCCGCCCGCACGGTGACCCTGGAGGACATCGAACGCTTCGCCGACCTCAGCGGCGACCGCTTCTACGCCCACATGGACGAGGCCGCGGCCAAGGCCAACCCGTTCTTCGACGGCCGGGTCGCCCACGGCTACTTCGTGGTCTCGGCCGCCGCCGGGCTGTTCGTCGACCCCGACCCCGGCCCCTGCCTGGCCAACTACGGCCTGGAGCGGCTGCGCTTCCTCAAGCCCGTGTACCCCGGCGACACGCTGGCGGTGGACCTGACCTGCAAGCAGAAGTCGGCCAGGGAGGGCGAGGACTACGGCGAGGTCCGCTGGGACGTCGCCGTCATCAACCAGGACGGCGACAAGGTCGCCACCTACGACGTCCTCACCCTGGTGGCGTGCCGTCCGCGGTAGGCGGACACGCTCACCAGCACCCCGCCGGCGACGATCAGGACCAGGGCCAGCCCGGCCATGGTCGGCGCCCGGGCCGGCCCGGTGAACGGCAGCGGGCACTCGCCCGCGATGGTCAGCTCGGAGAACGCGAACGGCTTGGCACCGGGCTCGGCGACGCTCAGGCGGACCGTGCTGACCCCGGTGAGGGGGACCGTGGCCTTGAGGGTGAGGGTGCCGTCGGCGGCCGAGGTGACGGTCTCCGTGTGGAGGGTGGCGCCGCTGGACGCGTTCTGGAAGCGTAGATCCAGCCTGGAGCTCGGCGGCAGCTTGAACGCGCTGGCCTGCAGGGTCCCGCAGCCGACCAGGGAGAGGTCGACGTGCAGGTGGTCGGGCCCCTGCTGGGCGGCGGCCGGGCCGGCGCCCAGCAGCCCCAGCAGCAGCACGGCGCCCGCGAGCGGGCCGAACCTGAGCCAACGAGGCATCTGCCTTCCTTCCGGTGGGGTCGGCCGTTACCGGCTCGGCAACAGGTGGAGGACGACCTGGTCGACGTCGAGGTAGCCGCCCGGCGGCAGGTCGCGGGCCATGATCTCCAGCGCCAGCCGCGACCCGGCCTGGTTGGCGACGTGGATGGCCCCGAACTTGCGCCAGCCGGCCTGCTCGACCGTCCAGCCGAGGGTGTTGGAGCCCGGCACCGGCTTGTCGTCGCGGTACTCGCGCACGCCGATCGTGACCGTGGTGCCCGGCGCCGACGGCCGCACCCAGGCGTTGGTGTGGTAGTAGCCGTGGAGCTTGGTGACGGTCACGTCGGGGACGGTGATCCCGACCGGCCCGCTGGTGGTGGGGTCGGCCAGGACGCGCAGCGACCAGCCGCCCTCGGTGGCGTCGGTCGACCGCTCCAGGCGGGCCCCGCCGAGCGGCTCCCACCCCTGCGCGCCGGCCTCGAAGCTCGCGTTGGGCAGCAGGTTCTTGGGCCCGTCCCCGGACGCCTGGGCGACCGTGGTGTCGGGGGCGGCCTCGGTCGTGGCGGGCGCGCCGCCGGCGGTCGGGGTCCTGGTCGCCGACCGGTCGGGGCCGGCGGAGGTTCCCATCCAGGCGGCCGCGGTGAGGACGAGCAGCACCGCCAGGCCGACACCGGTCCAGAGGCGCCACCGTCGGCGGAGGGGGAGTCGGTCGGCGAGATGGCGGGGGGTGCTGTCCATGTCGGCCCCACAGTCTGGGACCAGCGGCCGCATCAGGCAACTGCGCAAACTTGACGAGCCGATCGGGTCCCGCCCAGCGGCAGCGCGACCAGGAACGTCCCGCTCACCCTGGGCGAGCTGGCCGGCTCCTTCCCGGCCGGTGACACCGACCCGTTCTGGATCACCGTCGACGGGGGCCAGGTGACCAGGATCGCCCAGCAGTACCTGCCCTGGGCCGGGGCGCCCCCCCGGCCCGGAGGGCCTGGGCGAGGCCGGCACGGCTGCGGGCCAGCAGCGGGGCCGCGCCCATGCGCTGGTGGGCCCGCACGGCGGTCGTGAAATGGGCCGCCGCGTCGTCCCAGCGGGACAGGGCCGCGGCCAGCAGGCCCAGGTGCTGGTCGGTCGAGCCGATGGTGCCGAGCGGCAGCCTGGCCACCAGGACGTTCCGGCCGGCATAGGGCAGCAGGAGCTCGTACAGCCGCGCCGCCCGGTCCCGGTCGCCCAGGGCGGCGCAGGCGATGGCCAGGACGGCCAGGTGGTACAGGTACAGGTGGTTGCGGGGGAGGCCGGCGAACTCGTCGGCGGCCAGCCGCGCGACGTGCTCGCGGGCCTCGTCGTGGCGGCCGGCCTCGCACAGCAGCACGGCCAGGGTCGCCCGCCAGCCGAGGTTGGCCGGGAACCGGTCGACGAAGCGCCGCAGGGCCGTCTCCAGCTCGGGCAGCCGCCCCTGCTCCCAGCGCAGCCCGACCAGGACGATGGTGTGGTAGATGGCGACCACCGGGTCGTGGGCCCGCCGGCCCAGGGCCAGCGCCTCCCCGGCCAACCGCTCGGCCTCCTCCAGGCGGCCTCCGAGCAGCTCCTGCCCGGCCCGGAACAGCGGCACGTGCCAGGAGAAGTGGAGCTGGCCCAGGGCCTGGGCCTCCCGGCCGTAGCCCTCCAGGCCGCGCTCGAGGGCGGGCAGGTCGCCCTGCTCGAGCTGGTCGGCCAGGAGGAAGCCGCGGCCCTTGAGGGCCGTCACCCGGTCGCCGCCGGCCTCGGCCAGCCGCACCACCTCGGCGGCCACGGCCAGCCGTTCCTCCAGGTTGTCGGGACCCCAGGTGGCCATGTGGTGCTCGTAGAGCACGGCCGCCAGGGTGGCGGGGTCGCCGATGCGCCTGGCCATGGCCACGGCGGCCTGGCTGAGCCGAGCCCGCCGGTCCTCCTGCGGCGCCGAGGCCAGCGCCCTGGCCAGCCGGGCCAGCACCCGCGCCCGCAGCGTGCTGTCGGCCTCGCCGAGGACGGTGAGGGCCTCCTCGAGCAGGCCGACCTCCAGCTCGTCGACGCTGCCGGCGGTGAACTCCCGGCCGAGGCCGAAGGCGGCCCGGGCCAGCCGCCCGCCGTCGCCGCGGCGCCTGGCCAGCCCGGCCGCCCGCTCGTAGTGCCCGCGGGCCTCGCCCTGGTCGCCGGCGGCCATCCCGGCCGCGGCCAGGGCCAGCAGCAGCTCGGTACGCTCGGCCTCGTCGGGCCGGGCCTGGAGGTCCTGGGCCCGCAACGCCCGCTGATAGTGGCCGGCGGCCTCCTCGTAGGCGAGGACCCTCATGGCCCGGTCGCCGGCCTGCCGGGCGTAGGCGACGGCCTGATCGGCCTGCCCGGGGCGGGCCGCCTGGGCGAAATGGTGGGCCAGCTCGGCCAGGTAGCTCTCGAACTGGTCCCCGCGGAGCTCGACCAGGGCCACCCCCACCCGGTCGTGCAGGCGCCGCCGTTCCCGGGCCGGCAGCTCCTCGTACAGGGTCTCGCGGACCAGGGCGTGGGCGAACCGGAACCGGCCCGGCCGGCCGGCCACCTCGGCCACCAGCCGGGCGTCGCTCGCCTCCTCCAGGGCGTCGAGGACCTCGTCGGGGGCCAGGCCGGCCACGCGGGCGACCACGTCCAGGTCGAAGTCGCGGCCCTGGACCGACGCCGCGGCCAGGCTGGCATTGGCGTCGTCCGAGAGCCGGTTGAGCCGCCGGCCGAGCACGTGGCGGATCCCCTCGGGAACGCCCGCGCCGGCCAGCCCGCCGGCCTCCAGGCGGTCCTCGGCGGCCAGCAGCCGCACCAGCTCGCCGACGAAGTACGGGTTGCCCTCGGTCTGGTCATGGACGGCGGCCACCAGGTCGGCCGCCGGGTCGATCCCGGCCACGCCGGCGATGAACCGGCCGACCTCGCCCTGGTCCAGCCCGGACAGGGCCAGATACGAGGTGGCCGGGATGCGGAACAGCTCGGCCAGGGTGCCGCTCAGGGGATGGCGCCGGTCGACCTCGACGTCGCGGTAGGTGCCGACGAGCAGCAGGCGGGTGTCGGCCAGCTCGCCGGCCACGAACCCGAGCAGCAGCAGGCTC
>Ga0207428_10005012_pt1 | contig 12453 bp, 9 predicted proteins | sample RhiMethybrSRZTD1_FD_187600 | JGI IMG/M metagenome (GOLD analysis project Ga0207428, IMG submission 187600) | Populus rhizosphere microbial communities from Tennessee, USA - Rhizosphere MetaG P. TD hybrid SRZTD1 (SPAdes) (version 3) | ecosystem: Host-associated > Plants > Roots > Rhizosphere >... | reverse complement strand
CGCCGACGCTGATCCTGCACGGCGCCAACGACGAGCGCGTGCCGACGGGGCAGGCCTACGAGCTGTACCGGGGATTGAAGGACCGCGGCAAGGCGACCGAGCTGGTGTTCTATCCGCGCGAAGGGCACGGCTTCACCGAGTACTACCACCAGAAGGATCGCATGCAGCGGATTTACGACTGGGTGACGAAGTACACTTTAGGCACTGGTGGAACCACGACCGCACCCTTCGACGATGCGCCCTAGGCGCTGAAATCGACTTCATCCCGCGATCCACCGGAGTGTTCCCTTGACAGAGTAAGGCGAAGGGTCTACAAGGAAGTCACTCCCGGCCGCCCTCCATCCCCCTTTTCACACGCAATGTGGGAGCGTGCTGGAGAGGTTATGCGCGAAAAAAGTCGCCACGATAAGGTCGGTCGACTTCGACAACTTCACTTGTGGCTCGATCGCCCGGATTACGTGTTTGTGAAATCACTCGCTCACGAACGAGACGTAAGCGTTTCGAGACTGTTCCGCCGCTTGATCAAGGGATGGCGGACCCAAGCCGCCGCTCGATCTGGTACCAACAAGGTACCAAATGTTGCAGATCGCGTGCGCATCAACGAAGCTGGCGATCCTCCCCAGGGAACTCGCGGCGATGCCACGCAAACCAATAGGTCCAGTAGGCGATAAGAGTGTTTTTGTTCCTGAGCGGAATGTCCTGAGCGTCCGCCAGGGCGCACGGCTCGCACTCTTGTCAATATCCGATCAAGCGTACTTCACGCTTAACGAATCGGCGACCGTGATTTGGCAATCGATCCGTGTCGGCGCGACTGTGCAAACGACGACACGAGTCCTCGCAGCCTTCTACGGCATTTCCGAGAGCGAGGCCAGGCACGATGTATGCGCTGTGCTTGCTTTACTGCACGCAAAAGACTTGATCCGCCCCTCGAGCGCGGCCATCCACGAACGTAACGTGATACCGCAGCAGATTCGAACCCAACGTGTGCGTAGAGAACCGCCGACGGCAATGGAGTGCTTCGTCAGTCTGATCCGAATGATGGCGCTGTTGCGCTTGCTCGGTGCCGCGCAGCTGGTTCCCAATGCGATGCATAAAGCCGACAGCGACAGATTCGTCCCAGACGAAGCCGCTCGGATGCTTACCCGGCGGATGCGACTCGCGGCAGCATGGCTGCCGTGGACTGGCACGTGTCTTCCGCAAAGTCTTGCCACCATCAGTCTGTTGCGCGAGTGGGGCTACAGACCCTATCTCCAAATCGGTGTGTATCCGGCTCCCTTTTCTGCTCATGCATGGGTGGTCTGCGGCGGTCGACCAGTCAACGAGACGCCCGAACAGTTGATGCGCTACCGGGTTCTCGAACTCGATGGTAACGAAAGGTTGTCGTGATGTTCGTCGCTTTCGCTTCCGAGGACGTCGACCGCGTGGCGCGGACCTTGATGACAGTTCGTACTGGCGTGCACGGTCACGTACATTGGATTCACCCAACTGGCTTCGGGTGGAGCGATGGGAAAGGCGCTGCGACCGCAGCGCACGGCGCAGCAGTTGCCGTCGGTCGGGCGAGCCTTCACGCCATCGATTCCCGACCCGAGGCGCTGGAGGATCGCGCGCCACTCGACCTGGCGCTGCAAACCTATCTGCACCGAGAAGGTGATATTGCGAGACTTGCTGGCGTGTTTGGTTTTGTTGTCTGGAACCGACAGAGCTTCGAGCTACACGCGCTGCGTGACCATTTGGGTGTGGCGGCTCTCTATTGGAGCGACCGAGACGGTGACCTATTTGTGTCCGACAGTCTCGAGACTCCGGCAAAAAGCGGCCACCTAGATCCGCAGGCGCTGCGGCAATTTATTGTGCAGGGTCATATCGGGCCCTCGCGATCAATGTGGAAGGGACTTCAGCCGCTGAATGCTGCGTCAATCCTGCAATGGCGGCCTGGAAGGCCAATCGCCACTAAGCGTTACTTCTCGCTGACGAACTGTCGAGTGCAGGTGCCGGAAACTACAGATGAAATCACGGCGGAGGGTCGGCGGTTGATGATCGATGCTGTTCACACTGCTGCGAAAGGGCGCCGCTTCTGGACCGATTTAAGCGGCGGTCATGATTCGTCGTCGGTCGCTTCGATTGGCGGGTGGCTGCGGCGGAAGTACAACCAAGTGAACCTCGGTGGCACGGTAACCTTCGTCGACTCGATTGGTGAAGGTGATGAGAGTGAGTTTGTCGCCGCAGTGTTAAAGGAGTACGCACTCGATTCAATCACTATCGTTGATGCGTGTCCGTGGGACACCGATGGCTCGGTCCCACCGTCAACTCCTTCGCCGTCAAGGGACTACCCATTCTGGAAACGTGATCGGTTTCTGAGCGCTGAACTCAAGCGACGAGGGTGCGAGGCTTTGTTCAGTGGCATCGGACCCGACTATTACCTTCCTCTGACGTGCGCCCATGCGCTCGACCAGGTTCGCCAGTGGCGAATTGCCGATGCCAGCGAAGTGTTTGCCGAGTGGACCATTCAGAATCGCAGCAACTTCTGGCGCGAGGCCTATCGCGAGGTGATAAGTCCGTTGATGCCGTCGGTTGTGCAACGGCGCTGGCTACGTCCGAGCGCCAAGCGGCCATCGTGGCTGCGGGAAGACTTCATCGGCGATCACGAATTCCGAGCCTTGCAAGTCGAGCGTGATGTCGTGCGGGCATGGCCCGGAGGCGTGTGCGCTGAGCGAGTAGCACAAAGATTCAGCGAGATACCGTGCGGATTGGATGGGTGGCGCAGTCTCGACGGCGTCAGCATCGATCACCCGTTGCTGTACTTGCCGCTAGTGCAGTTCTGCCTCTCCATAGATTGGCGGCTAAGAACAAGTTTCTCGCGCCCGAAGCCGCTATTGCGCAAGGCAATGGCGGGCATCGTACCTGACGTGATTCTCAACCGCAACACGAAGGGATCGCTGGTCTTGCCCAGAGTTGTGTGGGCACTCAGCCATCACCGACAGTGGCTCCGTGCGCTTCTTAAGAACCCTGTTCTTGGGGACTTAGCTGTAATCGAACCGGCCAGAATGCTTCACGCAATCGACGATGCTGCGGCCGGAAGCGGATCGGCACGATATCTGTATTTCGCGTTGAGTCTGGAGACGTGGTTATCCGCGCGGGCAAAACGTACCGAATTAATGGCTGCTTAGCGGCCACGGGTTCCCCCAGGAACAAGGAGACAGTCATGCAGAAAAAGCAGACCGAGTCACTCATCGTGGCCAAACCGGCGAAGCCGTATGTCAAGCCGGAAGTCACCGCTCACGGTTCGCTCGCCGAGCACACACTGAACTCGACCTCCGGTGCAGACCCGGAGGGTTTCGAGGACAACATCGTTTGGGGCAACTAGTTGGCGTTTCCACGGGGAGTCAGGGGACTCCCCGTGCTTCTTCTCGCGTCGCTTGACGCGTGCGTGTGACAGCTGTAGCCTCACCCCACCCGGAGGCGTGCATGCCTATAAGTCTTAAGCTCGCCCTTCGCCGGCTTCGCCGTTCGCCAATGGCCGGCGTTTTCGTCGCGCTGGCACTTGCGGTTTCTGTCGGGGTGGCTGGCGCATCAACGGTATTACTGAACGCCATCGTTCTGCGCCCGCTCGGGACGCGCTCTCCAGAGCAACTTGTTTTCATCGCTCCAATGATCGGCGAGGCGATCCTCGGGATTCCAGGACAGACTCTCGCCGCGCTACGAGACTCCTCCGAAACAATGGGACAAGTCTGTGGTTATTCGCGAGGTGCGGTCGGAGTGCAGTTAGGAGACCGGATCTCTCGCAGAGGTCTCGAAGCGTTCTCAGGCAGCTGTTACGAATTGCTCGGTGTGCGGCCTTTCTTGGGCCGTTTGATCGGCGAACAGGATGCGCCGTTCGCCGGCGTCTCGGCGCCGGTCACGGTCGTCACTTATTCGTTTTGGAAGACCGCGCTCAACGGTGATCCGCAAATTGTTGGCAGGATCCTGATTGTTGAAGGTAAGCCGCTCACCATCATTGGAGTGCTACCGGAGTCATTCGCAGGCATGCACGTCGATCAGGGGCCGGACATCGTCGTGCCGCTCGGCCTGACGAACACCCTGATGGGCTTGCCGCCCCGTACGCTCGCGTTGTACGCAATCGCACGGATGTCAAGCGCATCTGCGATCGACCAATTGCGTCGCGACTTGCGCAGCATGTGGCCGGGCTTGTGGCGCGCGACGAATCCCGGCAGCGAGACGAGGCCGGCACCGGCCGCCGACCCGGTGAACTTGCAAGTGGAATCGGTGCAGCGCGGCATTTCGGATCTCCGGAAGCAGTACACATTCTCGTTGTACTCGCTGGTGAGCTTGTCGCTGTTACTTGTCGTGATGGCCTCAGCCAACATTGCCGGATTGTGGATTGCGCGCGCCGCTCATCGCGTCTCCGAGTTCAAGACGCTGGCGGCGATCGGAGCCGATGCATCGCGAATTTTTGCCACTCTCATGACTGAAACGATACTAATTGCCGCGGCTGCGGCCGCCGGCGCGATGGCAGTCGCGACTGTTCTAACGGAACTGGTCGCGCATCAATTGTGGATTGGATTCCTTCCCCTAACAATGCGCATGGCGCCCACGGCATTGCAACTACTCGTCGTTGCGGTCACGACAATCGTCCTGTCCTTCGCGCTCCTCGCTCCGGCAGCCATGTTCGCACTGCGGCAATCGCGATCGATCCTGCGCACGAATTCCGCTGGTGGCAGTCACCCGTGGCGAAACGGACTGTTGGCGGTTCAAGTGGCGGCGACACTGGCGATGGTCTTCGCAGCGATGCTGCTGACAAAAAACCTGATCGGACTGAACGCAATTGATCCTGGCTATTCGCCAGACGGACTATCGTGGGGACGGATCGAACGGTTGTCCGGTGGCGGTAAATTCGATCGCCGCGCCTACCTGGATCAGTTGGTCCACGACGTCGAGAGAATTCCAGGGGTCCAATCGGCGGCCCTGTCAAATACGTTTCCCACGACCGAACTGCGTCACCTGTCATCATTGATGCCGGTCGCACGACCAGGCTCTGATTCGTCAACAGGCATCAGAGAGTTCCGAGTCTCACCGGGTTTCTTTCAGACACTCGGCGTGACGCTGATCGCCGGACGTGATTTTCAGCCGGACGACGACACTGATCGCAGTGCGGTAGCGATCATCAACGCAACACTGGGGCGGCGGCTGTTTCCTGGAGAAGATCCCGTGGGACAGTTCCTTACGCTGGTTCCCTCGAAACGAACGGTGACCATTGTCGGTGTCGTTGCCGACTTCAGCCCAGGCGACGTGCGCATCAGGGATTTGGCAGCCGTTTACAGTCCGTACCTCCAGGATACCCAACCACTCGGACTGTCGTTCCTGGTCGTCAGGTCGAGTGCCGGCATTTCCTTTTCGGCCTTGTCCGACGTGATTGGCGTCGGGAACCATCATTACCTCAGCGTCTACAGATCAGTACGCGAGCATTTGACGACATTAATTGGACGGGAACGTATCCTGTTTTCGATTTCAACACTGTTGGGCGTGCTGGGTATCCTGCTGGGAGGCGCTGGAATATTCGCCTCGCTTGCTCATTCGGTCGCTGAGCGTGCGAAGGAGTTTGCGGTTCGTTCTGCGATGGGCGCACAACGTCACCGGATCGTTCGCGCTGTAATTTCCGAGGTCTTCGTGCCGTTTACCGCCGGCATGGTACTTGGACTGCCGCTCGCTTTGCTCGCCGCCCGAGCGGGCGCTGCCCTTCTTTACTCGCAATCGCCGACACCTGCGCCAACCTTGATCCTCAGCGTCGCAACGTTGCTGATGGCAGCGGCAATAGCGGCGTTTGTGCCAACCTGGCGGGCATTGAGGCTGGATCCAGCAGTCGTTTTGAAGGAGTAGTCAAAGGAGAAGGGGTGACGAAGTACACTTTAGGCACTGGTGGAACCACGACCGCACCCTTCGACTCGCGATAGCGGACCCGAGGGGTCCGCTATCACTCGCTCAGGGCAGGCAACCCCGTCGGATGCGGAACTGCTAGCCATCCTCTCCGAGCTCGCCCGCGAGGTGAGCTCGGTGCTGGATCTCGACGATCTTCTCCAGAAGATTCCGAACCTCATTTCCCGGCTCACGAACTTCACGGTCTTCTCGGTGTATCTGCTCGACCCGCAGCGCGAAGAGCTGAGCATCGCCTACGCCCAGGGATACCCCGAAGAAATCGTCAAGCACTTCACGCTGAAGGTCGGGCAGGGCACGGTCGGCACCGCGGTGGCGGAGCAGCGGCCGATCCTCCTCAACGACGTCGATCAGGATCCGCGCTACCTGGCGGTCGTGCCCGGCGCGAAATCGCAGCTCGCCGTGCCGCTCCGCAACAAGGGCCAGGTGATTGGCGCGCTCAACCTGCTGAGCGACAAGATCGGCGCGTTCACCGAGCGCGACGAGTGGATCCTGCGGCAGTTCGGCGCGCACGTGGCGCAGGCGATCGCCACGGCGCGGCTGTTCGAATCGGAGCGCGAATACACCGAGACGCTCGAAACGCTCGCGGAGATCGGCCGCGAGATGAGCGCGATTCTCGATCCCGACGAGCTCCTGACCAGGCTCGCGCATCTCATCAAGCGCGTCATCGACTACCGCATCTTCGGCATCGCGCTGCTCGACGAAGAAACGGGAATGCTCGATCTGAAGGTGACGATCAAGTTCGGCGACGATCCTCGCGCGATGGCGCCGGTGAAGCTCGGCGAAGGACTGGTCGGCTATGCGGCGCTCCACAAGGAAGTGGTGCTGGTGCCCGACGTCACCAAGGATCCGCGCTACATTGCCGCCGTTCCCGGCGTGCGCTCCGAGCTCGTGGTGCCGCTGCTGCTGAAGGACCGCTGTATCGGCGTGTTCGACCTCGAGAGCCCGGAGCCCGACGCCTTCAACAAGAAACACGTGAAGCTGCTGACGCTGCTGGCCTCGGAAGCGGCGGTCGCGATCGAGAACGCGCGGCTCTACGAATCGATTCGCGAGAGCGAAGCGCGCTTCGAAAAGGAATTGCGGCTGGCGCAGCGGGTGCAGATGGCGCTCCTGCCGCAGGAGCTGCCGAAACGCCTGCGCGGCGTGGACGTGGCGTGGCATTTCGATCCGGCGCGCGAGCTCGGCGGCGACATCTGCGACTTCCTGGCGCCCGAGCCGAACTCGCTGGTCGTCGTGCTCGGCGACGTGTCGGGCAAGGGTGTGCCGGCGGCGCTCTACGGCGCGGCGATCGGCGAGATGGTGCGTGGCCGCACGTTCCGGCGCCGGCTGGAGAAGAACGTCACGACGCCGGCGCAGCTGCTCGCCGGCATGAACCGCATCCTCCACGAGCGCAACCTCGAGGAGTATTACTGCACGCTCTGCTACGCGATGTTCGAGTTCAAGAAGAAGATCGTGACGTTCGCGAACTCGGGCCTGCCGTTCCCGGTGAAGTTCACGAAGGGCAAGGCGCAGCAGCTCGAGATGCCGGGCACGCCGCTCGGGTCATTCGGCGGATCGAAGTACGACGACTTCCAGTTCCCGCTCGAAGAGGGCGATGTCTACGTGCTGTGCTCGGATGGCATCTTCGAGGCGTTCAACGAGGCCGGGCAGGAATTTGGCGCCGAGCGGGTGATCGACATCATCGAGCGCACGAACGCGCTGTCGTCGAAAGAGATTGTCAACGAGCTCTTCAACGCCGTGCAGCAGTTCTGCGGCGACGCGCCTCAATCAGATGACCGTACCGTCGTCGTCGTAAAGATTAACCAGCTGGGGCCCGTACCAAAAGTCCAGTAACAACATTCACAGAAGCACAGAAACACAGAAACACGGAAATCTCTTTTGGTTTTTCCAAAAAAGGCTTCCGTGCTTCTGTGCTTCCGTGTTTCTGTGTATGTTTTTCGCGGACTAATGTGTTTGCGCGTGCGGGTGGTGCGCGGCGGGATCGTTGAAATCCATGTCGTCGCCGTGCCCATGATGATCGTCGACGTGCGTGGCGGCGGTGAGGTAGATCGCGCCGAGCGTCAGGAAGATGAACGCCTGCAGCGGACCCACGATCAATCCCAGGAACTGAATCGGCAGCGGCGCGATGAACGGGATGATGCTGGCGATGATCAGCACCACGAGGTGCTCGCCGAAGATGTTGCCGAACAGGCGCAGCGTCAGTGACATGACGCGCGACAGGTGGCTGATGATTTCGATCACGAAGATCATCGGCGCCAGGACGATCGGCACGCCGGGCATCACCGCGAAGTGCTTGATGTAGGCCACGGGACCGTTGGCGCGGAGGCCCTGCCAGTGGTAGTAGAGCCACAGCGTGATCGCGAGCGCAAACGGCACGTTGATGTTGCTCGTCGGCGATCCGAGGCCCGGAATCTGTCCCATCAAGTTGCCGAGCAGGATGAACACGAAGATCGAGCCGAGCACCGGCAGGAACTTGCGGCCCCTCGGGCCCATGTTGCCTTCGAGCACGCCGACGAGGAACGAGACGACGTCCTCGAGGATGATTTGCAGCTTGCCCGGGTTGTCGACGCTGAGCGACGCGCGAATCGCGAGGCCGATGAAGAGAATAAAGAGCGTGATCAGCCCGATGAACACGAGGTGATCGGGCACGTGGATCCCCAGCGGCGCGAAGAGCAGATTGACGAGCGCGACTAGCGGGGAGGGGTGTTCAATGGCTTCCACAGCCGAACATTGTACTAGAATTCACAAGGGCTTGGGGCTTGGGACCTGGGGCTTGGGGCCTGCATTTCAAGTCCCAAGTCCCAAGTCCCAAGTCCCCTTTTTACAGGTACTTAATCGACGTCTCGCGGATGTGCAGACCGAAGCTGCGGCCGCCGAACAGGCCGACCTCCTGCACCTTGCCTTTGACGCGAACGCGCGCGTTCTTGCTCGGGATGCGGTTGTCGTCCGAGATGACCAGCATCTCCTCCTGGCCGTCGCTGACGCGGAAGACCTTGTAGGGCACGAACGGAATGCCGAACGACGTGGTGACAACGCCTTCGACGGTCACCGTCTTGTCGTGGAATTTGCCCGGGTTGGTCTTCACCTCGGCAATCGAGCGTTCACCCATCGACGCGCAAGCGCCACTCAGTGCGGCGGCTGCGAGCATCAGACCCAGAACGAAATTCTTCGTGCGCGACATGGCTTCCTTCTCCTTCATCACCGAACTTGCAAGATAAACGCCGCGGCTAGATCGTGAATGGTGCGGCCGGAAGGCGGCGATGCCAGCGCCTGCCTGATAGTTCGCCCCCCGGTGATCCGCCGCGGCTGCACCCTTACATATCAAGGGCTATGCCAGTGATTTAAGGCCTGAAATCGAGGGTTTCTGTCCCCGGGCAGGGACGATCGATCAGTACACGCCGAGGTATCTGTCCATTTCCCAGGGCGAGACGTGGCGGATGTATTCGTCCCACTCGTTGCGCTTGGCTTCGAGGAAGTGGTTGAAGATGTGCTCGCCCAGGGTCTCTTTTACGAGCGAGTCCTTCTCGAACTCATCAAGGGCTTCGCTGAGATTCGCGGGCAGATCGTCGATACGCAAGTGGCGGCGCTCGCGGTGGCTCATCTTGTAGATGTTCTTGTTCACCGGCGGACCGGGATCGAGTTTCTGATCGATGCCGTCGAGACCGGCGCGCAGCATCACGGCCATCGCGAGATACGGATTGCACGATGGATCGGGCATGCGCAGCTCGAGACGCGTGTTGATGCCGCGAGCGGCGGGCACGCGCACGAGCGGGCTGCGATTCTTCTCGGACCACGCGATCGCCGTCGGCGCTTCGTAACCGGGCACGAGGCGCTTGTACGAATTCACGAGCGGGTTGGTGATCACGCAAAAGCCCTTGGCGTGCTGCAGCAATCCGCCCACGTAGTGCATGCACGTCTGGCTCAGTTGCATCTCGTTCTGCGGATCGAAGAACGCGTTCTTGCCGTCCTTGAAGAGCGATTGATGCGTGTGCATGCCCGATCCGTTGACGCCGTAGATCGGCTTCGGCATGAAGGTGGCGTGAAGATTGTTGTTGAGCGCCACGTTCTTCACGATGAAGCGGCAGGTGCTCACGTTATCCGCCGTCACCAGCACATCGTCATAGTGAAAATCGATCTCGTGCTGGCCGGGCGCGACCTCGTGATGCGCGGCCTCGATGTGCATGCCCATCTGCTCGAGGGCGACGACGATTTCGCGGCGGACGTCTTCACCGAGATCGATCGGCGCGAGATCGAAGTAGCTGGCCTTGTCGTGCGTTTCGGTGGTGGGCTTGCCGTCGCGGCGCAGGAAGAGGAAGAACTCGGTCTCGGGACCTGCCATCATCGTGAAGCCGCGCTCGCCGGCGAGCGCGATCACGTTCTTCAGCGTGGTGCGCGGGCAACCGGCGAACGGGCTGCCGTCGGGATTGGCGATGTCGCAGATCAGGCGTCCGACGCGCGCGCCATTCGCATCCGCCCAGGGGAAGACTTGGAAGGTCGAGAGGTCGGGACGCAGATACATGTCCGACTCCTCGATGCGCACGAAGCCCTCGATCGAAGAGCCGTCGAACATGATCTTGCCGTCGAGCGCCTCGCCGAACTGGCGGTCGGGCACCTCGACGTTCTTGATGACGCCGAGGATGTCGGTGAACTGGAGGCGAAGGAACTTGACCCGCTCCTTTTCGGCTCGTTCGAGGATCGCCTTCTTTTCACCGCCCTGGACCATTGCGCGATTGTAATGTGACCGGCGTCCGACTCTCTGGCAATCTCCTACGTCAAAGCTAGCGGCAAGGAGATGCTTCCTATGAAGAACATCAAGTTCGGAGTGTTTGCCCTGGGGTTGGCGGCCGTTATCGTGGCCGCAATCTCGGGCCTGAGCGCTCAGGCCAGGGTCCAGGTCGAACCGCGGGCCAGGACCGAGCGCCCAGACGTGATGGTGCTGGACGGTCGTGGGGCGCAGCTCGGCGTGATGGTCAGCGACCTCGACGCCAAGAGCGCCACTGCCGGCGTGAAAATCGATGAAGTGAACGCAGACAGCCCGGCGGAAAAGGCCGGCATCAAGGCCGGCGACATCGTCGTGGACTACGACGGCGAGCGCGTGCGCAGCGCGCGGCAGTTCACGCGGCTGGTGCAGGAGACGCCCGGTGGCCGCTCGGTCGCGATTGGGCTGATGCGCGACGGGAAGAAGCAGACGGTGAATGCGACGCCCGAGGCCGGGCGGATGACGTGGAACTTCGGACCGGAAATGGATCGCGCGCTGCGTGAAGCCGAGCGCGGCATGCGCGGATTCCGCATGGAGATTCCGAAGGAGTACTTCGACTTCCGCTACGACGATCGCGATCGCGACAACCGCGAGCCGCGTCGATTCGAGTATCGATTGCCGGAGGAATTTCGCGGTTTCGCATTTCCAGCGACGCGAGGACGGCTCGGCGTCAGCGTTCAGTCGATCACGCCGGAGCTCGCCGAATACTTTGGCGCCAAGAACGGCGGCGCGCTGGTGTCGAGCGTGACGAAGGAATCGGCGGCGGCGAAGGCGGGCATCAAGGCCGGCGACGTGATCGTGTCCGTCAACGGCAGGTCGGTGTCCGATGCGGAAGATCTCGGCAACAAGATCGAGGACTACGACGGCGAGGTGACGATCGTCGTGCTCCGCGACAAGAAAGAGATGACGTTGAAGGCGACGATCGAGCGGCCGCGTCCGGTGGCGCCGAAAGCGGGATCGCGCCCGGGGCTATGACCCGCTAGTCAACAGGCGAGTCACCTCTTCTGTGAGCGCTGCGGCCTCGATCGGCTTCGTCAAGTAGACGTTGGCCCCGAGGCGCAGCGCTTGCAACTCGGTCGTCGATCGATCGGTGCCGGTCACCACGACGACGGGGATCGTGACGTCTTTGCGTAGTTCCTTCAACCGCGCCAGCACTTCAAAGCCATCGATGTTCGGCATCACCAGGTCGAGCACCAGCAGATCGACCTGATCGCGCTCGATCGCGGCGAGCGCCTCGGCGCCGTCGCGGGCGGGAATCACGCGGTGGCCGTTCCTGGTCAGCGACGCGGTCAGCACGCCCCGCAGATCCTCATCATCCTCGGCCACGAGAATCGTCGCGCCGCGGCGGCCCGCGAGCGCCAGGCTGATCTCACGCAGCACACGTTCGTCCCCTTCGGCCTTGCCGACGACCGAGACGTCGATCGGCAAGCGCGTATCGTTCTTCGCATTCGCCGCGCCGGAGACGACGACAATCGGAATGGTGGCGAGGCCCGGCTCCTGGCGCAGCCGATCGATGAAGCTCCAGCCGTCGATGCCGGGCATCAGCAGGTCGACGGTGATCACGTCCGGCTGCGTCGAGCGCGCAATCTGGAACGCCGATGCCGCATCACGGGCATCGAGCACCGTGTAGCCGGCATGACTCAGCTGCGCTTTCATCAACGCCCTGAAGTCATCGTCATCGTCCACGATCAACACACGACGGGCGACCATGCGCGCGGAGCCGTCGCTCCTGGCCGCGACCGGCGCGATCGATGCGGCCTCTTCAGTGG
>Ga0207428_10005009_pt1 | contig 12456 bp, 9 predicted proteins | sample RhiMethybrSRZTD1_FD_187600 | JGI IMG/M metagenome (GOLD analysis project Ga0207428, IMG submission 187600) | Populus rhizosphere microbial communities from Tennessee, USA - Rhizosphere MetaG P. TD hybrid SRZTD1 (SPAdes) (version 3) | ecosystem: Host-associated > Plants > Roots > Rhizosphere >... | reverse complement strand
GACGCGGTGCACGTAGGTATCCGGCGAATCCGGCACTTCGAAATTAATCACGTGCGCGATGCCCTCGATGTCGAGGCCGCGCGCGGCGATGTCGGTGGCCACCAGCACGGGATGCTTGCCCGAGCGGAACCCTTCGACCGCCGATAACCGTTCCTGCTGCGTGCGATCGGCATGCAGCGCCGCCGCCTTGATGCTCTTCGCCACCAGCGAGCGCGTCACTCGATCCGCGTCGATCTTGCGCCGCACGAACACCAGCACCGGGCCGTCCGACTCGCGCTTCGCGAACGTCGCCAGCCAGTCGATCTTCTCGCCGGTTTCGACCTTCACCATCTGGTGATCGATGGTCCGCGCCGCGCCGCCCTGCGCGCCGACCTGCACGTAGCGCGGCGCCCGCAGCATCTCCTTCGCCATGCGCTGGATCTCGCCCGGCAGCGTTGCCGAGAAGAGCAGCGTCTGTCGATCCGGCGGCAGCGCGCCCATGATCTTCTGCACGTCGGGCCAGAAGCCCATGTCCATCATGCGGTCCGCTTCGTCGAGCACCAGCACCTGCACGCGCACGAAGTCGGTGTTGCTGTGCCGCATGTGATCCATCAGCCGGCCCGGCGTCGCCACCACGATGTCGACGCCCGCCTGCAGCGCGCGCTCCTGCGGCCCCATCTCGACGCCGCCGAACACCGCGGCCGACGTGACCGGCGTGTGATACGTCAACCCGACCAGCGAATCCTCGATCTGCACCGCGAGCTCGCGGGTCGGCGCGAGGATCAGCGCGCGCGTGTAGTTCTCGCGCGCCGGATCGCCGTAGCCCGGCGTTTCGCTCAACAGCCGCTCGATGATCGGCGCCGCGAACGCCAGCGTCTTGCCCGTGCCCGTCTCCGCGCAGGCCACGACGTCGTGTCCCTCGAGCGCGAGCGGAATTACCGCGCCCTGCACCGGCCGCGTGCCTTCGAAACCGAGCGAATGAAAACCCGATTCGAGCCGCGAATCGAAGCCCATCGAGTTGAACGCGACCGGCGCCGCCTCGACGTCGATCATTTCCCACGGCAGGTCGGGCGGTGGCGTCGACGGCCGCGCCGAAAAGGGCTTGGCCGGCCCGCGCCGGCCGCCTCGGCCGCCGGGTCTGCGCCGGCCGGGCCGGCGCTGTGATGTGGAATGTCCGTTCAAGTGTCTTTCAGGTCGCGCTAACGGGCGCGGAAGGTGATGATGCCGCGCTGCGGATCGTAGGGCGAGATGCCGACGGTCACCCGGTCGCCCGGAACCACCTTGATGCGGAATCGCCGCATGCGTCCGCTCAGCTGCGCGAGAACTTCGTGACCGGCGTCGACCTGCACGCGGTAAAGGCCACCGCTGTGCACCGCGACGACGGTGCCTTGCATATCAATCAGATCGTCTTTGCTCATTCAATCCTTTGGCCCGCGCGGCTTCCGGCCCGAGGGCACAGTCTTTGATTGTGTCACTTTGCGGGCGCCGTAGGCAAATCACGTACCGCTTGCTCCACCTGGCGCGCCAGATCCGCGTAATTATCGCCGGATAAACGTATTGGCGTCCCGAACGTCACCGAGACCGGGCCGGGTTTGGGCCATTTCCAACTGGTGTGGAGGACGCGATCGGCCCCGTCGATGCGCACCGGGACCACCGGCAGGTCGAGCCGGGAGCCGATCATCCCGATGCCGGGCTTGAACGGCTTGATGTCGCCGCTCTGGGATCGCACGCCCTCCGGGAAGATCAGCACGGAATACCCGTCGCCCGCCACCTCGCCGATGTAGCGCAGCGTTTGCCGTGCCCCGGCCTCACGCTGCGGCAGCGGGAAGATGTTGAAGAAGAACGCCGACAGGTAATAGTTGAGGCGATTCGTGAACACCTGGCGCGCCGTGAAGCCCTCCGGGAAGAAATGCGCCTTGAAGAATTCCTTCAACGCTGCCGGCGCAATGCGCGCGCGCCACGGGCCGGGCAGCGACATCAGGATCACCGGCACGTCGAAGTGGCTTTGATGGTTCGAGGCGAACACCACGGGCCCGGTCAGACCCTCGAGGTTCTCGAGTCCCCTCACGCGGACCCACGCGAAGATGCGCCCGAGCGGCAGGATCCACGTCGCCTGGCTGACGCGGCGAATCATCCGCACGATGCCGCGCCGGTTCCACGACGGGAAGTCGACGGGCTCGGCCACTTCCGCATCCTGCGGCGCCGTCGCGATCACCGCGCGCAGATCGTCGAGCGTCTTCGCGCCCGCAAACTTCGTCTCGTCGATGCGCGTCTGGAATTGATCTTCGAGCGCCACCATCAACTCGACGCGCTCGAGCGAGCTGAGACCGAGTCCTTCGATCGATGTGGCGCCGTCGAGCTGACGCGCGCCCGCGAATTTCGCGAGCAGCGTCTGTAATTGATCGCCGCCGCTCGCTGCCGCAGGTGTTGCGCCCGAGTCGACCCACTGTTTGATCGCGGCTCGTTTGAGCTTTTTTGTGCCCTCCGTGCGAGGAAGAAGACCGTCCTTCCAGATTGAGAAGCTGCGAATCCGCTGATGATCCGCGAGCTGTGAATTTGTGTTTCGAATGACGGTTTCGGCGTCGACTCCGGGATCAAGCCGCAAGACCGCATGTACTCTTTCATCTGAGCTTTCTGTGCCTTCTGTGGCCCTGGTGTTTCTGCCTTCTGTGGCCCTGGCCGCGACGACCGCGGATTCGATCACGCCTTTCTGCGCATTCAGCGGCCGTTCAACGTCATCTGGAAAAACATTCAGCCCTTCCGGCGTGACGATCATTTCCTTCTTGCGGCCGCGGATGAAGAGACGTCCTTCAGCATCCTTCTCGCCGACGTCTCCCGTGTGCAGCCAACCGGCCGAATCGATAGCTCGGCCGGTTGTCCCGCCGAAGCTCGCGGAGTTTGCGGAGCGAGCGGAGGCGGACTCGTCGTCGCCGAAGTATCCAGTCGTCACGTTCTCTCCGCGCACCAGAATCTCGCCGTCGTCCGCGATCTTCACCTCGACGCCCGCGATCGGCTTCCCGACCGATCCCGTGTTCGTCTTGAACGGGTGATTCATCGTCACGATCGGCGCGGTCTCGGTGAGCCCGTAGCCCTGAATCACGACAAACCCCAGGCGCTTCCAGTAGTCCTCGAGCGCCGATCCAAGCGGCGCGGCGCCGACGATGAACGCCCAGAACTTCAGCCCGAACATGCGATGAATCTTCCGGTAGCGCCACCATCGCGCCGGAATCGACAGGCCCTTCGGCGGCTCGGCGGCGGCGGGATCGATCCTGAGCGCGTGCTCCTTGAGCACGTCGAGGATCTTCGGCACGCACACGATCACCGAGATGCGCCACTCGCGCACGCGGCGGACGATGTCGTGCGGGTTGAAGCTGCGCATGAACACCACGGTGCCGTCGATGAGCGGCGGGATGTTCGTGGCCATCGACTGCCCGAACATATGGCTGAGCGGGAGCAGGTTCAGGAAGCGGATCGGCGAGAACGGCCGCGCGTATTTCTTGTACTTGTCGATCTCCTTCGCAACCGGGACCGTATTGGCAAGGATGTTGCGATGGCGAATGACCACGCCCTTGGGTTCCGCGGTTGCGCCGGAGGTGAACACGATTTGAGCAATGTCGTCACGGCTAATTGTGATCGCCGGAACCGGCCCGTCTGCCGACCAGTCCAGATCGGCCATGCGCCAGATCTTGTCTGTGCCGTCTGTGCCGTCTGTGCCTTCTGTGGCCGCGATCGATCCCGAGTCGACGTCGTCTCCCGCGAGCACGACGCGCGCGTCGACAATGGCGCGAATGCGCTCGGCAAAATCGCGGGAGGATCGGTAGTCGATCGGCACGGCGATCGCGCCCGCCAGCTGGATGCCCCAATAGCATGCGATCCATTCGGGGCGGTTCTCGCCCCAGATCACAATCTTGTCGCCTTTCGCTACACCGCCCGCGATGAGCTTCGCCGCAAAACCGCGCGCGGCGCGTGTAACGTCCGCGTACGTATGACGCCGGACACGATAACCGTCGTCATAGACGAGGAATTCACCGCGGCGCTTTTCCAACGCTTGGAAAAGGTCGATGAGCGTGATCACCGGCAACAGTATGACCCGAGTAGAATAGGTGATTGAACGCAATGCACGTGTTTCTGACGGGCGCCACCGGATACATCGGGTCGGCCGTGCTCGACGCGATGATCAAGGGTGGCCACCGGGTCACGGCGCTGGCGCGCGATCCTGAAAAGGCCGAGCGGCTCCAGGCCAAGGGCGCCACCACGATCATCGGCGAGCTCGGACTCCCGAAAACCTACGTCAACGCGGTGAAAGCTGCCGACGCGGTCGTGCACACCGCGATGGAATCCTCGCCGCGCGGCGTCGAGAAAGAGAAGCTCGCCCTCGACACCATGCTCGGCGCCCTCGCCGAGGCGAGCCGGGCGGACGGAAAGCCGCGCGTGTTCATCTACACTTCTGGCATTTGGGTGCTGGGGCGCAGCGTCAAGTCGGCGGAAGAAGACGCGCCGCTCGATCCGCCGCCGCACGTCGAGTGGCGTCCGGCGCACGAAGAGAAGGTGTTGTCGGCGTTCTCGAGCTCGCTGCGCACGGTGGTGGTGCGGCCCGGCGTCGTCTACGGTGGCGGTCGGGGCATCGTCGCTGATCTGATCAAGGACGCGCTGAACGGCCTGATTCGCGTGGTCGGCCCCGGCAAGAATCGCTGGCCGTCGGTGTACGACCACGACCTGGCCGAGCTCTACGTCAAGATTCTCGAGTCGCCGGCCGCGGCGGGCGTGATTCACGCCACCGACGAGGCGGACGAACGCGTCATCGATATCGCCGAGGCGATCGCCGCGCACGTGCCGCAGAAGCCCGACATCCGGATTGTGCCGCTCACCGAAGCCCGCAAGAAATTCGGCACCTACGCCGACGCGCTGGCCCTCGATCAGAAAGTCCGCAGTCCGAAGGCCCGTGCGTTAGGATGGGCGCCGACACAAACCGGCGTCATCAACAGCGTGCCGCGCCTTGTCGAAGAATTCAGAAACGCCCAGCGGGAACGTTAAAGAGTCCGTCCCGTTCTTCATGATCACGAACATGGAGGCGTCGCTCGGCTTCTATGTCGATGGCCTTGGCTTCACGAAGACGCTGGACTGGCGGCCGCGCGGCCGCATCGAATGGTGCCGGCTCGAGCACGGCGGCGCCGCGCTGATGCTGCAGGAATACCGCGACGGGCATCGCCCCGACGCAAAGCTCGGTGTCGGGTTGTCGGTCTGCTTCACGTGTGAAGACGCCCTCGCGATTTATCGCGAGACCACGACGAAGGGTCTTCACACCGAGCAGAAGCCGTTCGTCGGGAACAACATGTGGGTCGTCCACTTCAAGGATCCCGACGGCTACGACATTTACTTCGAGAGTCCTACCGACGCGCCCGAAGAATCCGAATTGCCCGACTCCTAACCGCCGATCTTCGCCGAGAAGTTGTACTTGAACGACACCTGCACCTTCGTGGCGTCGCTCGTGAATCCGTCGCTGAAGTTCTCGCGGCGCCCCCACTGGAATTCCACGCCCACCATCGCATTCGGCACCGGCGAATAGAGGACGTTGCCGAGCGCGTAGTGACCGTTCTTGAACGAGTCCGGCGTCTGGCCGTCGGTGTTGTCGTTCATCTGGCCGGAATACCCGATGGCCGTGCTCAACTTCGAGTTCCAGTTGTGATCGAGAAAGGCCACGGTGCCGGTGATCGGGATCGGCTTGCCTTCGAACGGCGTGCGCGTATTGCCGGGATTCCTCGCCACGCCGACGTCGACGGGCGAGTCGTTCATGTAGTTCTGGATACCTTCGCCGTAGACGACTTGCAGGCGCAGCGTGTCGCTCGATCCGAACTTGATGTTCGACGACACGTTGATGCCCCAGCCGACCGCGCTGCCCGAGAGATCGAACTGATCGTCGAGCACGTCATCCCACTTCATGTAGCGGAGGATGCCCGCGACCTCGATGTAGCCTTTCGATCCGCCCATCCGGTATTCACCCGACAGGTCGGGAGCCGGGAAGCGTCCCTTGATGTTCTGCAGCTCGTTGCGATCGGCGAGCACGCCGGCGTCGCCGCTCGCACCCGGACGCTCGAGCGCGAGCGTCAGCCGCGTATCGCCCTTGATGGGCATCCAGCGCACCTGGACGTTCCGGAAGAACACCATGCCCGTGGGTCCCCAGTATTCGAGCGAGTTGGGGAACACGTCGATGTCCATGAACGGGCTCCAGTACTGGCCGGCGCCGAACGCGCCGAGCTCGCCGTAGGCGTGGCGCAATCGGAACGTGGTCTGACCCTCGTCCACGCCGGTGCCGAACAGCTCGAATTCAAACTGCGTCTTCAGCTCGCCGAGATCGGTGGGTGTCGATGTGCGCACGCCGAGGCGCGACTGGCGGACGCCGGCGAAGGTGTTGCCGTCTTCGCCGAACTGCCCCTCGAACTTGGGCAGCCTGGTGAGGCGCATCGTGTCGAACCAGTTCGGATTGATCGTGTTGAAGTTCTGCCCGAAGTCGAGCATCGCGAATCCATAAACTTCGAGCGATGGCTTCGGATCCTGCGTCTGGGTTTGAGCGGCGGCGATGACGGGCAGGCAGAGCAGGCACACGAGGGAAAACACGAGCATGATGCGCTTCATGCCTGCCGATTTAGCAAACCTGCGGCCACGTGCATCCGCCGTGAGATTGCTCGGAACGCATTGCTTTGGGGCCGGCGCGCGTCCGGATGGCAGGAGGAACTCCGTTACGCCGGAGTCGATATACTGATCGTCATGCGCAAATCAGTGTTTGCGGCCCTGCTTGTTCTGACAGTCGGCTGCAGCAAACCCGCTCCACCGCCGCCGCCCGCCGGGCCGGCTGAAGATCTGATCACCACCGAGTCGCTCACCAACCAGGACAAGGTGCTGGCCTCGGATGAATTCGAAGGCCGCGCGCCGGCGACGCCCGGCGGCCAGAAGACCCAGGACTACCTCGCGAAGCAGATGAGCGCGCTCGGTCTCGAGCCAGGCGCGCCCGACGGCACGTGGTTTCAGCAGGTGCCGATCGTCGAGTCTGCCGTCGAGCGCAACTTCGTGCTCAGCGTGCCCGGCAACACCTACAAGTACATGACCGATGTCGTCGCGTTTTCCGGCACCGAGAAGCCGCGCGTGCAGGTACAGGGCGACGTCGTCTTCGTCGGCTACGGCATCAACGCGCCGGAGCTCAAATGGAACGACTACGACGGCGCGAACGTGCGCGGCAAGTGGGTGATGATCATGGTCAACGATCCGCCCGCGCCCGCCGACGAGCCGGCATTGTTCGGCGGACCGGCGCTCACGTATTACGGACGCTGGACCTACAAGTTCGAAGAAGCCGCGCGACAGGGCGCGGCCGGCGCGCTGCTGATTCACACCGATGAATCGGCCACGTATCCGTGGCAGGTAGTGCAGTCGTCGTGGACCGGCACGCAGTATTCGTTGCCGCCGCAGGCGGGCGAGCCCGCGCTTGGCATCAAGGCGTGGATGACCAACAACGCCGCCAAGGATCTCGCTAAGCGCGGTGGCCGCGATCTCGACACCATGCGCGCGGCAGCCAGCAAGCGCGGCTTCAAGGCCGTCACGCTCAACATCAGGGCCGCGGCCACGCTGCTGCAGCGCTCGTCGCGCAAGACGGCGGCGAACGTCATCGGCGTGTTGAAAGGGACGAATCCTTCGGAAGCCGTGATCTACACGGCGCACTGGGATCATTTCGGCACTCGCGAGCCTCAACCCGGCGACAAGCCGGATGCGGATCGCATCTTCAACGGCGCCTACGACAACGCGTCAGGCTGTGCGGGCGTGCTCGAAATCGCCAAGGCCTTCGCGAAGGCGCCGCAAAAGCCGGCGCGATCGATCTACTTCGCGTTCGTGACCGCGGAGGAATCCGGCTTGCTCGGCTCCGCGTTCCTCGCCGCGAATCCGCCGCTGCCCGCCGACAAGATTGCCGCCAACATCAACATCGACGGCGTCAACTATCTCGGGCCGACCAAGGACATGGTCCAACTCGGATCCGAGCGCTCGTCGATTGGGCCGATGATCGAGGCCATCCTCAAGGAGCGCGGCCGCACGCTGACCGGCGACACGCATCCCGAGCGCGGCTATTTCTTCCGATCCGATCACTTCTCGTTCGCGAAGAAGGGCGTGCCCGCGATCTCGCTCGGCGAGCCGAAGGAGTTCACGGGACCGAACGGCGCGGAGCTGCTGAAGAAGCAGGAAGCCTACAACGACAAGGACTATCACCAGCCGAGCGATCAGTACGATCCCTCGTGGGATTTCTCCGGCGGCGTGAACGACATGAGGGTGCTCGCGCAGCTTGGCTGGCGCATTGCGCAGCAACCCGAGATGCCGAAATACAACGCCGGTGATCAATTCGGCGAGGTGAGGAAAAAGTAGTGGAGTTGGTGACGCTCGAAGAGATCAAAGCTGCTCGTGAGCGAATTCGCGAGACGGCGAGATATACGCCTTTATTGGAGGTCCCAAGCCCCAAGCCCCAGGACCCAAGCCCCTTGTTTCTGAAATGCGAGAACCTGCAGCCGATGGGCGCGTTCAAGATCCGCGGCGCGTTCAACATGATCGCGCAGCTGCCCAAGGACAGTCTCCAGCGCGGCGTGATCACCTATTCATCGGGCAACCACGGCCAGGCCGTCGCGATGGCGGCGCAGAAGCTCGGCGCGCCGGCGGTGATCGTGATGCCGACCACCGCGCCGCAGGTGAAGATCGACGGCTGCAAGAGCTACGGCGCCGAAGTGATCATGGAAGGGACGACGTCGCTCGATCGGCAGAAGCGCGCCGAGAAGGAAGCCAGCGCGCGCGGCCTGACGATCGTGCCGCCGTTCGATCACAAGCAGATCATCATCGGCCAGGGGACGATGGGCCTCGAGATTCTCGAGCAGTGTCCCGAGGTGGCAACCGTATTCGTCCCGGTTGGTGGTGGCGGCATGGCCTCCGGGGTGGCGGCGGCGATCAAGCTGTCGAAGCCGTCGGTGCGCATCGTCGCCGTGGAGCCGCTTGGCGCGCCGAAGATGTCGAAGTCGATCGAAGCCGGCCAGCCGATCACCCTGCCGTCGTCGAAGAGCATTGCCGACGGGCTGATGAACCTGCGTCCGGGCGACCTCACGTTCGCGCACGTCCGCGCGTTCGTCGATGAAGTGGTGACCGTGAGTGAAGAGTCGATCGCCGGCACTGTCGGTTGGCTGTTCCGGAACGCGCGCATCGTCGTGGAGCCGAGTGGCGCGGTGACGACCGCTGCCGTCGCGCTCGGCCTCGGCAACGTCGATATTCGCAAAGGTCCCGTCGTCGCGGTAGTATCTGGCGGCAACGTCGCGCCGGAAGCATTTTCCAAATACGTTTCGCAGTCGCAATCGTAGGGGCGAACTTTCGTTCGCCCGAGGAGATCCCGTGATCCGTCTCGCCCTCCGAGTGATCGCGTCGTTCGTGTTATGCCTCGCCGCCGGTCCTGCGTTTGCGCAACAGGCCCCATACAAGATCGTCGTCCTCGCCGGCGAGGATTCGGTCAACGTCATTCAGCAGAAGACCGCCGTTGCCCCGCTCGTCGAAGTTCGCGATCGCAACAACAATCCCGTTTCGGGCGCAGTCGTGACATTCGCTGTTCAAGGCGGCAAGGCCGCCGCGTTTCAGGGCGGCGCGACGACGATGACGATCGCGACGAATGCGGCAGGGCAAGCGGCAGCGGCCGGACTGACGCCGCTGACCGCGGGTGCGGTCAACATCAGCGTCGAAGCAGCAATTCAGGGTCAGGTGGTGACCGCGGCGATCACGCAAGTCAACGTGATGACCGCCGCTGAAGCTGCCGCTGCGGCGGCAGGCGCGACTGGCGCAGGCTCGGGATCGGCTGCCGGATCGACATCCGCCGCGGGTGGTGCGGCGGGCGGCGGTGGCGGCATTTCTGGAACCACCCTGGGCGTCATCGGCGGTGTGGCCGCGGCTGGTGCGGTGGCGGCCACTCAAGTGGGTGGTGGTGATGCAGAGACGGCGACGTCAGCGCGACCATCCTCGTCCGTTTTCCGCAGTCCGTTTTCGATGAACGTGACGCTCGTCTTTGGCCCGTTCTGTACCCGCCAGGAAACCTACGCGGGCACGCTGACGCTCACACTCGAGTCGACGAGTCCGACGGTGGTTGGCAAGGGCGAGTTCGGCCCCGGCCTCGGCACGGGAACCGTCACAGCTTCGACCTGTCCCCAACCCGTTGGGCCAATCGGCAATGGTTGGAGTATGCCGTCGGGGCCGGTGACGGGCACGGAATCCAGCATGGTCTTCAATTCGAGCGATGTGGTCAGGACGCTCGACAACAACGGCGACACGTTCGCGCGGAGCTTCACCTTCACCGGCGCTCTGTCAGGCGGCGTGATCAACGGACAGATTCACATGGTCTGGCGGCATTCGACGCCCACATTTCCGAACATGGACATGCAGACGACGATTACCCTTACGAAGCAATGATCGTGCGCGCGGGGCGAGCTTCACGCTCCGCGCGTTCTTCGCGAGGGACTGCCGGCCGCGGCCTCGGCGGACCCTCGACAACGCTGACGCGTTGTCGCCCTCCTCTCGGGACGCGGGAAACCGCATCTCACTCGCCGGATTGCGCGCCTGCGCTGAGACGCGTGATTCCGATTTCTGCGGGGTTTGCGCGGAATCACGCGTGCAATCCGTCTCGCTCGACGCGGTTTCGACGATCCGTTCTCCGCGTCCCTCAACTCGGCCGCCGCCGGCAGTCCCTCGCGACGCGCGTCGCGCCGAGCGCCGGCGCGCCAGAACTCAGACGCGTCGCTTGCCCTCGGCGATCGCTTCGTCGAGCGTGGTGACCACGCTATCCAGCTGCAGCTCGTAGACCGCGCGAAGAATTTCGCCCATGCGCGGTCCTGGTGTCACGCCGAGTTCGATCAGGTGGCGTCCGAGCAAGATGGGCGCAGGAGGCTTGTGCTCGACACCGAGCGATCGCGCGCGATCGATGAACCAGTCGATCCCTGAGCAATCGAACGTGCCGCTGCGGCCGTGGCAGTCCGATCGCGCAAACCTCGCCAGCAATTCGAGATCGACCTTCTGAGCGAGCCGCCGGAACGCGCCGTCGGTGACGGTGTCACGCGCCTTGAAGAACGCCATCGGCCGCAAGTGTTCAGCGACGAGGCCGATCACTTGCGTGCGCACGTTAAAGCCGTCGATCGTGTTGACGTTCAGGCGATCGAGAATCTTCGTCGCCGGCTCGACGCCCATCGCTTCGTGATTCGGCGACTTGATTCGCCCATCGATCGTCGCCGTCGTCGCCGGCTTGCCGAGATCGTGGCAGATCGCGCCAAGCATGATCGTGGCGAGCCGCGGCCGATCGAGATCGCCGTTCAGCTCGCGCGCCTTGTCGATCACCATCAGCGTGTGGATCCAGACGTCGCCTTCGGGATGCCACTCTGCATCCTGTGGCGTGTCGTAGAGCGGTTCCATCTCGGGTAGGAGCTGGCGAACAACGCCAAGCTCGCGTGCGAGCGCGAAGCCGATCGACGGCCGCTCCGCCTGCAGCAACAACTTTTCGAATTCTCCCCAGATGCGCGCGGCGGGCAAATCGTCGAGCGAGATCGACGAGCAGATGCGTGCCGTCTCCTTATCGATCGTCAGCTCGAATCGCGCTGCGAACTGCAGGGCACGGAGGACGCGGAGCGAGTCGTCCGCGAACGTCGTGGGATCCACGACTCGGAGGACACGGAGTGTCAGGTCCTTCCGGCCCTGAAACGGATCGAGGTATTCGTCCGTGAGCGGATCCCAGCCGATCGCGTTGATGGTGAAATCGCGCCGCCTGGCCGCATCCTCGAAGGTCATGGTGTGATCGCCTTCGACCGTGAATCCTTTGTGTCCGCGGCCGGTTTTTGATTCACGCCGCGGCAAGGCGACGTCGATGTCGCCGAGCTTGTAAACAGGGAACGCCGAACCGGCGGGCACGACCTTGCCCAGTGATGTCAGGAGCGGCTCGAGCGTGTCTTGCGGGATGCCGAAGACCTCGATGTCGAGGTCTTTGGAGGCGCGGTTCAACAGCCGATCGCGAACAAAACCTCCGACACACAACGCCCGGCCGCCTGCCTCTCGAATGGCAGTCGCAATCCGCCGCGCCTGTTGTTCCAGATCCACGTGAACAGCATATGATGACCGGCCAGAGGATGCTGCCTATGACCGCTTTCAAGCCGTCTCACGTCGTGTCTGCCATTGCGTTGCTCGCCACCGGTTTCGCGCTCGGATCGTGGAATGCCACCAACGTCGCGCACGCCCAAGGCGCCGGGAAAGTCTACGAGCTGCGTACTTACACCGCGCCGGAAGGCAAGCTCCCGAACCTGCAGGCGCGCTTCCGCGATCACACGATCCGCATTTTCAACAAGCACGGCATGAAGAGCGTCGGCTACTGGGTGCCGCAGGACGCCCCCAACAAGGACAACACGCTCATCTACATCATTTCGCACGACAGCCGCG
>Ga0207428_10005003_pt1 | contig 12463 bp, 10 predicted proteins | sample RhiMethybrSRZTD1_FD_187600 | JGI IMG/M metagenome (GOLD analysis project Ga0207428, IMG submission 187600) | Populus rhizosphere microbial communities from Tennessee, USA - Rhizosphere MetaG P. TD hybrid SRZTD1 (SPAdes) (version 3) | ecosystem: Host-associated > Plants > Roots > Rhizosphere >... | reverse complement strand
GTACTGGAGCCTCGACCCCGCAGCGACTCTTTCCGCCTTCGTGACCTATACAGAGATGTTCGGTCTGCTCTTGCTCTTCTGGAATCTTTACGACAGGGAGGTGCTGGTCAAGGCAGCGCTCCAGGCGTACGTGCTCGGGGCGTTCGTCGCCGCCGGGAGCATCATCGTCAACTACCTTGCGGCCCCGCCCTCGCGCTTTCCGGAGCACGACCGCATCAGCGCCCTCGGGTACAAGACCGATGGTATCGCCCTCATCGTCGCAGTCGCCGCTCCGGCTGCGTGGTATCTGGCGGCGGGTCCCAGGGCGCGTGAGCAGCCCCGATCGGCACGGGCTTTGAACTACGCCTATATCCCGGTGGCCGTCCTTGCGGTGGCCATGACTGGTACGAGAGGCGCGACGGTCGCCAGCATTCCGACCGCGCTCCTCATCATCTGGTCGTTGCGGGGTGCGAGTGCCGGCAAGCGGGTCGCTGCCATTACGGCAGCCGCGCTCGCCGGTGTGGCTCTCATCCAGTTCGCCCCAACGGGCCAACTCAACCGCATCGCGACCGCGGGAGATCTCGGCGAGAAAACTCCTCAGGGCGCCCTTGGTGGCCGCGTGGAGATCTGGCGCGACTCGGAGCAGGTGTTCATCCAGCATCCGATCGCCGGTGTCGGCACCGATGCACACCGAGCGGCGGTCGCACCGCGGCTCGAGCAGCGGAGCGCGTACAAGAAGGCGGAGAAGGAAGCCCACAACACGTACGTCTCCGTGCTGGTCGAGACGGGGCTCGTCGGCTTCATGCTCTTCGCCTTCATCATCATGAGCCTGATTCGCCGGGTTCGTCAGCGTGCTGGCTGGGATCGGTGGTACTGGTCCGTGCAGTTGGCCGTTCTCGCCCTCGGCGCGATGACCCTCTCGCTTGAAGACAGCAAGTCGCTTTGGATCATGGTCTCGCTCGCTGTGGCGAGCGCCGCAGCCGTGAAGAATCAGGAGGCACGCGCTCCCGACGAGTCCTGGGGCGCCCGGCGCATTGGAACTGCGCTCCGACCCACCCCCAGGCTGCGGTTCGACTGAGGGGGCGGTTTTGCCACTACTGAACTTCAGAGCCGAACTCCGGTTGGGCGCGACGGGAGGCTCGTGAGCGAGGGGCGGGCAACAGAACCAGGGCTGCGGGGTCGTGCCGCCAAGGGCGTCTTCTGGACGGCGACGAGCAACTGGGGGAACGAGCTCACCAGGCTGCTCGTCTTCGTGATTCTTGCGCGGCTGCTTGACCCGAAGGATTTCGGGCTCGTCGCTCTCGCGCTCATCTTCATAGGGATGACCCAGGTGGTCGCCGACCAGGGCATGGCCGACGCGCTCGTGCAGCGGAAGGACCTCGATCCGGCTCACTATGACAGTGCGTTCTGGATGAACTTCGCTGGCGGCGTCTTTCTGGCCGCGATCATGGCGGGGCTCGCGATTCCGATCTCACACGCGCTCGGCGAACCGCGTCTCGCGCCGGTCCTCGCCGTCCTCGCACTCTCGATTCCGATCAGCAGTCTCAACCTCGTCCAGCGAGCGGTGATGACGAGAGAGCTCGGCTTCCGCTCCCTTGCGCTCCGTACCCTTGTCTCGGTCGGTGTTGGAGCGGCAGTCGGAGTGAGCCTTGCCTTTATCGGCTTCGGCGTCTGGAGCCTCGTGGCCCAGCAGCTTGCCATTTCCATCGCCGGCGTTCTCGTACTGTGGCGAGTCTCGAACTGGCGCCCGCGGGCAGCTTTCAGTTACCGGCATTTCAGGGATCTCTTCGGCTTCGGCTCGAACGTTGTCGGCTTTCGGCTTCTCAACTACTTCAACCGAACTTCCGACCAATTGTTCATCGGTTCCTTCCTCGGAGCTGCGAGCCTGGGCTTCTACACAGTCGGGTACCGGATGCTTCGCCTTCTTTTCCAGGTCACGAGCAGCCTGATCGATCGAGTCGCGTTCCCTGTCTACTCACGGCTCCAGGGCAAGGCGCCGCGCCTCGTGCGCGCCCATTACAAGAGCACTGCTTTCGCCGCCTTGATCGCGTTTCCGGCCTTCACAGCCACGATTGCGCTCGCTCCTGACTTCGTCCCGGTGGTCTTCGGCACCAAGTGGATGGACAGCGTTCCGATCATGCAGATCCTCGCGTTTCTCGGCGTCGTGCAAATCCTGACCTATCTGAACGGAACGATGCTGAAAGCGCTGGGGAAACCATCGTGGCAGATGGTAATCGTGGTCGTGACGACCGTTCTGAAAGTGCTTGCGTTCTTGATCGCGGTGCAGTTCGGGATCATCGCAGTAGCGGTGGCGACGCTCTGCGTCGGATGCGTTGTGGCCCCTGCGTATTACTGGACGGTCCATCGGCTCATTCCGATCCGCTTGGGTGCCTATGTCAACCACATAAAGGGACCGCTTGTTGCCTCTCTGTTGGCCGGAGCGGCGATGTTTGGCATCCGGGGCGTTCTGGGCGACAGCCACGCTCTTGTGACACTCCTGGTCGCTGGCTCCGGGGGGGTCGTGATTTATATCGCCTCGATCCGAGTGGTCTCACGTTCTCTCGCCGCCGAGGCGCTCGAGCTCGCGCGGCTTGGGATGCCGAGCTTGCGTATTCTCCGACCGTTTCGTCGGGTGGCGCCTCGATGAGACTGAGACGATGGGCAAGGGCGGACGTGGGAGCGCGGGGGAGGTCGACATGACACTGCCGACATTCATTGTCATCGGGGTCGCGAAAGCGGGGACGACGTCCCTCTACCGATACTTCGATCAGCACCCCGACGTCTTCATGTACCCCGAGAAGGGCACGAACTATTTCGGTTACGAAGACGCGCGCGACTGGAAGTGGGCTGACGAAGGCGAGCCGCCCCTGCTCCGGCATTTCCGCGTCGAGACGTTCGAGGAATACGAGGCGGCGTTCGCAAGCGCGTCCGGGGAAACGGCTGTCGGCGAGGTATCACCCCAGTACTTCCGTTCGCCGAGCGCAGCCGAGCGCATGCACGCCCGTCTGCCCGACGTCCAGGTCATCGTCTCCCTTCGCAATCCGGCGGAGCGCGCCTTCTCGGGCTACCTGATGCGCATTCGCAGGGGCGAGCCCGTCAAGAGTCCCTCGGAGGACCTGTCGGCGGATTCGAGCCACGTCCGCGAAGGCTTTTACTACCGCCGCATGAAGCGCTATTTCGACGTCTTTCCGAGGGAGCAGATCAAGGTCTTGCTCTTCGACGACTTCAGGCGCGATCCGGCGCAGGTGATGAACGAGCTCTTCTCGTTCATCGGCGTCGATCCGGGCTTTCGGCCGGACACTGCGCCGCGCCACAACCCCGCGAACGTCCCCCGGAGCCGAATCCTGAACCGGCTCCTCTACCAGCCCGCCGTGATTCGAACCGCCAAGGCTGTTGTTCCGGAGCGCCTACATGGCTCGGCCAAGAAAGTCAGAGAGGTGAACCTGGAGGAGCCTCCGAAGATGTCACCCGAGCTTCGCAGTCGGCTCTTGGCACTCTACCGCGAGGACATCTTGAACCTCGAGGGGCTCGTGCAGAAAGATCTCTCGACTGTGTGGCTCGACGCTTGACGTGCAAGCAAAGAGCTCAGTCGAGCAGATGTGAGTAGCGTGAGCCGGCGAGCGCTCGCCGCACCTCGTCGTAGTTCGCAAGCACTTCCCGCTGGCTCCCAGTCCTCGTCCTGAGGATTGCCGAATCGAGCGCGGCCCCCTCGAAGGGAATACGGAGGAAGTCGAACAGCGGCTTGAAATGCAGTGGATCGACGACGAGATCCTCATAGGCGACTTCGAAATGACGAAGCCTGGCGAGTCGGAGGGTTCCGCGGCCCAACTCCTGCTTGAGCTGGAGCCTGCGGAGGTCTCTCACGAGCGAGCCGGTGTCGAGGTCGACCGTCTCGTCCTTGGGGCGATCCGCCGCCGAGAGCACATGAGCTCGTCCGATCTGGCGTTTAAGCACAAACGAGATGAGCACATCGATGTGGTTGCGACGCACCAGGTGAACCACATCGATGTTCTCGCGCACGAGAAACGCCAGGATTTCGGGGAACGACTTCAGCTGCGAGTACATCAGCTTGAAGCCCACCGAGCCGGGCGACTCGTACAGATCTCTGAGGTATCGATAGACCGAGAAAGGCCTCAGCGAGCCAAACCGATCACGGGACTCGACGTACCTGGGCCAGGCGAAGTCGGAATCCCACCGGCGCTCCTCGGAGCGTGGGCGCGGCAGGAACAGCTCCCCCTGCCCTGAGACGCCATTCTGGTTGTTGAGCACGCTCATCAACCAGGTCGAGCCGGTGCGCTGCGTGGTGAAGACGACGAAAGGAGTTTTGTGACCGCTCATCCTCGCTTGAGCCGCCTTTCATACCGGTTGTGGCGACCGGCGGTCATTTCCCGGCCACGGACGAGCTGCCGACTACGCCGCCTCCTCCATTGTGGCATCGCCCAAGATAGTCCGTTTGGGCCAGGGCGCGCAGAAGATCCCTGGCTACTTTCACCCTCTCTCTCGAGGATCTGGCTGCCCGCGAAAGGAAGGATCCAAGCAAACGGTGCATACCCGCTCACGAACCGGAGCGCGTTTGCCGATACGTTCGCGAAGTGGTTACGTCCCTGTATCGATGTAGAGTTTTGAGCAGTTTCTGGCGACAAGCACCCCTAACATCATGGATATGAGCACCCCCAGCACGGCTCAGAGTCTCGATGGTGCGCTTGACGCTTCCGTCGTTAGGAAGACCAGTGTCGTCCGAGACGCACGCGAAAGGGGCGACCTCGGCGAGCCGGACATCGCAGCTTCCCTCGAGTCGACGAACGAGGTCCCGATGCAGTTCGTCCGGCTCGGTCTTCCAGCGGCGATCTTCTTGTGGCTCGTCATCGGCCTCGTCGCATACGGCGCCTATCGATTCTTTGCAGGCTGAGCAGCTGCTTTCGCTGCTGAGCCGGATCCGATCTGTGGCCGGGCGCGACGTCTAGGGGACGTTGACGAGTTTGACCTGATAGAGCCTGCCGTCGTTCTCGGTAGGATCGACGTCGTTGTCCACTCCACGGTCGGTGAGGTAGAGCCGCCGCCGCGATCCGTCAGTGCCTGGAGCGAACACAAGGTCGGAGAATCCGCGACAGACGGGATCGTCCCGGCAGAAGAGCATGTTGATCGTCTGCACGAACGCCCCGGCCAGCGTCGTTTCGAGCACGAAGTGCTTCTTGCTGTCGACGGTGAAGAGATGGCTGGTCTTCCGGTCGAAGTAGACGCCGTTGGGATCGGCGAAGTGACGATTCCCGGGACCGGTGAAGGTCGAGGTCGGGAACTGTCTTCTCATGACGTCATCCCTTGTCCCGAAACGGTGGTCGCGCCCTCGCTTGAGCTCGTAGATCTTCGTGGTGCCCGCGTCGGTCCAGATGAGCATGTCGAGCTTGCCGCGGCGGGAATGCCACGTCACGCCTTCGGCATCTCCGGAACCGTAGCGAAGAGTATTGACGAGCTTCCGCACCTTGTCGTCCCTCGTGCCGAGCTGTCCGTCACGGCCACGAGCGAACCGGAAGATGGCGTTCCTGTCGTCGTCGACCACGAGGAGGGATTTGCCGCGCGGGAACCAGGAGATCCCCTCCGGCTCGACCGTTGCCTTGGTGAGTTGCCGCGTGTTCTGGAGCGCCCCAAGCCTGCTGGCGAGGAAGAGGTTCCGGTGCTTCCAGAGACCGGTTTCGTCGACTTCGGAGTCCGAGATCCAAAACTTGTGCGACCTCGGATCGTAGGTCAGACCGGTCGGATCCGGGCTGGGAGTCGACCAGTCCGACGTGTTGCTCTCTCGTACGAGCGATCCCTCTGTCGCGCCGATCGCCGGCGCAGCCATCGTGACCACCCCCAGCCCAATCACGACCGCAATAAACAGCTGGCGCTGCATGTTCCTCATCCCTAGACCCCTCCTGTCCCGTTTTGGCCGCTTGATGTTAACAGAGAAGTCGACCTTGGTTTCGCACAAGGCGCGCCAGTGCGGCGAGCGCCTCGCGAGGCAGCGAAAACCGTCCTCGCGCTGCAGATAGCTTCCGTTCGACGGTGAGAGTCATGGGTGTGTTTCTGGTCGTTCTCGGCTGCTTGTTCCTGGCCGTCGATGGAACACGCTGGGATGTGCTCCTCGTGGCGCTCCCCAGTGGCGGCCCCGGAGGGGGAGCGCATGGTTTGGAGGCATCCGAGGTCATTGGCTTCGTGCTGGCCCTGATGGGAATCGCAGCGCTCTGGAAGCACTGAAGCTGAAAGGACGGCCAGGACCCGCTGCTGGTCGTCACGGTCTTGCCTTTTCCAAACATTCTGGTTCGTGCGACGCTGTATCCTCCCGCGGATGGTTTCGAGGGCGTTTCGCCGAGCGACCGTCGTCGTCTTCTTCTTGATCGTCCTGGGGGCGGAGATCGCCCCGACCGCCTCGGCCACTCCGCGCTTCCACGTCGAGTGCCCGTTCCACCACTTCAACGGAGACGATCCGATCGTCTTTCCGCGTGAGCACGATCCAAAAGCAGGTCACCTGCACACGTTCCTCGGGAACAAGTCGACGAACGGCTTCTCGACCTATAGATCGCTTCGCCATCACGGCACGACATGCGGCCTCCGCGCCGACAAGGGCGCCTACTGGTTCCCCGCCGTCTACAAGAACGGCAATCGGGTCAAGCCGACGGACGGCGACTTCTACTACCGGGCGAGAACAGAGCCGCTGAGCGCCATTCGCCCGTTTCCGAAAGGTCTCAAGATTATCGCCGGCAACAAGAACGCGACCAGCCCCCAGAGCACCAAGGTCATCGGCTGGTCGTGCTTCAGGAGCGCGGGGACCGAAGAGCCCACGATGCGCGACTGCGGCCAGGCGGACGTCAAGTTCCTGGTCCACTTCCCGTCGTGCTGGGACGGGGTGCACAAGGACAGCAAGGACCACCAGTCGCACATGGCCTACCCGATCAAGAAGGGCGACCATAAGGCGTGTCCGAATAAGCACCCCGTGCCGGTGCCCGAGCTCAGCTACTCCATCAGGCTGCCGTTCCATGACGGGAGCAACGTCCATTTGTCCAGCGGCCCGTTCTACACGATGCACGCGGACTTCTGGAACGCCTGGAAGCAGCGGGTCCTGCGCCGCCTGGTGGACAAGTGCCTGCATGCCGGGATCGAATGCCCGTCCTTCGAAGCGTGACGCACCACTAGACCGGGCGTAGCACAACATCCCTCAACGGAGTGCTCACGGAAGTCGGGGCGCTCGGCCGAGATTCAAGTGACAGCTGTCCAAAGATCTCCGCCGCCCGCGACCCTTGAGGTTCCGACTCCGACCCGGTTTCCGCCGCGCGCTGATTGCGCTCGTCGTTCTCACCGCGCTCGCGTTTCCGTTCTCGTCCTCGGCAGCCAAGCCCAGGATCTGGATCACCTCTCCGTCCTCCGACCGGGCGCTCAGCGGCGTCGTCAAGTTCGCCGTTGCGGCGCGCTCGGCGGAGAAGGTCAAGTTCTACGTCGACGGCAAACGGCTCGCTATCGACCGGACGTCTCCCTACTCGAGCCGGCTGGACACGCGAAGGCTCTCGATCGGATCTCACGTCTTGAGAGCGCTGGCGGTGAACCGCTCCGGCGTGGTCTCGGACCGAGTCAGCGTCAAAGTCCGCAACCCCAGACCCGACACGACCCCGCCGAGTGCGCCCACGGGTCTCGTGGTTGGCGACAGCACGGAGACGGGTCTTTCCTTCGCATGGGCCTCGTCATCCGACAACCGGGGAGTCGCCGGCTACGACGTGTTGCTCGACGGCGTGAAGAAGACCGAGACGACGGCCCTGAACATCTCGCTGAGCGATTTGGCCTGCGGCGAGCCCTACACGCTGGGCGTGCGGGCCTTTGACGCCGCCGGCAACCGCTCAACGGTTTCGTCGATCGTCAGCGCCACCTCGGCGTGTGGGAATGGGGGAGGCGTGGAGCCGAGCACGAGTCCGCCGAGCCACGGGACGAATGGCGTCAACTGGTTCCCCGGTTACTACGTGCTCGCTCACGGGACGACCGGCAAGGCCAAGCAGAGGATCCTTGACGATCCGCTCGTCGCGCCGTTCACGGGGGTGCAGTTTCGCTACCACTGGTCGCAGACCGAGCTCGCCGAAGGCGACTACACGGCCGGCTTCGCGCAACTCGACGCCGATCTCGAGAACGTCAGGGCGAGGTCGAAGAAGCTCCTCGTCATGCTGCAGTACAAGAACCACGACGGCACGGCTGCGGTTCCGTCCTACCTGCTGAGCGAGGGGGGTCCCTGGTGCAGTGGGCGCTACTGCGGAGACCTCGCCTACGGAGACAAGCACGTCGCCATGGTCTGGAACGACGCGGTGAGCGCCCGGCTCGTCGCCTGGGTCTCCGCCATTGCAGCCCACCTGGCGGCGAGCCCGCATGCCTCGAGTGTGGCGGGAATCGTCTTCAACGAGACCTCGCTTCCCACGGACGATCAGACGCTCCTCGCCGAGGCCGGCTACGACCCGTACGCGTACATGAAGGGGCTGCAGGCAGACATGCTCGCTGCCGTTGATGCGGCTCCTCGCCTGCCCGTCTTCTATTACCACGAGGGCGGTTTCGTCAGCATGGACGGCGAGTCGGTGCGCGCCGGCACGGTCATGGGCGACTGGATGCTCGAGCACCCGCACACGGGCACCGGGACACCGGACCTGAAGCCGAAGGACCCCAAGACGGCGACTCATCCATGCGCCAACCCGAGCTATCAGGGACGTGTGCCCTGCAACCCCGATGTGCAGGCAGGCGACTACGCGGTGAGCGTGACCGATTCGCTCGATCAGACCTTCCAGTATGCGACCGGTGCGGCTCCCGACGGTCTCTCGGCTTCGTACTTGACCTTCTCCTACGCGGTCGGGTCGGGGCCGAATGCATTCACTTTCGCGGACGTGTCCCGCTACATCGGAAGCCATCCCACGCCGAACGCATCCGCCCCTCCGGGGTGGTAGTCGGCCCATCACGGTTGCCCGTACGCCCTCGTCGGAAATCCGTATCATCAGGCTCGAGTACTACTCTGCCTGTGGGAGGAGGCGACGACGCAACGATCGAGGCCTAAGCGTTCCGGGCTGCTCGGGAAAACAGCGGGCGCCGTCGTTGTGTTTGCCGTGTTGTCGCTCCCGTTGTCGCCCCTGGCACGGGCCGACTCGAGCAACCTGCTACCGAACGGCAGCTTCCAGTCGGGGACGAGCGGCTGGAAGGCAACCGATGCAGCCTTCACGATCGCAAGCGACGGCGCCAGCGACGGCTTCGCCGGCCGGCTCGCCCTGAACACGACCGCCCGCTCCTATCAGCTGGCGGCGAGTCCGCGCCCCGTTCTCAATACGAGCGCCGGGCTCGTATACACCGCGAACGGCGTGGTGCGCAGCGACACCCCCGGTAAAAGCGTCTGCCTACTGTTGAAGGAGTTCACGAGCGGGGGCACGCTCGTCCTCAAGAGCGATGCCTGCACGCTGACCGGCTCGCAGTGGACGCCTTTGCCGCAGGTGAAGCTGACCGCACAGAACGACGGCGATTCGGTCGTCTTCATCGTTCGCCGCCCGTCCGGCGCGGTCGCCGGGGAGAGCTTCGAGGTCGACGAACTCTCGCTCGTCGCGAGTGGCGACAGCACGCCCCCGCCGCCGCCCCCGCCCGCTTCCGTGGTTGGCCTGTGGCATCTGGACGAGCTCAGCGGCACGACTGCCTTTGACAGCAGCGGCCAAGGGCACAACGGTGCGATCAGCGGCCCAGTCACGCTCGGGGTTCCCGGCGAGCTCAACACCGCTTACAACTTCGTACCCAAGAGCGCCATCATCGTCCCGGACGCCCCGGATCTCAGGCCAGGGACGGCCAATGTCACGATCTCCTACTGGCTGAAGGCGACAACTCCACCCTCGACCGGGGATTACGACATGTTCGTGAAGGGGGAGGCGGGCAGCAGTGGCGGCCAGATCAAGCTCGAAGTCCAGCCGAACGGGCAGGCATCGTGCATGTTCCGGGGTTCGGTCGGCAGCAGGCAGCTGCAGGCGGGTCCGAACGTGATCGACGGGCATTGGCACCAGGTGATCTGCCAGCGCATCGGCGATCAGATCATCGAGACCGTCGACGGCGAAACACATTCGCTCACGAAGGCGACCGGCTCGATCATGGTCACCGCTCCGGTTCGACTCGGGTCGCACGAAAATGGGGGCGACTGGTACCGCGGTGTTCTCGACGAAGTCACCTATTCGATCGGCTAGAGGTCGTTCTCCACAAAGCTCTCGGGTTCGACTAACCGAGCGATTGAACTACATGGCCAGTTGAAGCGCGACTGGCCTGTTCTGCGACGCCGTCTGACCCGCTACCCTGGTCGAGCGGCCCCGTTGGCGTCCAGTCGACTGGTCGCAGCCCTATTTCCTTTATTACCTCGATCCGGTCACCCGTTCGTACCCTTTTGCGGGTTGAGACCGTTGGGTGAGACGACGATGGTGAAGAACATGCGAGGGTTCATCGATCTGTGCCGGTCCCGCAAGGGCAGGATCGCGCTCAACGTTTCCTCGGCGCTGCTCGGCATCGGCGTCGCCGTCCTCGCAGCCCAGCACTTCGCCGAGACGGGCTGGCCCCTCGCGAACGCGGACTTCCAGCTCGTCGGAGCCGCGGGTGGCTTCTTTCTCCTCTCACACGCCTTCAAGGCCTTCGGCTGGCACCGCCTCTTCGCGCCCGCGCAGCGCCCGCACAAGATGGCCCTCGCAGCCGCGGGCGGCGCCGCTGCAGTAGGAGGCGCCGCGCTCCCGGGCCGCTTCGACGACGTCGTCCGGGTTGCGGTCGTCCGCCGCTTCGGCGCGAGCGACTCCTGTGTCGGCACCGTCTGTCTCTCCCTCTTCATGCTCGGGCTGATCGACACCGCCGCCCTGATGCCCCTCGCGTCCTCTGCGGCGGCGACCTCCGACAGCTCGGTCGGCGTGCGCGTCGGGATGGGCGTCGTGGCCGCGGCCGGTCTCGCCTCGGCGATCATCATCTCGGTGCTGCCGCGCCTCATGGCGAGCGGCCGCCTCATCCGCTTCCGCATCGCTCGCTGGCTCGCAGAGCGCACGACGGCGACGCGTGAGGCGTGGAAGGCGATGGTCTTCGTCCTCGCCTGCTGGGTCGCACGGGCCGTCGGCCTCTTCTTCCTCCTCGCCGCGCTCGGCGTGAGCGTCTCGTTCCCGCTCGCCCTCGCGTTCCTCGTCGCGGCCGCGGCCTCCTCGGCGCTTCCGATCGCTCCTGCCGGCGCCGCCACTCAGGCCGGCGCAGGCGCCGCGCTCCTCGTCGCGAGCGGCATCGGCACCTCGCAGGCGATCGCGTTCGCCGTCGCCGCCCAGGCGATTCTCATCGCCGTCGCGGCAGTCGTGCTCGTCGTCGCGGCGACCTGGGGCGCAGCGCAGCGCTTCCGCCCGCTACGGGCGACCGCCTAGCCGGCCAGCGCCTCGCACCCTGTGCGAAAGGTTGGGGGGCAGAGCCGCCACAGCCGCCCTGCCCCCTATCAGAGACAAGCTCTCGGCAGCCCAATTAGACACTCACCTTCGAATCGCTTGCACTCGACGGATGGGCAGATCTGTGCTACGCCGTGGGTGAGCCGAGGCGGCAGCTTGCCTCTCCCGGCTGCGAAGGCGATCGGGTGGCTGCCGCAGACACCGGATCGCCGCGCCTCGGCTCTTCCAGACTTTCGGTTGTTTCGAGGTACGGCCGTCAACGGATTCGTGCGGGGCGCCTGGAAAGCCCGAGACGCGATCGCCGCCCACACGACTTTCCTTAGAGTCGCTCCCCGGCCGGACTGGCCGGACTGGCCGGACGAGGGGCTAGGGCGGTCTGCATCAGAAGACGCGTCGTCGAGTGTGCGCGGATGCCTCGAGGAGGTTCAAGTCGTCTCATGCATATTCGTCACAGCGGGGTTCTGGGCTGCGGGTCGACCGCGGAGACAAGGATTTGCTCCTGTCCGTTCGGGGCAGGTTATGATGGTCACGCGAGGTGCGGAGGCCTCGTCAAGGCGGTAAGGGGAGAGATGGTTGAGGGACGGCCGGTCACCATTGCCAGGTGAGGCGGCAACCATAGGGCATCAGTTCAGGCGTCCAACGTCTAGACCCGACGCGTCCCGCTTCGGGGTAAGCGTGCCCGTGCGGCTTTGCCGACGTGGTTGCACCTCGAGCCTGCGAAGGAGATCGCTGTGAACGTTTTCGGCGATGCTTCGGCTCGCGCGTCGACGGAGTTCGGCTACGGACGAGAGGCCGGGACCCTTCGTCGGCATGTTCGCACGTGGTCGCATGTCCTTGTGGTGGTGCTCATCACCGCGCTGACGAGCGTCGTGCTCCTGACCGGCGCCGGGAACATCTCGACGTTCGGCCTGCTCGGAATCGTCGCCGCTTCCACCGCGATTTGGCTGCTCGCACTTTGGGGTGTTGCCGCGCGGGCCCGAGCACGTGGGCTAGACGCATTGACCGCGGCGGCGATCGGGACCGCTACCGGGATGGCCCTGCTCGCCGGGCTGGACATC
>Ga0207428_10005002_pt1 | contig 12463 bp, 9 predicted proteins | sample RhiMethybrSRZTD1_FD_187600 | JGI IMG/M metagenome (GOLD analysis project Ga0207428, IMG submission 187600) | Populus rhizosphere microbial communities from Tennessee, USA - Rhizosphere MetaG P. TD hybrid SRZTD1 (SPAdes) (version 3) | ecosystem: Host-associated > Plants > Roots > Rhizosphere >... | reverse complement strand
AATCGACAGGCTGACCGACGGCCACACCCCGTTCATCAACATCACGCGGTCGATGCTCGTCAACGGGGCGGCGACGCTGCTGCGGCCGAACGTCGCCGTCTTCGAGATCGGTGCCGACATCGAGGTTCGACCCTGAAGTGATCGCGGCATGCCGCAGCTTGCAGTCGGGCGGCTAACCGGCTCGCGCTCGATCACTTCACGCCAGGATCGCCTGCAGGACGCCTGCTGCCGTACGTCGTCTTCGTCAAAGTCGACGTTCGCGCCTCCAAGACCGCGACGGCCTCCACGTGCGCCGTATGCGGAAACATGTCCACCGGCTGAATCGATTTCACCTCGTACCCGTGTCGAACGATCCGTCCGAGATCGCGCGCGAGGGTCTCCGGGTTGCACGAGACGTAAACCGCCCTTCGTGGACCAATCCTGCCGAACACACCGTCAATCACGACGGGGCTGCATCCCTCACGGGGTGGATCGAGCACCACGGCGTCGACGCGCGACAACGCTCGTGATGACGATGCCCGCGCGGCGGTGCGAGGCGCGGCGACAATCCGCTCCACGGGAGCGGCGATGAACGCACACCGGTCCTCTGGAATGCGGTTCAGATCGCGGCTGGCGATGCCGTCTGCGACCGCGGCGCGGCTCTCCTCGACGGCGACCACCGTCTCACCACGACGCGCCAGCGGCAGGGCGAAGAGCCCGGCGCCAGCATACAGGTCCAGCACGGCGCTGCGCGCCGGCACGGCGTCGAGCACTAATTGAACCAGAACCGCCGCGCCACGCACGTTGGTCTGGAAGAACGCGGTTGGCGAGATCAGAAACGAGACGTCGTGTACGGCGTCGCGCAACCGGTGTGCTCCCGCGACGTGGCGCGTCTCGCGACCGAAGATGAACGCATCGTTTTTCGGATGCACGTTGAGGTGCAGCGACGTCGGCGTGGTTGCGGCCGCGAGCAGCGTTGTCGTCGCCGCGCGAAGCCGTTTGTCGTCAGCGCTCGACACCACGATGGTCGCCATCGTTTCCGGCGTCCCAGCGGCGACGCGCACGGCGATGCTCTTCAAAGTGCGCCCCGCACCGCTGTTCAGGCAGGCATCGCGCAATGCCGCGGCGACCACATTGCCGCGCTCATCGTGCACGGGGCACTCACGAATCGGCACCACGCGTCGGGAGCCCCGCGCGTAGTGCCCCATCACGAGCCCGCGCCGCGAATCGCGGTCGAAGACGAAGTGAACTTTCTGCCGGTAGTGCCAGGGGGCATCGAGCGGTGTCGCCGCGATCATCGGCCGCGGCGCCGGCGCCCGTGGCACGACGTCGCGCACGAGACGTGCGACGAGGGTCGTCTTGAGCCGGAGTTGCTCGTCGTACGCGATGTGCTGCCACGAGCACCCGCCGCATGCCGGACCGACAGCAGGGGCGAAGTGCTGGCATCGAGGCGTGATCCGATGCGGCGAGGGCGTCACGATTTCGAGCGGCGTCGCGATGACGCGGCCGTTGCGCCCGGGTTGTACCGCGATGCGGACGCGCTCGCCGGGAATCGTCAGAGGCACGGCGATCGACGTACGACCGAGCCGCGCGATGCCATCGCCAGTGGCAGGGTCGATGTCGAGGATGTCGACGACATCAATTGTTGATTTGATGATCTTTGATTGGTGATTCCTTGTTGATCGGTGATTGGTGATCTTTGATTTGGTGGCGATTGGACCAGTGCCCACAATCAACAATCAACATCGACAATCAACAACGAATCAACAAATCAACAATCCCTCAATCAACCATCGATTAGCGTACGTCGAGCAATTCCACATCGAAAACGAGCGTGGCGTTCGGCGGGATGACACCGCCGGCGCCGCGACTGCCGTAGCCGAGACCGGGTGGGATTGTCAGCGTCCGTCGTCCGCCGACCTTCATGCCCGCGACGCCTTCGTCCCATCCGCGGATCACATCGCCGCCGCCAAGACGGAACGCGAACGGTTCATTGCGATCGCGCGAGCTGTCGAACTTGGACCCTTTGTGGTCCTGCTTCGCCGCGTCGTAGAGCCAGCCGGTGTAATGCACGGTGACCTGGCGGCCGGCCGCCGCTTCGTTGCCGGTTCCGACGCGGTCGTCGGTCTTGATGAGTTCAGTGATGTTGGACTGTGCCACGGTGCGCTCCCCGCCTGGCTCCGGTTGGTCCTGCGAATCCTGCTCGCACCCGATCGCGGCGGCGAGCGTCATCGCGAGCACGACGGCGGGCCAGCGCCGTCTCCACTGTGTCGATGTCGCGCCCATCATGTCCTCGAGATTGTATCGCGCGCGCCGCATGAGGCTTGGGGGGCCAATGCCCAAGCGTACAATACGCAGCGACGGGCGTAGTCCCGCGCGAGGAGGATTCTGTGGCTCTCAGCCGCGGCGTTCGGTTCGTATTCGTTTTCATTGGAGCGGCCGTGCTGGTGTCGATGACCGGCATCGTGCTGATGTATCTCGCCGTCGCACGCGGGCCTTCGGTGCCGGATGCGGCGACGCTGGTCGTCAGGCCTGGCGGCGATCTTCTCGAAGTGGCGCCATACGACGTCGTCGGTCAGGTGCTCGGCCGTGAGGCGAGCACCGTGCGCGGCTTCGTCGAGATGCTGCGCCGCGCCAAGCGCGACGCGCGCGTCAAGACGGTGCTGCTGCGCCCCTCGTCCTTGCAGTTGCCGTACTGGGCGAAGGTACAGGAGCTGCGCGACGCGGTGCTCGATTTCCGCAAATCGGGCAAGGACGTGGTGGCGTTTCTCGAATACGGCGGCGATCGCGAGTACTACCTGGCAAGCGCAGCCAGCAAGGTGTTCCTGCTGCCGAGCAGTCCACTCGATCTCACCGGCGTCGCGTCGTACGAGATCTTCCTGCGCGGCGTGTTCGACAAGATCGGAGCCTATCCCGACTTCGTGCACATCGGCGACTACAAGTCGGCCACCAACCAACTGACCGAAAAAGGATTCACCAAAGCGCATCGCGAGATGACCGAGTCGCTCAATCGCGACATGTACGACCAGCTCGTACGCGGCATCGCGCAGAGCCGCAAGAAGTCGGAGGCCGACGTCCGCGCGCTGCTCGATCAAGGCCCGTTCGTTCCAGAGGAGGCCCTGCGCGTCGGCCTGGTCGACGATCTCGCCTACGAGGACGAGCTCGACGATCGAGTACCCGCGATTCGCGGGCGCGACGACGACAAGTGGGTCGAGGGCTCGGACTACCAGCGCAGCGCGGGCGGCGGGCTTGGTGGGCGGCCACGCATCGCGGTGCTGTACGCGGTCGGCACCATCACTTCGGGCAAGAGCGGATTCGATCCCGTGAACGGCTCGGTCCTGGGATCGGACACGATGGTCGAGCAGATCCGGCGTGTGCGCGATGACGACACGATCAAGGCGATCGTGCTGCGCATCGACAGCCCCGGCGGTTCCTCGATCGCCTCCGATGTGATCTGGCGCGAGCTGATGATCACCCGCGATCAGAAGCCGTCGCGTCCGATCGTCACGTCGATGTCCGATCTCGCCGCCTCGGGCGGCTATTACATCGCGCTGCCGGGCCAGGTCATCGTCGCGCAACCGGCCACGCTCACCGGCTCGATCGGCATCTTCTCAGGGAAGATCGCCATCGGCGGCACGCTCGACAAGATCGGCGTCACGCGCGAGACGGTGATCGCTGGCGCCAACGCCGATTTCGAGTCACCGTTCACCCCGTTCACGCCGAATCAGCGCGCGAAGCTCCTGCAGATGATGCAGGGGTTCTACGAGGACTTCGTCGAGAAAACGGCGCAGTCGCGCAAGACCACGCCTGAGCGGATCGACGCGGTGGCGCAGGGGCGTGTCTGGACCGGTGCGCAGGCGCGCGAGCACGGGCTCGTCGACGCGCTTGGCGGGCTCGACACGGCGGTGACCATCGCCAAGGAACGCGCGAAGATTCCGGCGGACCAGGAGGTCGAGCTCGTGGAGTTCCCGGGGCGCCGCACGCTGTTCGAGACGCTCAGCGAAGAGTTCGGCTCCACCCGCGGCGGAATGCTGCAGCTGCTGCTACATCCGGCCGAGACACGCGCGGTCGGCGCGCTCACGGCGCCGGTGCGGCTCTTTCAGCGCGGAGAGCCACTGGCGCTGATGCCGTTCACGTTTGTTCGATGAGGCCTCAGGCCTCAGGGCCCAGGCCCAAGAACTTCTGAGGCCTGAGGCCTGAGGCCTGGGCCCTAGGGCCTAGGACTGCGCCAACGGAGAGCAGACTACGACGCTCGCGCCGCTGTAATCCGTCGCAGGACGTCGTTATTGACTTCGATTTGGATGCCCTCGCGCGCCTTGTTCATATAGGCGGTGAAGAAGCGCGAGCGTCGTTCGTTGAGCAGCTCCGCGCGGAAGCTTTCGCGCGACTGCTTCACTTTCTCCGGTGTGACCTCTTCGCGCACGACGACCCGGACGATCACGGTGCCCTGGCCGGTCTGAATCGGATCGCTCACGGCGCCGACCGGCATCGTGAACGCCGCCTTGTCGACCTCGGGGCTGACGCCGATGTCGGGCAGCGCCGAGTTGCGCGGAAGCAACTCGGTGTCCTTGGCCTCGAGCCCCTGTGCCTTTGCGGCGGCGGCGAAGTCGCCGGCTGACTTGAGCGTGCCCGCAATCGCGGTCGCGCGCTGCTTGCTCAACTCGGTGGCGCGGTCTCGCACGAGATTGTCGTGCACGCGGCTCTTCACCTCGTCGAGCTTCGGCACGTACGGGTCCTTCTTCTCGGTGACCAGGATGAAAACCGGGCCACGCGAGGTAGACAGCACGCCGCTGACCTTGCCCGTCTCGAGCTTGAACGCCTCGGCCGTCACATCGGGCGCGTTGCCGAGTCCCGGAACGGGATCGGCGCGTTGGAAGAAACCCGATTCCTGCACCGGCAGTCCCGCGCTCTTGGCCACGGTGTCGAGGTCACCGGGGCTCTTGATGCGCCCCTGGAATTCACGTGCCTGATCGGTGATCCGCTGGTCGGCGATCTCGAGCGCGAGCTGCTGCTGGATCTGCGGCCGCACTTCGTCGAGCGACCGTGTCGCCGCCGGCCGGCGATCGATGACCTTGATGATGTGAAAGCCGAACTGCGACTTCACGAGATCGCTGATCTGTCCGGGCATCATCTCGAACGCGGCCTTCTCGAACTCGGGCACCATGCGGCCGCGCGCGAAGTAATCGAGATCGCCGCCGCGGTCTTTCGAACCTTTGTCCTCGGAATACTTCTTGGCCAGCCCGGCGAAATCGCCGCCGCTCTTCGCCTGCTGCAGCACCGTTTCCGCCTGCTTCTTCACGTCCGCCTCGTTCTTGCCCATGGTTTCGAAGAGGATGTGGCTCGCCCGGACCTGTTCGGGCGTCTCGTACTGCTGGCGGTTGTCGTTGTAATAGCGCTGAATGTCATTCGGCGGTACTGACACCTTCAAACGCGCCTGCTCGCGATCGAGCAGCAGGTACTTGATCTTTCGCTGTTCGCCGACGCGGTATTCAGCCGAGTGCGCATCGAAGTATGTGGCGACGTCGGCATCGGAGACCGTCACCTTGTCGCGGAACGCGTCGGCCGTGAGCGCCACCACCTGGAGCTTCACCTTTTCGTTGCGCTGCCGGTATTCCTTGTCGACATCGGCGTCGCCAATCGCCATCCAGTCGGTGAGCGCGGCGCGCAGCTTGTCGAGAATCATGCTGCGCCGGAGGCTTTCCTCGAACTGGCTCTTGGTGAGCGGCGGCGTCTGACTCTGGAGCAGCTGCTCATAGCGGGCTTCGCCGATGAATCTGCCGTTCTCCTGCAGACCGGGGAGCGCGAAGATCGTTTGGGCCAACTCCTCGTCGCTGACCGTGAGGCCGTTGCGATCGGCCTCGATGAGGGCGATCTGCTCTTCGATCATCTGGCGCAGCACCTGCTGCTCGACGCCAAGCTGGCGGAGCAGCTGGGTGTTGATGTTGCCGCCGAATTGCGTCCGGTAGGCCTGCACCTGGGCGAGGTAGCGCTGGTTGAAGTCTCCCGCTGTGAGCGGATGGCCACCGACTTCAGCCACGACCTCCCGCGGTGCCGCGCCCGCGCCCGTCGGGGTGGATTGGAGGAAATCGGGAACATAGAGCAGCACAAACGTCAGCACCACGAGCGCCAGCGTCCATTTCAGAATGTTCTTGTGCCGGCGCATCCGGTCGAGCATCGTCATGAAGGAATCCTTCTCCGGTCTGCTCCTAACGGGGGAGTCGTTGGCTCGGGTGAAACCACTAATCTACGCCACGAACTGTTGAAGCTGCAACCAGTTGCGCCTCCGGCCGATAAGACGTCCAGGGGGGCGCGACGGTCGACGACGGACGAGGTGGTGAGCTGCCAGACAGCCCAAGCCTTGTGATATTATTTGACACAATCAAAAGGACTTAGCGCCTTCGAGCGGCCGCAATCCGCCGTGCGGTTCGCACCCCCTCTGTCGAAACGGTGAGATCAATTTCTAGCAAGCGTGATGCCGTGTCAGGGACAACACGGAGCGCCGGGCGCCCAGATCTGGCCGCCCGGTTGAAGGGCCGCGCCCGCTCGCTGCAGGCTCGCATCGACCGCCGCGACGCCATTGTCGAAGCCGTCCGCGAGGCCAATGCCTCGCTCGATCCGCGCAAAGTGGCCGAATGGCTGGTGCGTCAGGCGCAGGAGTGGATTGCCGCCCCTTGTTGGGTCGTCGTCGCTACCGACGTCAATGGTCTTCCAAACGTGCAGGCCGATATCGGACTGGTTGCGGGGCACAATCCGGCGCTCTGGTCGGCGGCGAACTGGGCGATGCGTCACGAGCGGGAGTTCTTTTCGGGAGACCTGGCGAAAGACCCCCGAAGCGGACCCGGCGCGTCGGGCTCCGCCATCGCCTTCCCGCTCCTGAGCCGGAACCGCAGTATCGGCGCGGTGATCGCGCTCGATCCGGAGCCCTCGACCGCTGCGCCGGCGATGGGACCCTCGCTGCTCATGGCGATGCGTGCCCTGCTCGACCCGCCGGCCATCGCGCTCGATAACGCGCTGTCGCTGAAGAAATTCGAAGAACTGTCAGTCACCGACGACCTGACGCGCCTGTCGAACTCACGCCATCTGTACAAAGTGCTGTCCGTGGAAGTGAAGCGCGCGGTGCGCAACGGGCGAGCCCTGTCGCTGCTGTTCCTCGACCTCGACACGTTCAAGCAGGTCAACGACACGCACGGCCATCTCGCCGGCAGCAAAGTGCTCGTCGAGGCGGCTGCGGTCATCAAGTCGTGCGCCCGCGAAACCGATACCGTCGCCCGGTTCGGCGGCGACGAGTTCTCGCTGATTCTTCCTGACACCGGACCCGACGGTGCCGTCTCGGTCGCCGAACGGATCCTCGAGCGCATGCGCGTGACCCGGTTCCTGGCCTCGGATGGCCTCTCGGTCCACCAGACGGCGTCGATTGGTGTCGCAACTTTGTTCCCGGAATTTCCCAAAACTGCGGAAGAATTGATCAAGGCGGCTGACATGGCGATGTATCGCGTCAAAGCCGCTGGCAAAGACGGTCTGCATATCGCGGAGGGTTCGTAACGTTGCCTCTTGGCTCGTTCTTCTCGTTGTTCTCCAGCGACCTGGCGATTGACCTCGGCACAGCGAACACGTGTGTCTACGCTCGCGGCAAGGGGATCGTCGTCAACGAGCCCTCTATTGTCGCCATCAACAAGGTGAACGGGCGTGTCGAGGCAGTTGGCCGCGAAGCCAAAGACATGCTCGGCCGGACACCGGGCAACATCGTGGCGATCAAGCCGATGAAGGACGGAGTCATCGCCGACTTCGAGGTCACCGAGAAGATGCTGACCTACTTCATCAAAAAGGCGCACAACCGCAACGTCTGGGTGCGCCCGCGCATCGTCATCGGCGTGCCGTCGGAGATCACGCAAGTGGAGAAGCGCGCGGTGAAGGACAGCGCCTACCGCGCCAAAGCGAGCGAAGTGCACCTGGTCGAGGAGGCCATGGCAGCCGCGATCGGCGCCGGCATGCCGATCACGGAGCCGTCCGGCAACATGATCGTCGACATCGGCGGCGGTACCACTGACATCGCCGTGATCTCACTGGCCGGTATCGTCTACAGCAAAGCCGTGCGCGTGGCCGGCAACGAGATGGATGAGGCGATCATCCAATACATCAAGAAGACGTACAACCTCCTCATCGGTGAGCGCACGGCCGAGGCAATCAAGATGGAGATCGGCTCCGCCTATCCGCTCGAAGAGAAGATGACGATGGAGATCAAGGGTAGGCACCTGATTGAAGGAGTGCCGAAGACGATCACCATCACCGACGAGGAAATTCGTGAAGCGTTGACCGAAACCGTGAACGTGATCGTCGACGCGGTGCGCGTCGCACTCGAGCGCACGCCGCCGGAGCTGTCGGCCGATATCGTGGATCGGGGCATCGTGCTCACCGGCGGTGGCTCGATGTTGAAGAACCTCGACAAGCGTCTGCGCGAAGAAACAGGGTTGCCGCTGGCCATGGCCGAGGATCCGTTGTCGTCGGTCGTGCTCGGCGCGGGCAAGATGCTCTCGGACTTCAATCTGCTTCGGAAGATCTCGATCGATTAGTAATACCGGTGATGGCTCTCCTCGATCTCCGACAACGCACCGGCTGGCTGTTCATGGCGGTGGCCGTCGGACACATTCTGCTGATCTCCGCGCAAGTCAGTACGCATCGCGGCATTCCCTTGCTGGAGGCGATCACCTTTGGCGCGTTCGCCGAGGTCCAGCGCGCCGCGACCAGCGCGATCGAGTCGGTACGCGACACGTGGACGAACTACTTCGCCCTTCAGCAGATTCGCCGGGAGAACGCTGAACTGCGTGAAGAAGTGTCGAAGCTGCGCGTCGGACTGCAGCAGGAACGAGCGCTGGCGGAGCAGACGCGCACGCTGCAGCAGTTGCTCGATCTGCGGTCGTCCACCAGCCTGTCGACGACGGCGGCGGCGGTCATCGCTGGGGGAGCGAGCCCCGAGTTCCGGACCATCACGATCGACAAGGGAACCGGTGACGGCATCGACTCGGATATGGCGGTCATCTCGCCCGCTGGCGTCGTTGGTCGGATCGTGCTGCCGACGGCCCGGGCGGCGAAGGTTCAGCTCTTGATCGACCGCGATGCGGCGGCAGGGGTGTTGGTCGAGCGCTCACGGGCGCAGGGAGTTCTCATCGGCACGGGGGCCGACCGGCTTCGGCTCGATCACGTACCGGCGACGGCGGACGTCAAGATCGGCGACCGTGTGGTCACGTCTGGCATCGAAGGCATCTACCCGAAGGGGTTTGCCATTGGTCAGATAGAATCATTTGAGCGACGGGCCGGCGAGTTCACCGCGGTGATGGTCCGCCCGGCGGTCGAATTCTCCAATCTCGAGGCGGTCCTCGTGGTGACGAGTCCGCCGCAGACGGACATCGGTTCGCGGACGCAGAAGGCAGGGGTGGCTGCCCCGAAGGCCGATGTGACCACGCCGGTCTCGGAAACGGCTGCGCCCGCGCCGGCACCGGCCAGAGCTCCGACGCCGGCACCGCCGCGTGCGCCGGTCGCGCCGACGCAGGCACAGCCGGCCGCGCCGGCCCCGCGGCCGGATGCGGCCACACGAAAGCCGCAGCCGCCGCCGCGCAGACGGCAGACTCGCGGCAATGTGCAGAAGCCGGCGGCGCCGCAGTCGCAGTCGCAGGTGACGGCTCCGGAACCGGGACCCACGACCCCGGCGCCAGATAACTCGGCGCCGCCCTCGTCTGCGCCCGGGGTTCCGTGAGAGCGGCGGGTGTACTGATTTCGATCGCGTTGGCGCTGGCATTACAGACCACGCTGGCGCGTTTCGTCGTAGGGGGCACGGCGCCGATCGACCTCGTACTGGTCGCGGTGGTTTACATTGCGCTCACCAGTGGACCGGTGAGCGGAATGCTTGCCGGCAGCGTGGCAGGATTGATCCAGGACTCGTTGTCGACCGGCGTGGTCGGCATCGGCGGCCTGGCGAAGGCGACCGTCGGGTTTGTTGTCGGCGTGCTCGGCCAGCAGTTCATCGTGACCGCCGCCCTGCCGCGGCTGGTGATGTTCGTCGGCGCGTCGGTCGGGTATCAGTTGGTGTTCATGGGGATCTACACGCTGCTGCAGCAGCGCAGTTTCCCCTCACCATGGAAGGCGATGGCGACGCAGGCGCTCGGCAACGCGGTCGTCGGCATGATTGTGTTCACGATTGTCGAGGCGTTCCCCGGAGTGATGGAACGCCGGAGAGCGGGAAGACGGAGACACTAACCTGGGAATCAGGATGCAGGAATCAGGAATCAGCATGGGCCAGCCCGAAGGCTTCAGACCTGAGTGCTCAGGCCTACCCCAGGGCTGAATCCTGATTCCTGCATCCTGATTCCTGCGGATTGCACCTATGGCAGTTGCTGAAGATCGAAGGCGGGTAGGAACACGGCTCGTCATCCTACAGGTGGCGGCGGTCATCATGTTTGCGGCGCTCGGCATCTGTTTCTGGGTGCTGCAGATCGTCCAGGGCACCAAGTACGAGGAGATGGCCGAGAACAACCACCAGCGGACGCTCGCCTTGCGCGCGCCGCGTGGAGTGTTGTTCGACCGCAACGGCAAGGTGCTCGTCGAGAACCGCAACTCCTTCACCGTCTCGATCATTCGCGAGCACACGAAGGACATGAACCGGACGATCGGGCTGCTCGCCAAGGTCACCGGCGTCGACGAGAAGCAGGTCAAGCAGATCGTCGACCGTCATCGCGGCGAGCCGAGCTATCGGCCGATCGTCGTCATCGAGGATGCCTCGCTGGCGCAGGTCGCGGCGCTTAGCGCACGCCGTCTCGACTTCGAGTTGCCCGATGTCCGGGTCGAAGAAGTGCCGACGCGAAAGTATCCGACCGACGCGATGGCCGCCCATCTCTTCGGGTATGTCGGCGAGGCCAGCGACGCCCAGGTGGAGGCGGGAGCGGCGGCGCAAGGCTCGATCATCGGTCAGCAGGGCGTCGAGCGCGCGTACAACAGGCTGCTCATGGGCGAAGACGGCGCCAAGCGCGTCGTCGTCAACAGCACGGGCCGAGAGATCAGCACGATCGACGAAATCGCGCCGACCGAAGGCCGGCGTGTGCAGCTGACGCTCGACTACGACCTCCAGAAGGCGGCCGAGGAGGGATTCCGGCGTGCCGGCTTCAACGGCGCCGCGCTGATCATGGATCCGCGCAACGGCGAGGTGCTCACCTACGTGAGCCTGCCGTCCTATGACCCGAACGATTTCGCGTCGGGCATCGATCGCACGACGTGGGCGTCGCTGAACACCGACAAGCTGAAGCCGCTGCAGAACCGCGTGCTGCAGGGGCGCTACTCACCGGGCTCGACATTCAAGATCGTCGTCGCCACGGCCGCGCTCGAGGAGGGCCTGGTCACGCCGGACTTCAAAGTGAACTGCCCTGGCGGCGCGAACTTCTTCGGCCGCTATTACAAGTGCCATCTGAAGGGCGGCCACGGCGTGGTCGACATGCGTCACGCGATCGAGAAGTCGTGCAACGTGTATTTCTACACGCTCGGCAACATGCTCGGCGTCGATCGGATTTACAAGTGGGCCGAGCGTCTCGGCCTGGCGGGCAAGACCGGCATCGATCTCCCGAACGAGCAGGAGAGCATCGTGCCGAACACGGCGTGGAAGCAGAAGCGTACCGGCGAGAAATGGTATCCCGGTGAGACGATCTCGGTCTCGATCGGCCAAGGGCAGGTGTCGGTTACGCCGGCGTCGCTCGCGGAGATGATCACGACCGTGGCCAACGGCGGCACGCGTGTCACGCCGCACGTGATCAAGGCGATCGACGAAGGGCAGGGCTGGAGGCCGGTTCCGGCGAGAGCCGTTGCCGATCGCGTCGCGTTCCGGCCGGAGACGCTGGCGGCGCTGCACGACGGCCTGTGGATGGTCGTCAACGCGAATGGCACCGGTGGACGCGCGCGGATCATGGGCCGCGACGTCGCCGGCAAGACCGGAACGGCACAGGTGATTTCCAATGAAGGCAAGGCGCGCGCGAAGGGGACCGGCGCCGACCTGCGCGACCACGGCTGGTTCGTGTTCTTCGCGCCAAAAGACAATCCGGAGCTCGCGGGCGCGATCTTTGCCGAGCACGGCGAGCACGGGTATCTGGGTGCGCCGATCGCCAAGCACGTGATCGAGACATACTTCGCGAAGAAAGACGGCCAGCCGCTGCCGAAACTGCCGCCGTTGCCGGGTGAGGCGCCGCCGGAGCAGGATCCCGATACGCCCGGCCTGCTCGACGACGCGGTGGCAACGGTTGCTGTGAGATAACTACCGAACGTGTTCGAGAAGCGACTTTATTACCACGTTGACTGGGCGATGCTGGGCGCCATCCTGGCGCTGTGCGCGATCGGCTTGTTCCAGATCTATAGCGCGACCGGTGGCGATGGTCGTCACGTCACGCAGATGTACGGCATCGCCGTCGGACTGGTCGCGCTCGTCGTCTGTCTCACCATCGATTACCGG
>Ga0207428_10005001_pt1 | contig 12463 bp, 12 predicted proteins | sample RhiMethybrSRZTD1_FD_187600 | JGI IMG/M metagenome (GOLD analysis project Ga0207428, IMG submission 187600) | Populus rhizosphere microbial communities from Tennessee, USA - Rhizosphere MetaG P. TD hybrid SRZTD1 (SPAdes) (version 3) | ecosystem: Host-associated > Plants > Roots > Rhizosphere >... | reverse complement strand
TGCACGTCGACGAGCGCGATCTTGTCGAACTCCTTCAACTGCTCCGGCGTCAGCGTCTCGATCTTCAAATCGAGGAGCTTGACCATCCGCAGGTTCTCGGGACGCGTCACCGGCTCGAGGCAGCCAATCACCGCGGTCTGGCGCGTGCGGCGCAACACCGTCCGCAATGCCAGTCCGCTCGCCATCGCGTCGGGATCGGGATCGTTGTGCGTCAGGATCAGCACGCGATCCGCGTCGTCAAAATAGCGCTGGTACTGCTGCACGCGCTGGCGCGTGACGGAGCGGCCGAGCTCGGTGAGGAGCGGCGGTCCGGTCAGCTCGGCCAGGGTGATCGTCGTGACTTCGGGAAAGTCGTCGCGGAGCGTTTCCGCCTTCTTGACGTCGTTCAGGCTCGTGCCGAGGACGTAGATGAGCGTGCCGCCCGCGCCGCGCACCGCCTCCAGGACCTTGCGCAGGCCGCGGCGTCCGTTGTCTTCGATGAATACCGGCATCACCGGCGAGACGCCGAGCTTGACGTAGCTGTCGATGCGATCGGTCTCGTCGACCGACACGGGTAGTTCCGAGGATTCGAACTTGCGGGCGAGTGCCCGGCTTTCGACTAAAACGTCGAGCTCCGCAGACGGAGTGAGGACTGCCTCTAGGAGCCGGACCACAAGCTCCGTGTGACAGACCGCAAGACAACGCACGTTCCTCAGATTATAACCCCCGTGTGTTGCTAGAATCCGGGGCCATGGGCGTCGCGCGCGGCATCTCGGCCGGAATTGCGTGTCTTCTGGTGGTGTCCGCCTTCAGCCGCGTGACCGCCAGACAGCCGGTCTTCCGCTCCGGCGTCGACCTCGCCACGTTCGCCGCCACCATCACCGACAGGAAGGGCAACATCGTCACCGATCTGACGAAGGACGATTTCGAGGTGATTGAGGACGGCAAGCCGCAGGCGATCCAGTACTTCGCGAACGGCGACGGCGACACCAGCCCGGCGATGCACCTCGGATTGATGGTGGATGCGAGCGGCAGCATGCAGGCCGACATGAAACTGGCGCAGGGCGCGGCGATCAAGTTCCTGAACATGCTGCCGGCGGCCGAGGACATCACGCTCGTCGACTTCGATACGCAAGTCCGCATCACGCGATATCCGCAGCGCGACTTCGCGCGGCTCGTCGAGCGGATTCGCCAGCGCAAGGCTGACGGCTGGACGGCCCTCTACGATGCGCTGGGCACATATCTGGATGGCGCCGACTCCCAGGAGGGGCGCAAAGTCATGGTCATGTACACCGATGGCGCCGACTCGCGCTCGGCGATGTCGCTCTCGGAAACCATGACGCTGCTGAAGGCGGCGCAGGTCACCGTCTACGCGATCGGCCTCGTCGAAAACACCGGCTCGGCGCGCACCCAGCTGCAGATGACGCTTCGACAGATCGCCGAGGCGACCGGGGGCCAGGCGTTCTTTCCGACGGCGATGAAGGACGTGGAGAGCGCGTACGACAAGGTCCTGGCGGAGATCAAAGGTCAGTACCACCTCGGGTACCTCTCGACGAACACCGCGAAGGACGGCGCGTGGCGCAAGGTCGACATTCGCGTGAAGCGGCCGGACCTCCGCATCCGCGCGCGCAAGGGGTACTTCGGGCCCTACAAGCCGTCTCTGAACTAGGGTACGATGGTGTGCTACGGCACACGCATCCATGCCTTCCGTCACCGGTCACTTCAACCTCGCATCCGATTTCGAGCTGGCAGGCGACCAGGTCCATGCCGTGCCTGAGCTGGTCGACGGTCTGAACCGCGGCGACAAGCATCAGGTGCTGCTCGGCGTCACCGGGTCGGGCAAGACCTACAGCATGGCGCAGGTCATCGCGCGCGTGAACCGGCCGACGCTGGTCATGGCGCACAACAAGACGCTGGCCGCGCAGCTGTTCCAGGAATTCCGGCGCTTCTTTCCCGACAACGCGGTCGAGTACTTCGTCAGCTATTACGACTACTACCAGCCCGAGGCGTACGTGCCGGCCAGCGACACGTACATCGAGAAGGAATCGACGATCAACGACGAGATCGATCGCATGCGGCTGTCGGCCACGCGATCGCTCTTCGAGCGCCGTGACGTCATCATCGTCGCGAGTGTCTCGTGCATCTACGGCCTCGGCTCGCCGGATGCGTATTACGGCCTGGTGCTGCCGCTCGAAAAAGGGCAGCGCATCGATCGCGATCAAATCCTGCGCAAGCTGGTCGAGATTCAGTACGAGCGGAACGATCACGAATTCGCGCGCGGCAACTTTCGGGTGCGGGGCGACATCATCGAGGTGTATCCGTCGTACGAAGAGACCGCGCTTCGCATCGGGCTGTTCGGCGACGAGGTCGACGAGCTGACGTCATTCGATCCAATCACCGGCAAGGCGTTCAAGCGCCACGAGCGCACCGCCGTCTATCCGAAGTCGCACTTCGTGACGGGGCGCGAGCGGCTGAAGGAAGCGGTCGTCACGATCAAGGAAGAGCTCGAAGTGCGCCGCACCGATCTCGAGCGCGAAGGCAAGGTGCTCGAAGCGCAGCGGCTGCATCAGCGGACGATGTTCGATCTCGAGATGATCAAGGAGATCGGTTACTGCCACGGCATCGAGAACTATTCCCGTCATCTCACGCAGCGCAAGGCGGGGCAGCCGCCGCCGACGCTGCTCGATTACCTGCCATCCGACGCGCTGATCGTCGTCGACGAAAGCCACCAGAGCGTGCCGCAGGTCCGCGGCATGTATCACGGCGATCGATCGCGCAAGGAAGTGCTCGTCGAGTACGGCTTCCGATTGCCGTCGGCGCTCGACAATCGTCCGCTCAACTTCGAGGAGTGGGAAGCGCGCGTCGGGCAGCTGGTCTACGTGTCGGCCACGCCCGGCCCGTATGAGCTGAATAAAGCCGGCGGTGTCGTCGTCGAACAGGTGATCCGGCCGACCGGGCTGATGGATCCGCCGATCGAAGTGCGTCCCGTGAAGGGCCAGGTCGACGACCTGCTCAAGGAGATTCGCGATCGCGCGGAACGAAAAGAGCGCGTACTCGTCACAACATTGACGAAGCGAATGGCCGAAGACCTGACCACGTATTACCAGGAGCTGGGCGTCAAGGTCCGCTACCTGCACTCGGACATCGACACGCTGGAGCGCGTCGAGATCCTGCGCGACCTGCGGCGCGGCGTCTTCGACGTGCTGGTCGGCATCAACCTGCTGCGCGAGGGGCTCGACCTTCCCGAAGTCTCGCTGGTCGCCATCCTCGATGCCGACAAAGAGGGGTTCCTCCGCTCGGGCGGCGCGCTAATCCAGACGTCCGGCCGCGCCGCCAGGAATATCAACGGCCGCGTCATCATGTATGCGGACAAGGAAACCGATTCGATGCGGGTCGCCATCAGCGAGACGGCGCGCCGTCGCAAGCGGCAGGCCGAGTACAACGAAGAACACGGGATTACGCCGACCAGTATCGTCAAGTCGATCGAGGACGTCTTATCCAGCGTGTACGACCGGGATTATTCGACGATCGCCGACCCCCGCGCGCCCGGCATGTCGTTCCGCACCCACGCCGAGCTCGAGGCGCACATTGCCACGCTCGATCAGCAGATGAAGGCCGCTGCCGCGAATCTCGATTTCGAAAAGGCGGCGTCCCTGCGCGACCAGATTCGCGGCCTGCGGACACGCGACCTCGGCCTGGGCCCGGCCCCTCGATCGGATTCGGGGCCGGCGGAGTCCCGGTGAACGGGATGCGCATCTGGTTCATTGAATGGATCAAGAAGGCGTTGCTGGAGGTACAGGAGTACGTCCGGATGTGCGTCGCCGCCGGCGCGGCGATGTTCAGCCGGCCGTTCTACTTTCGCGACGTCATTGAACAGATCGACGTCATCGGCCTTGGCTCGCTGACCGTCGTGCTGCTGACGGGATTCTTCACCGGCGCGGTGCTGGCGCTGCAGTCGGGCATGACGCTCGATCAGTTCGGCGCGCGGCCGTTCGTCGGCCGCTTGATCAGCGCGTCGATGATCAAGGAGCTCGGGCCGGTGCTCACCGCGTTGATGCTGGCGGGCCGCGTCGGCTCCGGCATCGCCGCTGAACTCGGATCGATGGTGGTCACTGAGCAGATCAGCGCGCTGCGCGCGCTGGGCACGGACCCGATTCGCAAGCTGGTGGTGCCGCGCGTGCTGGCGGGCTTCATCATGTGCCCGATTCTGACGGTGGTCTCCGACACGGTCGGCATGCTTGGCGGCTGGATCGTCGCTCTGACGCAACTGCGGGTGTCGTCGGGCGTCTACTGGAGCGCGGTCGTCGAAGGCTTGTTCATCCAGGACGTCTACATGGGGATCATCAAGCCGTTCTTTCTCGGCATCGTCATCGTCACGATCGGCTGTCACGTCGGCCTGCGCACGTCGGGCGGCACGCAGGGTGTCGGCCGCTCGACCACCAACGCCGTCGTCGCCGCGTCCGTGCTGGTCCTGATCGTGGACTTCTTCGTCACGCGGCTGTTGATCTCGATCCTCTTCTGATGCGCGCCAAGAGCCTTGCGGAATTCGGGCTGCCGGTCGAACTCGCCGAGGCGCACGCGCCGGTCGTGCTGTTCGACCGGGTCAATCTCTCGTTCGACGACAAGGTGATTCTCCGCGACGTGACGTTCTCGGTTCGCGCCGGGCACACCAAGATCTTTCTCGGCGCGAGCGGTGCGGGAAAGTCGACGATCCTGAAGTTGATGCTGGGCCTGTTGAAGCCGGACTCCGGAACCATCTGGGTGCTCGGGCATCGCGTCGACCTGATGGACGAGGCGCAGTTGATGCGCGTCCGGCATCACATGGGCATGGTCTTCCAGGAAGGCGCGTTGTTCGATTCGTTCACGGTCGGTGAGAACGTCGGCTACAAGCTCTACGAAGAGACGATTCTGCCGCTCGAGGAAGTGCGCCAGCGCGTCGACGAAGTGCTCGGATTCGTCGGGCTCGCGGCGCACGTCGACAAATTGCCCTCCGCATTGTCCGGCGGGCAGCGCCGCCGCGTCGCGATCGCGCGCGCCATGGCCGCCCGGCCCACGCTGCTACTCTATGACGAGGCGACGACCGGGCTGGATCCGATGACGGCGCTGACCGTCGACGCGGAAATCGTCAAGCTGCGCGACGTGGAGCAGGTGACGTCGGTGCTGGTCACCCACCAGCTGCGGGACGCGTTTTACGTCGCGACGCACGAAGCGCGCCGCAACGCGGCCGGCCAGATCGAGATCTTCGAAGCGTCGGAGCAGAAGATCGAAGAGGCGGATTTCCTGATGATTCGTGAGGGTCAGGTGGCCTTTGAAGGCCATGCGTCGGATTTGCGCGCGACGAAGGACCCGTACCTGAAAGAGTTCCTTTCGTAAGAGACTAGAGAAGAGATATGCCACGCACACGTTCACTCGCCTGGGCCGAATTGAAGTTCGGACTGATCGCCGTCTTCGCGCTGGTGATGTCGGGACTGCTGATCTTCGCCGTCGGCGGCAGCGGCGGGTTTTTCTGGCAGAACTATCCACTGAAGGTGCAGTTTCCGAACGTCGCCGGATTGATGAGCGGCTCGCCCGTGCGCGTCTCCGGCGTCGAGGTCGGCTCGGTGACCGGCGTCACGCTGGTACCCAACGGCGCCGAGGTGTCGTTCAACATCATCGACGACATGAAGCCGATCGTCACCGATCGATCGAGCGCGAAGATTGGCTCAATCTCGCTCTTGGGCGAGGGCGCGGTCGACATCGAACCTGGGCCCGGCGGCACGCCGATTCCCGACTGGGGCTATGTGCCGACCGGCAAGCCAGCGCCGACCATTGCGGAGCTGACCGAGCAAGCGGGCACCGGGATCGCGGACGTGACGGCGCTACTCGCCGACCTGCGCGCCGGCAAGGGCACCGTCGGCAAGCTGCTCACTGATGAATCCTTGTATGCCGACTTCAACAGCATGCTGGCGGCGGCCGACAGGGTCACGCGAAACATTGCCAACGGCAAGGGCACGATCGGCAAGCTGGCCAATGACCCCAAGGTCTACGACGAGCTCAACGCGTCGGTCGCGAACCTGAACGCGATCACGTCCAAACTGCGGAGGGGCGAGGGCAGTCTCGGCCAGCTCCTGAACGATCCGGCGCTGGCGAAATCGCTCAACACCACGACGACCAATCTCGAAGCGGTGACGGGCCGGCTGAATCGCGGCGAAGGGACGGCGGGGAAGCTCCTCACCGACGAAGCGCTCTACAAGCGGATGGATTCGGTGACTGCGCGGCTCGACACGGTTCTGCAAAACCTGAACGACGGCCAAGGCACGGCCGGGCAACTGCTGCACGACAAGCAGTTATATGAGAACATGAATCAAACAGTTGGTGAGATGCGCGCCTTGATCGCGGAGATCAAGAAGGATCCCAAGAAATATCTGAACGTGAAAGTGAGTATTTTCTAATGGCGAAGGACAACTCTGGAAGCGTGATGGTGGCATTCGTGATCGGCGCGCTGACCGGCGCGGCGGTGGCGCTGTTGTTTGCGCCGGCCAGCGGTGAAGAGACGCGCGAGCTGCTCGCGGAGAAAGCGCGCGAGGGCAAGGCCAAGGCGCGCGAGGCCGTGGACCAGGGCCGCGACTACTACCGGAGCCAGCGCGAGAACCTCGTGACCGCCGTCGAGCGCGGCCGCGAAGCGTTCCAGCAGGCGCGTGAGCGGGGAGACCAGGTGTGACCGAAACCGGCGAGCTGTTTCTCGGCATCATCGCGTTCGCGGTGTTGGTGATGGCGCTGATTCAGGTCGGCGCCATCTTCGCCGGGATCCGTCTTGCCAGGCGTGTCGAGCAGCTCGCCACGCAGCTCGATCAGGAGATCAAGCCGCTGATCGCCAACCTTACGACGCTGTCGAGCGAGGCGGCCCGTGCCGCGGCGCTGGCGGCGAAGCAGGCCGAGCGTCTCGATCGCGTGTTCGGCGAAATGGTGCAGCGGGTGGACGAAACGCTCGCCGCCGCGCAGGCATTCGTCAACGGGCCGGCCCGCCAGGGCATGGCCATCGTGGCCGGCGCCAGGGCCGTCTTCGACGCGTTCCGCGGCCTGCGCGAGGCGTCGCGCCGCCGGACCACCGCCAGCCGACCCGTCGTCGACGAGGAAGAATCGCTTTTCATCGGCTGATGTGTTAAATGGGAGGGATGAAATCCCTCAACCCCATACACTGGATCCTGGCTACGGCCCTCACTACTGTCTTTACTGTAGGCGCCGCCGCGCAGGAACCAAAATCTGCCGCACCCGCCAAGGAACTGGCGCAACTGTTAGCCAGCAAGAAACTGGACAGCATCGCCGCGCGCATGCCCGACAACCGAGAAGAGTTCGTCGGCGCGCTGACGTTCCCTGGCCAGCTGATGGTGGTGTGGGCGAAAACCATCGCGCCGGAATACATCAACGAGAAGTTGATCCGCAAGGAATACAAAGAGGTGTACATCGACCTGAACAGCGCCTCCGTCATCGAATCGCGTCACTTCGTGACCGACCTCGGTCCGGACGGCCTGCGCGTCAAGCCCGAACAAAAACAGGGCCCGGCCGATTCGCACGACCTGGGCGCCAAGACCATGCGCTTCGACGGCAACTGGCGCGCCAGCAAGATGAAGGAAGAAGACTACATGAAGGCGCACGCCGAGGCCGACGCGGCGTATGCGAAGGCGATCCAGGCGCTGATCGAGGAGATCAAGAAGGCTGGTTAGGCGGCGGTGGCGGCTCGTTCAGCATCAGCCAATACATTCCCAACTGACGTACCGCGTCGACGAATGAGGTGAAGTCGACGGGCTTCTGCACGTACGAGTTCGCGCCGCTGAAATAACCGCTGGCGCGATCGCGCTCCTCCTTCGATGACGTCAGGATCACGACCGGCACGATCACCGTGCGCGGATTGGCGCGCAGGCGCCGCAGGACTTCGAGGCCGTCGATCTTCGGCAGCTTCAGGTCGAGCAGCACGAGCGCGGGCACGTCGCTCGCGTCGCGCGACGCATACGGCCCGGTCGCCTCGAGCCAGTCGATCGCGTCCTGGCCATCGCGCACGACCACGACCTGGTTGCTGATGTTGTTGCGGGCCAACGCGCGCAGCGTCAGCTCCTCATCGTCGGGATTGTCTTCGACCAGCAGGATGGTGCGCGGGGCGATCGGCATCTGGATAATCTACCGCTAAGAGCGCGACAGCCGCTCGTGAACTTTCGAAAGCAGCACTTCGATGGTGAAGGGTTTCTGCAGAAACGCGCCGGGGTCGGTGGTGACGCTGTCAGGCAGCGACGAGTGCGTGGAGTACCCGGACAGGAACAACGTCTGCATCTTCGGGTGGCGCTGCCTCAGCCGGTCGGCGACCTCGGGCCCCGACATTCCGGGCATCACCACGTCGGCAATCAGCAGATCGATCGGCTCCGCGGTGCGGCCGGCGATCGCGATCGCGTCGGTGCCGCTCGGCGTCGCGATCACGCGATGGCCGGCGCGCCTCAGCGCCATCTCGAGGAAGGCGCGGACGCCCTGCTCGTCCTCGGCGAGCAGGATCGTGCTGGGCTGCCCGCGCATCGCGGTCTCGACGGCCTTGGGCTCGCTGTCGGCCGCCGACTGCGCGCTGAGCGGGAAGTAGGCGCGGAAGGTCGTGCCTCGCTTCACGGCCGACTGCACGTCGATGGCGCCGCCGCATTGGTGCACGATGCCGAAGACCGTTGAGAGCCCCAGTCCGGTGCCGTGGCCCGGAGCCTTGGTGGTGAAGAACGGCTCGAAGATGTGATCGAGCGTTGCGGACGCGATGCCTTCGCCGGTGTCCGACACTGCCAGCACGACGTATTGTCCGGGCTTGATTTCGAGCTCTTCGCTCTGCAGGATGTCGACACCCGCGCGTTCGACGAACAGCGTCAGCCGTCCGCCGCCGGGCATCGCGTCGCGCGCGTTGATGACCAGGTTCATCACGACCTGCTCGAATTGACCCGGGTCCATCAACACCAGCTGCGGCGGCTCGGCGTGACTGAACGAGAACTGGACGTCCTCGCCGACCAGCCGCTCGATCATCGGCTGCATTTCGCGCACCGCGCCAACGAGATCGATCACGCGGCGCTCGAGCACCTGCTGGCGGCTGAAGGCCAGCAGCTGCTTGGTGAGCCGCGTCGCGCGCTGCGCGGCCATGCGAATCTCCGACGCGTCGCGATGCGTCGAGGTGTCCTCAGGCAGCTCCTCGATCAAAAATTCGCTGAAGCCGAGGATCACGGTCAACAGGTTGTTGAAGTCGTGGGCGATGCCGCCGGCCAGCCGGCCAACGGCTTCCATGCGCTGCGCGTGCCGCAAGCGGTGCTCGGAGGCCTGCAAGGCGGCTTGCGTGCTGCGCTGCATGCGGCGATTCGCGGACTCGCGCAGCTCGCGCTCGACCGCGGGTCCCAGGCGGCGGAGGTTGTGCTTGAGGACGTAGTCGTGGGCGCCGGCGCGCATGGCCTCGACCGCCGAGTCCTCGCCGATGGTCCCCGAGACGATGATGAACGGAATGTCGGAGTCGTGATCGCGGAGCAGGTGCAGGGCGTCGGTGGAGCTGAAGCCCTTCATCGAGTGGTCGCTCAGTACTATGTCAGGCGAGCCCGCCTTGATGGCCGCCAGGAACTCGGTGCGGGTCTCGGCGACGCGGGGTTCGACCTGAAAGCCAAAGCGGGCCAATTCGAGGCGGATCAGCTCGACATCGTCGGCTGAGTCCTCGACAAAAAGCACACGAAGCCTAGTAGGGGGGCTCGGCACAGGTCAGCACTGAAATAGACGGCCATCCGCGAAAAAACTCTCAAATGGGTCAAGATTATCCTCAGAATGACGCCCCGGATTACGACGGCACTGATGGCCGTGGCGATCGTGCTGGGCGGAACGCTGCTCTACACGCGCGCGCTGGGCTACGCTCCTCCGTACCTGATTCACGACGAAGCACAAGGCGCGTTGCAGGCGCACGCCATCGCGACGACCGGGCACGACCTCGGTGGCCGGCTGCTCCCGATGTATTTCACGGAGCCTGAATTCCCGCCCGGCCGCGATCCGGCGCTGATCTACGTGACGGCGCTCGGCCTGAGAGTGCTGCCGTTCACGGAAGCAGGAGCACGCACGCCGACCGCGTTGGTTGCCGTGCTCGATCTCGTGCTGATGTTCTTCGCGGCCCGCGCGATCTATCAGAACACCTGGCTCGCGCTCCTTGCGGCGGGCCTGTTGGCGCTGACGCCGATTCATTTCATTCGCGGCCGGCTGCTGCTCAGCCCGCTGTATTCGCTCCCGTTTGTCCTGGCCTGGCTGTGGTCGCTGGGCCGATTCGAGCAGCAACCCTCGCCGCGCCGGTTCGTCTCCGCATGCGTATGGCTGGCCCTCGGGATGTACTCGTATCTCGCCGCCGTCGTGATGATGCCGCTGTATCTCCTGATGACGCTGGCGATGGCGGCGCGCCCGCTGCGCTGGCGCGCCGTGGTGCTCGCCGGCGTGACCTTCATCGCCTGCCTGCTGCCAATGGCCGTGTGGTATCTCACCCATCCCGAGCGCAACGCGCAAATCGTCAGCGCTTATCAGCTCGAGGGTGGCGGTTCAGTGCTCACTGCGGTTGGCAGTCGACTGGGTTTGTATTGGCGCTTCTTCGATCCGTCGTACCTCTTCGTGTCCGGCGACGCGAGCATGATCAACTCCACTCGCACGGCGGGCCTGTTTCCGATGGCCTTCGTGATCCTGCTGCCGCTCGGCCTGATCGCGATCGCCCGCGACAAGCGGCCCGTTGGCTGGATCATCGCTGCTGGATTCCTTGCGGCGCCCATCGTCAGCGTGATCTCCGGCGGTATCGAGATGAACCGCGTCATGTTCGCGATTCCGTTTGCGGTGCTCATTGCGACGTATGGCGTGTTTGGGTTGTGGCGGAGCCAGTCCCTCGCACCGAAGCTCGTCGCCTCGCTGCTGGTTGCGTCCGTCGCCGGCCAGTTCGCCGGCTTCTACCGGCACTACATGGGGGAGGGGTATCGCGTCAGCGCGGCGCCGTGGTTCAGCGGGAATGTCCGAGAGGCGATGCGCGAGTTGATCGTCCGCTCCGGCAACGAGGAGATCTACGTCAGTCGCGAGATCGAGTGGGGCCATCGCATGTGGCGGTTCTATGCGATCGAATCCGGGCGTCTCGATGTGATCGCCCGCACCACGTATTTCAGCGAGCCGCCCGCGACGGCGGCGCCGGGCTCGAAGTTGATCTGCCCGGCCGCATTGCCACTCTGCGCGGCGCTCGCCGCGTCAGGATCGTGGCATGAGATCGTCAGAGTTCCATCCATCGACGGCACTCACGTTTACGCCATCCTCGAGCGGACGGCGGTCAACAAGGGCGATTAGCTGATCGAGTCCGAGCCCGGCGAGAACAGCCAGGATCGGCAGCACGCCCGCTGCGTCCGTCATGTAGTGAAGGATCAAAAACGTGGCGCCGGCAAGCGGCACGATCGCGAGGGCGCCGATCACGATCGCGGCTGATTCACGCGAGACCAGCTTCACGCAGCGATACAGCCCGATCACGATGAAAGGCGCGGCGATCATCAGGAGTGGCGCCGGCGTAGTACCGTCCCTGAAGAACAGCCAGGACGGATCCCAGAAATCCCAATACAAAGCGGCGCGAGTGCCGAGCGTGTTCAGGTTGAAGAACGCGAGCAGCCCGTCGATCGGGTTGCGAAGGTGCGCGGCAAACACGAACCATCGCCCGAACGTGTCCGCATAGTCAGCTGGATGCCGGTAAAACCACGCCGCCGCCGGCATCCAGGCCAGGACGAAGACAAGCGTCGAGACGAGCAGCAGCTGCGGATTTCTCCGTCGCGCGACGATCAGCGTCAGTAACCAGAGGAAAACCGCGGTAAGAGGCCCGGCGGGATGCGAATAGACGCTCAGCCCCAATGCCGCCGCGGCCACTGGCAGGCCGCGGTCGAATGTGAAGAAGCGTAGCGAGCCCCAGAGCCAGAGTAGAACAAGCGGCACCGGCAAGATCGCATCGGTGCCGAGCTGGGCGATCGACCAGTGCGCCGGGGTAAACATCAGGATGACGGCCGCGAAGATGCCGACCAGGGCGCGTCCGGTCAGCGCGTGCGCGATCAGAAACACGAGCGCCACGTTGATCGCGCCTGCGACGACGCTGACGATGCGGCCGGACATGTCATCGCCGCCGATCGCGCGCACCGCGGCGTTGGTATACACGCCGATGGGCTGCCGCCAATGCTCATTGCGAACGTGAAAAAACAGCGGTGGCGTCCCAGCGCGCAGAGACTGGCCTCGATCGTTGAAAATGGATTCTTCCGTTGTCAGCGGCGCCGCGCTCAAATGAAACGCGTAGAGCAGCAGGGTTATCCCGGCGAGAACGCACGCCGTGAGCATCGGGTGCAGGCGCATTCGGGAATGGATGATGTGGTGCGCGCTGGTGGATTCGAACCACCGACCCCCGCCGTGTGAAGGCGGTGCTCTACCGCTGAGCCAAGCGCGCGCCCAGACAGGAGATCATAGC
>Ga0207428_10004999_pt1 | contig 12465 bp, 8 predicted proteins | sample RhiMethybrSRZTD1_FD_187600 | JGI IMG/M metagenome (GOLD analysis project Ga0207428, IMG submission 187600) | Populus rhizosphere microbial communities from Tennessee, USA - Rhizosphere MetaG P. TD hybrid SRZTD1 (SPAdes) (version 3) | ecosystem: Host-associated > Plants > Roots > Rhizosphere >... | reverse complement strand
CGGGACGCTCAGTGCGAAATGGACCTACAGCAACGCGGACGTCACTTTCGGTCCGTATCGACAAGGGGTGCGCGCCGCGATCACGGACACGTTCGCGATGCACGCCGCGCGGTCGGTGCAGCACACGCTCTACGCGATCGCGGATGTCGTCCTCGCGACCTACGAGGAGATCCTCGATGTCACGCTCGCGCTGCACGAGCGTCCGTATCGTCCGGCCGACCTGTTCAGCGCCGGGATGGAGAATCCGGACGAGCTGTTCGTGGCGGCCGAGGAGCCTCTTGGCGTGGTGGAAGTGACGGTGGAACGGGACTCGCCGGCGGCGCATCCTTGACGGGCTCCAGCCGGGCCGCGCTCAGTTGCCTGTTGAACGCCGCGAGCTCTCCTTTCACCAGTGCATCGAGTCCCGCCAGTTCCTTGTCCAGGCGTGCTGACAGCTGTTTGAAGACTTCGTAGGACTGGGCCGTCGGCTTGTCGTCGCCGCTTTCCACGATACCCTGCAAAGCCGCGAGCTTGTTATTCAGCCGGATTGGATAGTTGAGGGGATCCTGGTTGCTCCTGTTTCGATACTGGTAGATCTCTCCTTCGACGTCGGTGAGTCGCCCGGTCAATGCGTCGCCGGCTTTCCTCAGCGCGGCATTGCTGCTCTTGCCCGTCCTCTCGGCGATTTGCGACTTGATGCTGCGGATCCGCACCACCGCGTCGTTAGCGGTCGAGACCTTCTCGTTGATCTGACGCGCCAGCGTGAACTGCGCGACGAGGTCGGCATCAGTCACGTTCGGAACGGCGGCATTGCGGCGGATCTCGAACTGCTGGGTCCGGCTGATTCCCGCCGCACTCACGCGCACGTGATACCGTCCCGGCGGTGCCTGTGGGCCTCGCGTATTGGCGGCCCACATGATCAGGCCGGCGAACTCTCTCGCGTTCGGGTACCGCATGTCCCAGGTGAACCGGTTCATGCCCTTCTTGCCGGTCACGCGGGCCACCGGCGCGCGCGGGCTGTCGTCGTCCTCTTCGGCCGGCGCCGCCGGTGTGGTTCCGGCCGCCGGCTCCGGCTCCGGCTTGAACGTTCGAATCACCTGGTTCTGCGAGTCCAGGATGTCGATCGATACTGCGTCGGACGCTGCTTTCAGGTAGTAGTCAATCGCCACGCCGCGCGAAACCGATCTCGTCGCGTCGGCCGGATCGAACAGCACCACCGCCTCATTGGTCGTCTCGCGCTGCGCCTGGCGCAGAACGCCGATGTTGTCCATCACGTAGAACGAACGGCCGTGCGTGCCGATGACGAGATCATCGTTCTTGATCACGATGCCGTGAACGGGAGTGACGGGAAGCTCCAGGCGGAGCGACTGCCAATGCGCGCCGTCGTCGAAGCTCACGTAGATGGTCGTCTCGGTGCCGAGGAACAACAGTCCCCGGCGCACGGTGTCCTCGCGAATGGCGCGCGGAAAATCGTCGGCCGGCAGCCCGCCCACGATCTTCGTCCATGTCTTGCCGTAGTCCGCGGTCTTGTAGACATAGGGAGAGCGGTCGGCCCGCTGATACCGGTTCCCGGCCAGATACGCGACCGCCGGATCGTGAGGAGATGCGTCGATCAGGCTGATGCGCGTGAACTCGGGCAAATCCGTCGGTGTGACCTTGCTCCAGTTCGCGCCTCCATCACGTGAGACGTGGACGACGCCGTCGTCCGACCCCGACCACAGGACCTGCTTGTCTTTCGGCGACATGGCAAGCGTGAAGATGGTTGCGTAGGTCTCAACTCCGGTCTGGTCCAGCGTGATCGGACCGCCTGATGCCTCCATCGTGGACGGATCGTGACGGGTCAGGTCCGGGCTGACGCGCTGCCAGCTCTGACCTTGATTCGTGGATTTCCAGACGTGCTGAGACGTCGCGTACAGGGTCCCCGGGTCATTCGATGGAATCACGATCGGATACGTCCACTGGAAACGCTCGGTGATGTCGCTCGAGGAGAACCCCATCGGGTTGTCGGGCCAGACGTTGATGGCGCGGCGCTCGCCGGTGCGGCGATTGATGCGGGTCAGCAGGCCGCCATAGCTTCCAGCGTAGAAAACGTCGGTGTCGGACGGGTCCGGCGCGATATAGCCGCTCTCCCCGCCTCCGACGGGATACATCTCGCCAGTTCCGGTGCTGGGCACGCAGACGGTGCTGTTGTCCTGTTGCGCGCCGCAGACGTGGTAAGGCACGTGTGTCGTAGTGAAGACGTTGTACATCTGCGCCGTCGGGTAAGCCTGACCGGTCCAGCTCTCCCCCGCCGTCACGCTGACGTTGGCACCTCCGTCGTTGCCGTTGATCATGCGGCGGGGATCGCTGGCCGCGATCCACAGGTCGTGGTTGTCGCCGTGCGGAACACGAATGCTGCGAATCGTCTTGCCGGCATCGGTGGATCGGTACAGCCCGGTATTCAGCATGTACACGGAATCCTTGACCTGCGGATCGGCGTAGATGCGCGTGTAGTAGAAGGCGCGCTGACGAAGACGCCGGTCGTCGTTCACGATCTTCCAGGTTGCCCCTGCGTCGTCCGAGAGAAACACACCGCCATCGGCCGCTTCGATCAGCGCATACAGCCGGTTCGGATCGGCGCCGGAGACGGTGATGCCGATCTTTCCCCAGATTGGCTTCGGGAGTCCGGCGTTACGGCTCAACTCCACCCAGGTCGCGCCGCCGTTTGTCGTCTTGAACAGTCCACTCCCCGGGCCACCACTCGACAATGAGTGCGGCGTGCGAAAGACCTCCCAGAGTCCGGCATAGAGCACGTCCGGGTTCTTCGGATCCATCGCCAGGTCGACGGCACCGGTCTTGTCGTTGCGGAACAGCGAGCGCGTCCACGTTTTGCCGCCGTCGGTTGTCTTTAACACCCCGCGCTCAGCGTTCGGACCGTACGGATCGCCGAGCGCTGCAACGTAGACGACATCCGGGTTCGTCGGGTGAACGCGAATCCTGCCGATCGACATCGTGCGCTCGAGCCCGGCATGCGTCCAGGTCTTGCCGCCGTCGGTTGTTTTGTAGATCCCGTCGCCTTGAATGATGTTGCCGCGCAGTTCCACCTCGCCCATGCCGGCGTACACGACGTCAGGGTTCGACTCGGAGACCGCGATGGCTCCGACGGACGAGGTCCCGAGGAAGCGATCCGAGACCGCGCGCCACGTCACGCCACCATCAGCGGTCTTCCAGATTCCTCCGCCGGTCGCGCCGAAGTAGTACTCGAGCGGCCGTGAATTGCTGCCCGCGACGGCGATCGAACGTCCGCCACGCGCCGGCCCGATCGAGCGCCACCGCAATCCCGAAAAGAGCGCCGGGTCCACCGTCGTTGCCGTCGCAGGAGAATTCTGCCTGGCTGCGACGCGATCGGCCTCAGCGACCACGAGGGCGAGGAGAACGAGCGACACGGCACTGGCAGATCGACAAAAAAGGAAAAGCTTCATCCCGACTCTTATACACGTTGCCCGGCGCATAAGGGACTCGGCCGCGCGAGAAGCGCGCCCTACCGGAGCGGAGCGGGGCATCTGGGGCCCCCGCAAGTGACGGTGTAAGTGAGCCCGAGGGGCGAAGCCCCTCGGATAAAGTTATGACGCCGAGCTTACCGAAACCTCAGCGGTCCGCGCCATAACGTGGGTAGGCAGCGACATATCCCCGCGGCAACGCGACGGTTCCACACGCCGGCTGAATCACTTAGGGCCGGCATACGTTGTGCTGTATAGGTCGGCAGGAGGGGCAACGATGCTGTTTACAATCGCGGTTATCCTGCTGGTGTTTGTGGTTGCTCGGGCTGGTGAGCGGATACACGCTCGGCAACTTCATCTACGTCCTGCTGGTGATCGCCCTGGTGCTGTTCGTGGTGGGTCTCGTCAGCGGCCGTCGGACGGTCTGACGATGCTCGAAGGCCCCTCTGGCGGCGGAGGGGCGACCACCAGCAATCCGACGAGGTAGCTAACGAATTGACCACCGGCCAATCCGTTGGCCGCCTCGCCGGGAAGATGGTGAAAAATACTGAGGAATTTGCACTCTCGCGGTGCGAGGTATGCGGTACGCCCGTTGCTGCTGCGCTTACTGTCTGTCGAACACGAATGGTGGCAGACAGTAGACAGCAGGCGCCGGGCGTGCTGCCTTGGTCTCCTCCGGGCCGGGGCAGTTCCTCCTCAGCTCGCAGCGCTGGCTCGGTGAACTCACTTCCTGCTGTCTACTGGCTGCCGCCGTTCACGCGCGCAGAATTTACCTCGTCTTCCGACTCATCCAGAAGCTCGTCGTCGCCCCACGGGCTCGGCTGCGGCCCGGGAACGATACCGGCGATGTCGGGATCCTCGCCACCCGCGGCGGTGGGCGTGTTCGCGCGCCGCAGTTTCGCCTCGTCGCGCCGTCGAAGCTTTTCCTGCTGGCGCTCCTGACGTGCACGCTCGCGCGCGCGTTTTTGCTGGGTTACTTTCGGTCGGCTCGCCATAGGGTACCCTCCTCCGCAGAACCCATCCCCGTCTGACCATCGCGTAGTACGAGCAGCGGCGATCGAGCCGTACACGAAAAAACGCCGGTCGAGTCACCGGCGCTGGGGGCTCGCACTTGGGAGCTCAGGGGCGGTGCCGCATCGCCCGAGCATAACACGTTCGGCTGGAGGCCGCTGGCTCTCGTCCGGCGCTGGGGCGAATGGAGGGTCGAAAAACCGTCGTGTTGCGAATCGCGTGACGGAGCCCGGGCGTCTATCATGCAGGTCGGCGGCTCGGCGGCTCGGGAAAGCCGTCGGGTTTTTCGAACCCTCGAGCTCCAGAACCGCCGAGCCGCCGATGAAGAAACAGGAGATTACAGCATGCACCCCGTAACCGGACTGCACCACGTCACAGCCATCGCCGGTCCCGCCCAGGAGAACCTGGATTTCTATGCCGGTGTCCTTGGAATGCGGCTGGTCAAGCGCAGCGTGAATCAGGACGATCCGGGGACGTATCACCTGTTCTACGCGGATGCGGAAGGGCGTCCCGGCACGGACTTGACCTTTTTCCCCTGGTCGCACCTGGCGCCGTCGCGCGAGGGTCACGGGCTCAGCACTGAGGTCGGATTGGCGATCCCTCCGGGGAGCCTGTCGTTCTGGGTCCAGCGGCTGTCACACTACGGCGTGACCACCGCATCGACCGAGCACCGGTTTGGCGCTAACGTCATCCCTTTGACCGATCCCCACGGTTTGCGCGTGGCACTGGTTGAAAGCGAACACGCCAAATCGCGCCCGTTCACGCCGTGGGAGCACAGTACGGTGCCGGCCGAGAAGCAGATTCGCGGACTAGAGAGCGCCCGGCTGCGCGAGCGCGATCTCGAACCCACGACCTCGTTCCTGACCAGGGTGCTCGGGTTCGAGCTGCTCGGCACCGAGGCCGGGTGGCACCGGTACGGTGTGGCGGGAGGCCTCTCGGGCGCCTACATCGATGTGCAGGCGGCGCCCGAAACCCGACGTGGAGCCTGGGGCGTCGGCAGCATTCACCATCTGGCCTGGAGGGTTGACGACGGGGCCCATCAGCTGGCGACTCGGGAGTTGATCGAGACGGCAGGACGACGTCCGACGCCGGTAATCGATCGATTCTGGTTCAAGTCGGTGTACTTCACGGAGCCCGGCGGAGTGCTGTTCGAGCTCGCGACCGACGGACCAGGGTTTGCCGTCGACGAAGCCCCCGCGCGCCTTGGCGAGACACTCGTGCTGCCGCCATGGCTCGAAGGGCATCGCGCGCAGATCGCGGCAGCGTTGCCGCCGCTGCACCTGCCGGCGCCCGCGGCGAAACCGTAACGCTTAGAGCGCCAGGAGAAGCGTCGTGAGCACGGCGACGTACGACCCGGTGACATACGCGCCCAGCAGGACAACGCGGCCGGTGGGTCGAAGTCGTCGCCAGGCCGCGGCCGGATGAACGAGCAGCGCGAGCCCGCGGCCTAGATAGATCTCGATCGGCATACACGAAGCGACGAGGCAAGTCTGGTTCCAGCGGAACCTGGGGTTTCTGCGGCCTTTTTTCCTGAACCTTCGGATGTTGTCTGCCCCGGGGCTGCCTAAAGCCGGCGTATTCGGACGGTCTGAACTGATCCGCTACACTGCGTGAATGCCCAACGATGGCGGATCGGTCGCCGCCGCGCTCACAGAGCTGAAGGCGCTGCTCGGGTCCCGTGCGTCCGACGCCGACGCCGTGCGCGAACATCACAGTCACGGCGAGTCGTACCATCCACCAGCCGCGCCCGACATCGTCTGCTTTCCCGTGACGACGGCGGAGGTCTCCGAGGTCGCGGGGATCAGTCAGCGCTTTGAGCTTCCGCTGATCCCGTTCGGGGCCGGCACTTCGCTCGAGGGACACGTGCACGCGTTGCGCGGAGGGATCTGCGTGGACCTCCGCGAGATGAACCGCGTCCTGAACGTCAGCGCGGAGGATCTCGACGTCACCGTCGAAGCGGGCGTGACCCGGCTGCAGCTCGCCCGAGCGCTGCGCAACACGGGGCTGATGTTCCCGATCGATCCCGGCGCCGACGCGACGATCGGCGGTATGACGGCAACACGGGCGTCCGGAACGACCGCGGTTCGCTACGGCACGATGCGCGAAAACGTGCTCGGTCTCACCGTCGTCCTTGCCGATGGCCGCGTGATCAAGACGGGCACGCGCGCGCGCAAATCAGCGGCGGGCTACGACCTCACCCGCCTGTTTGTCGGCTCCGAAGGCACGCTCGGAATCATCACCGAGGTGACGCTGCGGCTCCACCCGGTGCCGGAAGCGGTTTCTGCCGCGGTGTGCTCGTTCGACACGATGCAGGGGGCAGTCGACACGGTGATCGGGACGATCCAGCTCGGAATCCCCGTCGCCAGGATCGAGCTGCTGGACGCGGTGCAGATGGACGCGATCAACCGGTATTCGAAAATGTCGTATCCGGCAGCCCCGACGCTCCTGTTCGAGTTTCACGGAGACAGCACGGAGTATGTCTCGCGGCAGGCAGAAGCCGTCCAGGCGCTTGCCGCGGACCGGGGCGGTCACCGCTTCGAGTGGGCCACGCGGCTCGAGGATCGCGAACGGCTGTGGCAGGCGCGCCACAATGCGCACTACGCCGGTCTTGCGCTCCGGCCCGGTTGCCGCTCATGGGCGACCGACGTCTGCGTTCCGATTTCACGCCTGGCCGAGTGCATCGTCGAGACTGCCGAGGAGTGCCGCAGCGCGTCATTTCCCATCTGCCTGGTCGGGCACGCGGGGGATGGAAATTTCCATCTGATGTATCTGCTCAACCCCGATGACCGGGCCGAAGTCGACGAGGCGCGACGCCTCAACGAACAACTTGTGCGACGCGCCCTCGCCATGGGCGGCACCTGCACCGGCGAGCACGGTGTCGGCTACGGCAAGATGAAATACATGGAAGCGGAACACGGCGCCGCGCTCGACGTGATGCGGACCATCAAGCAGGCGCTGGACCCGGGTAACCGTATGAATCCCGGAAAGGTCGTCGACGGCGGGCTGCGGCAAGGAAACGGAGTGGACTGAGAACGGGAGCAGGGGCGCTGTGCCAGACGGAATCAACCAGTCATTCGGCCGCGTGCGGCGTTCACGGTGAGCCGAATCATACGCAGCGGGACGTAGAGAGACGCCATCGACTCCGGCAGCTCGTACCAGGCGCGTTCGAGTGGGGTCGGCGAAAGCACGCGGCACAAGTCATAGCGCAGCCGGCTTCTCAAACCATCGAATGTCGCCCGATGCGCCCGCCACTCTTCCTGGCGATCGGCGAAGACACCCACGGGTCTCAGCAGGGCCGCGCCGGCTGCGGCGCGAAGATCATCCCGCGCCTGCAGTTTCCCGCCCGGGCTGATCGAATCCGGGATCTTCACTCCGAATATCTCAGATGCCAGGACCAGGCCGGCTGCGCATCCGCTGAACGTTCCCGATCGGCGCGCCAGCCTCTCGACACTGAGCCAATCGACATCGTCGTGCTCCATCACTCGCGCGATCGCGAGCAGCACTTCGAGCGTGCACCACAAATGCTTCGACGCATGTTCGAGCAGCATCAGCGCGGCATGGGTCGCGGAGGGTACGCGGACGTCAGGCACGCCATCGAGCTCACGGCTCTCCGCGATGACTGCCTCCGGGCTGAGGGGCGAACCGAAGCTCACATGGCACAGCCGGAAGTGAAGATCGATCGGGTATCGATGGGTGTGGGTCAGGGGCCATGCGCCGAGTCCTCGGTAGATCGCTTTCGCCGTTCGAACGGTCATGCCTTCGGGCAACCGATAGCCTCGAGGCGCGAGTGCCCGGTACGCGGCAGTCACGTCGTGCGGCGCGACCATGACGTCGAGGTCGGCGAACCAGCGACCGGCCACCGTCCCGTAAAGCCATTGCGCGAGCGTCGGACCTTTCAGGCACACGGCACGAACGCCTGCATCGCGCAGCAGCCGGCCGATCTCGATCGCCTCCGCCATCCCTCTGAGCCCCGCCACCGCGGTCTCGTGGGCAACTACCCTTGCCCGTTCCCGAACTTCAGGCGGTGCCGTGGAATGGGAGAGCGCGGCTGGAAGGAAGCCATTCAGGCCGTGACGCCGCGCGGCTGCGGGAAGGGTGTCCCAATCTGCACGGGTCATCTCGATCTGTTCGATGGGAGAGCCCGCGGATCGTGCCGCCGCGATCAGGAACCGAAGCGGCGGTGGCAGACACACCGCGAGATCAGGCGGCCGGCCAGTGCTCACGCCCAGCCCTCACCTCCCGTCGCCCAGTGGTGCACTCGATCGACGCACGTGCCAAACGCGCGAGGATCCGGCGACAGGATGGCTCGCGTCGCGCGAATGCCCCGCGCGAGATCGGCAATGGCGTGAAACTCCCGCTCCCGGTCGGCGGCGTCGAGAAGATGAGCGGATGATCCGTGAGTCGCCAGCCTGACGACGGTTTCAGCGGCACCGAGGAGCGCGAATGCCGGTTCGGCGCGATCGGAATCGGCCCATTCGAGGAACAGGATCGACTGCACCGTCACGGGTGCCTGCGCGGCGCTGACGCCGAAGCTATCGACCGCCAGCGTCCGCTTGTCCCACGTTGGCGTGAGCCGCGGCAGTGATACGGCCGGCCCAAGGACGAGAGCAACAGCATCCGGCCACAGCTTCAAGCCCCCGGCAAAGGGTTCAGTCATCCATCCTGCCGCCATTTTTCTCACGTGCAGCACATCGTCGGTAATCAGGGGGCAGCCACGCATCGCAAGTGCCGCTGCGATGGTGGACTTCCCTGCCCCGTGCGGTCCGATCATGATCGTCGCTCCAACGCCGGTCTGCACGGCACTCGCGTGCAGTGATACGTAGCCGCGCCGGCGCAGGACGAAGCCGAGAATGGGACCGGTCAGGTAAGTCGCCAGGTCCTCGATCGTTACCCCCGGCGGTCGCGAGCACCAGACGCGAGTGCCGGCGGAGTCGATCCAGACCGCAGTGCCGTCGGCGTACGAGAAGTGAAAACCAGGACCGGCACGGCCGACCGTCACGATCGGACGCTGACGCGCATCGACATAGTCGGAACGGTAGAAGACTTCGGCAGGTACACCGCGCCAGGGCGCCGCTGAATCGAGATGAACCTGAAGATCGGCGATGCCGTCGGCGGCGGTGCGAGGAAGGCCGGGAATTGGCGCGTCAGCAGCGATGGTCAGCCCGGCCGCGCGATGCAGAAAAGCGGTGCTCAAGTCTTGATGTTGTTGGGCCCGCCGTCCTTTTGCATCCCGTCCATCGAGACCGTTGCCGTGATGGTAGCGACCGATCCGAACACCCGCAACGACGGCGCGCGATACGGACGGCGGCCAGGCGTTGGATTCGTAGAGGGCGGAGGGCCGGCTGAATCGGACATTCGTCAGTGATCCTGCGAGGCAGATTGGTCGCATCTTAGATGACACGATCGGTGCCGTCAAACGGCGCCGATCAGGTCTCTCCGGTTTCGAGTTGCCGCAGCCGGAGGACCCATGTGGTGACGAAATCGTGCGCGCTACCAGTGGTTGCGAACAACTCGGGGGCATCGTGGGCAAGCGCGGCCGCAAGATCTGCAATGGTGCGCTGTCCGTCGATCCGCGACAACAGCGCTTGCAGCGCGCCGGCCCGCGGCCCTCTTGATGGAATGGCACTGCCGCCGGTCAGGGGAATGGCACCAGGATCCAGCACCACTTCCGCAAGAGAGTTCTGGTCAGCCACGAGGGTCCGCGTCTCAGAGCCCTCTGCAGTCAGCCATGCCCGCCAGGACCACACGTAATTCTCCCGAACCTGACGTGCTGTGAGCTCGAGCCGAAGTTGATCTCCGTCACCAATGGCGACCGGCCCCTGGAGCGGAATGAACATCTGTTTGTACGCGGAGACTGCTCCGCCCGGGCGGGTCGAGAATCCGATGCCGTCGGCGAGGTCGGCTTCGAACCACACGGCGAATCCATCGAACGTGCGCCCCCGCTCGTGCCGCCACGCCACCGACCCCGTCGCGTCGGTCGAGGTCACGGATCGATAGTCGACAACCTGCCAGCATTGCCCATCGCTGGCCAGGTCCTCGGGAGCAATCGTGCATCGCAGCGGGGTGTCGAAGACAATCCGCTCCACCGGGTCGAGATTCACGTCTTCCCGCCCGTGCGCGGCATGGATCTCCCGCCTGAACACCGCCGGCGTGCGGGTCGGTGCCACGATCACGCGGTCGGTCCGGCCGATGATTCGGCCACCCGGTCGCAGCAGGCGATCACGTGCGTCGATCAGGACTTCGAGCGAACGAGACCCGAACGGCGTCGGACCTCGCACGTCGATGAGCAGCACGTCCGCCGGTCGCGGCAGGGTCAGGTCGGCGACGTTGCGGTGGTGGAACTGAATCCTGTCCGCGCAGCCGTTGACAGCCGCGACGCGAGCGCCAAGGTGAATGGCGGGATTGGTATCGACCGCGTCCACGTGCGCGGCGCCTGCACGCGCCGCGACAACGCTGAAGAAGCCGAAGCCGGCGCCTACCTCGAGGACCCGGTCGCCCGGCGCGATCACGGCGCGGAGTGCAGTCGCGTATGCCGACGCTCTCGCCTCGTCGGCGATCATCCAGAGGTAATCACTCAGGCTGTACACGACGCGCCCTGCGCCGACACCGCGTTGCCGCGAGCCGCCAGCCAGTTGGCGAGCTGCAGGACGCGCCAGGCCTCCGCCACGACCTGCGGGTGCGGGCTCCGCAACGCTCGACGCCATTCGTCTACCGCGACCCACTCGTCGAGAGGAGGAGGCAGCGGCGTTTCGACTGCCTCTGCCGCGTGATGGCGCTGCCAGTCGCGCGCGAGGGCCTCGTCCAGCCCCGCGAAGCCTCTCTTGGGTCGTCGCGTGATCGTCGTCGGCAGCATGTCCGCATAGGCTGCGCGTGCGAGTTCCTTGCGCTGACACCAGGGAATCGGAGCCACGTTGACCACGAACCGGATCACGCGGGTATCGAGCAACGGGCATCGTAACTCGACTCGATGCCCGGCGAGCTCGGGCGCCAGGATGCCTGCGAGGTACGCGGAAACCGCCGGCCAGAGCCGGCTCTGGGCCCCGGATCGGGTGACATGACGTTGAAGTGGCGTCAGCGGATGACCGAGCACGCATGCTTTGTCGGCGTCGGCTGAACCAGCCTGCGGGTCGGGGTAAAGCCAGCGAGGTGGCGGCGGCAGCACGCGCGGTTCGGTGAGCCCGACGCGTTCGCGGAGGCGGAGCCCCAGATACGGCAGCCCATGCGCTGAAAATGCGAACCGCGCCACGTCGGCTGCGAGGCTGAACAGTGGCGTTGCCCGACGCAGGTCCTGCCAACCCGGTGGTTGAAAGAGCGCGTCGCCATCTTCCCCATACAACGCGGCACCCGCGTGAGTCGCGGCGGCACCGATCAGCGTGCGCCAGTCCGACAGTGATGGCTCATCGACCGGCTGCGGCGTTGGCCGGCCGTGTGAAAGATGATGGAGTGCCGCGTAGCGATCTGCAGGCACCGGTGTGATCGGAATGCCCAGCGCCGCCGCCGCGGTTTGCGCGAGCGGGACCTCACTGGATGCCGGAACGCGAGCATAGGACGCAGTAAAAGCGCGAAGCGTCGACGCCGTCGTGACGCGCCGCGCCGCTGCAGCAATCGTCGTCGAGTCGATCCCTGAGGACATCAGGATCGCCGTCCGGCCCTCGAGCCGGTCGCCGACCGCAGTCTCGAGCGCTTCACGATATCCCTCGATCGCCGAACGAGGGTCGCGGATCAGCGGACCGTCGGCTGCCGGAAAGAGCCAGTGGCGTCTCAACGTCGACTCGCCGCCGTGACGAATCGTCAGCGTGTGACCGGCCGGCAACGGCACGACCGCGCCATATGCGGTCCTCGTCTCCGCGATTCCGCCGGCGGCCAGAAATCCACGAAGCGCCTGTTCGTCGAGATCTTGCGCAACATGCGGGTGCGCGCGCGCGGCGCCGAGGATGTTGCTGACGACCACGACATCGGAACCGGTTGCGACGAACAGCGGTCTCAGACCCAGGCC
>Ga0207428_10004994_pt1 | contig 12477 bp, 10 predicted proteins | sample RhiMethybrSRZTD1_FD_187600 | JGI IMG/M metagenome (GOLD analysis project Ga0207428, IMG submission 187600) | Populus rhizosphere microbial communities from Tennessee, USA - Rhizosphere MetaG P. TD hybrid SRZTD1 (SPAdes) (version 3) | ecosystem: Host-associated > Plants > Roots > Rhizosphere >... | reverse complement strand
CGTGGAGCGTGGTCGATTGCGCGCCGGCCTGGGATGGCAACTGGACTTCCGACTGCTTCATCGCCTGGTGCTGGCAGGGAGCTGATGGCCAGCGACGATTGATCGCCGTCAACTATGCCGATAATCAGAGCCAGTGTTACGTCGCCATTCCCTTTCCAGAGCTGTCGGACCGCAAAGTGCGGCTCAAGGATCTAACCGGGCGCGCGACCTATGATCGCGACGGAAACGAGCTGACTTCACGTGGGCTTTACATCGACCTGCCAGCTTGGGCCTACCACGTTTTCGAGATGACGGCGCTGTGATGAACCCACAAAACCTGTCGCCGACGTTGACAGCGCATGACGGAAGGGCAACTGATCGGGCGGAGGTCCAGTTTTGGCATCCAAATTCAACAGAGCGAACCTGACGGTTCTGTTTCTAGGCCTGCTAACACTCTACGGCTGTCAGGATTTGGTTCCACGCGATACACAGAGCCTGCTCTTTGCGAAGTTCCAGCGATCAGAGATCGTGGGCTTTCTGGCGGGTCTGGGAACCACCTTTGCCGTTATGCCGGACTTGATCGCGATGCTCAGGCGCCGGTCGACCGCGGGTGTGAGGCCGCGGATGGCAGCGATCATGGGCGTATTCCAGATCCTTTGGATCTATTATGGATTGTTGATTGCTTCGCGCCCGGTAGTTGCATGGAACCTAGTCGCCGTGTTGGTCAATTTCCTGAGCGTCGCTGCATATTTTTATTTCCTCCACAAGGAAAGAGCCCAACGAGGGAGATGAACTTGCCGATTTGGCGCGCGAGCTTGATCTCTCGCGATTCCTAGCATCAGGTCGGTCTTCGACCAAATGATGCGATTGCTTCAGCGAACCGGGCGAGCATGCCGAACACGCCCATCATCGCGGCATGGCTATGATTGGGCGTCAGGTTAGTGCCCATCTCGAAATAGCTGACGATCGGCATACTGATGAGGAAGCCGAAGATGCCGGCGCCGGTGAAGTTCCAGAAACCAACAGCCATCGAGAAATAGGCCGTCCATTTGTGACGGAAGGACTGGGCACCCTCGCTGCGCGTTACCTTGGCGAAATCCCAAGCGCCGAGCGTCAGCAGCGTGAGGGGCACAACCTCCAGCGCGGAAAAGGCGGAGAACAGCGCCATGTTGAGTTCGCTCTGCCCGGTGAAATACCAATGATGCCCAGTGCCGATGAGGCCGCCGCCGAAGACCAGGATGGTATCGAGATAGATGGCGCGCAGTGCCGTGCCGCACGCCACCAGGCCGAACTCATGGAAGACGACCGCGACGATGACGGTCACGAACAACTCGAAGAAGCCTTCGACCCAGAGATGGATGATCCAGAAATGCCAAGTATCGACCACGGTGAAATGCGTGGCGCTGCCAAAGAACAGGGCCGGCAGATAGAAAACCGGAATCGCCACCGCCTGCGAAGCCTTCGCCGCCGACCAAGCCTGCTGCCAGGCACTCCTCGACCACGCGCTCGAACACGCGGCGGAAGACGCCGCTATCGCGAAACCGCTCGTTACGAGCACGCGAGAATGCCGAATGGTCCGGGATCTTGTCCGCGATGCTCAAACCGCAGAACCAGCGATAGGCCAGGTTCACCTGCACTTCACGGCACAGCGCCCGTTCCGAGCGGATCGCGAACACGTAGCCGATGAGGAGCATCCGGATCATGAGCGCCGGATCGATCGATGGACGGCCCATCCGCGGGTAAAAAGGCCTCAGCTCGGCGTGGACCCAGGACAAATCCAGGACAGCGGCGATCTGGCGCACCAGATGATCGTCTGGCACAACCTCATCGAGGCAGAATGAGTAGAACAGCTGCCCCTGATCCTGATCGAGCCGCCCCATCATTGCTTGCCCCCGCCGATCTCTGCCTCAACAGGAGGGAACCAGCGTTCAATGACCCCGGCAACCGACTTCTGCAACCTGAAACGCATCCTCAAGATGGGGCACCTTCGACTGCGCGGCCCGAAAGGCGCTCAGGATGAGTTCACGCTCGCGGCGATCGCCCAGAACCTTCGTCGGCTTGCAAAGCTCGTCGCCCAACCGCCGCCGGCTGCCGCCTGCGTGGCGTAGGCGTCGGGCATGAAGATACCGGCGCCACCGATTACAGGCCGCCACTCCCAGCCGAGACGGCGGTGATCAACGAGTTGATCTGCTTCCAGATCTCAAAGTCGCCAGATCCAACCGCACTCGTCGGCGACTTCCGCAACAGTATCTGCCAAAACCGGACCTGGCTCAGCAACTCTGGGACCCAGCGTCAGGAGCATCCATGTGCTTCCTGATACGTCTTCCTTGGGATGCGCGAGGATATCCGCACGCCAGCTGGCGCCGCAGGTTTCAGAACAGGCCTCAGTTTGCTGGTGCGGGCCTGCGGGATGTCAGCTTCTCCTGACGAGCACGAAGCCGCGCGTCCTGTTGTGATTGTCGTCATCGATCGTGTTCATGGCGCCAAATAGCTCCGAAGCCGTCACCCAAACCGGCGGATACTTGTAACGCGAGACATCGAGGATCAGGAATCGATCCGTCTCAACATCGTACGCGGCCAGCGGCGAAATATGTCCGCCCGTCTCCTGGCCGATAGCCCTACGGAGATAGTTGACGATTACGAATTGCCCCTCTCTGCCTAGATAGTCCCGCGCCATACTTCGGAAGGCATCGAGGGTCGTGTCGGCGGCGTGATGGATCTCCACCTCAACCGGCTGAGTAGCGAGAAGAGCGCCGAGCTGGTCCAGTGTCATACCGTAATGAACGAGAACTTCACGCGGCAGGATCGGTTCAGTCTTCTCGTCCAGAAAATTGTCTTGCGTGAAGGTGTGATAAGGATCGTACGCCGGAACGGCAGGTGCTGGGAGCTGCATCGCATTGAGCACCATGACAATGCTGGCGACGCCACAGAATGCCTGGTTCGTCTGGGTGACGAAGTTGACACTGAGCGGCACGAAGGCTTCTGACGCATCGCTCTCCCGGAGGAGTTGCTCGCCTTGATTCGAACGCAAGTCGATCAAGTTGTCGGAAAGGGGGAGCGTCTGAGCTTGGGCGCCTGTAGCCAGAAGGCCGAGTGCAACGACGGTAGCGAGCACGACATAGTGGATCATGGTGATCTCCGGGTCATGCAATTGGCTTAGAAAGTCTACCATATCCGGGCGGAGTTTGCTTGCCTAATCGACGCGCCTGCCCAGGTCGCGCCGATCGACGACCTGAAGTGGCGGATGCTTTTTGAAGCGCCCGATTGTTCGTAAACGTGGCGAGGTCGGTTATGGGTCAGAGTGAGACGAACAGGCAATTCCGCGATAGGTCGGCTTCACTTCCAACAGCTGACCTCTCCCGTGGACGCCGGCTTACCTGCCGTGTGTCATCTTGCTCGAGCTCAAGCCGGCCGCATCAAGAACAAAGGGCCGTAAGCTGCGTCATTTCCGTTTCCGGAGATTCAATCGCCGGCAGCCCTACACGTGATCGCGCGGGATCGTGAGGTCCCAACTGCGTGAGAAGGCGCGAGCTTCGCCTTCGTAGGCATCTAGCGTCGCCTTGAGATGAAAGCTGTGCCGGGACACGCGCATCAAGGTGTTCGCCTCGATGCGAATGCGAAAATCGCCGCGGCCATACTCCTTTCGCCACCTGATATCGGAGAGGGCCGAGAGCGGATCGTCCGGCTTGATCGAGAACCGCTTGTGCGTCGAGCTGCCGTATTCCCAATCGAACTCCGGAATGCGGATGAGACCGCCGTCATTGAGCTCATCGAGCGTCACGACACCCGTCGCAAGATCGGTGATGATCCTGGCGTGCTCGATCCCTGGACGAACCTTCGCGGAGTCGAGACTGGGGGCGTTCTCTGCCGGCAGGAAGGCTGGCAGATCGGCATCGCCCGTCCGCTGCGGGCGCAGTGGCAGCTCGAGACTGCTCTCGCCGGTGAAGACCGTGAGCGTGGTCACCTCTGGCGAGGGCCAGACCGTGGGCCAATAGCACGACGAGATTGCAACGCGCAGTTGACTACCGACGCCAATCCTCTGCGCGCAGACATTGAGCTTGATGCGGACCGAATAGGCCTTGCCCGGCTCCAGCGGCTCGAGCACTTCGTGGCCATTGCGATGCGTGAGATTGAGCAGCCCGTAGCTGACCCTTGTTGCGGCGCCGTTCGGCAAGACCTCAGACAGCGTCACCGCAACGAAGGCATTCGGCTTGTCGGCCGCGACCTTGAGATTGATGACGGGAGCGCCAACAAACTCGAGCGGTTGCTGAAATGGATCGGTGTCGAAGACCAGCGAGCCGCCGGCTTCGATCCGCTGATCGATCGCCTGGTCGGGGGCAAGGCCATAGGGGCACCAAGTCCCCGCTGCGAGACCGAGGGTCTGCGGCGAGCAGATGCTGATGGCTACCACGGCCGGCTTGGTACCGGGCTGCGCAATGGCGCCCCGCGCCAGCGGATAGGTCGTCGGCGTGATGCGTGAGCTCGGCCAGCGATCTTCGGCCACCCAGTGGCCCGGCCGTTCGTCATACCTCGCCTGTGGCGGCACGGTGTCCTGCATCCAGACCCGCAGCATGGGTTCGTCCATGATGCCGGTCTCCTTACCTTTCAGCCACTTATCCCACCAGCGCAGGCACTCCTGCAGGAAGCCGATGCGCGGGCCTGGATATGCGAAGTTCGGATACTTGTGCGCCCAGGGTCCGATCAGCGCTTTGCGCGGACAAGACAGGTGCTCCAGCATCCGGAAGATGGGGTTGGTATAGCCGTCGGCCCACCCGCCGACCAGGTAGACCGGGCATTCGACCGCGCCGTAATCCTCCGCAATCGAGCCGTGCTTGTAGAAATCCGTGCGCCGCTGAAGCCGGTGCCATTCCTCCAGCCAGAATCCGGATTCGTTGAGGCGCTTCATCCACATCTCGCGCCATTTGTCGCCGACGAGCGCCGGATCGGGCGGCGCTGCGTTGTAGCCGAACATTGTCGAGCCCCAAATGACTTTGTCGACCAGCAGACAGCCGCCCATGAAATGAATGTCGTCGGTGTAGCGATCGTCGGTCGAGCACAGCGAGATCACAGCTTTCAGTTCCTTGGGACGGCGAGCCGCCACCTGCAAGCCGTTGAACCCGCCCCATGAAATGCCGATCATACCGATGGCGCCCGTGCACCAGGGCTGTGCCGCGATCCACCTCAGGATATCAAGCGCGTCATCCTGTTCCTGCTTCAGATACTCGCCCTTCAGGACGCCTTCCGAATCGCCGGATCCGCGCATGTCCACACGAACCGAAGCGTAGCCATGACCGGCGAAATAGGGATGGTTGAGGGCGTCTCGCTCGGTCGTTCCATCGCGCTTGCGATAGGGCAGATATTCGAGAATGGCCGGAACCGGATTCTTATCCGCGTCTTGCGGTAGCCAGATCGTCGAGGACAGGATCGTGCCGTCGGCGAGCGGGATCTCGACATGATGCATGGTCTTGATCTTGTGCGGAAAATCAGTCCGGTACTTCACTCTCTTCTCCTTCAGCACAGGCGGCCCGACGACGGGCCATCCAATTCCGCCGCCTCTCAATCCATCAGCGGAAAATGACATCTGACATGGCGGCCGTCGGCCAGGACCGTTTCGCCTGGAAGCTCGCGGCGGCACCTGTCTTGCGCATAGGGGCAGCGCGTGTGGAACTCGCACCCGCTCGGGCGCCGGGCGACGCTCGGCACCTCCCCTTCGATCGAGACGAGGATTCGGCGCTGCTCCGGATCCGGACGAGGAATGCCCTTCACGAGGGCTTCGGTATAGGGATGCGCCGGTTGCCGGAAGATCGCTTCACAGTCCCCCTGCTCCACGATCCGGCCGAGATACATGATGGCGAGGCGATCACTGACATGCCGCACCACCGGCAGATTGTGGGAAATGATGAGATAGCTCAGACTGTGCTCAACCTGCAGGCGACACATCAGGTTGAGAACCTCGCCCTGGACGGAGACATCGAGGCCGGCGGTCGGCTCATCGGCGATGATGAGATCGGGCTCCAGCGCCAAAGCGCGCGCCACGCCGACGCGGCGCGCCTGCCCGCCCGACAATTGATGCGGATAGCGCGAAAGCAGGTCACGCGGAAGATTGACCATGTCGGCGAGCTTGTCCGCCATGGCGTCGCGATCGATCCCCGGGGGCCGATGCACATCAAACGGTTCCAAGACGAGGGAGCGGACGCTCTGGCGCGGACTGAGGGAGCCGATCGGATCCTGGAACATCATGGCCATGTTCCCGCGCAAAGGACGAAACTGCCCCTCGCTGAGGCCGATTAGCTCGCGGCCCCGAAGCTTGACCGAGCCGGAGCGCGCGCGGACGAGGCCGAGAATCGTGCGCCCGAGCGTGGTCTTGCCCGAGCCGCTCTCGCCCACGAGCCCCAGCGTTTCCCCGACGTGCAGGTCGAGGTTGACGTCGAGAAGCACATCGATCATCGGTGCCGACCGCCCTGGCAGCAGAGCCTTGAGCCCGCCAGGTCCGGGCAAGCTGACGCAAAGATCGCGTACGCTGATCAGCGGGTCGGCAGATCTCGTTGGAGACCCTGGGTTCGTGGTGGCAGACGGCGTGCCCGCGTGGGCAGCCAGTGGAGGCTTCCCTCTTCCGACTCCTGAGGCGTCGAGCAGGTGGCAGCGCGCGTCATGCCCATCGGACAGAACATGCGCGGCCGGTTTTTCCGACCAGCAGCGATCGAAGGCATGCGGGCAGCGCGAAGCAAAGACGCAGCCGGCCGGCGCTGCGGGCAGATCCTGCAGATCACCCCGGATGGTCGGCAGCCGCCGGCTTCGCTCCAATATTCGGGCCGGATCACACTCTATCAGTGCCTGCGTATAGGGGTGCGCCGGCCGCGCGAAGACAGAGCGAATGTCGCCGCGCTCCATGACCTCGCCCGCATACATCACGACGATCTCATCGCAAAGCTCGGCGATCAGACCCAGATTGTGAGACACCAGGAGGATCGTGGTCTGCAGTTCGGCCTGCAGCTTTCTCAGCAGATGGATGATCTGCGCTTCCATGGTCACGTCGAGGGCCGTGGTCGGTTCGTCCGCAATCAGCAGCTGAGGATTCATGAGCAGTGCCATGGCGATGCCGGCGCGCTGGCGCATGCCACCCGAGAACTGGTGCGGAAACTGGTTGATACGCTGATCGGGATCCGGAATGCCGACACGGCGCAGCATGGCAACGCCATGTCCGATCTTCTCGGCACGCCTGTCCTTGCGGCGATAGAGAATGTCCAGCATCTGCTGCAGATAGGACTTGACCGGGATCTGCGAGGTCATGGGGTCCTGGAACACGATCGATGCCTGCTGGCCGCGAAAGGCGCGCATCTCGTCTTCGGTGAGAGCCAGCAGATTCCGACCATCGAACCTGATTTCGCCGCCGGCGATCCGCCCGTTTGCGGACAGCAGCCGCGTAATCGCCCAGATAACGGTGCTCTTGCCGGATCCACTTTCGCCGACAACGCCGACGATCTTCCCGCGCGGGACATCGAAACTGACGCCGCGCAACGCCTTGACCTGGCCGCGCGCCGTGTCGAACGTGACATCAAGATTTCGGATCTGAAGCAGCGCGGTCACGACTCACCGCCTCTGTCCCAGGCGAGGATCGAGTATGTCGCGCAATGCTTCACCCAGGAAGGTGAACCCGAGCGTCGCGAGGATCAAGGGAATGCCCCCGGCAATGATCGGCCAAGGCGTCTGCCGGATCAGCAGATAGCCCTCGTTGAGTATGCTGCCCCAGCTTGCCGTTGGCGGCAGTACGCCGAGGCCGAGGAAGCTCAGCCCCGCTTCGACGGTCACGACCACCGGCACATCCATCGCGGCCAGGATGAACATCGGTCCCACCACGTTCGGCAGAATATGCCGCCAAAGGATCCGGCCAAGGCCAACGCCAAGCGATCTTTCCGCGATGATGAATTCGGTGTTCCTGAGGGCCATCGTGCTCGTCCTTACCAGCCGCGCATAGCTCGGAATCGATGTAACGATGATGATTGTGAGGACGAGATTGAGACTGGGTCCCAAGAGCGCCACGGCAGCCAACGCGATGACAATCGTGGGAAAGGAGCGAATGACATCGAACAGCAGAAGCAGGAGGCCATCGAGCCAACGCGCACCGTATCCTGCCAGCATTCCAAGCAGCAGTCCGATCGCCAGGGACGTGGATACGCCGATAGCAGCCACATAGAGCGCGATCCGACCGCCGTGGAGCACGCGGGAGAAGGTATCGCGGCCCAGTTGGTCGGTGCCGGCGAAATGCAGCCAGCTGGGGCCGGACAGTCTCGCCGGAATATCGAGCGCATTCGGATCATACGGCGCCAAAACCGGCGCGAAGAGCGCACTGGCGAAAAACAGCAGAACCAGGATCAGGCCGGTGAGGCCTTGCCAGTTGCCGACAATGCGGCGCAGTCGCCGCCAGCCTTCGCTCCCGAGGCGGTCCGGCGCCGATGCGGCCACCAGCGGCCGGTCAGAGCGAGTCGCGGACACGGGGATCCAGCCAGGCAACCAGAAGATCGGCGAGAAGCGTAATGAGCACATATATGGCGGTCGTGATCAGGACGGCTCCTTGAACGACGGGAAAGTTTCGGTTCATGACCATGTCGTAGATCAGCTTGCCGACACCCGGGCGGGTGAAGATGATCTCGGCGAAGACGGCGCCGGACAGCAGCCCGCTGAAGCCGATGCCGATCAGCGTGATGGTCGGCAGGATCGCCACTTTAAGGGCATAGCGAAAGACGATCGTGCGCTGCGTAAGGCCGAAGGCATAGGCGGCGCGGATGTAGTTCTCGTTCATCACCTCGAGCATCGAGGCGCGCACCATGCGCGCGAGGTATCCGACCCAACCCAAGCCGACCGCGAAGGCCGGCAGAATGAGATGCCGCACCTGATCGGCGAGATCGCCAGACTCACCACCGCCAATCGCGGGCAACCATCTCAGCGTCACCGCGAACACCAAGAGCGACCAGATCGCCACCAGGAACGAGGGAATGGCAATCGTCGAAACCGAGATAATTCCGGTCATCCGGTCGAACCAGCTGTTGGGCCTTATGGCCGAAAGGCAACCAAGCGGAATGCCGATCAGAGCCGCCCAGAGTAGTCCGGCTGCGGCCAGGATCAGTGTCGACGGCAGATCCTCCAGCACGATCTTGGCGACGCTGCGTTCGGAAAAGACGTCCACGCCAAGATCGCCGCTCAAGGCGTTGGTGAAGTAGATCCAGAACTGGACTAGGACCGGCTCGTTGAGATGCGCCTTTTCAGCGTAACGGGCGACCACCTCTGGCGTGGCGCGGGGACCGAGCGCGATCCTGGCTGGATCGCCCGGAATCAGATGCAGCAGCAGGAACAGCACCAGCAGGGCGCTGAGCACGATGACAGCTGACAGACCAAGGCGCTTCAGCAGGTACGACCACATGGCTCGCGGCAATTCCAAAGTTCAAAGGGCCGGCCCTGACTGGAATGATCGGGTGCCGGCCCTGTCTTCAACTTAGCCTTAGGCCTTGGTGAAGTCGCGTAGCTGCATCTCGCCGGATGGCAGGACGCTAATGTTGACGCTGGTGCGATGCACGAATGTTTCGGACTCGTGGTTGATCCAGACGTAGGCGCCGGTGTCTTCCATGATCTCCTGCATGCGCAGATAGATCTTGGCGCGCTTTTCCTGATCGGACTCGGTCATACCTTGCTTGTAGAGCGAGTCATACTCCTCATTCTTCCAGCGCTCCCAGTTCCACACGCCGACCTGGTCGCTGGTGAACCATTGCGTCGCTTCCTGCGGATCGGGATTGGTGCCGAACCGCATCAGCCAGATCTCCAGGGTCTTGTAGCCGTCACCCTTCGACTGATCGCCCATTTCCCAGAATGGACCCTCGTCCAAGGGCAGGACCTTGACGGTGATGCCGACCGCCTGCAATTGCGCCTGGATGATCTGAGCGGCGAGGATCCGCTCCTGCTCGTTGAGCGTCTTCAATTCCAGCTCCAGGCCGCTGACCCCGGCCTCTGCCAGCAACGCTTTGGCTTTCTCCGGGTCGAAAGCGTATTTGGTCGCCGTACGATGACCGAGCAGGCCTGGGCAGATGATGCCGTTGGACTTGTCCGTGATGCCGGCATAGGCGCCTTGGATGACCTGATTGGCGTCGACCGCATGCTGGATCGCCTTCCGTACGCGGATATCGGAAAGCTTCGGATTCTCCGTGTTCATGCCGAGCCACATATACTGCAACGAGCCGGCAACCTGGATGGCGCTGTTTTCCGGCAGCTTCTCCTTGTAGCGGGCATGAGTGGCCGACGTGATCTCCGTGGCGTCGAGTTCGTCCGCTTCATAGGCGAGTTCTGCCGCCGAGGCGTCGGCAATGATCAGCGCGTCGACTTCTGCGAATGCCGGCTTCGGACCGGTCCAGTCGGGATTCGGTCTGAAGGCAATCTTCTGTTTCGGAGTCCATTCAATGAGGTACGGGCCGCAGACAGCAGGAATCTCCGTCGTGAATTTTCCGCCGACCTTGAGCATCGCCGCCTTGCACAGGATGGCGGAGCCGCCACTGGTCAGTCCGGCCACGGCAAATGGCGCATAGGGTTGGCTGAGCACCAATGTGCCACTGTATTTATCCGTCAGCTCGACATGATCGAGCGCTTCGAAGTTACCCTTCCAGTCGGTCGTCTTGATGCGCTCATACGAATATTTGACATCTTCCGCGGTAAGCTCGCCAAATCCGTTGCTCCACTTGAAGCCGGGTTTGAGCGTGAAGTCGTAGTGCGTGGGATCGCGCTGCTCGAATTTTTCGACATAGACGGAAGGCTTCCAACTATAGACGTCTGCTTCGAGGTCGAGATTCACCAGGCACGGCAGACACGCATTCTGGGTTTCAATCTCCGTGCCACCCACCATGTAGCCCGGATCGAGGATGCTGATGTCATTGTCCATACGCACGGTCAGCTTCTGCGCTTGGGCGCGTGCGCCATCTGAGAATAGCGGCACGCCAAACAAGCTTCCCGCACTGAGCAGCGCGGATGCCTTCAGGAATCCGCGTCGATTGAGACTGTTTACAATCATTAGCCTCTCCTGTTGACGATGGTTTCTCGGTTAGTGGCCATTTTGGGACCGGACTTTCCACCGATCATCGTCATTTCGTTACTGATCACCAAATGAACGACTTGAGTGGCAGGTGATGTGATTGGTGCGCGCAAGTCATCCGCATGATGCCTCCAATGGACGAGATCCGGCAGATCATCATGAATGGGCGCTGCCCTCATTTGTCTCAATGAGGATAGACTCGCGCTGTTAGGTCAACCCTTGCCAACGCCCACAGCAATCCACCTAGGCTGCTTCGCGCATGCGCTCCCGCCCAGGCGGCAACCTCAGCGCTATTTTAGCTGTATACAGCCTAGCTTCAAATCTATCATGCGGAATTGATGTAGCAAAGGGGCAGCCTCCAGAAGTTGGCTTCCCCGCTTCCTTCGAGAGGAGCAGGCTGCCCAGAATTTGATGACAGGTCCCACTTCGGGTCAGACCTAGACGGGTTAGATCGTTTCGCGCAGGTCGGGTTTTGCGCCGGCAGCGGACATCTTTTCCTGCATCCTGTTCGTGCGCGAGTGCCAAGAGGAGGCCGTTCAAATGCACCACGACCCCCTGCGAAGCCGGCAGAAGGAAGGATCGAAGCGAACCTCAACCTGCTTTGTTCGCGTGCTCAGCCCGAGCCGCCGCCAATCTCGCTTCTTCACGTGCAATCAGGGTCTGGTACCGCGGATGGTCGTGCAGCGCCAAGATATCAGGGTCCTGCGTAATCCATACGAGGCTGTCGGGTGGTGCCTTACGAAGGCAAGACTCCAATAAGTCGAGGGCCATATCTGGCTCGTCCATATGGGCGAAGGCGCAAGCAAGGTTGAAGCGGTCAAGTGCGTCGTCCGGCTCGATGATCTGCGCGCGCGAGCCCCATTCCATGGCGCGTTCTTTCTCCCCCAGATAGGCTAGTGCGATGGACCCGGCCACTATCGCATCCGCATTGTCGGGCCGCAGCGTGACCTCTCTTTCGATGCGGTCCAACCCCCGACGTGCTGCCGATTTGAATTCATCATGCCGGCCGAGCGCCCTATAACATGGGGCCATAAGAGTCAGAGTCCAAAAGTCATCTTCAAGAAGTTGGGCGGCGCGCTCGAAATGCTCAATCGCAGCTTCATCGCGGCCGAGCTTCATGCAAATCACGCCAAAAAGAAACTGCACGTCAAAGGAATCCGGTTGCAGGCGAAGCGATTCCTCGTGCGCGGCCAGAGCCTCGTCATAGCGCCCGATTTGGGCGAGGACGTGCCCCTTGGTAGCATGAGCGGGCTTGTCACGCTCGCGGCCTTGCGGAGCGGCCGCGAGCGGCGTAGCGGTGGTCATGACCCGGCCTGACTATGCCGGTTACCGCTTTCCATCCGACGTGATCCAGCGCGCCGTGTGGATGTATCTGCGCTTCACCCTGAGCTACCGGGACGTCGAGGACCTGCTCGCCGAACGCGGCA
>Ga0207428_10004993_pt1 | contig 12478 bp, 9 predicted proteins | sample RhiMethybrSRZTD1_FD_187600 | JGI IMG/M metagenome (GOLD analysis project Ga0207428, IMG submission 187600) | Populus rhizosphere microbial communities from Tennessee, USA - Rhizosphere MetaG P. TD hybrid SRZTD1 (SPAdes) (version 3) | ecosystem: Host-associated > Plants > Roots > Rhizosphere >... | reverse complement strand
GCCACCGGGTCCGGCTCGACCGCGCGGCCGTTCTCGAAGAAGCCGATGGCCTCGGAGTACCGGCCTCGGAGCAGGCTGAGCAGCCCGACGTCACGCCACATCTGCGGGTCCTGCTGCAACGCCGGCGTGTCCTTCATGCGGCTCGTGATCTGGTCGAACTGCCGTCCCGGCGACGCGCGCCGGCCGTACGACTCGACGAAGGCGCGCATCGCCATGGGCAGCTCGCCGAGCCGGTCGTAGGCGGCCTCGAGCGCGGCCAGCTTCATCCAGTGCGCGAGCACGTTGTCGGGGTCGATGAGGAGCTGCAGCTCCGACTCGCGCAGCAGGTGGTCGGTCAGCCCGTTCTCGGCATAGAAGCCGAGGCGGAAGAGCGACGGGCCCTGCCGCGAGTCGTAGAAGCCGGGCAGCCCCCAGGCGCGGTGCAGGCGGCTGCGGGGCACCGGGTCGGTGGCGCGCCAGGCGTCGGTCAGCGTGCGCGCGACCTGCATCGGCAGCGAGTCGGTCAGGCCGATCTGCAGGTCGGCCCAGGGGAAGGGCTTGGCCGCCAGCAGCGCGTGGACCTGCGTCAGCGCCGCCACGCACTCGTCGTCGCGGCCGGCCTCGTGGTCGAGCTCGCCGATGCGCGCCCACAGCTTCGCGCGGTCGAGCAGCTCGTCGTGGAAGAGCAGCGAGCGCCGCAGCGACTCGGCCGCGCCGCCCGGGTCGCCGCTCTCGATCTGGCTGGCGGCCTTGGCGTCGAGGTTGTCGCGGAAGTCGGTGGGGCGGTCGAGGATCTCGCCGGTCAGCAGCAGCGAGGCGCTCACGGTCTCGACGGCCTGCGCGGATTCGCCCAGCACGCGCGCGGCCTGGCTCAGCCGCTGGCGGTAGAAGGGCAGGCCGGGGTTCAGGGCCACGGCGCGCTCGAAGTGCTGCTTGGCCAGCGCCGCGTCGCCCGCCGACAGCGCCAGCTCGCCGCGCTGGGCCGCGATCGTCCAGTCCTCGACGTCGGCCACGCCGTTGCTCTCGAGCCAGTCGAGCACGTCCGCCGCGCGGTCGTCGCGGCCGGCGATGCGGTAGGTGTGGTAGAGGTCCAGCCAGGCCGCGCGGCCGACGGGGTTGCCGGCGAGCTGGCTCGCGGCCGCGCGCTGGAACAGCAGCTCGGCGATCTCGGTCAGCTCGATGGGGCGGTCGGCGCCGCCGGCGACCTCGAGGCGGTGCGGCGGCTGCGGGTCGTCCATCCACGGCAGCTGCGCGAGGACGCCGAGGTCGCGCTCGATGGCCTCGACCATGAGCCCGATGGCCTCGTCGCGCCGGCCGAGCTCGGCCACGCAGTGGATGAGCCCGGCGCGGTCGCGGCTGTGCCACGCGCCGCCCTGCGGATCGGCCAGCGCGATGAGCAGCTCGGGCTCGGCCTCGTTGTAGCGGTCGAGGCGCAGGCAGAGCTGCGCGAGCAGGCTGTGGCCCTGCCCGTCGTGCGGCGCCAGCGCGATGCGCGACTCGAGCAGCTCGCGCGCCGCGGGGTAGCCGTAGGGCTGCTGCTCGCGCCAGCGCGCGAGCATGCCGTGCAGCTCGGGCGTGAGCGGCTCGAGCGCGATGGCCTGCTCGATCTTCTGGAGCGCGCGGCGCTTGAGCCCGGTGTCGAGGCGCTGGTCGGCCTCGTAGGTGAGCAGGAGCCCCTGGTTGGCCACGCCGAGGGCCAGCAGCGGCCGCACGGCGAAGGGCACCGCGACGGCGAGGAGGCCGCCGGCCCAGGCGAGGAGCTGCCACGGTCGGCCCTCGGTCTCGCGGGGCTCGCTGCGCGCGGCGACGAGGCCGGTGAGCAGGAAGAGCGGGGCCGGGACCACCGAGCTCAGCGCCAGACCGAGGTCGAGCAAGTCGGCCGCCAGCAGCCCGATGAGCGCCGCGAGAGTGGCCACGAGCAGCGGCCGCGCGACGGGATCGTCGCCGCCCGCGACGCGCCGCCACAGCAGCGCGAGCAGCACGAGCACCCAGGCCAGGAAGACCAGGAGCGCGGGAAGGCCCGCCGACTGACCGACGTAGAGCAGCACGTTGTGCGGGTGGGGCACGTCGCGGGCCTGGTAGAAGCGGCTGCCGGGCGGGAAGTCGGCGATGGCGAGGAAGGTGTTGGGGCCGACGCCCAGCCAGGGGTGCTGCCGGATCACGAGCAGCGCGTTGCGCCAGGCGTCGATGCGGAAGTCGATCGAGGCCTCGAAGCGGTCGATCCGGCTCGCGAGGCGCTCGGTGCCCATCAGCGCCAGGCCGCCGCCGGCGAGCACCAGCACGACCGCCGCCGCCAGCGCGAGACGCGCCGCGCCGAGGCGCCGGACCAGCGCGGCGAGCAGATAGAATCCCGGCACGAGCGCGAGAGCGAGCGCCATCGCGGCGATGCCCGTGCGCGAGTCGGTCAGCACGGTGGAGGCGATGAGCAGCAGCGCCGAGGCGATCCATCCCCAGCGGCGCGCGCCCCGGGCCGCGCCGGCCAGGCCGACCGCGAGGACCGCGTGGAAGCCGAAGTAGGGCGCGAGGAAGTTGGGGTGCTCGCGGAACAGCACCAGTCGCGTGTGGAGCGCCGGGCCGACCGCGATGATCGAGGCCAGCGCCACCGTGACGAGCGCGCCGCACACGGCGACGACGACGGCCGGCACGACGGCGGCGGCGAGCAGGTCGCGCCAGTCGCGGCCATCCCGCGGCTGCAGGGCGACGGCGGCGCCGAGCGCGGCCAGTCCCACGATCCACTGCAGCGCCGGTCGGGCGGCGAAGGGGTTGTACCCGACGATCGCGGCCACCGCGCAGAGCGCGACGAAGAGTCCCGCCAGCAGCGTGAGCGTGCCGGACGGCAGGCGCTCGCGGCCGGGCCCGAGCTGCAGCGCGAGCGCGGCCAGTCCCAGCCAGGCGGCGATGGGCGCGTCCATGAACACGATCGCACCCGAGAGCGAGACGAGCGCGGTCACGACGAGCAACGACTGGCGGGCGGCGTCGCGCGTGCGCGCGCCCGACGAGAGCAGCAGCGGCGTCAGCGCGGCGGCGAGCGGATAGAGCGGCAGGAAGAAGAGCGGCGCCTCCTCGCGCAGCACGCGCACCGAGAGGTCGGGCGAGACGTGGCTCAGCGCGTGCGCGCACAGCGCGGCGACGACGAGCGCGAGGGCGTGACGCTCGCCGCCCAGGCGCGGCCAGCGCCGGGGGTTGATGCGGCGCAGCAGCGCGAGCGCGACGAGCCCCGAGATCCAGGACGCGAGCGCCCACCCGAATCCCCAGGCGACACGGCTGTCGTAGGCGGCCGCGGCCGTCGACGTCATCCACGCGTAGAAGGTCAAGGCGCCGACGAGGCCCCACAGGACCACGAGCTGGCACAGCCGCAGGATCAGCATCGGGTCGGGATTGTCGGCAACTGCGTCTCGAAAAAAGCGATAGGGCCGGCTCCGCGGCGCGGAGCCGACCCTATCCTCCTCCCATCAATCCTTTTGTGCGGTACCTGGGCCCGATCCCTGGCGCTCCGCAGGATTGAGCATCCGAAAAATCCTCGGCACCCTCCCTTACTCAACTGCCGTGCCAATGGACGCGCGCCGCCGGACTGCTGGCGTAAACAGTGTATTAGCAACCATTTGCGCCGTGAGATCAGCTCGCGTCGCCGCGAGCGCGACAGCGACTCCAGCGTGCCTTCGAGGCCATGCAGGGCAGCCATCCAGAATCCTAAACAATTGCAAAGCGATTCTGAATCACGAGTTACGAGTTGGATTCGGAGGGCATCCCGAGGCCTGGCACTGCTGGCCCTCGCGGGCACGGTGGCCTGCTCGGCGCCGCGTGTGCTGCGGGTCGATCCCGACGCCCGGATCTCCGACGCGGTCTGGGTCGCGCTGACCTGCGGCGATCCCGACGCGGCGGAGCAGGCGGCGGCGGGGTTCGCCGACGCGGATCTCGCGGCCCGGGCGCGGCTCGATCTCGTCACCGCGCGCGAGGGTCGCGCCGCCGCGCTCGTGCGCGCGCTCGACGAGCGCAGCTGGCTCGCGGCGCGCTACCGCGCGAGCCGCGTGCGCGCCGAGGACGATCTGCTGCAGGCCGCCCACGCCGGCCAGACCGGCGCGGCCTTCGCGATCGAGCGCGCGCGGCGCGCCGGCCGCGCGAGCGAGATCCTCGCCCGGGCGCGCGCCGCCCAGGACGACGACACGGCCGCAGCCGAGGGCCGCGCGATCGAGGTCGAGACGCTGATCACGAGCGGCCGCTTCGACGACGCGGCCGAGCGCCTGCCCGTCCCGCCGCCGACCGCGCGCCTGGCGCTGCTGCAGCGGCACCTCGATGCCGCGTGCGGACGCCCGGTCGCGGTCGTCGACGGCGTGTGCGCCGACGTTGCGGCGGGCTGGGCTGTGCCGTACAGCCTGGCGCTGCTCGAGGACTCGCTGCGCGCCGAGCCCTCGCGGGCGCTCGAGGCCCGGGCGCGCGAGGCGCTCGACGGCGCCACGCTGAGCGGCGCGCCGCTGCTGCGGGCGAGGGAGCGGCTGCTGGCGATCCTCGACGCGCGCGCCGGCGACCTGCGCGGCGCGGCCGCGCGGCTCGCGGCGCTCGACCCGCGTCTGCCCGAGGAGGACGAAGCCTTGCGGCGCTGGTCGCGGCGCGTCGAGCCCGGCGTGGCCGACACCCTCGAGGAGCGGCTCGACGCCGACGCGGCGCGGCTCCCGGGTCGCGACCTGGCGCTCAAGCGCCTGGCCGACGAGTGGGATCTCGAGGCGCGGCTGACCTACAAGGAGGCCCTCGAAGGACGCGGGCTCGGGCTCGATGCCTTCCTCGCGCGCCTGGATCGGGCCGCCGCGACGCTGCCCGACGCGCCGCGGCTGGCGCTGCTGCCGCGCCAGGACTTCGGCCTCTTCGGCGCGATGCTCGACACCACGCCGCTGCGCGCCGTGCTGCCCGACGCCGTGCTCCTCGGCGGCCAGGCCACTCTGCTGCCGCCCGAGCTGACCTGGTTCGACCGCGTCGCCTGCGAGGAGATCGAGCTGCCCGCCGGCCTCGGCCGCTACGAGCAGTGCACGGTGCGCCGCACGCGCGTGTCGGGACGGCTGGCGAGCCAGGGCCTCAGCATCACCGGCGCGGGCCTCGGCCGTCTCGTGTGGCTGGACCTCGACGAGGTCGAGCGCGAGGAGCGCTCGACGCGCTCGGCCGCCGCGCCCGTCGTCGACGCGCTGCCGGCCGCGGACCGCCGCGAGCGGCTGGCGCTCGACGAGCCGCTCGACGTCGTCGAGCGCCTGACCCAGGCGGCCCGCGAGGACGCCGGCGCCGACTACGAGTCGCTCGTGCTCGAGACGGTCGCGCTGCACGAGGGCCAGCACATCATCGACTTCCAGGAGTTCGTGGCCCAGGGCGCGATGGGGCAGGCCTGGTCGCTGCTCAAGGCCGGGCTGCTGCCCGGCGCCGTGCGCGCCGAGATCGAGCGTCGGGCGCACCTGCGCGCCCTGCGCGAGGCGCGCGATCCGCGCATCGCGCTGGCCGAGGCCGTCGCGCGCCTGCCGGTCGAGGACGAGGCCCTCGCCGAGGAGCACGCCGTGGCCTACGCGTCGCTGGTCGGCGATCTCGTCGAGCTGCTCGATCGGCCCGCGCTGCCCGACGGCCGGCCGCCGGAGGCGCTCGGCCTCGACCGCGGCCGCGTCCTGCTGCAGCAGCTCGACCGGCTGCCGCCGGAGGTCTTGCGCGCCCTCGCACGAGAGATCCCTGACTAGGGCCGTCGCGACGGCGCGCAGCGGCCGGTCCTGAGGCCGCTAGACGGCGCCCTCCTGCAGCGCGACGACCTTCACCGTGCGCAGCAGGATCGCGATGTCGAGCGCCAGGCTGCGGTGCTTGAGGTAGTAGAGGTCGTACTGCAGCTTGATGAAGGCGTCGTCGAGCGAGTTGCCGTAGCTGTGGTTGATCTGCGCCCAGCCGGTGACGCCGGGCTTGATCGTGTGCCGGTCGGCGTAGTGCGGCAGCTGGCGCCCGAGCTCGGCCACGAACACCGGCCGCTCGGGGCGCGGGCCGACCAGGCTCATGTCGTCGCGGATCACGTTCCAGAGCTGCGGGATCTCGTCGATGCGCAGCCGCCGGATCCAGCGGCCGACGCGCGTGATGCGCGGGTCGTCCTCCTGCGCCCACACGGGGCCGCTGCTGGCCTCGGCGTCCGAGCGCATCGAGCGGAACTTGATCAGCGTGAACACGCGCCCGTTGAGCCCCACGCGCTCCTGGCGGTAGAGGGCCGGGCCGCGCGACTCGAGGCGGACGGCGAGCGCGACGAGCGCGCAGAGCGGCAGCGAGAGCGCCAGCCCGAGGCTCGACGCGACGAGGTCGAGCACGCGGCTCGCGGCCGAGTAGCCGACCGCGGCGCCCGACGTGCCGAGGAAGGCGCGCGGGTCGAGCAGGCTCTCCACGGCGAGACGGCCGGTGAGCTGCTCGTAGAAGGCGCCCAGGTCGGAGACGCGCACGCCCGACAGGCGCAGCGCGGTCAGCGAGTCGCCCGCCCCGGGGTCGGCCGGGTCGACGACGACGCGCTGCACGTCGAGGCTCCCGACCGCGTCGGCCAGGTCGGGCAACGCCGGCAGGCGGCCGACGAGCTCGACGCCGGGGTCCTTGCGCCGGCGGATCTCCTCGACGATGACGTCGGCGCCGGGCCCGTCGCCGACCATGAGCACGCGCTCGCCGAGGCGCGCCTGGCGCATCCAGCGCGGCCAGCGCACGCGCAGGCCGTAGGCCACGAGGAAGGCCGCGCCGCAGCCGGCGAGCACGAGCATCGGGTGGATCTGCAGCCGCCGCAGCGCGCCGTGCAGCTCGAGCGTGCCGTCGAGCGCGCCGAAGACGTAGTGCAGCAGCGGCAGCAGGACCAGCGCCGTCGCCACGCCCTCGATGAGGCGCATGACCACGAGCTGCGGGCGCGTGATGACCGTCCAGCGGTACAGGTCGCGGAAGGCGAACGACACCTGCAGCACGAGCACCATGACCAGAGCACGGATCAGGATGTACCGGCCCTCGTCCGGCGCGAAGCTCGGCAGCAGGCTGGTCTGCCCCTGCCGCCACAGGCGCTCGATGAAGCTGCGCGCGTGGATGACCGGCACCACGACGGCCAGCAGCAGGAGCAGCTCCGTGATCAGGAAGGGGACGATCGAGCTGCGCGCCCGCACGTCGCCCTCAACGGCCCGCCATGAGCGCCTCGATCGCGTCGGGCTCGCTGGGGATGCCGTCGCTCAGCTTGACGGCCCCGTTCTCCGTCATGAGGTAGTCGTCCTCGATGCGCACGCCGAGGCTCTCCTCGTTGATGTAGATGCCGGGCTCGATCGTGAACAGCATGCCCGGCTCGATCGGCCCGTACTCGCCCGCGTCGTGGACGTAGAGGCCGATCCAGTGGCCGAGGCCGTGCTTGAAGTACTTGCGCCCCGGGCCGAAGCCCTTGGCGTCGATGACCTGGCGCGCGATCGTGTCGAGCTCGTGCATCGTGACGCCCGGCCTGGCGGCCTGGAAGGCCGCGGTCTGCGCGTCGAGCACGGCCTGGTAGACCTCGCGCTGGCGCGGAGTGAAGCGCCCGTTGACCGGCAGCGTGCGCGTCACGTCGGCGGAGTAGTACTTCCACTTGGCACCCACGTCCATGACGAGCAGGTCGCCGTCCTGCATCTGGCGGGCGTTCGTCTCGTAGTGGAGCGTGCAGGAGTTCGGGCCCGAGCCGAAGATCGAGTTGAAGCCGGGCCGCTCGGAGCCGAGGCGGATGAAGTTGCCCTCGAGCACGCCCTGGGGCTCGTACTCGAAGGCGCCGGGCCGCACCGCGCCGGCCGCCTCGTTCATCGCGAAGGTCGTGATCGTGATCGCGTTGGCCAGGCAGTCGATCTCGTAGTCCGACTTGCGCAGGCGCAGCGCGTCGAGGGCCTCGCGCAGCGGCACGCTCGAGGGCGGCGTGTCCTCGCCGTCGCCCGGCGCGATCTGCGAGAGCTGGCTGCCCTCGGGCAGGGTGGCGGGGGCCGTGCCGATGACGTAGATCGTCGGCGCCTTCCACGACGCCAGCGTCTCCGCCTCCTCGCCGAGCGGAGCCGTGCGGCGGAAGCCCGTGGCGGTCTCGGCCTCCGGTCCCGGCGACAGGCGCGCGCCGTTCCAGGTCTCGAACTGCGCGTCCTTCGGCGGGAGGAACAGGACCTCGTCCGCGAGCGCGCCCGTCGCGTCGACGTGCAGCGCGAGCGCGACGTCGGCGACCTCGACGCCGGACAGGTAGTAGAAGTCGTTGCTCTGGTAGAAGCGGCTCAGGTTGTTGGCCGGCGCGGAGGTGACCCACACCACGCAGGGCCGGCAGAGCTTCGCGGCCAGGTCGCGGCGGCGGCGCGCGCACTCGTCGGCGAGCACGCCGCGCGGCGCGCGCAGCTCGGGGCCCGTGGCGAGCCAGGCTGCCGAGGTCGACGCGTGCGCGGCCGGCGCGGCGCGGCGCACGACGATCGACGCGGCCGGCGCGGCCGGCGCGGAGTCGGTGGACGACGACTGGCAGGCGCACAGCGCCGTGATGCCGCCGGCGAGCGAGAGGACGACGAGCGCGGCCAGCCTCGAGAGGTCACGGGTCACCACGGTGGAACTCCGGCAGGTGGGCGAAGGGGTCCTCGATGATCTCGGTCGACACGGGCCGCCCGCCCGCGTCGAGCACGACCGACACGACCACGAAGCGCCACGCCGCGTCGGCGGAGCGGTGGCGGGCCAGCCAGGCGCGGGCGCCACGCAGCATCGTACGGAACTTGGGGGCCAGGATCGTGGACGAGGGCTCGACGTCGGCCGCGCCGCGCGCCCGCACCTCGGCGAAGACGAGCCCCGCGTCGTCGCGGCAGACGACGTCGAGCTCGGCGCCGCGCACGCGGAAGTTCGACTCGATGACCGTGAAGCCCGCCGCGGCCAGCGCCTGCTGCGCGGCCTGCTCGGCAGAACGGCCGCGGACGAAGGGCGAGCCGGACATGACGCTCAGCCCTGCGGCTTGTCCTTGCCGTCGTCGTCCTCGAGCACCGAGGCGATCGCCGACTTGAGCGCCCGCACGCGCGTGCCGCTCTCGTCGAACTTGAGCACGACCTCCTGGTCGTGCACCGCGGCCACCGAGGCGTAGAGCCCGCCCGAGGTCAGCACGCGGTCGTTCTTCTTGAGGTTCTCGAGCATCTGCGCCTTGCGCTTGCGCTCCTTGCGCTCCGGCCGCAGCAGCACGAACCAGAAGATCAGCAGCGGGCCGCCGAACATGATCAGCGTGTTGAGCATGCTGCTGGCGGGCGCCGCCGGCGCCTCCTGGAGCGCCAGGGCGAGCGCGGCGACGGTCGGGGCGTGCGGGATCGGCATCGACGCATGATAGGCATCCGCCGACCGGCGGCACAACGCGGCGCGCCGCGCGGCGGCGATCGCTATAACCGCGGCGATGAGCGCGGCGCGCATCCTCGTGGCCCTGAGCGGCGGCGTGGACAGCGCCGTCGCCGCCGGCCTGCTGCAGCAGGAAGGCGCCGAGGTCGTGTGCGTGTTCATGCGCAACGGCGTGAGCGGGTCGGCGGCGCGGCGCTCGTGCTGCTCGCTCTCCGACGCCCGCGACGCACGCGCCGTGGCCGACCGGCTGGGCGCGCCCTTCTACGTGGCCGACCTCGAGCGTCCCTTCGCGCGGCTCATCGAGGCCTTCGCGGCCGACTACGCAGCCGGCCTCACGCCCAACCCCTGCGTCGTGTGCAACCACGACCTCAAGTTCGGCGAGCTGCTGCGCCTGGCCGACGACCTGGGCTGCGCGCAGGTCGCCACCGGGCACTACGCGCGCCTGGAGGACGGCCGGCTGAGGCGCGGCCTCGACGCGGGCAAGGACCAGAGCTACCTGCTCGCCGGACTCGAGCCGGGGCAGCTGCGCCGCGCGCGCCTGCCGCTCGGCGGGCTGCTCAAGTCCGAGGTGCGCGCGCTCGCGGCGCGCCTGGGGCTGCCCGTGGCGGACAAGCCCGATTCGGCCGAGATCTGCTTCGTGCCGGGCGGCGACTACCGCGCCGTCGTCGCCGAGCGCACCGGCGGTCTCGGTGCGGCCGGGCGGCTCGTCGGCGGCGATGGCTCGACGCTCGGCACGCACGGCGGCGTGGCCGCCTTCACGGTGGGTCAGCGCCGCGGGCTCGGGCTGGCGCGCGGCGAGCCGACCTACGTGACGGACATCGACCCCGGCTCGGGTGACGTCACCGTCGGCCCGCGCGCGGCCCTGCAGCGCGAGGAGTGCCGCGTCGGCGCGGTGAGCTGGCAGCAGCCGCCGCCACCCGCGGGCGCCGTCGTCGGTGTGCAGCTGCGCCACCATCACCGGGCCGAGCCGGCGCGCCTGGCCCCCGACGGCGACGACGGCGTGCACGTGCGCTTCCTGAACCCGAGCGGCGCGGTGACGCCCGGCCAGTACGCGGCCTTCTACGACGGCGACCTCGTGCTCGGCGGCGGCCGCCTGCGGCGCCCGGCGCCCGACGGCTGAGCCCTGTCCCCGCGGCGCGAGCGGCGCTATCGTCGCGCGCGATGCTCGAGCCGGATCGCGTGCGCTTCTGTCTGGCCTGCGGGCAGGTGCTGCCCTTCGAGCAGCGCACCTGCACGTCCTGCGGTCACTTCGACCCCACGGCCGACCAGCCCGACGAGCCGACCTCGACTTGCCCGGCCTGCGGCGCGAGCAAGCGCGCCGTGCTCCTGTTCTGCCCGCGCTGCGGCGTCGACGTCGGGCTGCCGCGCGCCCCGGCGGTCGCGTGGTCGCCACCGCAGACCGGCCGGCTCGAGGCGGCGGCCGTGGCGCTCGCGCTCTTCGCGCCGGTGCTGGCGTTGATCGGGATGCTGCAGGTCGTGCTCGGCGTGCTGCAGTCGGCGCGCGGCGCGCCCTGACGGCCGGCCCGGCGGTCTCGTCAGGCCTCGCGCGCGATGCGCTCGAGCTGCGCCAGCAGCTCGGCGAAGCCCGGGTCGCGTCGCAGCCGCCGCAGGTCGGGATCGCGCAGCAGGTGCTCGACGTCGCGGTAGCCCAGGCGCGCCGCCGCGAGCAGCTCGCGCGCCGCGCCCGGCAGATCGCCGGTCAACGCCAGCGAGCAGGCGAGGTTGTAGCGCACCGTGGGATCCTTGGGATGCCGCCGCACGAGGCGCCGGTCGAGCTGCAGCCCGCGGCGGTAGCGCCGCAGGCGCGTGCAGGCCTCCGCGAGTTCGGCCAGGATCTCCGAGTCGTCCGGATGCTTGCGCAGGCAGCATTCGAGGATGCCGCTGTCGAAGGCCAGGCCCGCCTGCTCCATGCGCCGCTCGGCCGTCCGGCGTCGGCGCAGCGGTCGGCGGGGTGCGGGTGTCATGCGGGCCGGTTCCGGGCTGTCCACCCGGCGCCGTCCGTGACGACGTCCGGGACACGGGGCTACAGTGGCAGTCGCGGGCGCGGACCCGCATTTCGGAGACCGGATCCGCGCGCGAGCAGGCGATTCTAGGGCCGTTCCCGGCGGGGCCGCAAGCGAGACGCCCATGAAGATCTACTTCTGCGACGGATGCAACGAGAGCATCCCGCTGTCCGACATCCAGGCCGGACAGGCGACCACGATCAAGGGCAAGCTCTTCTGCCGCAACTGCATCCCGCCCGGCGCGGGAGCGGGCCCGGCGCAGGCCGCGCCCGCCGCGCGACGCGGCACGCACCCGCTGCTCGTCGTCGTGCTGCTGCTGCTCGTGGGCTACCTCGTGTGGCGCGACCTGCCCGGCCTGCGCACGACCGGCGGCGGGCGGCCCGAGGTCGCGGGTGGCCCGTCGCGCGCGGCCGACCCGCAGGTGGCGGCCGGCGTCTCGGCCGAGCTCGCGTCGCTGCGCAGCCAGCTCGACGAGCTCGACCGCCGCCAGACCTTTCAGCGCAGCGACGTGGACGCCCTGCGCGCGACGGCCGCCGACCTCGGCCGCAGCCTCGACCAGCTCCGCGAGGCCATCGACGGCCTGCAGCGCAGCCAGGCCGAGACGGGCGAGCTGATCCAGAAGCTGCACATCCAGGAGAACACGACGCAGTCGCTGCAGGAGCGCATCGACACCCTCGCCGACATGATCGCCGCCACGCAGAACCGCGTGACCGCGGCCGCGGCCGCCGCCGCGGAGGCCGCCGCGGCGCCCGCGCCGGTCGACCCGGCCGAGGCCACCGCCGCGGCCGAGCGCGAGCAGCTCCGCCGTCAGCTCAAGGACCCGGACGCCGGGCGGCGTTTCGACGCCGTCGACCGCATCGGCAAGGCGCGCCTGAAGGACCTCGCGCCCGACCTGGTCCCGATGCTCAAGGACGACGACCTCTTCGTGCGCAGCCTGGCGATGCAGGTCATCGGCGACTTCGGCGCGGTCGACGCCGTGCCCGCGCTCATCGACGTGCTCGAGGACCCCAGCGCGACGATCCGCAAGTACGCCGCCGAGGCCCTCGTGCGGCTGACGGGCTTCGACCCGCAGTACGACCCCGCGGGCAGCAAGGCCGAGCGCGACAAGGCGGTCCGCCGCTGGAAGGACTGGATCGCCGGGAAGCCGCAGTGACCGCATGCGCTGGGCGGTGGGT
>Ga0207428_10004992_pt1 | contig 12480 bp, 8 predicted proteins | sample RhiMethybrSRZTD1_FD_187600 | JGI IMG/M metagenome (GOLD analysis project Ga0207428, IMG submission 187600) | Populus rhizosphere microbial communities from Tennessee, USA - Rhizosphere MetaG P. TD hybrid SRZTD1 (SPAdes) (version 3) | ecosystem: Host-associated > Plants > Roots > Rhizosphere >... | reverse complement strand
GCCAGTTCAATTTCTGGTACCTGGCGCCCTATATTCAGGATGACTGGAAGGTCAACCAGCGCCTCACGCTGAATCTGGGGTTGCGCTATGATTATCGTATCATTCCCTACGAGAGCAATGACCGGATGGGATGGCGCGACCTGTCCAATCCGCTCGGCGGTTTGCTGGTTGCGGACGAGAACCTGGTGAGAACGGGCATTGTCGGCAACCAGAGCTATTACAAGTTTGCTGGTCGCCGTAATCCGGCGGACGCTTCGAAGAGAGTCTTCGCCCCGCGCTTCGGTTTCGCCTTCCGTCCGTTCAGTGATGACAAGACGGTGGTTCGTGGCGGCTACGGCGTGTTCTTCGATTCAGCCGAAGGGCGTGAAATTGACGGCGCCGCTGACATCTTTCCTTATGTAAGCCGCGGGAATTACACACAAAGTATCGACCAGGTCAACCCGATTACCACAGACAGTCTGTTCCCGGATTTTGCCAGCGCCAAGGTTGCCACACCCGCCGCCAACAGCTTCCTGGCGGTGAACATTTCACCGGAACCGCGCAACCCATACGTGCAGCAATGGTCGTTGGGCGTGCAGCGCTCGCTCACGCAAAAGACCACCCTGGAATTGAGTTACATCGGGACGAAGGGAACACACCTCCTCATGCGGCGTAACATTGCGCAAGCCCGTCCCGTATCCAATCCGGCGCTCTGCGCGCCCGAACCCACCCCCACCACTGGTGATTGTCCGGTCGCAACGAGAAAGCCTTTCGTGAACTTCGGGACTTACATTGACAGCGATTGGTCCGGCAATTCCAGCTATAACGCCTTCAATGCCAAGGTCGAACATCGCAGCAATTCTTTTCTCTTCACCGCCGTTTACACCTGGGCGAAGAGTATTGACAGCAAATCCGCCGCTGCTGGTATTGGTAACGACGTCGCAGGGTGGCAAGGCTTCCTAAACAATGCTGATATTCGGCGAGATCGTGGTCGCTCAGAATTCGACGTGGATCATCGTTTAGTAAGCAGCTTCGTTTACGAATTGCCTGTCGGTCGCGGCAAGAAATATGGCGGCAGTATGAATAAGGTGGCTGATCTGATAATTGGCGGCTGGCAAGTCAATGCCATTGCCACTTTTCAGAATGGTTTCCCCTTGACGGTTTCAGCGGCGGATGCTGGAGGATTAAATGATACCTTTGGCACGAACCGCGCGAATTTGGTGGGTACGCCAAGACTAATTAAATCGGTCGACCAGTGGTTCGACATATCAGCGTTCGCTCAGCCTGACAAGGGCGTCTTGGGTAGTTCTGGACGCGGCATTCTGCGCCTGCCCGGCACTAACAACTGGGACACGGGGTTGTTCAAGAACTTCGCCATCACGGAGAAAGTGAGCTTCCAATTCCGCTTCGAGTCGTTCAACGCGTTCAACCATACGCAATGGGAGGGCCCAAATCGCAATGTAGCGGATACTACCGTTCTCAACGGTAAACGTGTCTTTGGGAGTATAACCAGCGCCAGGCCTGCGCGCATCAATCAGATTGGCGCGAAGATAGTCTTTTAACCGCCACAGGCGCATACTTGAAACCCTGGGAGCGCAGGCAAGGATGCCTGCGCTCCCAGGCAGCATTTTCTGAGGGGTCCTCATGTCGCGCTGCGACACCCTGAAACAATGAAAGCGCAGTTCTTAGTCCCGCCTTTAGGCGGGAGCGTCGGATGCGGATCCATTCCGTCACTCCAAACGCTTCCGCCTAAAGGCGGGACTAAGAACGATTTTCTGAGGAGAAAAAGTTGTTATCGAAATTTGCGCTCTCGTCGCTCCTATGCGCCTTGTGTATCGTTTCGGAGATCCATGCGCAACAATCCGGCGCCGCGCAATTGCAGCGTTACTCGCAGGAAGGCGAAAAGGCGCTCACCAGCGGTCGTTATGACGAAGCCGCTCAAGCATACGAAAAGTTGCGCGAACTGGCCCCGGCTATGGCCGAAGCGCATGCCCGTTTGGGGTTGATCTACTTTCAACAAGGCAGGTTTGAACAGGCTGTGACATCGTTGCGGCAGGCGATCAAACTGAAACCAACTCTGCCGAACACTGAGCTGTTGCTAGCGATGGCGTTGTCTGAATTGGGGCGATACCGGGAAGCGTTGCCCGCCTTGGAGAAGGGATTCAAGCGCGCGACCGATCCTGCGCTGAAGCGCGCGAGCGGGTTGCAGTTGCAGCGCGCCTATACCGGTTTGCGGCAGGATGACAATGCGGTCGAAGTCGCGTTGGAATTGACCAGGCTCTATCCAAAAGACCCCGAAGCGCTCTATCACGCCGGGCGCTTGTTCGCAAACTACGCGTATCTTTCGACCGTGAAGCTGTCTGAGGTCGCGCCCGATTCGCTATGGCTGCATCTGGCGGCGGGTGAAGCGTACGAGAGCCAGGGGCGGCTTGACGCCGCGATTCGGGAATACAAAGAGGTTTTGTCGATCCAGACGAATCGTCCCGGCGTTCATTACCGCATCGGGCGGGCGCTGCTCGCGCGCGCGAAACAATCCACGGACGACGCCGTCTCGGAGCCTGAAGCCTTGAGAGAGTTCGAGCAGGAGCTGCGACTCGATCCGACCAACGCCAACGCTGCTTACGAAGCGGGCGAAATCCATCGCAAGTCGGCGCGGTTCGATCGCGCGACGGAGCTGTTTTCACAGGCCGTCAAATATTATCCGGACTTTGGAGATGCGCTGATTGCGCTCGGGCGGACGCTGGTGAGTTTGGGCAAGGCCGAACAGGCGCTCGCGCCGCTTGGTAAAGCGGTTGCGCTCGACGCGGCGAACGAGGTGGCATGGTTCCAACTCGCCCAGGCGCAGCGGGCGCTCGGTAACGCGGCGGAGCAGCAGAAGGCGGTGGCGGAGTTTCAGCGGCTGCGCGATTTGAAGCGCCAGGCGGAGATTAACGTCTTGACGCGACAGGAAGTGACCAAACAATCGCTGGACGCGAAACCTCCGCAGGAATGAATATGGACAAAGCCACTCGAATGGATTGGGACAATCTGCATTCGCCGGACGGCGAAAGGATTTATTCTTCGTCGCTCCGCGACGAAGAAGCGGCGCCCTTCAGTAATCTGGCTAAGAGCGATCCGAAAAAAGTACGCCGGTTTACGGAGGATAAAATGACAGGCCAAAGGTTATCTGTGATACAGATCATCTTATGATCTTGTTTTTATACAGACTGTTGGCGTATTATCCGCCCCCTATTCAAAATCAAAAACAGGGAAGAAATCATAATGAGCGGTAAAGCGTTAAGGCTGATTCAGCCCTTTTCGAAACGTGATCAGGTTGTGGCCTCATTCAAGGAAGCGATTCTGAGCGGGATCATTCAACCCGGCGAGGCGATCGTCGAGAGCAAGATCGCACAGCAGTTGGGCGCAGGCATCCCGTTGATACGCGAAGCGCTGATCGAGCTGGAACATCAGGGGTACGTGCAGAAAGTTCCTTACAAGGGCACGACCGTCACCAAACTGGAGCGGCGCGAGGTGGAGAAGATCTTCCGCCTGCGCACGGAGCTGGAATCACTGGCCGTCGAGTGGGCGAAGGAGAACGTGACGCCCGAAGACATCGAGTACCTGCGCGGCGTCACGATGAAGATGAAGGCGGCGGCGCAGACGCTCGACCTCGATCAGTTTTACCAAAACGACCTGGCCTTCCATCGCAAGCTCTGGGAGGTTTCCGGCAACGAGTATCTGGTCGAATGCCTGGAGCGAATCGTGGCGCCGCTGTTCGCCTTCTTTTTGATGAAGGACCGTCGCCCCGGCGAGTCGTACCTGGTCAGCGCCGCGCAGCACGAAAAGATAGTCGAAGCGCTGCCGCGGCTGAGCGGAGCGAAGTTGCGGGCGCTGATGAGAAATTCGGTTTCAGAATGGAAAACCGAGATTTTCAACGCGGTGCTGCCGCGCGAGTCTAAATAGAAGATAGCCGGTCTTACCCCTCTGTCGACGGGATGTAATCCGACGCTAATTTGATGATCCGTTGCTGGGATGTAATCCGAACCTGATTCGATGATCTGTGTGTCGCGCGTCGGCGTGTATCACGGGGACGCCCACTCACTGCCCAGTAACCCATCAACTAATAAGGAGAGGTTATGCATCCGAACACAAGCAAGATGGTCCTCCGTCTGTCGCTTCTCCCACTTGCGCTGGTCTGCTTTTGCTCCATCGCCATGACACAGGAACTAACCACCGGGAGCATGGTCGGCGTAGTTAAAGAGGAAAGCGGAGCGATTGTTTCCGGCGCGTCCGTCACGGTCATTAACCGGGCCACCGGGGCCCAGCGCTCAGCCACGAGCGGCGAGACTGGTGAGTTCTCAATTCCCGGCCTGGCGCCAGCTCTATATAACGTCAAGGTGGAGAAACAGGGTTTCCGCGCTTACCTGGTGGAGGGCCTGGAGTTGAAGATCAACCAGGTAGCCCGTCTTGAGGTCCGCCTCCAGGTTGGCGCCATTACCGAGGCCGTCACGGTCACAGGCGGGGCGGCGCTGCTTGAGACTGATACTTCAGCCGTGGGACAGGTCATTGATTCGCAGCGCGTGAGGGAGTTGCCGCTCAATGGCCGCAATCTCACCCAGTTGGCCGCCCTCTCGGCGGGTCTCTCGTCCAAGTCTTTCGAGCGAGGGACGCAGTATGGCGGGCGCGACCAGTATGTCACCGTCGAAGGCGGGCGCGACTCTTCGACAAACTACCTGATCGACGGCGTCATGGCCCGCTCGCTGCGCTTCAACAACCTCTCGCTTCAACTCAACATCGACGCCGTGCAGGAGTTCAAAGTCAATCGCAACTCCTTCTCAGCAGAGTTCGGGCAGGGACAGTCGGTGGTGACCGCCGTCACGCGCTCCGGGTCGAACGAGATTCACGGGAACGTCTACGAGTTCCTTCGCAACGACAACCTGGACGCCCGCAAATTCTTTGACGCGCAGAAGCCCGAATTCCGTCGCAACCAATTCGGCGCCACCGCCGGGGGGCCGATCATCAGCGGTAAGGCTTTCTTCTTCGGCGCCTACGAGGGGCTGCGTGAAGCCAAGGGAATCACTCTTTTCGGAGCGGTCATGGATCCGAGGCTCCTGACCGGCGACCTGTCATCCATTTCCACGACGATCATCGATCCCATGACGGGACAGCCTTTCACCGGCAATCGAATTCCGCAGAACAGCATTTCGAGTTTTGCGAAGGGGTATAACAAATACTTCCCCGCGCCCAACAACGCCGGCGCGAACAACTTTCGCCGGGTCGAGAATTTCCTCGACTCCTACAATTCGGTGACCGGCCGCTTCGATCAGAATCTATCGTCGCGCCACACTCTGTTCGAGCGCTACGTCTGGTACGAAGGGAGCAGGATCTCGCCGGGGACGTTCACGAACACCGACAATCCGCAACGTGGGCAAAACCTGTCGGTGCAGAGCACTGTCACGGTCACGCCGCAACTCGTCAACGAATTCAAACTGGGCTACAACCGGGCCATTCATTTTGTACTGCCGATCAACCCGGGCGGAAATCCCGTCCAGGAGTTGGGGATCAAGAATCTGGCCGGTAGCGTCGATCCAATCGACTTCGGAGTGCCGGCGGTGAACATCACCGGCTTCTCCAATCCTGGCAACGGAGGCATTACTCAGGGTTCGATTGAGAACATCTATACTGTGGCTGATAACCTGAGCCGAGTGTTCGGGAGTCACACCTTCAAGGTCGGCGTCGAATTGCAGCACCGCCGGTTCTTCCACATTACTGAGGTCCCGCCGCGCGGCGCCTTCACCTTCACTGGACAGTACACCGGAAACGCCATCGCTGACTATCTACTGGGACTTCCCAGCACGGCCGGCGGGGCGGCTGGCAGCTCGCGTTCCAACTATCGCTCGAACTTCCTCGGATTGTTCGCGCAGGAAGATTGGAGGGTCAATCAGCGGCTGACGCTCAATCTCGGGCTGCGCTATGAATACGGCGCTCCGTGGAAGGAGCAGAGCAATCAGGAAGGGTTTTTCGACCCGGTCACAGGCCTGATCACTTATAACAAGCTTCCGGCCAACATCCCGTCCGCGCTGAAAGGCCTTTTCAACGCCAAAGAGGGATTGGTCCCGGCCGGTATCCTCCAGCCGGACAAGAATAACTTCGCTCCGCGCATCGGGTTGGCCTGGCGCCCCTTGGGAGACAAGACGGTCATTCGCGCCGGGTTCGGCGTCTTCTATGACAACGTCAATCTGAACGAGTTGCAGTTCACGCGGTTGGTCGCGCCCTTCTACGCCAACTTCACATTGATCAACAGCCGGCCGCGCCCGGACATCTTCATGGACAACCTCTTCCCCAGCCTGAACCAGATCGCGCGCTTTCCCGCGCCATTCTCGGTTGATCCCAACAACCGTACGCCGTACGCGCTGGAATACAATCTCAACATCCAGCGCCAGCTCGGCAAGAACTGGGTGCTGGAAATCGGCTATTCGGGTAGCAACAGTCATAAACTTTGGAAGCGGTTTAACCAGAATCAGGCGGAGTTCGACCGCACCGGGACGATCCCGCTGCAGAACCGCCTGCCATTCCCGCAATTCGACGCCGGCATCCTTACTTCGGCGAACGACGCGAACGGGCATTACAACGGCGGTTTCGTGAAGATGGAGAAGCGGTATTCCAACGGATTATTCCTGTTGTCGAGCTACACCTTCTCCAAGTCCATTGACAACAATTCTGGCGAGATCGAGGCGAATGACACGCGCGACCGGCATAACAAGCGGCTGGATCGCGGCCGTTCCCGCTTCGACCAGCGTCACCGCTTCGGGGCGAGCTTCGGCTACGAATTGCCTTTCGGACCGGGCAAGAGATTCCTCGACGTCAAAGGCGTGGCCGGATTCCTTACCGGAGGCTGGAACATCCAGGGCATTCTGTCGCTGGCTTCAGGTTTCCCGTTCTCGGTCACGGCGGCGAATGTGCATAACACCGGGTCTTTCATCCCCCAATATGCGAACCGCGTCGGCGACGGCAAGTTGGAAAACCCGACGCCAACCCGCTGGTTCGACTTGAGCGCTTTCACGCAGCCGTCCTTGGGCACGCAGGGAAACGCCGCGCGCAACATACTGGACGGCCCCGGCTATAAGAATTTCGATTTCAGCGTGACCAAGAACAATCGTTTGACCGAGCGAGTCAATTTGCAATTTCGGGCGGAATTCTTCAACATCGCCAATCACCCAAATTTCGGCTTGCCCAACGGCAACATCAGCAATACGGCCAGAGGCACGATCACTTCCGTCGCCGACGGACGTGACATTCAGCTCGGGCTGAAGCTGATCTGGTAGCGACACACTTCATTTCTGGGGAGGGTTTTAATAGTCGTTTGGAGCCAGACAGTAAAGATGTCGGACGGAAAAATAGCGGACACGAGGTTGAAGGTTGCCCGCTATTTTTCTGTCTGACGCCTGTCAATGGCCGAATCAACGATCAGAGCCTTAGGGAGTTAAATCTATGATCCGAAAACTGACGATATTGATCGCGATAGCATGTGGTTGCGTAGCCGCCTGGAGCGCGTATGGGCTGACCGACGACAAGCCCGCGGACTGGCTGACCGACGGCGGCGATCCGCAGCGCACCGCCTGGCAGCGGGACGAACGCATTATCACGACGGCCAACGTCAAGAACATGAAGCTGCTGTGGAAGATCAAACTGGATAACCAGCCACGCGAGATGCACAACCTGTTGCCGGCGCTGGTCGTGGGACGCGTCTCGACGGCGAGCGGCCCCAAACAGATCGTGATCGTCACCGGCGTATCGGACAACATTTACGCGATAGACGTCGATAAGGGCGAGCTTGTCTGGAAACATCACTTCGAGACTTCGTGGACGCCGCCGCCCGGAGGCAGGGGCGTCTACGTTCTGTGCCCCGGCGGCATAACCGCGACGCCGACCATCGGGCCTGGGGACGCGCCCGGCAAATACATTCTTTACGCCGCCGCCTGGGACGGCACGCTGCGCCGATTGAACGTCGCCGACGGCAAGGAGGTCGCGCCGCCCGCGAAATTCATGCCGCCGAACGGGAAGCCATACGCGCTGAACCTCGTCAATAACGTGATCTATACGCACACCGCCCAGGGCTGCGGCGGCAATCCGAACATGGTCTACACCTACGACCTGGCCACCGATAGGGTCGGCTCCTGGGGGCCGCCGGGCGGCGGGATGTGGGGCCGGACCGGGCCCGCGATCAGCTCCACGGGCGTTCTGTACACGGGTACGGGCGATGGCCCCTGGAATCCTGAGAACGGCATCTTTGGGAACGGTATCATCGGGGTGAAGCAGAACCCGCAGACGAAGGCCGTGGAACTGGTGGATTACTACGGTCCTTCTAACGCCGAATGGCTCTGGAAGCGCGATCTGGACATGCAGGTCACTCCGGCGATCTTCAATTACAAGGGTAAAGAACTGATGGTTGACGCGGGCAAGGAGTGCGTGGTCTACCTGATGGATACGGCATCAATCGGGGGAGACGACCATCGCACGCCATTACACCGCACGCCGCTGATCTGCAACGAAGAGGTCAATTTCGCCTCAGCGGGCATCTGGGGCTCGATGGCTACCTGGGAAGACTCGAAGGGAACGCGCTGGGTGTTGACGCCCTTCTGGGGGCCGAAGCATTCGAAGTTCAAAGCGCCGATCGAGTACGGCCCGATCAAGTACGGCGCGATCGCCACATTCAAAGTCGAAGAGAAGAACGGCAAATGGACGCTGGCGCCGGCCTGGCTCTCGCGCGACATGAATCGCGCCGAACCGCCGGTGATCGCCAACGGCATCGTTTTCGCCTACGGCAACGGGGAAGATACCGACCAGGCCAGGTTCGACATCGGACTCGCCTACAACTCGGCCGAGAATAGAATCAAAGGCTCAACGCACGCGGCGCTCTACGCGCTCGACGCCCAGACCGGCAAGGAACTGTGGTCGAGCGGCGATCAGATCACGTCTTGGAGCCACTGGGGAGGGCTTTCGATGGCCAACGGCCGGGTCTACATCAACACCTTCGACGGCATGCAGTACTGCTTCGGCGTTAAGAGCGCCGCTGAACAATCGTCCCCATAACTTAGAACAACTGACATTGGCGCATTCGTTACAACTACAATCGCCGGGGGAGAGCGTTCAGAGTACCGACTTTAGTCGGCAGGGCTTGGAATCCGAACGCCGCGGACTAAAGTCCTGAACGCTCTATTTCAATGGTTGTAGTCTCATTCGATGCGCCGATGTCAGTTGTATTGAATGTCAGATATGAAGCACATTGTTTTGCTCGGCGATTCTGTTTTCGATAACAAGACATACATCGACGGCGGGCTTGACGTTATCGAGCAAATTCGTCGGCAAATCCCCGCCGGATGGAAAGCCAGCCTCCTCGCCGTTGACGGCAGCGTGGTTGAGAACGTGCGAAATCAGGCGCTCGATCTACCGGACGACGCGACGCATCTGGTCATCAGCGCGGGTGGAAACGACGCCATTTTGAACGCCGGCATTTTGCAACAGAAGGTCGCGTCGAGCGCCGAGGCCCTGGATAAGTTGGCGGATATAGCCGGCGAGTTTGAGCGTCATTACCGCGAAATGTTGCAAAGCGTATTGAGTCTGAATAAACCGACCGCAGTTTGCACAATCTATTACCCCCGAATCCCGGAACCGTTTACACAGAAAATCGCGGTCGCCGCGCTGGCGACTTTCAACGACGTGATAATCAGGCTGGCGTTTCAGTCGGGCGTTCCGCTGATCGACCTGCGGCTTGTGTGCGACGAGAATACCGATTACGCCAACGAGATCGAGCCGTCGGAAAAAGGAGGCGGAAAGATTGCGAATGCGATCGTGCGCCTGGTCAGCGACCATAATTTTGAGAGTCGCAGGACCGAAGTGTTTATATGAGTGACTGGCGTATCTTCCCCAGACTGGAGACCGAGCGGCTTGTTCTCCGCGAGATTGTCCAGGCGGACGCTGAAGACTTGTTCCACATCTTTTCGGACGAAGAGACGATGCGGTACTGGAGCTGTCTGCCTTACAAGTCCGTTGATCAAGCCCACAGGCTCATTGAGGGTTTAGCGAAGGCGCCGCTCGCTGGCGCCGGCATCAACTGGGCGATCACGCTGCGTGGCGACGAACGGCTGGTCGGCAAGTGCGGTTACAACGAATGGCGCAAGGCGCATCGGCGCGGCGACATCAGCTACATTGTGGCTCGCGAACAGCGTGGCAAGGGCGTCGTCAGCGAGGCGCTTGGCGCGATGCTCGACTACGGCTTCGACCACATGAACCTGCACAGCGTAGAGGCCGGAGTCACGCCGGGCAATGAGGCCTCGACGCGGATGTTACAGAGGCTCGGGTTTCGTCTCGAAGGGCATTTGCGGGAGAACTTTCTCACCGATCGAGGTTTCGTGGATTCGCTGATCTATTCCCTGTTGCGAAGCGATTGGGAATCAGCTCGCGGGGCGGCAAAGAACGCGTCAATAGAACGCGGATGACGCGGACGGAAGCGGATCATCGCGGATAAAACCCAAATAGATCGGCTTCAATCCGCTCTATGCGCGTCATCCGCGTTCTATTAACCCGTACGCCAGAGATCGGGATAAGGCCGCGGTCGTCAGGCTCGCCGACGCGAAGGGGAAGCCCCGTATCAAACTCTCTGTTGATGCGACCGGCGCGTCCAAACTTGAATTTCTGGACGAGACCGGCAAAGTGACTTACAGCTTGCCGCAAGATAGTAAGGCTGACAAAAAGTAAAAGGAGTTTCCAGATGAGAAGACTTGCAAGCGCACTCATAGTCTGTTTCGTTTACCTGGTCGCCTGGGCGGGCGACGCGAAGGCGCAACGCGGCGTGGACTGGATGACAGGCAACGGAGACGCGCAGCGTTCGGCCTGGGTCAGGGCGGACGCGAAGATTTCAAAGGAGTCGTTACAGGACCCGCAGCGAAAGCCGGGCTTCCAATTTCTGTGGAAGCTCAAGCTAGACAACAAGCCCAGGCAGTTGAACTCACTCGCGCCGCCGGCGACGCTTGAACGTCTGATCGGATACCGCGGATTTCGGATGTTGGGATTCGTGGGGGGCAGTTCAGACGCCATCTTCACGATTGACACCGATCTGGGACGAATGGAGTGGGAGAAGAGGTTGGTTACGAACGCCACATCGCAGGCCGGAACGCTCGCCTGTCCCGGCGGAATGACTACCGGCGTGGCGCGTCCGACTGTGGCCACGCTTCCGCCGTCTTCTTTCGGCGGAGGCGGAGGCGGGCGCAGTACGCCCGCGCGTAGCGGGGTCGGCGAGCCCGGCCAGGGCGCGGTCACGCTGGCGCTGGTTCGGCCGAATCCTCCGGGCCCGCCGCCGGCGTCTTCGTCAAACTCGACTCCGCCGCGGCCCCCTCGTCCCAATCCCGCCAACCCTCCGGGCGGCCAGTTCGGCGCGGGGCCTTTCCTCGTTTACGCCCTGTCTGGCGATGGGATGTTCCACTCGATGCACCTGTCGAACGGCGCCGATTATGAGCAGCCGGTAAAATTCCTGCCGCCGAACGCCAACGCCAACGGGTTGATCGTCATTGACAGCGTCGCCTACGTCGTAACCGAAGGGAATTGCGGCGGCGCCGCGAACGGCGTGTGGGCGCTCGATCTCGTTTCCAAACAGGTCACGAGCTGGAAAGCGAATGTAGTGGGCATAGCCGGCCCTGCGTTCGGCGGAGACGGAACGCTCTATGTCGCGACCGGCAATGGAGGCGAATCGCCGAACTCGCTGGTCGCGCTCGATCCGAAAACATTGTCGGTGAAGGGTTGGTATACGGCTGGCGCGCATGAATTCTCTTCTTCGCCGGTCCTTTTCGAATACAAAGGAAAGACCCTGATAGCGGCTACCACCAAAGACGGGCGCATACATCTGCTGGACAGCGCGAATCTGGGGGGCGCGGACCATCAGACTGCCTTGTACACGACGCCGGCCACATCGAAAGCGGGGTCTACGTCGCCGGGAGCGCTGGCGAGTTGGCAGGATGCTAGCGGCGCGCGCTGGATTCTGGCGCCGGTTATGGGCTCGCAGGCCGCCGATCTCGGATTCAAGAGCGCCGCGACCAATGGCGCGGTCGTCGCCTGGAAGGTCGTCGAACAGAGCGGCGCGCCGACGCTGCAGCCCGCCTGGGCATCGCGCGATCTGGTCTCGCCGCTGCCCCCCACGGTCATCAACGGCGTGGTCTTTGTAACTTCCGGCGGCGAGTTCCGTACCGACGACAGTAAAATGACCGCGGCGGAGCGGGCGCGGCGTTCGTCGCGCGCGGTTCTCTACGCGCTCGACGGCGAGACCGGCAAGGAACTGTGGAACAGCGGGGCGACGATCGCCTCCTTCACGCGCGGCGTTGCGTTGTCGGGCGGCGTAGGCCAGATTTATCTGACGACGCATGACGGCGTGATTTACACTTTCGGTTTTCCGATGGAGCATTGATGCGGTCTATTCTCCACAGAAAATGGCCCACGTAGTAACGACATTAGTCGTTACGGCGCAGTAAC
>Ga0207428_10004987_pt1 | contig 12491 bp, 14 predicted proteins | sample RhiMethybrSRZTD1_FD_187600 | JGI IMG/M metagenome (GOLD analysis project Ga0207428, IMG submission 187600) | Populus rhizosphere microbial communities from Tennessee, USA - Rhizosphere MetaG P. TD hybrid SRZTD1 (SPAdes) (version 3) | ecosystem: Host-associated > Plants > Roots > Rhizosphere >... | reverse complement strand
ATTTCATTGCGACCTCCATTTAGGTTCAACGTGTGCGCAACTTAGCTGGTTGCTTGCCGTTTGCCTGGCGGCTTACGGCCATCCTCTGCCTGTCCTGACGAAGGACTTCTTCGCGATCTTGATGCTCGCCAATGACCCGATTCATTTCCTCCTCTTCCGCATCGAAATTGCTGCGCAGGGCGGCAATACGTGCCTCCAGAACCTGACGCTTCCGCGCGAGTTTGCGGCGCTTCGCCTCAATCTCCAGTTCCCGAGCCAGAGCCTGAGCCGTCTCTCTGGCTTCCTGCGACTTTCGGGCCGCTCCGGTTAAAACGCCCTCCGGCCCTAGATAGATTTCGGCGAGTTCGATACCGTGATCGGTGAGGAGAAATTCCCTGATCTGGTTGGAATGAGCCATACCTCGAGATTTAAGGACGTATATGGCTCTGTTTCGCTCGCCGCCCGTTTCTATATCGCGTAGTAGCAACCAGGTGTCCACAAGCGACGAGATAGCGACGTCCGTCCTTTCCTTTTCCTCTCCCGATGTCAGGCTCGTCCAAACAGCTGTGATTTGCTGCGATTTCAGGAAATCCATCAGGCGTGTCAGCATGGATGTTGTGTCCGACACAGTGCCGGCGAACGTCAGGGTTCCAATCGGATCGAGAATCACGGCGTCTGGCTTAAAATCCTGAATGAGCTTGTGACAGGCCACGAGGTGCATTTCCAGGCCATATAACGTGGACCTGGCGGCATGAAACCGAAGCAATCCTTTCCTGACCCATCGATCGAGATCAAGGCCAATCGAACGCATGTTGCGAGTGATCTGTTGTGGCGATTCCTCAAACGCAATGTACAGGCAGCGCTCCCCACGCTCGCACGCCGCGTTCACAAAGGACGAGGCAAGACTGCTCTTGCCGGATCCCGCTGTCCCGGAAATCAACACCGTACTACCACGATAGTAGCCCTCACCACCCAGCATCTCGTCGAGTGCCGTAACTCCTGTGGGAACCCGCTCGGTTGAAACCTCGTGCTGGAGGCCCATCGAGGTGATGGGCAGGATCCCAACGCCTTTTTCGTCGATCAGAAAGGGGTACTCGTTTGTCCCGTGGGCGCTGCCCCGATACTTCACGATGCGCAATCGCCGGGTGGAAACCTGGTCGATCACGCGATGGTCGAGCAGGATCACACAATCGGAGACATATTCTTCGAGGCCTTGTCTCGTCAGGGCACCCTGGCCACGCTCTCCCGTGATGACGGCTGTAACACCCTTGTCTTTGAGCCAACGGAAAAGGCGCCGCAGCTCCGCTCTGAGAATGGACTCGTTCGACAGGCCGATGAAAAGTGTCTCAATAGTATCCAGTACGACACGCTTGGCGCCGATGGTCTCGATCGCATGGTTCAGACGGACGAACAGACCTTCAAGGTCATAGTCCCCTGTCTCTTCGATTTCGCTGCGCTCAACACGAACGAAGTCCAAAGCGAGTTTCTTTTTCGCAACCAGGTCATCCAGATCGAAACCGAGCGAGCGGACGTTCTGTGTCAGTTCATGAGCGGTTTCTTCGAAGGCCATAAAAACACCAGGCTCTCCGAACTGCGTCGCCCCGCGAACCAGAAATTCCATCGCCAGAAGCGTTTTGCCGCACCCGGAACTGCCACAAATCAGCGTCGGGCGACCTCGCGGCAGTCCTCCTCCGGTGATTTCGTCCAGTCCCTGGATGCCGATAGGCGCTTTGGGTAACGACCGATTCGTTGGTGTTCGGTTTGCGGACTTCGTCATGATTCTCGAACGGTTGTCTGGTCCTCGTTACTCCCCAGCCGCTACAGAATTCAGCCAAATCGCTTAAATTAAGAATTTTGGGAGTGCGTCTGCTCCATTGGAGTGCCGCATTCCCCAGCTAATGAGAATGCGAAATAATATCACCTGAAGCAATCAAGTTGCCTATCAAGTGAGTCAAGTGGATGGATGGCTTTAAGGGGCTTTTTTACTTCACCCTTTCGATCTGGGCTCCAACGGACTGCAGCTTTTCATCGATCTTTTCGTAACCGCGGTCAAGGTGATAGATCCGGTCTACAACAGTGCTTCCTTCTGCCACAAGAGCTGCCAGAACGAGTGAAGCACTTGCACGAAGATCCGAAGCGATAACGTTGGCGCCGGTCAGCCGGGTCTTTCCCGCGACAATAGCGCGAGAACCGTCGATTCGGATGTGAGCACCCATTCGCAACAATTCGCTGGCGTGCATGTATCGATTCTCGAAAATGTTCTCGCTGATGACGGAAATACCATCGGCCTGGGTCATGAGCGCCATGTACTGCGCCTGCATATCGGTTGCGAATCCAGGGTACTCCTTGGTGACCACATCTGCCGGCCGCAACGTGGCGGTGCCCTTCACGCGCAAGGAATCGCTGCTGAAATCGATCGGAACACCCACCTCGCCAAGCTTGTGAATGACGCTCGCCAGGTGTGAGGGGTTGCAACCCGTGACTTCGAGATCACCGCCTGTCATGACGCCGGCAAGCAGAAATGTTCCGGCCTCGATACGATCGGGGATGATCTCATGCGTCGCGCCATGCAACTCCGGCACACCGTCGATCGTGATTGTTGGCGATCCCGCACCTTTGATCTTCGCTCCCATTTTCGCGAGAAGCTCTGCAAGATCTTTGACTTCGGGCTCGCATGCCGAGTTTTCGAGTATCGTCGTGCCCTTCGCCAACACCGCGGCCATCATCAGGTTTTCCGTGCCGGTGACCGTAATCTTGTCGAACACAATCCTTGCACCCATCAGCGTTTCAGCTTCCGCTTCGACGTAGCCGTATTCGGTCTTTACCCGAGCGCCGAGTTTTTCAAGCCCCTTGAGGTGGAGATTGATCGGCCGGGCCCCAATGGCGCAACCGCCCGGCAAGGACACACGAGCCTTGCCTGAGCGCGCCAGCAAGGGTCCGAGGACCAGCACTGAAGCGCGCATCGTCTTTACAAGGTCATATGGAGCTTCGTGAGAGATGATTTTCTCGGCCCTGGCGCGAACAACATGGTCTTCCTCGAACTCAACGTGGACTCCGAGCTCTCCAAGCAGACGTCGCGTCGTTCGGATGTCGGCAACCATTGGAATGTTGGTCAGCAGAACTTCTTCCGCCGTCAGAAGCGATGCCGTCATGGCAGGAAGAGCCGAATTCTTCGCTCCGCTGACGCGAACCTGTCCTTCGAGTTTGTGACCGCCAGTAATCCGGAGTTTATCCATAGGAATTCGGGTGCCTGACCCCGATTGGATTGTGCCTACGATGACCTGACAAACACAAGCTTGCCGCCGACATAGGTTCTTTCGACGTCGAGATTCTTGTCGAGGAGGGTCAGGTCCGCGAAGTCGCCGGCCTCGATGCGGCCTCTTCCCTTGAGGGACAAAGCCTGAGCGGGGTTTGCGGTGAGTCCCAGCAATGCGTCATCCACCCGCATGCCGGTCCATTGGATGAGGTTTCGCAATGCTCGATCCTGCGTCAGAGTGCTTCCCGCCAACCGGCCTTCGGCGTCGCGGCAGACACCGCCTCGAACCTGAACAGAACTATCGCCGAGAGCGTATTCCCCATCCGGCATTCCGGTGGCGCTGGTTGCGTCCGTTGCGAGGACGATGCGGGCGGGCCCCTTGGCTCGCGCGAAAATACGAACGACTTCCGGATTGACATGGATGCCGTCAGCAATGATTTCGGCAAAGATTCGGTCGTCGGAGAGCACCGCTCCCACGATTCCCGGATCGCGATGAGAAAACTCACGCATCGCGTTGAACGTGTGCACCGCGTAATGTGTTCCTGCATCCGCTGCAGCAATGGATTCGGAAAACGACGCGTCGGAGTGGCCCATGCCCAGGAAAACGCCCGAGTCCTGGGCAAGCCGGGCAACAGCCGCGGCGCCTTCCAGTTCAGGAGCCATCGTTACCAGCCGGACCAATCCCCCGGAGCGCTGAATCCAGTTCGAAAGCAAAGCTGTGTCGGGTCTTCGAACGTTGTTGGATTGATGCGTGCCCCGCTTTTGAACGCTGAGGAATGGTCCTTCAAGGTGAATCCCGACGGGACGGGCTCCCGAAAACTCCGTCCGGATCAAAGCGGATAGGCGATCTACAGCTGCTCCAAGGAGATCTACAGGCGCGGACACTGTGGTTGGAAGGAATGCGGTGGTTCCGTATCTCGCCAGGGTTTTGCTGATGACGTTCATCGCGTCCGTCGTTGCGTCCATGACGTCGAAACCCCCGCAGCCGTGGACGTGGGGTTCAATGAAGCCAGGAACGAGAGTGAGGTGCGGAAGGTCGAGGGGCACGCATCCTTCCGGGAGGCGTATGTCTGAAGCGGTGCCGGCTGCCTCGATACGGTCCCGATAGACGATCACGCGGCCGGGCGAAAACCTCTCGAATGGACTCAGAACAGTACCGGCATTCAGGACAAGGAGGGATTCACTCACGCCCGGAACCCAGATGTCCGAGGATTTTGCGCAGGTTCCCATTGGCGGATTCAAGACGTTGCTCGGCGTCCTTCCGGGAACACCCCATCGCACCCATCAGAACGGCGACTTTGAGTTTTCCTCCCGATCCTTCCGAAAGTTTTTCAGCTTCGTCAAGGCTCACGCCGAGGATCTCGCGCAACATGTGAACGCCGCGTGTGCGCAACTTGGTGTTGGTCATCGTGACGTTGATCATCCAGTTGCTGTAGGTCATGCCCAGGCGAATCATGGCGGTCGTGCTCAGCATGTTGAGGACAAGCTTTTGAGCTGTACCCGCCTTCATGCGCGTTGACCCTGTGAGAATCTCAGGTCCTACCAGTGTTTCTATGACGATGTCTGCAATCCTTGCCATGGGAGAATCCTGAACAGCGACGACCGCCGCAGTTCGCGCGGATTTTGACTTTGCATATTCGAGAGCGCCCACTGCGTACGGGGTCTTTCCGCTCGCTGCAAGGCCGATGACGAAGTCTTTGGAGGAAATTTTGCGCGCCTTGAGGTCGGACACCGCTTTCGCCGGATCATCTTCGGCGCCTTCCATGGGGTGGACGAGCGCTTTGGCGCCTCCGGCGATAACGGCTTCAACCCATTCCGGAGGGGCGCTGAACGTGGGAGGGCACTCCGCAGCATCGAGCGCTCCGATGCGCCCGCTGGAGCCGGCGCCAACATAAAGGACGCGCCCGCCTTTGCGGATCGCTTCGACAGCCTGATCCACCGCTTTCGCGATTTGGGGCACGGCAGCGCTTACTGCCGCCGCAACCTGGGCATCCTCCGCGTTGATGATCCGGAGGATCCGTTCCGTCGGAAAGAGGTCGATATCGACCGAGCGCGGGTTGCGCCGTTCTGTGGTTACTTGGTCAGCCGTAACTCTGCTTTCTGGTAATCGATCGTGACACGGTAGTCCTTCAAGGCGTCAAAACCGATCACACCGGACAACTCGGTCTGTATAAGACCGGACATCCCGCTGAGGTCAATTGCCATCAATTTATCGTACTGCTTCGTTGCGAATGGCGACTTGAGGGTGACGGACGGGACAACCAGGACACCGTCATCAAGGCCGCCGATACCCCCGATGGGTAAGTCCAAAACTGCTCCCGGAGTGTTCTTGTTCACTCCGAGTTCATTGGCCATGGAATAAGCCAGGAGGGTGCTGTCGGCGCCGGTATCAATCAGAAAATTCCCTTTGAACTTTCCATTTACATCGACAGGCACCATCAATAGTCCGCTAAAACACCAAACGGGTATCGCTGTGCCTGTTGTCGGAGCCTTTTTCGACAATTCGATCTGGCTCTTGGCATAGTCGATCGTAACGACAAAATCCGAGAGAAGCGAAGGCCCGAGCACCCCGTCCATGATCAGGTCCAGAAGTGGGTTATCCATCGTGCCCATGGCAATGTTCTTAACCGTGACCTCACCCACCTTTAACGAGTCTGCGCGAAACATGGGCGCATCGACCTTTCCCTCGCCTCCGACGCCAAACATGACGTTCGTTGCGATCTTCTTCAGGCCAAGTTTGGTCGCCACCTTTTCGCCCATGATCGTTTGAGTGGCGCCGGTGTCGACAAGGAATCGAAACGGACCTTGCCCGTTAATCGAGACTTCGGCGAACAGGAAGGGAAGTATCGGTAGCTGCTGGAGGCGAATCGGCGCAGGTTGAGCCGGAGCTTCGATGGCACCCATCTCGACTCCCTTGAATGCGGCGGCCACTTCGAGAGCGGCTTTTGCCATGGAAACCCGATCGTTGTCCACGGGGTTGAGCTTCAAATACTCCTGGAGTTGTCGCTCTGCTTCCTTGTTGTCCTTATTCAGGGAGTGAGCATCGGCGAGGTAAAAGCGGAAGAGGGGTTCCTTCGGGTCCAACTCGATGGCGCGGGTGAAGAACTTTAGCGCGTCAGCGACTCTCATTCGGGCCATCGCAAGCTTTCCCAGCCCGAAGTGGGCCCTCGCCGTCTTGTCATTCATTTGAAGGGACGAACGGTAAAGCACCTCGGCCTGATCGAAGCGGCCCTTACGGTATTGGACCTCCCCCTGGAAGGCAACGGTTTCGGCTGTTCTGGGCGCTGTCGCGAGGCGATTCTCCAACTTTTCTAGGTCGCTTTGGAGAAGCAGGTCGGCCAGCGAGTCTTGCCGGGGAGCCTGTCCCACAGCACCCTCATTCAGGAAAGGACCGACAAAAAGGGTGGTTAACGCCGTAAGGACAAGGAGATGGCGGCTTGACATGTGTGTGATGGCTCCTATACTATCAAACTTTTTCGACAGGCACCGGAGAGGTAACAGAGCATGTCTACTCGATTCATGACCGCGGCCGAAGCTGCGGCCCTCGACAAATGGTACGTGATTGACGCAAACGATCAGGTACTTGGACGTATTGCGACGAAAGCCGCAACCATCCTTTCCGGAAAACACCGCCCTAATTATGCCCCGTTTCTTGTAACGGGCGATCACGTCGTCATTATTAATGCCGACAAAGTGCGTTTGACGGGTCAGAAGAGGGAACAGAAAGTCTATCGCTGGCACACACTGTATCCCGGCGGTCTTCGAGAGGTAAAGGCGAGTAAAGTTCTCGAAGCCCGGCCTGAAAAGGTCATCAGGGAGGCCGTCCTCGGCATGTTGCCCAAGAACAAGCTGCGCAAACGCCTGGTGCAGCGTCTAAAAGTTTATGGTGCGGATCAGCATCCGCACGCAGCACAGCGGCCTGAACCGCTGTCGCTGTAGAGTCCTGGAGGTTCATTGATTTCAGTTCAGAACCAAAATTACGGAACGGGCCGGCGAAAAACCTCAACGGCTCGGGTATTCCTGAGACCCGGATCAGGGAAATTTTTAGTCAACAACAAACCCTTCGAACAGTACTTCTTCGACGAAACAGACCGCATGGTCGTGAGGCAGCCGTTGCAGGCCTCTCAAACTCTCGACAAGTTTGACGCGGTAATTCTCGTCGCCGGTGGAGGCATGCATGGACAGGCCGGTGCCGTCCAGCACGGCATTGCCAGGGCGCTGGTGCAATTCAGCGCGGAGCTGAGACCGGTTCTGAAGAAGGCAGGGTTTTTAAGGCGCGATCCTCGAATGAAGGAGCGCAAGAAATATGGTCAGCCTGGAGCGCGGAAGCGATTCCAGTTCTCGAAACGTTAATCGGAGGTTTATTTGGCGTCTATCACAATGAAGGAACTCCTGGAGGCCGGCGTCCACTTCGGCCATCAGACGAAGCGCTGGAATCCCAAGATGAAGCAGTACATCTTCGGGGAGCGCAACGGAATCTACATCATCGATCTTCAGAAGACTCTAAAACTCTTCAAGGAAGCTACTCAGTTCGTCGCCGAACTCATTGCTCAGGGCAAGATCGTTCTCTTCGTCGGAACCAAGCGGCAGGCCCAGGATGCGATCGCGGAAGAAGCGGGCCGTTGCGGCATGTACTACGTGAATCAGCGCTGGCTGGGCGGCTTGCTGACGAATTTCTCGACAATTCAGAAGTCGATCAAGCGGCTGAAGGAACTTGATTCCATGGCCACCGACGGGCGTTATGAACTTCTTCCCAAGAAGGAAGTCACTCGTCTCGAACGCGAACGCACCGCCCTCGAGAAGAATCTCTCGGGCATCAAGAATATGCCGCGGCTGCCCGATGCCCTTTTCGTGATCGACTCCAAGAATGAAGAGATCGCCGTTGCGGAAGCCCGGCGGCTCGGTATTCCGGTGATCGCGATCGTGGATACGAACTGCGACCCGGACTTCGTCGACTACGTGATTCCTGGCAACGATGATGCGCTTCGTGCCATCCGCCTCTTCACGGTAAAGATTTCGGACTCTGTGCTCGAAGGTCAGGGTATGGCGAAAGACGCTTCTGCTCCGCGAGCGGACAAGGACGAAGGCGACGATGCTGACATCGATGAAGGTGACGGACTTCGTGAAAAGACTCGCGCGATGCGAGTCGAGCCGTCTGCCGAGGGTTCCGTCGAACCTCCGCCCGAAGCCGCGATAATGTAAACGCAACAAAGGGAAACGGCCCCCGGGGCGAATTCGTCCGCGGGGGCCATTTGTGTGTAAGGGAGTAAGCATTCATGGAGATTTCGGCACAACATGTTAAGGAGCTCCGCGAGAAAACCGGAGCCGGGATGATGGATTGCAAGAAGGCCCTCACCGAGTCGGCCGGTGATATGGAAAAGGCGATCGACAACCTGCGAAAAAAGGGTCTCGCCACAGCGCAAAAGAAATCAGGCCGGGCTGCCGCTGAAGGTATGGTCGGCCACTACATCCATATGGGTGGCAAGACAGGAGTCCTTGTTGAGGTCAACTGCGAGACCGACTTCGCGGCTCGGAGCGAAGACTTCCAGGTTCTTGTAAAAGACATCGCCATGCAAATCGCGGCGATGAATCCGCGCTACGTCCGGCGTGAAGACGTCACTGAAGCGGACCTCAACCGGGAGAAAGAGATCTACAAGGAGCAGGCAAAAGCTTCCGGAAAGCCCGAACACATCATCGACAAGATCATTGAGGGCAAGCTCAAGGACTTCTACAAGGAAGCTTGCCTCTACGATCAACCTTTCGTAAAGGATGACAAGCTCACCATCGAACAACTGATCAACAACCTGATCGGGAAAGTCGGTGAAAACATTCGCGTCAGACGCTTTACCCGCTACGTGACGGGCGAGGGCCTGGAGAAGCGGTCCACGGACCTCAAAGCGGAAGTCGAGGGTATGCTCGGCCAGCAGTGAAAATCGGTGTCAGACTACCGGTGTACCAATTTGGTAGTCTGACACCGATTCTCGAATTCAACGGAACGACATGGACGAAACAGCAAACAAAGAAGCGCCCCATTACAGCCGTGTTCTGCTGAAACTCAGTGGCGAAGCCCTGATGGGATCGCACGGATTTGGCATCGATCCGGAGATCGTGAGCGGCATTGCCAGTGAGATCAAGGAAGTTCACGCCCTCGGTGCGGAAATCGCAATCGTGATCGGCGGCGGCAACATCTTTCGAGGTCTTGCGGCAAGTTCAAAGGGATTCGACCGTGTATCCGCAGACCACATGGGGATGCTCGGAACCGTCATTAACGCCCTTGCCTTGCAGGATGCTCTCGAGCACCTCAACGTCCACACACGCGTTCAGTCCGCTATCGAAATGCGGCAGGTTGCGGAAATGTTTATTCGCCGCCGTGCGATTCGACATCTCGAAAAAGGGCGTGTGGTGATCTTTGCTGCCGGCACCGGAAATCCCTATTTTTCCACCGACACCACCGCAGCACTGCGAGCCATGGAAATCAAGGCAAAGGTAATCCTGAAGGCAACTAAGGTGGATGGAATCTATGATGCCGACCCCGTGAAGGTGAAGGATGCGAAACTGTTCACAGACATCTCCTACATTGACGTCCTGACCAAGGGGTTGGGTGTGATGGATACTACTGCCATCTCGTTATGCATGGACAACAAGGTCCCAATCGTCGTATTCAACATGAGGACCAAGGGAAACATCAAGCGAGTGATTATGGGTGAGAAGATCGGCTCGCGCGTATTTTGAGGAGGCTGAATGAGCACCAGCAAGGAAGAGATTGCGCAAGCACGGCATCGCATGGAAAAGGCTGTCGAAGATCTGCGCAGGGAACTCGCGACAATCCGCACAGGACGCGCTTCGATTTCGATTCTCGACAGCATTCAGGTTGACTACTATGGCGTCCCCACGCCAATTAATCAGGTGGCCCAGTTAGGAACTCCGGACGCCACGTTGATCACGGTGCAGCCTTATGACGTTTCGTTGGTTGGCCCCGTGGAAAAGGCGATTCGAGCGTCGGATCTGGGATTGAATCCTTCCAACGACGGGCGCCTGATTCGCATTCCGATTCCACCTCTCACCGAGGAACGCCGGAAGACGCTGGCAAAGCACGTCCACAAGGTGCTGGAGGATCATCGGACCGCCGTCCGCAATATCCGGCGTGATGGCAACGACCATCTGAAGAAAATGCTCAAGGATAAGACGATTTCCGAAGACGACGAAAAGAAGGGTCTCGACGAAATCCAGAAGCTCACCGATGACTTCATCAAGAAGCTCGAGGATGTTGCCAAGGCCAAAGAAACCGAAATCATGAAGGTGTAAGACAGAATCCCGTGAATAAATCTTCCGTACAAAATCTGGTCAGAAACTATTCGATCGAAACGACGGTTCCTCAGGCGGAACGGGTCGAGCGATTTTCGGACACCATTCCGTTGGGCACATGCCTTTATATCGCCCACATTCCCGGAACAAACTTCCAGGACACCGTTGCTCTCGCCGGGAGGTTGCGCAGGGAAGGCATGGAGCCTGTTCCTCATGTCGTTGGACGCCGCATCGCGAATCTGGAAGCCCTCGAGGATTTTCTGAAGCGCCTTTCGGGTGATGCCGGTGTGAAACAAGTGCTGGTCGTGGCGGGGGACAACGCTACGCCCGAGGGAACGATTACAAGCGGTCTTCAGGTTCTCGAATCGGGCCTGCTGGAAAAGTACGGGGTGCGGACCGTTGGCGTTGCCGGTCATCCCGAGGGCCATCGTGAAGTCAGCGAGCCGGTTCTTGGTGATGCTCTAAGACGCAAGAACGTTTACGCGGAAAAGTCGGGATCGAAGGTTTACGTTGTCACTCAGTTTACGTTCACCGCAGATTCCGTCATTAACTGGGAGACGGCGCACGGAAGCGACATTGGACGGCTGCCTGTCACCGTCGGCCTGCCAGGTCTTGCCAGCGCGAAGACTCTTCTGAAGTATGCGATGGATTGCGGTGTTGGCGCCTCCTTGCAGGCATTCTCCAAACGCGCTGCGAGCTTGACGAAACTTCTTACCGTTTCAGCTCCCGACGACATCATCGTCGGGCTCGCCGCATACAAAGACAGGACTCCGGGAAGCCATCTTGCCGGCGTCCACTTCTTCCCTTTTGGCGGGTTCAAGAAGACTGCGGACTGGGCGAACAAGGTTGTGTCTGGGAATTTCGAGATCACCAACGATGGCGGGCTGAGGGTCGATTGATCCCTTAGCGGCCGCTCACGTCGCAGTCCTCTTCAGCCCGAAGGAGATCTCATGAGAGGACGGAATCCGATTTTCATCCACTACGTGCACGACATGGCGCGCGCTCGCCGATTCTACGAATCCGTCTTTGGTGTTTCGCCCACGTTTACGTCCTCGGGTTGGACTACTTTGAACTTCGGTTCGTTCGAGCTGGCCTTGCACATTCTGTCGCCCGGCCACACTGACGACCTGCCCATGCCGAATGCCGGTCTTTGCCTTGAAGTCGATAGCATCGAGGAGATTCAGGATTTGATCGAGCGAAATGGGGGAAAAATGACGGATCTTCGCGAACCTCAACCACCTCAGGTTCCGCCCCGCGTCGCTTCATTCCGCGACAGTGAAGGTAATGGGTTCGACCTCCGGCAATACGTGGGGCCAGGCGGATCAACTGCTTAAGGAGGTAGTCATGTTGTCTCGTATTCGGATTTTCGGAGTCGTGGCCATGGCGATTCTGTTTGTCTGCAGCGCGTCAGGCCAGGCCGCCAAGGTCGATCTTACTGGAACGTGGACGTTCACGATCATGTCAGACGCGGGTGTCGGCACGCCGACGGTGACGTTTAAGCAGGATGGCGAGAAGTTGACCGGTCACTATTCATCCATGCTACTTGGTGAGGCCGATCTGACAGGCACTGTCAAAGGCCCGGCAATCGAATTCACCGTTCGTGCGGATCTCGGGGGTATGCCGCTCGAATTCAAGTTCACCGGAACCGTCGAAAACAAGGATTCCGTGAAAGGAAAACTGGATTCGGATGCCGGAGGCGGGACGTTTACCGGGAAACGCAAGGAGCCCGAAACCACGAAGTGAATTCGGGGGAGCTCCCCTCCTCCTGCTGAGGGCATCAACATACTTGGCTGACGTCCTCTTCGTTGTCCAATGTGAGATGTGCTGCTGTGCGATGAATAATAACGTTAGCTAAACGACCAAATGGCCAGACTCAAATTTCATTCGTCGGGACAAATTTGAGTCCGGCCATCGGGCCAATTCCTAAGCCAATTATTCATCGCACAGCAGC
>Ga0207428_10004983_pt1 | contig 12505 bp, 12 predicted proteins | sample RhiMethybrSRZTD1_FD_187600 | JGI IMG/M metagenome (GOLD analysis project Ga0207428, IMG submission 187600) | Populus rhizosphere microbial communities from Tennessee, USA - Rhizosphere MetaG P. TD hybrid SRZTD1 (SPAdes) (version 3) | ecosystem: Host-associated > Plants > Roots > Rhizosphere >... | reverse complement strand
ATAGGGGACTCGGCGATCCTTTGATTACTTATCATGGATGGCCGTTTTACTATGGATAGACTAGGGAGTAACCTGTCAGTAATATTGTTTACTAGAATTGTTATTTTTACACTATCAATTTCTTCTAGATTCATTAATTATTATTTTATTTGAAATAGACGTTTATTAAGTAGCCAGAAAAAAATGTTTATTAGGAATTAGCACTTTTGACTTTTAAAGTTTACCTACTTGTTTGGGGTGTTTACGCACTTTCACCAATCTTGACACCTTGAGTTACCACTTTATCTACCAAATAACTATACCACACCAACCCCATATGAATATCAATACTCCTGTTTAGCGGTTCAGAATAAACTCCAAGGAACTGAAAAGTCTTATTAGGATTATGTTTCAGTCTACCATCGATTACTGCCAACTCTCTCGGTTTTGTGATAACCCAAACTGCCAGATGATCCATGATATAACCTGGAATCAACTAGGAAGTATGGAAAGCCATCAAAATTAAGTCCCCATCCAGACGAAACAATCCCGAACTTAACAATTGGATACAAGTTAACCTTATCATAATTACGGTGCGGATAACCAATGATTAGTACTTCATCCCCTACTTCAACTCCTCTTGGATCGTTACTAGGCAAACGATTTTTAGTAACTCCAAAAGGCGCCACATAACGAACATTTTCAGGAGCAACTTTAATGCGATCAACCAATAAATCCAACATTCGTATTGCTGCCACATCATACATTTTGTTAGGAGGTATTCTCGTTCTTTCCAAGATTTCATCATGCATGATTTTTATGTCCTCCCATACAAACGATGAATTGTTTGTAATTCGCCTAAACTTAAAATTTAATTCATCTGGTACCTTTTCAACGTTATCAAGACCAGGTTCTAATATAACGTGTCTATTCGTAACCAGCCATATTTCTTTTATGTCAAAAACATTCGGTGAACCTTTTACCGGTTCTTCTGCATATTGATGATAATAGAATCCCGTTCCGTAATACTCATCGTTACCAAATTTGACTGTGAGCATTGTAGTTATCCCGTGAATTATAGAGTCAAAATCCATTGATGAACTGTTTCAGATTAAGTTTATTAGTATTTGCCAAAAAACCATATACTTAACCGAAATTCATATTTTCCTAGTATAGAAAAAGTGCAAGCAATCATTGCAGTGGATAGTTGCTTCTATATAGTCACTATGTATCTATATATTCCATAGTGTAAATCGTTTTATCGACAATAGATTTTTAATTTTAACACTAAAGACCGACTACGAATACATTCCGGCCGATGGGATCAACTACGCTTGGCTTGTTTTTCCTCGCCTGCGCTTCCTATCCCACCGGTGTTTACTAAAATTATATGTACTCTATCGTAAATCTTATTTACATAACGTGCTCAGTCTCTTCTTCAGGAACTAACAGTGAATAAACTTGTCCCAAAAGTTTATCCATACTTAAGGGCTTCTTAATGAAATGTCTTTGGCCCCTTATAGGGTAAACTTTCTTATTTTCATCATTGTAAGACTCTACGCTACTTAGTGCTGTGACAAATAGAGTCTTGATTTTCGGATCCCTTGATTTAAGTCTGTCATATAATTTGAAGCCATTAGGATCTGGCATATTGATATCCAATATCGTCAAGTCATATAGATTTGGTTTGAATTGATGCAGGGCCATAAACGGGTCTGTAAAGCAATCTACATCGAATCCATGATTTTCGAGAATCAATTCATAAGTTCTGCCTACGTCTTTCTCATCGTCCACTAACATAATCCGTGCCATTTACACCAACCTCGAAATAATTGCATTACAATCTATTTTCAACAAGATCGTCTTACAAGACTTACAATAATGTATTAAGTTTGCTTATTACTTGATCAGTTGTCTTCTGATAAGTTAACTTAGGTAAGGCAATTTCTTATATTTAGTTGCGGAACTCTGGGTACTCTTCATCACACAAAAGGATACCGGCCGGTGGGATTGTTGGGCTTGAATTCAGTCCCACTGGTATTTTACTAAAATTATTTCTTAGTATAGAAGAAATGGAAGCAATGGATAATAAGATCCCGTTAGCACCAGTTGAAAGTGGGAATAGCAAATGATAACTGCATCTGACAAAGTGGTAGTGGCAATACTAGTTCTAATTGCAGCAGCAGTATTTCTTGCAATATTCTTTGCTGTATTGAATTGGAATAACGCTAGAGCGATCGCAGTATATGGATACACTGATCCTTTCGAATATTATGAATACCCTACATTTGTTTAGGCTCTATTCTTTTGATGATTGCAGTAGCGATTCAAGACATGACTTAAGCAATATTTTATATTTGTAATAGTAATAGAAAAGGAGCACAATGGAATTCTCTATCACAGTATTGGCTTTGATTGCCATAATTACGGTAACTGTGTTAATATGGACAGCGACACAATCAAAGTCGGTGGATGCATGGCATTCCCAAGGCTGGGCAAGCGAAGCGGATTGTGTGAACTACGACAAGCAAGTCACTGGTAATAACGAGACCGAAGCCAAGTACAAATGCGATAAAGTTATCTCACATAACCTTAATGACTCTGTGGTACAAAAATAATTAATAAAATTCTTAGGTAAGTCAAGTTCCTATACTTAGTTTCAAATGCATGGGTACTTCCTAACAGAATTAGACACTGGCCGGTGGGGCTGAAAACGCAAGAGGGATACTAATGCGTAGAAAATCCCACCGGCATGGAGGCACAACACCAACTGAGTTTAGTTAATAGACTTAAAATAGTGTATTAAGTTTGCTTATTACTGGATCACTAGTTGTTTGATAAGTAATTGATTTGACTGTTACTTCTTAAATAAAACACCGATACTCGAAATATAGAATTCTGTAGAGCCAAGATGACCGCAATGGATAATAAGATTCCATTAGCACCTTTAGAAGAAAATAAGAAATGAATGCCAAAAAACCGAAAGATAAAGACCCAAGTACTGAGGAACTTATGGATGAAATATTTAAAAAAGTGAATGAAGATTATAAGAAGCACCGTATCTCAGAGGCAGAATTTTATAACATACAGACAAATGCTATGATTTGGAAAGAACTTGGAAAAATTACTAAAATTTTGGAAAATAAGAAATGACCAAATATTTTTTATAAATATCTCATCCAGAACAATCAAATAAAATAGATAACCGGCTCTGATTGGTGGCCCTTCTCTCTAAAGTCAAAGAGAGACCAAATGAATAGTAAATCAAAAATTGACTAGACTGGCTGGGGAGGATTTACAAATATTTGTCCAAAGACTCAGGTTGTCGTTCTTGGCAGCGTCAGCGTAAGCAAATATTTTATCAATCTCTTCATCAGTAAGTTCACCACCGAATTTTATTTTGTCTGTCCATATCTTTACGGCAGCATCAGGATATTTGTAAACATACAGTAACCTTTTTCTTGTCTCATATCCGAGATCGACGTGATATTTGGAAAACGTGAACCAAAATAGAAATAATCATCTTTAAAATTTGTTTTCAATAAAGTATGTAAAAAATGTCCAAAATCCTCCTCAGTGACCTGAGACAGAACTAGATCATCTGGATCAAAAATATTGTTTACATCAAACTCTTCACCAGTAACATGAAGTTCAAAGGTTGAAATACTCTTGCTTTTGTTTTTGCATATAATTAATCAATTAATATACTGGTATAAATTATTAGTTATCAAAGTAATGCATCATAAATAATGTAATCGATTATTAGTTTTTCTGATGCTGTAGTGCCAGCCAGACCTCTGCCGTAATATCTTTAACAAAATTTAAAGGGACTAAACCTTGTACACTCATTGTGTTACATAGACTTAGAATGTCAAAACAGATTTCGAGGGCATTAACTCTCAGCCTTTTCTCGGTAGTTCTCGTTTTGATGTTTGTGAAAATTGATAGTATGGTAAATCCATTGGGACAAGTGGTAAATGCACTATCAGATGAAGTATTGTCATTAAGACCTGTTCAATTTGGCTTTTTGTCGGAACTTTCTCCATCTGAAAAAGCTGCCTCAGCATCAGGATCCTGTGCTCTTACACCTTCCATTAAACTGAATGGTACTCCTCAACAGACTGAGGGTCCATACTTTGTAGACAAAATGCCTAATCGCTCCGATATAAGATCAGATAGTTCTGATGGCTCAGTAAAAAAAGGAATTCCATTGCGTCTAATTACTCACGTATATGATGTAGATAACGGCATATGTGTTCCTCTGAGCGGAGCAAAAGTAGATATTTGGCATACAGATTCGCAAGGTGTCTATTCAGCAGTTAAGGACATGGGAACCTCGGGAAGGAATTTCCTTCGTGGATATCAAGTGACAAATAGTAATGGGACTGCTGAATTTACAACTATATATCCAGGTTGGTATGAAGGTAGAACAATCCATATTCATGATAAGGTTCGTGTGTTCAACGGGTCAGACACAATCTTGGAATGGACAAGCCAGCTTTACTTTAACAATTCCATGAATCAAAAAATACACAAACAAGCTCCATATAGTAATCATGGTCCTCCTCAAATTACAAATGAAGACGATATTGTTTATAGTCAAGGCTCAGTTGATGGGCTAGTCGATAGAAATAGTGGTGAACGGCTAATAGTCAATTTAACAAAAGACAGTGTTGGCTACGTTGGAGAGTTCAATATTGTATTAAACGCAGACAAAAAATAAATATGCAAGCTAAGAACCACAACCCTAAAGTTTTGATGATTAAATATAATTTTGTTTATCATCAGGTTTTAGGCGTTCATATTGCATTCGAAATAATTCTATAATAATTGCAACATCTTCTTGCTTATCCATCTTGACTACGGGAAGGATCCAAAACGGAGAAGCACGACCTACTTTAAAGCTAATTATTCATGTCGATAGGCTTTTGTTAAGGCATTAATGTCAAGCTTGTGCATTTGTAGCATTACCTTCATGACTCTTTCCGTTTTCTCAGAATCCTTGTCTTGTAGCATCTTTATCAAAACAGTTGGAACAACTTGCCACGAAACTCCAAATTTGTCCTTGAGCCATCCGCATTGCTGGGCATTTTTATCGCCACCTTGAGAAAGTTTTTCCCAGTAATAATCAACTTCTTGCTGTGTTTCACAATAGATTTGGAAAGATATGGCTTCATTAAATTTAAAGATTGGTCCACCATTAAGGGCCAAAAATTTTTGTCCCTCGATTTCAAAGTCAATGGTCATTACAGACCCTTCCTCTTTTCTGTGAATCTCAAATCCCTCTTTCCCATATCGTGTAACGTTACCAATCTTTGCATTCCTAAAAACAGAGATATAAAATTCCACTGCCTCCTCGGCATTATTATCAAACCACAAACATGGACTAATTTTTTGCATTTTGCATCTAAAGTTATAACCCATTAATACTATAAATACATGTATTGACTCGATGTATAGTAAAGCATCCTTATACATGTTAGAATGCTCAGATTGTGATCCTGACAGTATACTTCAATCTCCTTTCTGGAAGGATTGAATTTGTAAATCTGTTTTTAGTGTAATTTGATTTTACTTATTTTATGACTTTAAATTAGAGAAGTATTAGATCTCAGAAGTATTGAATCTCATATCTTTATGTCTAAATTATTTTCCTTCACGAAGACGTTCGGACTGAAGGCATTGAAGAAAAATGGAGATCCTGAAAATGATAATGGGGAAACTGGTCCCTGAGTCATGAACGAATACTTTCTGGTCTTTGTATTGAAAGAACTTGCCGGATCGGTAAATGTCCTATACAAATCGATAGCTTTTTCATCAGATACTAATTCTCTAAGTGTGACTAAATCACTACCTAGTGAGAGGCCAAATCCAAAGAAAATAATTCTTAGTTGCTGCAGTATATCCCTGTGGATACTAGATAATGATGTGCTGATAAACAACCATCCCAATCCATACTTTCTCGTGGTCCTCACGGCATCAAGCAAAGTTAGTCTCAATTGTTCAAGATTTGTATCCGTGAATTCGTCTTTCCTAGCGTATCTATGTGCTTCGTCGAGAACAACTAGCGTATTTAATGAAGTGTTCTTCTGCCAGGTTTTTTCTCCTAGACTAACCAACCCCCTAAGTAATCGCTTAAGTATTAAGGATTGAATAGTTTCATTCCAATATTTCAGTTGCATCTTGTGAGCAGTTTGTTCAGAAAGATCTATTACAATAAGTGGTTTTAACTTCCAAGAAAATTTCTCTAAAAGATCATCAATAGTTAATGCATCCTGTCTGTTTTCAAATAGACTACAAATTGGAGTCCAGAATTGAGAATACAAACTATCTAAATTTTTTTGATCCAAACTAGAAACAAGGTTATTTAGCCTCTTCCTTGGTTCTGGAGTTGAAAATATGAGAATCTGGACTTCTTCCTTCCGCAATTCATTTATAAAAAGGTCAAAGGACTCTCTTTTTATCAAGTTAGTTAATGATGTTTTATTTCTAAGTTTGGGTATCAATGCATCTACGGCAAATCTCCTGTTTGCGCCATTAATTGTTAATTGATGAAAGAATTGTGATTGCAATAAGATTTCTTCAAACAACGTCCATCTATCTAAAACAAGATTTCTAACATTAATTGCCAGAACTTCTTTATTGAGAGAGCTCATAATTTTTTTCATACTGAAATTAGAACCGTAGTTCTCGTATTTCTTGTCCGTATTATTGTTGTAATCATTTGCGAAACTCTTAGAAAACTCCCCGACAGGATCCATTACTAATAATCCCATATGAGGAAATTTGGAATATGCTGTAAGAATCATTTTTGCCAAAGTTGATTTTCCAGATCCAGTTATTCCAAATATTCCTAAATGGTAGGCTTCACCTGCACCACTTTCCCCATAATCAAAATGCTTAAACCACATTGGCAATTTAGTTTTGGATCCATAACTATTCCCCAAATAGAACAAACTGTTCTTTTGCTTTTCTAAAATGGTACTTAAAATATTATCATTTACTTGATAAACATACGTCCCCGTAGGTGGCACAGTTCCTAATAAACTTGGTTCAACTAGATCTTCAGAACTAGTAAATATAGCGCTACATAGTAACTTTCCGACATGAACATCCTGTATACCACTAATAGGATTAACTGACCCTCTTTTTCTTGCCACAGACTTTATCGTAGGATCCTCCAACAAAAAGTTCCTCAACGCGATTTCTATTATTTGACCAATTGCATAATGATTTTTAGAATCTTGTAAATATTTGAAAATAGCCAATTCACCAACAAGTTGTCTTGTGACAGAAGATTCTAATACATCGAGAGCAAGTTCGATTGTAGAAGAAGGTGATCCAATTGTTCCTAATATGGAACTATCTTTTAACAAGTAACTAATCTTTTTATCAATAGTATTTTCTAAACTTATTTCCAAAATTATTATCCGCCTTCCGTTCTGTATGAATGCATTAGAAAAAATATATCTTTTTCATTGTGATCATTTAACTGTGTCATTTGATTCATTATGATTTGTTTATAAGCTGGAATGGCTGGAGCCATATGTTTAGCTATTCTATCAGCCATATATAGTGGGAAAGGTTCCATGATAGAGGGTGTCTGGCATTGATTCTTTATATTGATTAAAATGGAATTTAGTTTCGTTTCATCACAAGCTGTTGCAGATGGAATTTCAATTCTTAGCGCGGGACACCAAGGGTGTGGTTTGTAATAAATTACAGATAGGTTTTTTATTCCTGAAATTACCTGCTGCATCAACACTCGAAGTTCTTCATCCTCATATGGTAATCTTACATGCCATCCTTCTTCGCTTGTAAATAATTTTGGACGTGTAAATTCTCCTGGATCCAATATCAAGGTTAGAATTGCTCTATCATCATAGTTCTCAGGCCAATGAAGGTTTTTACCTATATCATTCCTAGAAGTATATTTTGGTATTCCGAGATAATATTTGTAAGTGTCTTTCAGGTCCAAAATTTTCTTATATGAAATCAAAAAATCTTTAAAATCTTCCCTAATTTTGTCAGAAGACTTTGAATTAAGATTTTCTATAAAATTGATAGCCTTGTACATATGTATTAATGCAGTAGTAAGAGACCCATCAAGATACACTATGTCATATGGGGCATTTGCTGCTAGTTTGATTTCCATTTCTACCATAATCGCTCTTGCTGAAATCATATTTTCAGGATTGTGTTTTTCTGGGTAAACAAACACATCATGGTTGGGTGCAATCCGTTTTCCATTTTCTAATTCATTTATACCCTCCACACCGACAGCAGCTGCAAATAACAAATCGGTTCCCAAGAGACGATCTACAGCATAGGCTCCATCTACGCCACCTGAAACTAATGGCTTAATATTCCTAAAATTAATATCATTATCTAGCAGTCCTATTTGTTCGAGTTGCAGACGGAATTTCTCTCTTTTACGATTTATATCATGCATGGAGCTTTGAAGTATGCCTCCAATTTCGTTAGTTTTCTGTAACATTTGTTCTACTAATGAAGCAGGAATTTCCAGAAAAGATGATGAATCGGCTTCATACATTGTTATTTAGCACATTACTACTCAAATTTACCGAAAAGTTGTCATAATGATTCAAATCTATTATAGGCGTTGATATGACCTTTTTCTGTACGATCATGTTTTTTTTACGCCTTATAATCACCATGAACTTAGCTTTATGCTTTTCTGATAAATCAAAGTATTTTTACTACTTATCCGATACCTACTTTTCATCATTAGTTCTCATAGAATTGAAATACAACGTGTAGGCAGCTCCTATTGCTTCTTTTCTCTATTCCTGTACATTATGATAATTACGAAATCTAAATATGCTTATCGGAATGTGGTAAGAGCCATTTCCACTGGATCTGGATCTGAATACACTCTTTCTAGAATTTCTAACCTTATTTTGATTCTGTTTAACAATAACGACGTTTTGATTAAAGTTTTACCAAATTTTGGGAGTAGAAATAAAATAGAATAAAATAGAAAACTGAACAGTACATTTGTATCTAATAATTTAAATATACCTCGGACAAGGAACTATATGCCTCAAAGAATAAAAATTTCCATACCGCCTAAATACAAATCATCAGGACCAAACATGGAAATTGAGGTCGAAGTAGATCATGTTGCGAACCTCGATACTGTGATTGAAAGGGCATTAGAAACCATGAAGCTACTAGAATCTGAAGAAGTACAAGAACTAGTGCAAGAAAAGTATGAAAGAAGAAAAAGAGAAAGGGCCGGACAAGAGCTAGCTTAAAAATTCTCAAATTTTTTATTTTTTCTATTCTAGTAATATCATAACATTTTCTATATGAAACACTATCAAGTATTGGTAATCTAAATATATTAAATCATACCGTAAATTCAAATAATTCACAGGCAGATTTTGTATCACTTTTGAATGAAGATGAAACCAGGATAACTTTAGATTAATAATTAAAAAGTGCTGATGTTGTTAAAGCGAGGATATTAGATTAAATGAGCTTACCTGCTTATATCGCCTGTATCTGGGTCTACGCCCATACTTCTCATCCGTTCATAACTTTCAATGATTCTCTTCTTAATATTGGTGCCGATTGGGGTCACTAGACCTAATTCTGACAGTAATTTCGCATTTTCTCGTATATCATAGTTGAGTTGAGATATCAATTTGGCATCCTGATTTTCGGTTGGTTTCTCCGTTTCTACGAAGAATTGTTTTAAACGGTCGTCTTGTACCTTATGCAGATCTTCTATTAGCTTTTTATGATGTTGGACAAAACCTATATTAGTAAACCAGATTCCCCAAGTCTGGTACGAGACATCGCTTAAGAGTTTAGAGCTTATTATCTGTCCAGCTCCGATTATCTCTTCTTTAATTTTGGCACCATGTGGCGTGGTATCATTCTTGAGGTACTCTCCTACCTCATCTAATGCACTTTCTATAATTATTAATTCTTCTTCTGAAACTGGAATTTCTTTAAGCATAGGCAATTTATTGTATCCTTAAGAGATATTTTAGGCTTCTGCGGTTATATCTGATTGTTACCAATCAGAATTGGAGTCATCCCTACAAAGACAACACGAGAAAATCTCTTTTTTTAAGAGAAACATTTCATTTTTTGTATCAAGATAATGTACAGTAATAATATAGTCTCTTGAACAGTAAGATTTTGGATGTTGAATAAATAACTTTACGTTAATTAGAATTTCAGAATGAAATCATCATTCATTTCTTCCAATTTAGATCCTATAACCACTATTTCAGGTAATTTAATATCCATGTTTTATAGCAGATAACTAGAGTGAATTCCAACTGACTAAAACTAAGCGTAAAGCGATGATTTTGAGTATTTTAATAGCTGGACTTGGCCAAATGTATGTTGGAAATTTTACTAGAGGTACTATTATCCTTATATCGGGAGTAGCTATACTTTTTTTTTCTCATTTAATTTTGAATGCATTTGAATTAATTCCACCTATTATATTCTATATATGGCAGATTTTTGATGCAGGCAGGGAGTATAATAAAAGACGATATTATGCTGTGCAAGGAAGTATAGCATGTTTGGATTGTGATTGGAGTAACTCGATTTCTTCAGAATATTGTACTAGATGTGGAAAGAGGATTCAGAAAGCTTGTACTAATTGCAATAATCTCAACATAATAGGTGTTTCATTTTGTGGTAAATGTGGAAAAAATTTAAGTTCCTAGATTGCAGAGTCGGTACTAGTTTCATCTTTCCGTAATTGAGCGCTAGATTCAGAAACGGTATATTTTAGCTAAATTAGAAGAAAAATTATCTTAAATTCATCCGATACTCCACATAAACTTTCTGGCCACATAGCATTTGCACTTCAAATTTTGCAGTGACTGTAGTACTTATCTAGGGATTTGTGGATTTCCTTCCAACCTGACTCCTTAAACTTAATGAGAAATGAATCTTTGTCAATTATATCCAATGTCATCTCAACAATACAATTGTTATATATATAAGAAAATTCTAATAGCGGTAATGAATTCAAAGTTATCTTTATCTGTGGCAGTCTTGTCCATTGCTTTCATCTTTGTAGCGTTTTTGATTGCGTCTGCATTAATTGTTGTTGATGGAGAATCCGTAGCACCTACTATACCAATTACAAAATTACCTGAAGATACCAAACCATTATTGAAAACTGTGCAGGATACAACGTTACCAATCGATACCAAGCCACCTATTGTATCCGTGCCGGAAGACATGATTGTGGAAGCAACCGGCCCTGAGGGCAGAATAGTAAGTTATGATTCCACGGCTACAGACACTGTCGACGGAAATGTTGCTACAGTTTGCAATCCAAAATCAGGTTCCATGTTTGTTCTTGGTCAGACAAGAGTGGAGTGTACGGCAACCGATAAGGCTGGTAACACCGGAAAGAATGAATTTATCGTTACTGTAAAAGATACCACTCCTCCCGAAACCATGCTAGGTGATGTAACCGTTGGCTGGTTGGGTTCAATAGCCGCTGGCGATACGACTCCATCTGTTGATATTAATTTTGACTTTAACGGTACCGACTTGGTAGGCATAAGCCACTATGAATGCCGATTAGACAATGGAGCTTGGAAGTCAGCGCATACAACGTCAGACATAAATGCTGAAAAAACTAACATCTGTACCTATACTGGTGTGCGTGATCCAGGTAGCCATAACTTTGAAGTGAGAGCCGTTGACACTTCTGGAAATAAGGATCCTACCCCGGCTAGCTTTATGTGGAACATAGAATCACCAGTTGATGCCATCCAAGGATTGATCACCCAAGTAAACAGTATTTACCAGACCCTCAATTTGGATCCTGCACTTCGGCAAGCAATAGAAGATTTATCCGACAAATCGGTCTCTAATGATGCCAATTCGTGTTATTCACTCAACTCATTTATGAATGAAATAAAAGTTCAGAATATGATCGGAAGTCTGAGTTTAACTGATCTTAACGATTTTGCTAAAACCACAGCTGCAATCATGGACAATATCGGTTGTCCCCCACCAATTGCAAATGCAGGTTCACCTCAGAGTGTAGATGCTGGAGAAAAAAATGTGATGTTGGATGGAAGCGATTCTTTTTATGCTGATAATCCTACTAGTTTCAAATGGAAGCAAATTGGCGGAAGTCCTACAGTAGAGATCAGAAACTCCGGAAAGGTAAAGGCCTCTTTTGATGCTCCCACCTCTGATCAATTCAAAGATGTTGGAAATAGTACTACGCTCACGTTTGAGATGACTGTGGCGGGTGCCGGAGACCTAAAGTCAACCGCTATTACGACGGTAAAAGTAAATGCAGCTACTACTCCACCGGTTGAGCCACCTGCAGTAAATACTCCACCAGTCGCCAAATCGCAAAGCGTTACCACAAATAGGGACACGTCTGCATCTATAACCCTTAAGGCTACTGATGAGGATGGGGATAGCTTGACCTATTCGCTAACATCTTCGCCCAAACAAGGATCACTGAGCTCCTTTGATAAAGATAGTGGATCAGTTGTTTACA